>Ga0315291_10009429_pt1 | contig 11954 bp, 11 predicted proteins | sample YL17G12_20_MG_FD_203070 | JGI IMG/M metagenome (GOLD analysis project Ga0315291, IMG submission 203070) | Sediment microbial communities from Yellowstone Lake, YNP, Wyoming, USA - YL17G12_20 | ecosystem: Environmental > Aquatic > Freshwater > Lake > Sediment | place: USA: Wyoming | collected...
AGAGCTTATCATTGGCCAATCAGACCTCCCTTTTAATGAGTTCAGCGTGACATCCAGCGGCGTAGTTACCGGAGCCGGCGCTTTTCCAGGTAGGTTAAGGTTTTCTCGATTATCTCGGCGGCGACGGGAGATGCGACGACCCCGCCGGTGTATCCCTTGCCGAGTCTTTTGCTGGGTCTGCGAACCGCGACCAGGACAATGACAGCCGGGTCCTCCGCCGGCGCGCCGGCTACAAACGATGCGATGTAATCATCCTCCGAATAGCCCTGCTGGTCGTGTCTTGCGATGTTGGCGGTGCCGGTCTTGCCGAACACCTGCCACTTTTCAAGCTTGGCCCTTTTGCCCGTGCCTTCGTTGACCACGCCGACCATAGCTTCGGTAATAATCCACCTGGCTACTTCGGGCCTGACGACGTAGCCGACCGGCGGCGTGGGCTGCTTTACTTTGATAATCCGGCCATCGCTTCCAACCATTGCCTTGACTAAGTAAGGTCGAACCAGGCGGCCGCCGTTGGCGAGGATGCAGAAGGCACGGACCAGTTGAATCGCAGTTACGGAAATCTCCTGGCCAAAAGGAATCCTGGTGACACTGTAGCCGGTCCACTCGCCTGCGGGACGCAGCAGCCCATCGGCCTCGCCGGGAAGGTCGATTCCGCCTTTTTTGCCGAAACCAAAAAGCGTCAGGCCCTCGTGGAGTTTGTCTCTGCCGAGCCTTTGGCCGATTTTGGCCATTCCTATATTGCTGGAGTTAATCAGGATTTCACGCACGGTCAGGTCGCCGAAGCCCTCGCGGTATTCACCGATTCGCCCGAAGCCTTTGCCGTAGTAGCTTCCATTTTCGCAGAAAATCTTTTCAACCTTATTGACCACGCCTGCATCGAGTGCGAGCGCCGCCGCAACGGGCTTTATGATGCTGCCCGGCTCAAACTCATCGGTTATCGCGTGATTGAGAAAATTATTCGGGTCGGTCGAGCGGGCATCGGTTGGGTCAAAATCCGGCAACGACACCAACGCCAGAATCGCCCCGCTTTTCGGCTCGACCACAATCGCCACCGCCGACTCGGCCCGGTAGTTTTTGTATTGTTCGACAAGCGCATCTCTGGCAAATTTCTGAATGGTGGCATCGATGGTCAAAATGATGCCTACGCCATCGCTCAGGACGCCGTTCTGCTCCTTTGGCCGAATGGGCCGACGATACACATCGGCGAGGAACACTTCCTGTGCCGGCGAGCCAATCAGCTCTTTATCATACTGCAGCTCAATACCTCCCAAACCGCGATTGTCGGCGCTGGTGAAACCAACAACGTGTGCGGCAATGTGTCCCATCGGATAGACCCTCAGCCAATCGGATTGGACACCGATGCCGTAGATTCTACTTGCATCGCTGCACTCACGCGGGTCAGCCCCTGCCTTTATCTTTACAAAGCCCGGGTTCCTGCCTTCCGTGATAAGTTTGCAAATCTCGTGAGCGCCCATATCCAGAATCGGGGCAAGGTCGGTCGAGGTGGTCTTGGGGTCATTTATTGTTCGCGGCTCAGCAAAAACAGTGTAGATTTTATTGCTTGCGGCAAGGACCCTGCCGCGGCAGTCAAGTATGACGCCTCGCTGGGGCTTCAGCGACACCAGCCCCTCCTGCTGTTTGAGGCACACGCCAACGTAGCGCTCGTTTTTGAAATACTGAAGGTAGAAACACCGCCCTGCCAGAGCCAGGAAAGCTGCGATTACAAGCAGCAAAAGAAAGGTGGTGATTCGGACGCTTCTCAATTTATGACCGCCGGACCCGCCACCCCCGCGTCTTCCTGTCGGAAGACAGGAGCGGGGGACACATAATTTATTGTCAATTGCAAAAATTTGTCCCGCCACCCCCGAATGTTTCTGTCGGGGGCCAGCTTTGGCGGGAACACAAAATAAAACCTGGCGCTGACTTTTCCGCTACTCGCCCAGTCGCTGCGAAACGGCGTCCGGGTTTATCAAACTCTCCAGCCGCAACTGCTTTTGCCAGAGCTGCTGTTTTAGCCGACTTCGTTCAGTATCGACGTTCCAGAGCTTATAGAAAATGCGATTGCCGGTGCTGCGCAGGTGGGCAGTGAAAACTAAAACAGCCGTAAGACATAAAACCACAAAAACAAAACGGAATTGAGACTTCATAATCCCGCTGCGGCAGCCTCCGCGGGTAATGCTCAAATGTTCCCGGCAGACGTTGTCTGATAAGCCGCCCCACTGCGACTATCGAGCCGGCAGTTTCAGGCGCATCCCTATTACAAGAGTATCCTCATCCTTCAAAATATCAGTGTTCAGCTTGCTTATTTCTTTGTAACGGTTGCCGTCGCCGAGGTTCTGGGTGGCAATCCGCCATAGATTATCGCCTTCCCGCACAACATACTCCCCGCTGCCGCTTTGCCCGGGCTTGACGTCCTCAGCCGCAATATGACGCTGGCCGATGGATTTAACCTTCTCAAACACCGAAGACGAAAAGGCGCTCGCAGGTTTGCCTGTATCCGCCGGCGAAACCAGGGCCGGTATCACAAGTTTCTGACCGACATAAATCTGTTCAGGCGATTTCAGCACATTCTTGTTGGCCTCAAATATCCTGGTGATATTTACTTTTCTGTTGCCTTCCTGCTCGCCGTAAAACTTTTTGGCTATTGTAGCCAGGCTATCGCCTGCGCTGACGATATGGCTCTTTGGCCAGCCCGGTTTGATAGAATCGGACTTGACGGAACCGAGTTTATTAACGTCGGTCTTTTCAGCGGCAATCGGCCCCAAAACAGTCGTTTTAGTCTGGTCGGACTGCTGCACAACAGGCGGAAGCAAGCTGTCCGGGGTCCTTCCGACAAGAATGTCCCTGACAACGGACTCGCCTGTGGGCAGCGGAGCTATGGAGCGAACATCGCCGGTGTTTGCCGCCAAAGGCTGGGTTTGTTCGGCTGGCGGCTCCTTGGCCGAGTCGGCCAGGTTTAGCGTTTCCTGCGCCTTACGTTCCTTGGCCCCCAGGCCGGGCGGCCCATTTTGCAGGCCGGCCATCCTGGTAGTCAGCCCGTTACTGTCCTTGTCGCTATGAAAGCTCGGCAGGCCGTTGATTATAAATGCAATTACAACTATAAAGACCAAACCTAACAACAATCCAATCTTGGCGTCGGAAGTCATAATAGAACTCCATTTTCTCCAGGGTTTATTAAAATTGGTCCTGAACATTTAACAGCCCCCTATTCGCCAACTACAGTCTTTGTGCAATTCTCAACTTCGCACTTCTCGCGCGCGGGTTCTCAATAAATTCCTCCCGCGTCGCAACAATGGGTTTTTTCGTAATAATCCTGTAAATGCCCTGCTTTTGATTTTGTTTGAAACTATTTTTAACCAATCTGTCTTCCAGGCTGTGAAAGCTGATGATTGCTATGTAACCATTTCTCTTTAATAACTGCGGCGCCGAGACAAGCAGCTTCTCCAGGTTTTCCAGCTCATTGCCGACCACAATTCTCAAGGCCTGAAAAGTCCTGGTGGCCGGATGAATCTTGCTCTTGCGCCTCTGCGCCGGCTGCCCCAGCGCCCTGCAGACTATCGCGGCCAGCTCGCCGGTCGTTGTTATGGCCTTTTGTCTGCGATACTGCACGATAAACCGGGCGATACGGCGCGACGCCCTGTCCTCGCCGAATTTATAAATCAAATCGGCCAGGGACTTCTCGTCTGCCTTGGAAATTATATCGGCAGCAGTGGTCTTTAATCTTTTATCAATTCTCATATCCAGAGGCATATTCTGCTGGAAACTAAGGCCGAACTCCTCGTCGGCCAACTGTGCCGAACAAAGACCCAAATCCGCCAATATGAAATCAACCTCGTCTATCCCCTGGCTATGGAGCTGGTCGGCGATTTGAGAAAAGCTGGTATGAATGAGAACGACTTTGCAGGAAAGGCCGTTTAACCTGATTTTGGCCCTCTGGATGGCCTTGGGGTCAACATCGAAGCCGATGATAAGGCCCTGGGGGCCTAAAGTCCTGCCAAACAGATAACTATGACCTCCATACCCAATGGTTGCATCCACCATCACCCCATCCGGCGGCAAGCTTATCTGTTCGGCCAACCTTCCCGCAAGAACCGGGACATGCTCTACTATCGAACCATCCACTTCGGTAAATAGACAACCGTCAATCGAATGATATACCTTCAATAGGCCCAGACTTATAGCTGGCGTCTACGGCAAACCGTACGCCTATCCTTTTAGCCCACAGGCAGCGGGTCTTTCTGGCTCTGGAGCTTCCCGACGGCGGGCGAAAACGAGACCTTAGAAAAAGCCTTGTCGAGGTCTTTCAGCCGTTCCAGCCGCCCGGCAAGGACATCCAGCGAGGCGAAGGTCTGTTCGTCAACCTCCCTCTCGCCGGTCAGGCTCCCTGCCACAATCTGACAATGGTTTGATGCCATCTCAAGCATTTTGCCTCCATTCCAAACCTAAAGTTCTTCATTCTGTTTCTGCAAAACGACCTGTCTGGCCTGGGCCATCTGCTTTTGATACTGGGGCATATGGTCCGTAAGATACTGCTCCCAGCTATCGCTGTTCCACAATTCGATATGGTCTCTGACGCCAACGAGCGTGATGTTGTCCTTTAATCCCGCCCTTTTCCGCAACTTTTCATTCAAAAGCAGGCGTCCCTGGGCATCGAGCTCCACCTTGCTGGCCAGAGCAAAGCTCATACGCTCAAACGCCACGGCCTCATCGGGTGCGGTTGCGCCGGGTGCAATTGCCAGCGGTATCTGCCTAAAGCATTTTTCGGGGTACAAACAAAGTATGCCGTTTGCACCGAGGACCAGGTAGAAATTGCTGCCGTGCTCATCGGCATCTATCTGGCTGCGGAGCTTGTTGGAGACGAGGACCCTCCCCTTCTCATCCACCACGTGTTGATATTCTCCTGTTAATAACAGCATAGTCTTTGCCCCACTCAACAATCCAACACTGGGAAATTCTACCACTTCTTCCCACATCGTCAACAAACAAAAACTACTTTTTTAGAATTTTTTCCATATTTTGTTATAGGACTGTTATACAGTAAGCTAATTAGCGAGGGCTAAAGCTCTTATGGAAGTGTAGTTACTTTTCGGACCAAATATTTTTTTCTCGCCTATCAATAATTTTTCACAACACCCTGTGAATTTTACATTTCTCGGCTTTGTTCGACAGATTATGGAGGTAAAGGTGCTTGTGGAAGGATATTGGCTTGAATATAATCACAAAAGGATACATGAGAGGAAATGTAGAAAACTCTCTAAATCGTATATGGTAAATAAAATAGGGTCAGGTAAGAGATAACGTATGCGTTTATATCTTATAAACCCATGCAATCCGTTAGTGAGCATGGTCAAGGTCAAAGAAAGCCGCTGGAACAAGTACCGCGTCTGGAAGCCGCTTGGCCTCCTGGTTTTAGCCGGCCTGACCCCTCCCGAGTGGGACATCACGGTGGTTGACGAGAACCTCGGCGTGCCCGACTACACGGCTATGCCGCGTCCTGACCTGGTGGGCATCACGGCCTTCACTTCACAGGCAGGCCGCGCCTACAGAGTGGCTGCCGAGTTCCGTACCTCTGGCGTGCCCGTGGTGATGGGTGGCATCCACGCTACTATGCGCCCGGCGGAGGCGGCGGAACGGGTGGACGCCGTGGTGACGGGCGAAGCGGAGAGCATCTGGGTCCAGGTTTTGGAAGACGCTAAGCAGGGCGACTTGAAGCGGGTCTATACTGGTACCCGTCTGGAAATGGACAAGGTTCCACTTGCCCGGCACGACCTGCTGCCAACCGGCTATCGCTTTGGGTCTATCCAGACCACGCGAGGCTGCCCACTCAACTGCAGCTTCTGCAGCGTCTCTACGTTCAACGGAAGGGCATACCGGCGCCGCCCGATTGAGAACGTAGTGCAGGAGTTCAAATTGATTCGTGAGAAATATGTCCTCATCGTGGATGACAACTTCATCGGCACCCGTAAGGACCATATCGCTCGCACCAAGGACCTCCTCCGGGCCATAATCCAGGCAAATCTTGGTAAGAAGTGGATTGCCCAGGTGACTATCAACATGGCGGATGACGAAGAACTGCTTAGACTGGCGGCGAAGGCCGGCTGCAGCGGTGTCTTCATTGGCTTCGAGTCGCCGAACGCTGAAGGGCTGATAGAGGTTCACAAGGAATTCAACATCCGGAAAGACCGTGACTTCCAGACCTCCGTCCGGCGAATACAGCGGCACGGCATCCTCGTCGTTGGCTCGTTCATAATGGGTTTGGACGTTGATGAGCAGGGAATCGGGCGGCAGATTGCCGATACAGCCGATCGCTGCGGCCTGGACGTCCTCAACACGCTGTTTCTAACGCCGCTGCCCGGCACACGCCTCTGGGACAAGATGGAATCGGAACACCGCATCGCCGCCAACACTTTCCCGGAAGATTGGAAGTATTACACGCTGACTCTTCCGGTGGCCCGTTACAATCATCTGTCCTGGGCGGACATCATCAGAGAGATGGAGTCCTGCAACCGGCGCTTCTATTCCCTGTCGCGCATCCTCCGCCGCGTGTGGGGAAACTTCTGGCGAGGACGCAAGCCCATTATCACGTTAGTGAGCAATCTTTCCTTCAGGAACAACTTTGGCCTGGACCGCAAGCTATACCGAGAGCTCAACTTGTCGCGCAGCCAACCGCTGCCCCATTTCATTCCCGCGAAACCTGTCCTGATCGCACCTGTCTTGCCCGTCCTGAGCTCGTCGAAGGGAGCGGAGCCGAGGGGTCGAAGGAGCGAGGAATCCAGACTAAGCGCTTCTAACAAAAAAGTATCGTTCTGAACCCGCCGAAGGTAGGTTAAGAATCTCAAAACGTTTAGCCCCCAGGTTTATCCTGGGGGGCATTTAGCCCGGCGTTTTTCGCATTTGACTCATCTCTTTGTTTTGCTTCGGCGTTTGCGACGCTGTTTCTGTTTGCGAATCTTGTCGGCCTTTAATGCCGCCGGACTCTTGGAGCCAAATTTCTCCTGTTCGACCAGCTCACACAATCGCTTTCGTGCATAATACCGGTTCAGCCCCTGTGACCGTTCCCGCTGCATCTTCACTTCCAGCCCGCTCCGGATGTGTTTCAGATAAACGCAGCTCGCTGTCTTATTTACCTTTTGCCCGCCAGGCCCTGATGAACGAATATATTTTTCCTCTATGTCCGCTTCGCGCACCCCCAGCGCCGCCATTCTTGCCTCAAGTTCATCCTGCTTCTTCCGCGTTACTCCAAAATTCATTTTCATCATCCTTGTTACCTAACTATGTATTATATGGTTTCCACATAACGTCAAGCTCATCGGTGCGGGCGTTAGCCCGCGTCCGACCCTAGCTGCTGGTTCGGTAATAACAATTTTCAGTCACAATTTTAGCTGTAGCCGGAGCGTTTTGTCAATGGCTGCCGCCAGTATGTCCTGAGCTTGTCGAAGAACGCAGCAAAAAAGCCAGTCGTATCTAACTGGCTCTGACCCGCATATTTCATAAATCTTGCAAAAATATGTGGCTTAAATTCCTTTGTGTAAAAGCTTGTGTGTCCGTCGTCCATCGTCTGTCGTCTGTCTTCCGCCGTCAGCTCTCTGTGCTCTCTGTGACTTTTTAACCACGAATTCTCACTAATTCTTTTTCGTGTTAATTCGTGGCTATTTTCCCCTGTATCCTGCGGCCTTGAAAAATCCGGGCCAATCGCATCTGTGCGCAAAACCTCGTCAGGCCGGACCAACAACACTGGCTTCGGGCCTCGCACTTTTAACCTCCATTTCTTGCTTCGGCAAAGTGAAAAAGAAAGTGCTTCCAGTTCCAACTTCAGATTGCACCCAGATTTTACCACCATACATCTCAACGATTTTTTTCACCACTGCGAGCCCCATACCTGTGCTTTCATGCTCGTCACGGTTGTCCAATATTTGGAAGATTTTGAATATTTTCCCAAAATACTTTTCCTCAATTCCAGGCCCATTATCTGCAACAATAAATTTCCAAAAACCGTCCTCTTCCAGACATCCTATTTTGATTTGGCCTTCGGGTTTGTTCATATACTTGACAGCGTTACCCAATAAATTTCGAAACACCTGGGTTATATGTGTCCTCTTGGCCATTACCAGTGGTAATTCGTTTTCTATGGCGACCTCAATATTTTTCTCCGATGCCTGCAGTTCGGCAGCTACCTCCTTTAGAACATCATTTAGATTAATTTCTTCCTTTTCCCCAATGGTCTCTCCAAGTTTAGAATACACTACGAGACCATTGATAAAATTGCCCATTCGCCTGACTCTCCCAACAAGCATATCGAGACTCTTTCTGCCCTTTTCATCTAATTTATCTTGGTAGTCCTCTGCCATCGTGCTCGCTAAAATTCCAATTCCTATCAGCGGGGTTTTTAAATCATGGGCCGCTGCGGAAGTGAGCTCGCGAAGCTCACGGTTTACCTCGTTCAGTTGTCGGATAGTTGATTCTAAATCCTTATTCAGGGCCACCAAATCCTTCTCAGCTTTCTTTCGTTCGATGATTTCATGGTCACGATACGTAATTGTCTCACGTAAAGCCTGGGCCATCTCATTAAAGGTTTTTGCCAGGGTGCCGACTTCGTCATTCCTTTGAACAGGGACCCTATGATTTAAATCACCTTCACCAAAACGCCTGCTGCCTATCGTTAATTCGACAATCGGAGCGGCCAATTTGCGACCAAACAACCGCCCCAACGCCATCGCCAATGGGGTGGTAGCACAAAAGATGCCCAGCGCAACCCATAGGAATCGCCGCTCATGTGCCAGCACCTTCGAAGCGGCAATATCGATGCCCAATATTCCCTCCATCTGTCCATCTGACCTGTAGAATGGCGCATAGCCTGAAAGCCACACGCCCCACTGGTCAGCATTAAGTTCCTCATCCACCATAGTATGGTCGAGCGTAGCAAGCTGCGCTAATATAGACGGCTCTGCACTATTGTAGATATCACCCAGATGAGATATCTCTTCAGGGTCGGTCTCGGCATCCACAACAAAGATGAGTCGGCCATTAGCATCTCGACGCCACGTGTAGGCAAAGCGGATATCGGTCCCCCTGCCTCGGATGTTTTGCAGGACATGTTTAATACGCATATAGGTAGCGTTGCCTTCCTGGGCAGGCTCAACAAGGGTTGCATGTGCATCACTATCCACCTGCAAAGCTGCGATGTTCACAATATCATAGAGGCGTTGACGAATATCCTGGCGTAATTGGGTTTTAATGGTAAAATAGAGAGCAAAAGTGACTAATGCTGAAACAATTGTTGCCACGATTGAAAAACTGATACCCAGTCTTGTTTGTAACCTCAAGTATCTGTGCGTTTTCCCATCGGTATTTGTTTTGTTCTTACTTATTCGCATTTCTCTCATCCTCATTCTTTTTCAGTATCTATGGCCATTCGTCTGAGGCCCCATATCTAAAGTAGATAAATACTCACCTGTTGAAATCTGCCCCCTGGTCACGTAGAAAAGAAATTCCTTTCTTTGGGAGATTTGGGTCACACCCGGACTTTACTATCATAAGCCCCCATTTTGTGGTCTTCGCCCAACTCTATTATGAATTCACCCAACAAATTGATTCTTACAGATTTTTCGGCTATATTTCGGAGTGTCTTCACTTCCTATTTTTAGAATGTATTACGCCAAGCGGCTTTCACTGCGAGCCGGACGGGATATTATCACACGATGCGTTTCGCAAAAGGTTCTTTACTCAATCTGGAAGCTATACAAGTCGATGGAACTTATCGATATCGAACAGGATGACAGTTTTTTTTATGTTCGATAATAAAGTTTTACAGAAAAAGCCGATATTGTAATTATGTCTCTGTAATTCTCTAAAAATGGGGGTTTTTTTAATACCTAAACTGCTGCGATTTCAAGATTGTTCAAATTACAACCGTTTGCATCCAATGATGTCCAACACGGAATCAGCAGGTCTTTAAGAAAAGAAACGAAATGAGGAAAAAAGCAGTTTTCTTAGCTACTATACTCCTGTTGACCTCCGCAGGACTTACCCAGGCCAAAGATAGTGAATTGGGCGTTACTGCTGATGTAACCTATATGAGCAGGTATATATGGCGAGGTTTCGATTCTTACCCGAATAATCACAGTGCAATCCAATCAAGTATTGACCTCGACCTCTATGAAACGGGCTGGGGCGTAAATGTCTGGTGGTCAAGAGCTAATACAAGCGGATTTGAGAATAGTGAGGAGATAGATTACACCTTATATTACGGCAAAAGTCTCTTTGAAGGCGAAACTCACGCGACAGATTATGGAATTGGCTGGGTCTATTACTACTACCCGGATGAACCCCGAAAAGCCGCGGATATGCAGGAAGTTTTTTTAAATCTTTCCTGGCCAAATGCCCATCGAGGAGGACTGGTTCCAGGCTACACTATGGTGTGCATGTGGCCGTCCGAACGTAAGTCAAACGTCAGTGGTGGCTGGCTGCACATTTTCCAGCTCTGTTATGACTTGACTATCGCGGGTTTTGGGGCTGAAGCGAAAGAACAGGTTTTTCACCTGTCCGCAGAGACAATCTACAATGATGGCGCTTGTGGCGCAGACAATGACTGGTCGCACGCTGTCTTTGGTATCTCGACAAGTTTCGATTTGAGCAGCACGCTTACCCTCACTCCAGCGTTCTACTACCAATCATCGTGGGACGACTCAGTCAATACCCACGACGAATACTGGACCGGCTTGAGTATCACATACGGGTTCTAAGATGCAGTAACCAGGATTAAATCTGACACTTCTGTTAGGAAACCGGCACGCCTAAACAATTTCTCCAGCGACACTAACTGGAAATTTCCGCCACTCCTGCCAAATATCGAGTATCCAGCATCGAGTATCGAGCCAGGCCGTTCCGTTCTCTGATACCCTGTTTTCCTGATATCCTCCTTCCTGATGCCCTGATTCCCTGATGTCCTTTTACCCGTGTTCTTGTGCCTTTGTGCCTTCGTGGCTAAACCTGTGTGAATCCTTCGACTCGCCTTTGCTTCGCTCAGGACAGGCCTGTGTCACTTGTCCGCCGAAGGCGGAATCCGCGTCTAAAAATAGAATCGGTCAGTTTGAGTCAATCGCCGTACCAGCTTGCCTCCCACAGCCATTCGTCTGCCAGTTCTGCAAAGTCAGTAAAATCCACCCGGCCATCTTTGTTGAAATCGGCAGGCAAATAAAAACAGTTTTGCCGCCATTCACCCACGAGGATTGCAAAATCTCTAAAATCAACTGACCTGTCCCTGTTGAAATCCGCCTGTAAACCTCGCCCGGTCCTTAACCATTCTGAACATAGTGCGCGTAGGTCATAAAAGTTGACCACATAATCATTGTTTGTATCAGCCAATTGAGTTGTCTCCAACCACTGATTTACAAATTCTCCGACATCGTTAATGTCAACGCTCCCATCCCGTGTCAAGTCTTCGGATATATAATGGCCGTTCCATTCGGTATCTATCATAAGATTTGGTGTTATGGCCATAGCGATGTTCTCCCACGGGACAAGCTTAAAATTCTGATTTCCTCCGGTATTGTGACCGTCCTGAGCGACAAATACCCCCTTAGGAAAAGCGGAGCCCAAAAACGCACTGACAATCCCAACTCCATCGGTATTGCTTAAGCCGTCAACGCCCAGAGCCGTATTGTCGATGACCTTGAAGCTCATCACATACTCATTGTTACCGTTGCGGTGATACACGGCAAAGGTATTGGCCAAAGGATACCCTGGATGGTCCTCGCCCTGACTCGAAGCAATAAGATATCCCTCCCCACCGTGGGCATAATAAATCGTCAGCCCTTCCACATCGGCGACTAAGAGCCTATCCGAATAACCCGGAACAACGAAACGTAATTATAGCACAGACAAAATGAAGCAGAGCCAAATAATTCTCAGGGTGCTTTTCCCATCGTATCAGGATGCGACGAAATCGGTTCATC
>Ga0315291_10009431_pt1 | contig 11954 bp, 14 predicted proteins | sample YL17G12_20_MG_FD_203070 | JGI IMG/M metagenome (GOLD analysis project Ga0315291, IMG submission 203070) | Sediment microbial communities from Yellowstone Lake, YNP, Wyoming, USA - YL17G12_20 | ecosystem: Environmental > Aquatic > Freshwater > Lake > Sediment | place: USA: Wyoming | collected...
GTTAGCTGCCAACGGAAGACCTCGCCGGCCAACGGCAGCAGCACCACCAGCATGTAGATCTTCGTCAGCAGCAACAAGCCGAGACAGGCGGCTACTGCAAGCAGCCACCCGATACGGCCTAGGGGTCCATCTCGCCTGATTTGACGGGCACCCAGACCATCCGTTGGGTTGAGATGAGCTACTAGCCCGAACGACCGGTCACCCGCGTCCAACCACCGATCGAGCGCGTAGAACGTCGCCAGTGTGAAGAACACCAGGGACGCTTCGAGCATGAAGCTCTGGCCGTAGATGATGCTCACCGGCGCCAGCGCCAGTGTCAGCGCGGCGGCCGTGGCGGCCGAGTGCCCGTGGCGGCGGCGGACGAAAAGGAACATGATCGCCACCGAGGCGACGCTGAAGGCCACGGCGGTCGCCCGACCCCAGGTGTCCAGCGACCCGCCCAGCAGCTTCCAGAGTCCGCCGGAGAGGTAGGCGGAGACGGGAAACTCCAGCATGTGCCACGACCGAGAACCGCCCTTCAAGACGTCCACTGTAGGACAGAAGAGTCCCGCACGGCCTTCGGCCCAGTTTCGGGCGATCATCGCGTAGACGCAGTTCTTGGTGGCGAAGTTGCCCAGCAGTGGCCGGGTGATCCCCAGCAGACGGACCACCGCCGTCAGTGCCAGCAGTCCCCAGAACACCGGCGGAAAATGGCGAGGCTGGGGTGACTGGGCTGACGGTGCGCTGCCCCCGGGTTGCGTCATCCTTCGGTTCCCCGCCAATTGGTGCAAAAAGATGCGGGTTGGCCAAACTCTTCGGCCGAATATACCGTTGCCTCTCGACCCGTCACAGGGGAACTCTCTTCAACTGCACCTTTCCCGGGAAAGGTCCGTCCCATGGCTCGCAGCACGTTTGCCCTGGCCGTCCTTGCCTTGGTCACATTGACCAGCGGTTGCAGGATGTGTGCCAGCCCGTACGACTACTGCGGCCCCACCTTCACCGGAGATGGCTGCCAGCAGTGCATGCCGAACGTTCGAGAGGGCTCGATTCTCTCGCAGGGTGTGCCGCAGACCTCCGGCTCCGAGATGGCGCCCGGCATGATCGTCCCGGTACCCGACGCCGAGAGGGTCGGTCCGGCCCCTGCAATCAAGCAGGCGGAGCAGACCGCCGTGGCGGTTCGGCCGCAGCGCGAGACGGTTGCTCCTGTACGTCGCACGCGGTAACGTGATCGGCGGCGCGCCAGTCGTACTCATCACGCTCCGCGTGATGGAGCCCTGCAACGCGGGGGAAACCGCCGCCTTCGGGTTCATCACGCGGAGCGTGATGAGTACGCTCCGGAAGTCTTTCTTCGGTCGCTCGCTGCTTGCAAAGCGGGACCCGATCCGCCAGAATGATCGACACGTTGGCGGTGGGAATCTGCTCCCGTGCTGGAAGGATACCGGGCGGCGGTTCATTGATGCTCAGAAAAAGAATGCGACATGCCGTTTAGCAGCCGACGGCACGTCGGCCCGGAGAAACCCTCCGTCGCCGTGCCGGCGACGGCTAAACGAGGAACCTCGCGGATGTACGAGTTGGACCCGAGCCTTGTCGAAGTCCCGCCGCGGACCGTCCCGGGAATCGTCCGCCGCCTGGGACCGGGGCTGATTATCGCCGGCTCGATCGTCGGGTCCGGCGAACTGATCGCCACCCCCAAGACGGCCGCCCAGGCCGGCTTCTGGCTGTTGTGGCTGATCATCATCGGCTGCGTCATCAAGCTGTTCGCGCAGGTCGAGTTGGGCCGCTACACCATCTCTTCCGGCAAGACGACCATGGCCGCGCTGAACGAAATGCCCGGCCGGCTGTTGGGCGCCAACTGGATCCTCTGGTATTGGGTGGCGATGTTCATCGTCAGCCTGGCGCAGCTCGGTGGAATCGTGGGCGGAGTGGGCCAATCAATGGCGATGAGTCTGCCGCTTACGCGCTCCGGCGATTTCAACCAGCTACTGGCCGAACAACAGGCCTGGGACGAGCAGGCGCAGCCCATCTGCCAGCGCCTGCCCGACGAGGACATCGCCGCGCTGACCAGCCGCGACGCCCAGGTTCGCCAGGCTGCGCAGCAGAGAATCAAGGCAGAACTGGCCCAACAGATCGGACGGGAGCGCCCCGAGCGGCGAACCTGGGACGATAAATACTGGGCAGCGATCATCACGGCCGTGACGATCGTGTTGTTGGTGGTGGGGCGTTACCGGCTGATCCAGAATGTCTCCCTCCTGCTGGTGGCCTCGTTCACGGCGGTGACGGTGATCGCCGTCTTCGGGCTGCAACTGACCGCCGACTATGCGATCACTTGGGCTGACCTGGGGAAAGGTCTGAGTTTTCGCCTCCCCAAGGGCGAAGATATGATCCACGTACCCCTGGCCTTGGTGCAGGGCGACGTGCTCTCACCGCTGGCCACTGCCTTGGCCACCTTCGGGATCATCGGCGTGGGGGCCACTGAGCTGATCTCCTATCCCTACTGGTGCCTGGAGAAAGGTTATGCCCAATTCACCGGCCGCTGCGAGCAGACGCCCCAATGGGTCCAACGGGCGCGGGGGTGGCTGCGGGTGATGCGCTGGGACGCCTGCGTCTCGATGGTCATCTTCACCTTCGCCACGCTGGCCTTCTATATCTTGGGCGCGGCCGTGCTGCACCGCGAGGGCCTCGACCCCGAAAAGAACCAGATGATCCGCGCACTCAGCCGCCCCTACGAAGAGGTCTTCGGACCTTGGGCCTGGTGGCTGTTTCTGTTCGGGGCCTTCGCCGTGCTCTATTCCACGTTCTTCGTGGCCACCGCCGGTCACGCCCGCGTGGTCGCCGATGCGCTGCGGGTGCTGGGGATTTCCACACCGACCGAGCGGGCACGGTTGTGGTGGGTCAAGGTGTTTTGCACGCTGTTCCCGCTCGTTAGCCTCACGTTCTTCGTGCTCATCCCCGCACCGGATCAACTGGTTTTGGCCAGCGGCGTGATGCAGGCAATCATGCTGCCGATGCTCGGCGGGGCCACGCTCTACTTCCGCTACCGCCGCTGCGACCCGCGGATCACCCCGGGCTGGCTGTGGGACGTGATGCTCTGGATCTCCGCCTTCGGACTGCTCCTGGCCGGCGGCTGGCTGGCCCTGACGAAACTCTTCCCGGCGCTGGAACAGCTCGGATAGGCAGAGAAGGCGACGACCGCCGTGTTTGACCCTGTCGGCGGATAGCCGGAAACCGGCTAAGACCCCTGCATCGACCGCCCCCCAAACCCTTGACAGGAAAGGACTTGCTCGGCGAGAATCAAGTATTGAAGGAACGGGGATAGCAGGGCGCGATCGTCCTGCTACTACACGAGCACAAGAATGTCTCTTATCGCATTGTTCGACGACCACAGGTAACCAATCATGGCGCAATTTGAACGCATTACTTTTGACCCCGCTGTCATGGGTGGCAAGCCCTGCATTCGCGGACTGCGGGTAACCGTCGCAGTGGTGCTTGGGCTGCTGGCCGCAGGTCGGTCGCGTCAAGAAATCCTCAAGGCGTACCCTTACCTTCAACCGGAAGACATCGACCAGTGCTTGGCCTATGCGGCATGGCGCATGGAGGAACGTGACGTTCCGTTGGCGGCCACATGAGCATTAAGATTCTGATTGACATGAACCTGTCGCCCGATTGGGTCGGTGAACTGACTGCCCACGGTTGGCCATCCGTCCATTGGTCGACGGTCGGCGATCCCAAGGCGAGGGATCATCAGATCATGCACTGGGCACGCTCGAATGGTTACGTCGTATTCACCCACGATTTGGACTTCGGGACGATGCTCGCGCTCACGCACGCGACCGGGCCAAGCGTCATCCAAGTCCGAGGCCAGAATGTCCTCCCGGATCACATGTCCCCGATGCTGGTTGCAGCGCTGAGACAACACGAATCAGAACTCACCGCAGGTGCCCTGGTGGTGGTTGACGAGGCGAGATTGCGGGTTCGCGTTCTACCGATGTGAGCCTCTGCGCGTGCCGAGTCGTCGAACAGATCCTTGCACCGACCTTGGCGGAAAGGGGTTCGAGGCCCGCCGGCAGTCTGTAGATCGCAGAGGCCCTGCGCGCTAGACCGAAAACCAGATAAAACCACCTGCTGAACGGGTGCCGCTTCCGAACCTATTGACACCAAAGGGCTTGTTTGACGAGAATCAGGGAATCAGCAACCGTCCGTCTAAGACACAAGTCGGGGGCAGTCGGAAACAATCTTGTAGCAGAGTTCGGCGAGAGGCTCCGGATTGGACCGAGAGCATCGCGCTTGACGTTATTAACGCGCAACGTTACGATACCTGTTGATGATCCGGACCTTTCGCGACAAGGAAACCGCGCGGCTCTTTCGTCGGGAACGGGTGAAGAAGTTTCCGCTCCCAGTGCAGCGGACTGCTTTGCGCAAACTGCTGCTCCTGGATGCGGCAGAATCGCTCCGTGATCTGCGGGTGCCTCCGGGGAATCGCCTGGAAAGGCTCCGCGGCGATCGCGCAGGGCAATACAGCATCCGGATTAACGACCAATGGCGAGTCTGCTTCCATTGGGAAGAGGGCCACGCCTACGACATCGAGATCACGGATTATCACTGAGGCGCACACATGTCACGAAAGAAGCTCAATCCGATTCATCCAGGAGAGATACTGCTGGAGGAGTTCCTGGTCCCGCTGGGGATCAGCCAGTATCGCCTCGCAAAGGACATCTGCGTACCGCCGCGGCGGATTAACGAGATCGTTCGGGGCCAACGTGCGATCACGGCCGATACGGCGCTGCGACTGGCACGCTACTTTCGAACCACGGAACGGTTCTGGTTGAATCTGCAGACGCGGTACGACCTGGAATTGGAGAAGGATCGACTCGGCGACCGCCTTGCCCGCGAAATCACGGCTTTTGCGGCGCAACACTGACCCTGGCGGCCCCAGTGATGTGAGGCTTCGCCGAACCAGACGATGCACCGGAGCGTGCGATCGGTGCAGAAACAAGTAGAAAGATCAGCGGCCCACACCCGGTGATCACGGTCGTTATGCAAGAAGGATACGCAGCTTGTGAGTGAAGTCGCTCAGGCATGGAGCGCGATTAGAACAACCCTTCAGAGCAGTTTCTCCTTCTACGATATAAAGGAGATTGTCGGGCTCGCAGGTCTAGATCTGACGCGCATCGCGCATCTTGAACAGCGAGCGGGTGGTGGTGCGTCTAAGGGTCAGCTCATGACCGGAATTGACGGCATCTTTGGTACGTGCAATGAAGTAGAGCGTAAACGCTTCGTCGCAATCGTGGCCGAAGAGGTTCTCAGACGGAGACCTGATACCCGCGATTCTCTTCTCGCGTATCTGTCCCGGCTTGGATGGACTCTGGTCGAAGACGCTCTGATACAAATAGAACTTCTTGATCAAACAGAACTTGCCGAGCTTCCGCCCGAGGCACGGCACGACTTGGTGAAGGCGGCTCAGCGATTGCGCGACGGCGACCTGAGCGGAGCGATATCCGCTGCTTGCGGAGCTGTAGACTCAGCGACGGCAAGTGTCTATGCCGTGACTGGCCTGGGCGATCCTACTACTGCCTCGTTCCAGGAGCGGTGCAACAGGGCTCTGGCAGCACGCGGTGTTGTGCCGAAGATCGACATAGAGCTTCCTGAGTTGGGATGGGACGCGTCCGGTATCAAACCATTTCGCGAGAACTTTAAGGGCGCCCTAAACCAAGGTGCGTATGTTATGCAAGCACTCCGTTCAAAGATGGGTGATGTTCACGGAACCAAACCCATTCTAAAGCCGCTGGTCTTTGACAGTCTGAAGTGGGCACAGCTAATAGTGCGCGCCCTCAGAGATGATCAATGATGCAGACGACTGCGTAAGTTTGCCTTTAAGCGGACGCGGCAAACAGCGGCGCGCCGCTTAAGGGTTGGTGCTAGCATGGGCAGAACTGCACCAGGAAGAACTGATGGCAGATTGGAACCTGGTCATGAATGGGGAAAACCCATTTCAGATACCACCGCTTCAGTAAGCAGGACAGAAACATGTACCCGTCTGTGGCCAAGGTAGTTCCCCACGAAGACTTCTCTCTTGCGATCGGGTTCGACAATGGCGAACAGGGTATGCTCGACATGAGGCCGTATCTCGGTTTCGGGGTGTTTCAGAGGATCAGGGACTATGAGCATTTCCAGCGTGTCCGGGTTGCCTTCGACACAATCCAGTGGGACCGTGGAGTCGATCTCGATCCTGAATTCGTATACGCCAAATGCAGGATGACCACACACGCATAACGATTGGATGCGGCCGATTTCGTAAGCCTGGGGGCTCCGGAAACGGCTGATCCGAACGTCAGGATGCGAGAGCAACTCCGCAGACGGTGAACCGAAATGACAAGGTTTGATGACATTTTGGGTGCGGCACAGGCCCTAACCCCCTCTGACCGAATTCGGCTGATTGACGCCCTGTGGCACACCGTTCCGCCAGATGAGTGGCCGTCGCCAAGTGACGAGTGGATCGGTGAGGCACAGCGGCGTTCGTCCGAGTATGACGCTGGACGTATGCCGGCGTCACCCTGGCCCGAAGTCCGCGATCGCGCTCGACGCAAGGCCGGGCTTGATGAGTAAGCTGCTCCTTACGTCCGCCGCGGAACAGGACTTCACAGAAGCCCTCTGCTGGTACGCGGAGCGCAGCCCGCAGGCGGTCGAAGGATTTGACGCGGAATTTGCACGTGGTCTGGAATCGATCCAGGCCGACCCACGCCGGTTTCCGCTTTGTGACCAGCGTCACCGCTATTATGCATTCTGCCTTCTGCATTCATCATTCCCCAGCGTGCCGATCATCAGCAGATTCGTCGGGGCCAGCACGTAGGGGTAGCCGCAGAGCCAGCGCAGGAGGCCGATCTTGGGCAGGAGCTTGAGGATCTGCGCACTGATCCCGCGCAGAATGCGGCGCTCTTTCCAGTGGCGTTTGGAGCTGAAGGAGATTCTGCCGAGTTGGCGGTCGACAGGCCTGAAGTCGCCCGGCTGTGACGTGGCGGCCACGCACTGGGCGGGATCGAAGGACAGCCGCGGAAACAGCAGCTTGACGCCCTCCTGCGTGAATCGCCAGTAGTCGGAAGGATAGCCGTGGTACTTCCAGGCGAAGGGGACGGAGAGGCAGATTTTGCCGCCCGCGGCCAGCAGCCGCGTCAGGTTCTCCCCCATCGCAAACGGCTGTCGGCAATGCTCCAGTACGCTTAAGCAGAAAATGGTCCCGAAGCGCACCCCGCCGAGCCCAGCGTCGAGCTGGTCGAAAGGCGCCGTCAGGTCCAGCAGCAGGTCGACGTCCGGACCCGGCTGCATGTCGACGCGGGTGTACTCGCCCTGGTGCTTCAGCACGCGCCGTAAGTCCGCGGTACTCCCGTAGTCCTTGGAGCCGACCTCCAGATACGGCCCCCGAAAGTGCTGGGCGTGTTTTTCGATGAACAGGACCTGGTTGACGTCGCCCATCATTGACCTGATACTAGTGCCCAGCGTCTGGCAGAATTCAAAACGTGCCCAGTTCTTCCATCAGTTCCGCCGTGGTCCGCAGCCGGGCGAACTTCCGCTGCCAGATGGCGAAGCAGGCCTGTTGCAACTCCGGCCAAAGGGTGGCCACGCCGTCGGTGACCGCGGTCACCCGGTAGTCGCGCGTGGCGGCCGTCATCAGCGTGGCGTTCACGCAGACGTCGGTCACCACGCCGGTGATCAGCAGATAGCGGACGTCGCGGCTCCGCAGGGCCAGGTCCAGCGGCGTGTCGGAGAACTTGTCGTAGGTGTGGCTGCGGACCACCAGCTCGTCCGCCCGCGGGGCCAGCTCGGCGACGGTCTGGGCCGAATTCGGACCGCCGTCGGCCCCCGGACCGATCAGACAGTTGCTCGACGGATAGCCGAAGCCGGTCGGCTCGCCTTCGATCGCCGGCAGATGCTCGACGCCGAACGGATCGCCGCGGAGACACGGGACGGCCCTGGAGTAGACGAATTCCGTGAAGATCACCGGCACGCCCTTCTGGCGGCAGACGTCGATCAGCCGCCGGACGTTGGGGATGATCTCGCGGCCCTGGGGCACTTCCAGGGCCGCCCCGGGCTCCAAAAAGCCCCGCTGCATGTCCACCACCAACAGCGCCGTCCGCCCGGGCCGGCAGCGATGGAGCTGGTCGATCCGCTCTTCCCGAAAGCGGAGAACGTCGTCAAGACTCATTCTGCTTCGGACCTCCTCTCACTTTGACCTCACGCAAAGGCGCCAAGACGCAAAGAGAATAACCATACGGTGTATTGCGCCTTGGCGCCTTGGCGTGAGACCTACATCTGCTTCGCACCACGAATAGCGATCACATCCGCCAGCCGGGATTGACCTCGGGCCTTTGGCCCTCGGGCAGGGGCTCGGCGAGCTTGGCGTACAGCTCGGGGCGGCGGGCCTTGATGTACCGGCGGCCGCCGGACAGCTCCAGCTTCTCCGCGGTGCACAGGCCCACCACCACGTCGTCGTCCAACGCCCGCGATTCGGCAACGATCTCGCCGAACGGATCGATGACCATCGCGCCGCCCGTCTTGATCGTGTCGTGGTCCACGCCTACCGCGTTGGAGAACACGTAGTAGAGGCCGTTTTCGTAGGCCCGGGTGGGCAGCCAGCGCAACAGCCAGCGGCGGCCCTTGGGGCCCTCAAACTCCAGCCGCAGCGGCACCGGATCGCGGTGGCGGTTGTCCCAGAGCCTGCGGTCGATCTTGCCGCGGCCGGGCATGGGGCTGGACAGCCCGCAGGTCACGTGCGGCGCAAAGACGACCTCCGCACCCTCCAACGCGACGATGCGGGGATTCTCCACCAGGTTGTTGTCGTAGCAGATCAGGATGCTGCAACGGATCCCGCAGAGATCGAACAGCACGAACTCGTCGCCCCAGCTCAGGTGCGGGCTGATGAAGGTGTGCAGCTTGCGGAATTTGGCGACGAAACCTTGGGGCGCCACGGCTAAGTAAGTATTGTGCAGCTTCCCGTCGTACCGCTCGATCAGCCCGGCCAACAGCGGCACGCCGAATTGCCCGGCCAGCTCGATCAGCCGCCGGGTGCTGGGCCCGCCGGGGACCGGCTCGGCCAGTTCTTCCAGGGCCTCGCGCGACAGGTCCTGGAGAAAGGTGTAGCCGCAGATGCAGCACTCGTGGAAGCTGACGATCTCGGCCCCCTGTTGGACGGCCCGGCGGGCCAGCGCCTCGATGCGACCGAGGTTGTACTGCTTGTCGCCGTCGCGGGCCTCGAACTGGGCCGCGGCAATCTTGATGTCTCGCATGAGGGACTCCTTTGTAGTGCTAAGCCGCAAGCGGCGACAATCCCCAATCCCTAATCCCCAATCCCTAATCCCTATTCCAGTGCGGCAGTTAGTCTTCGGTCGCCCCTTAGCCCACGCCGATGGCCGTTTCTACGGTGGCGATCAGGTTCCAGAAAGCGTGCATCACGATGGTCGTGTACACGGAGCCGGTTTTCCAGCGGGCCGCGCCCAAGAGCAGTCCGCCGAGAAAGATGGTCGATATCTGATAGGCATCGTACTGCATGTGGATGCCCGCCCAGACCAGCGCCGTGATCACGATCGCGCCGGTGGCGCCCAGCCAGGAGCACTGGAGGCCTTGGAACAAGAACCCGCGGAAGAAGACCTCCTCGAACAGCGGGGCGGCACCGACCAAGGCAATCCAGAGCAGTGGAAGGAAGCCGGCAGTCTGGTAGGCCTCAGCCATCTTATCCGGGACCACGTCGCGCTCCACCAGGTACGTCAAGCCGTCCGAGAGGATCATGAACGCCAGAATCCCGAGACACCAGAGAAGGATCGTGCCCTTGGAGACCGGGTTCAGCGCAAGATACTCCCGCAGCGGCACCTGCCGGCGAAGCTTGGCAAACAGCAGGGTCAGTCCGATGCACGGCGGGGTGCTAAACAAGGTGGCCAGCGAGAGCAGCAGACCGTTGGATTCGAGGTTCTCCGCCAGTGCTTGCGGAGACGCGGCCTGCTGCCGCCGGATCTCGACCAGAACAAATGGAATCACCACCGCAGTCTGAATCGCCACAAACACGCCCAGCACGACGATCGAGAAGCCTACCGTGGCCCAAAAACCCCACGGGGTCCGAGGCTCGTCGACCGCCTTGGCCGCCTCGACCACCTCGGCCACCACCTCGGCTTCGACGAGATCATCGGGGGAGGCGTAAGGGTTCGCTCTGTCGTCCATGGCCACTCACCCTCGCGATTCGCGCACTGCCTCATACAGGGCGACCAGATTCTCGGCCGGGGTATTGGCCTGGACGTTGTGGACCGTGTTGAAGACGAAACCGCCCCCGCGGCCGAAGATCTTGATCCGCTCCCTAACCTCTTTGCGGACCTCGTCCGGGGTGCCGAAGGGCAGCGTCTTCTGCGTGTCGACTCCCCCGCCCCAGAAAGCGATCCGATCACCGAAGCTGTCTTTGAGCGTCTGCGGATCCATGCCCGCGGCCGAGCACTGCACCGGGTTGAGGATGTCGAAGCCGGCCTCCACCATGTCGGGCAACAGCGCGACGATCGAGCCGCAGGAGTGGCAGAAGGTCTTCCAGCCGGTGTGCTCGTGCACCCAGTCGTTGACCCGCCGGTGGAACGGCTGGTAGAGCCTGCGGTAGGACTTCGGGCTGATGAAGGAGCCGCTCTGGGTGCCGAAGTCGGTGCCGGTGATGAACACCGCCGCGACCCGCTCGCCCACCACGCCGTGGATCTTCTTAAGGTTCGCCAGCGCGATCGCGCACTGCCGCTGGAACAGCTCGTAGACGTAGTCGAACCGGGCGGCGGTGCTGACGTACCACTCCTCCACGTCGCGGATTCCCTTGGGGTGTTTCAGCCATGGGGCGGGCACCAGGGCGATGTCGCCGAACGCCGTGCCCCCGAAGTTGGCCAGGATCGCCCGATCGCTCTGGCTACTGAGTCGCTCGGCCCCGCGGGCGAAATGGTCTAGCGCCTCGGCGGAGATGGGGCCGAACTCCTGGAGATTGTCCTCGACGTTGAGCCGCTCTTCGTCGATCGGCTCCTGGCGGACGATGCTGTCGAAGTAGTATCCCCCCTTGGGCATTCGGCCGCTGGGCGGGGCCGTGCGGTCACCCTCGGGATACATCAGGATCTCGCCGCTGGGCTCCGGCCGGGTGTTGAAGGCCCCGGGGACCAGCACCGGCGTGCCGTCGAACAGCCTCCAGGGCTTCCAGTCCTTGTTCTCGAAGCCAAAGAAGTTCTTCATGCCGCCCAGGCCCACCACGTCGATGCCCAGGGCGTCCATCAGGTCGGGCGCGATCTCGCCGAGCATCTGGTAGGGCTCGACGACCTTCACCGGCGTGCCCGGCTGGTCGAGCCCCAGCGCCTGGCGGAGCTGATACACGCTGCTGACGTGCATCCCCGTAACTGCGCTGGCCCCCAGGTCCAGCGGCACGTGGTCGGGCGGTTGGTGGTTCAGCGCGGCTTCGACGCGTTGGCGGGAATTCATGGCTCGGTGAGGGATTAGGGAATAGGGATTGGGGATTAGAGGTTTGAGATAGGACCATTCCTGCTGAAACGCCCGGGGACTGCGGTCCCCGGGGAGTTCGCGGCGCCGGCGGTCGGGGAAAATCACCGGCCGCTGAACGACAACGTCAATTTGATTTCGTCGCGCCCCCTTGTCAAGTCCCGGCGGGTGCCGATACCATGGGGCCTGAACAAGTCGTGGAGGGCGGAATACTTGCAGTAGCGAGGTGATCCGGTGGCCAGAGCAACGGAAGATCGCGGCGGCAGCATGATCTACGTCTGCCTGTTGACCGCGGTGGCGGCGTTGGGGGGCTTGTTGTTCGGATACGACACGGCGGTGATCTCCGGCGCCATCGGCTTCCTGCAACTGCACTTCGATCTGGATCCGCAATTGTGGAAGGGCTGGGCCGCCGCTTGCGCCCTGATCGGATGTGCCGCGGGCGCGGGCGCGGCCGGACTGCTCAGCGATCGCCTCGGCCGGAAGAA
>Ga0315291_10009434_pt1 | contig 11953 bp, 13 predicted proteins | sample YL17G12_20_MG_FD_203070 | JGI IMG/M metagenome (GOLD analysis project Ga0315291, IMG submission 203070) | Sediment microbial communities from Yellowstone Lake, YNP, Wyoming, USA - YL17G12_20 | ecosystem: Environmental > Aquatic > Freshwater > Lake > Sediment | place: USA: Wyoming | collected...
GATAAACTAAGAACCTACCTATAAACATAAGTATATTCTCAAAGCAAATTAAATTTTTATATCAATTTAATGTAGGGTAGTTATGAAGCGCATCGTGACAATTGGCGGCGGCACAGGACACTACACATTATTGAGAGGCTTGAAAAGTTATAATGTGCATCTTGATGCTATTGTATCTGTAGCAGACAATGGCGGAAGTTCTGGTAGGATAAGGGACGAGTTTGTTGACTTCGGAATACTTCCTCCAGGCGATATAAGAAACTGCCTTCTTGCCCTTACAGATGAGTCAAGACTTCAGCACATGGTCAAGCTCTTTGAACACAGGTTTCCAGAGACAAAAGGCAGTCTTTCTGAACATAATCTCGGAAATCTGATAATTGCAGGAGCGCAGGATGCTTACGGCGGAATAGGAGAAGGTGTACAAGTAATCTCTAAGATGCTTGGAATACAGAATGCCCAAGTCATTCCTATCTCAGAGGATCCTACAACTCTTTATGCAACAACAAAGTCAGGCAAAACCTTAGAAGGACAGCTGCAGGTAAGTTATCCTCCAAAAGGCGAGAAAATAGAAAAAACATGGCTCAAACCCCCAGCATTTGTTTATAGAAAAGCAGCCGAGTCCATCAGGGAAGCAGACATGATAGTTATCTGCCCTGGCGATTTGTATGGCAGCATAATTCCAAACTTCCTGGTAGAAGGAGTCAATCAGGCACTGGAAGAATCAAAAGCCAGCATAGCCTATGTATGCAATCTTGTCACAAAGCAGGGAACTTATGATTTTGCTGCAAGCGACTTTGTAGATGAAATAGAAAAATACCTTGTTTCCAGGGTTATAGACTATGTCATTCTGAATACAAAAACACCAACAGAAGATATTGTTGATAAATATAATAAAGAGGATTCTCAGTTTGTCGTTCCAAACATGGAAGGTAAGAAAGTAATAGAAGCTGACTTGCTTCTGCAGCAACCAGTTGGTGAAGTTGGCGATAAAGTAATTGTTGCAAGGCACAACTCCAGGGAAACCACAAGGATATTGATGGAGTTGCTTGAAGGAAAACTTCCGAAGGATGAGGATTTATAAATAATAATTTATCCTTCTTCTCATGAAACTTCCAACATTGCACGAAGTGCGCAAGCCAAGCAAGACTCTTGCAGGCGTGACTCCGATTGCAGTCATGACTTTTCCAAGAAAGTGCAGGCACGGAACCTGCATTTATTGTCCAAGCCTGAATGTTCCCCAGTCTTACACACCTTTGTCTCCGCCAGTCATTAGGGCCAAAATGCTGAACTATGACCCTTACAAGCAAGTAGAAGCAAGGCTCAAAGCATTCAAGCTGATGAACCATCCAACAAACAAAATTGAGTTGATTGTAATGGGCGGAACATTTCCCGAGTTTCCAAAAGATTACAAAACTAATTTTATCAAAAGATGCTATGATGCTTTAAACCAAGTTACTAGCAAGACACTAAAGCAAGCAAAAAAGCTGAATGAAACCGCAGAACACAGGTGTGTTGCGTTGTGCATAGAAACACGCCCAGATACATGCTCTGAAAAGCAAATAAAAGAACTTCTAGAGTATGGAGCAACGCGAGTTGAACTCGGCGTGCAGATGCCTGATGATAAAATTTACAAGCTCGTTCGCAGAGGGCACAAAGTCAAGGATGTCATTGAAGCTACAAAAAGGCTGAAAGATTCTGGTTTCAAAGTAGGATATCACATCATGCCAGGACTTCCTGGAAGCAATCCAAAAAAGGACATTAAATTATTCAAGAATATATTTTCAAGCCAGAATTTTAAGCCAGACCAGCTGAAAATCTATCCTTGCCAGGTTCTGAAAGGTTCATGTCTGGATTTATGGTACAAGCAGGGAAAATACAAGCCCTACAGCAAAGAGCAAACCGAAAAAATCCTGATAAAAATGTTAAAGATTGTACCTGAATATTGCCGTGTCATGCGCATAATGAGAGAAATTCCTCCAGATTATCTTGTTGCAGGAACAACAAGAATTGATTTGCGAAAAGACATTGAATTTTATCTCAGAAAAAACAAAATTAAATTAAAAGAAATCCGTTTCAGGGAAATTGGATTTGCAATGCGCGACCTTCAAGCAGGCAAGGAAGTTAATGCCGAATTAAAATTAAAGAAAACAGAATACAAGGCAAGCAAAGGCACCGAGTTCTTTATGCAAGTTACTAATAAAGACAATATCTTGTTTGGCTTGTTAAGATTGCGTTTCCCAAGCAAGACATTTATTCCAGAATTGAAAAACTCTGCAATTGTGCGGGAAATTCACATCTACGGACAAACAGTTCCAATCGGACAGAAAGGCGAGATTCAGCATACAGGCATTGGCAAGATGCTGATGTTAGAAGCAGAAAAGCTTGCAAAACAAGCGGGCTGGAAAAAGCTCGCAGTCATCTCTGGTGTAGGTGCAAGAGAATACTACAAAAAACTAGGATACACTCTTGCTGGAAGTTATATGATCAAAGAAATCTAAGCTGTTCGAATCCATTTCTTTCTAAGTTCTTCAATTTCTTGTTCTGAAGGCACAGAATTTCCAAATCTGCTCTGAAGCTCATGTTCAAAATTTAGGTATTTTGCAAGTCCATTGCTGCTGGATTGTCTCTGAGTGTCATTTCTTTGTTCTCTTGATACAGGCTGGCTATGCCTCTCCAGAAGATAAGCATTGCAATTTATCCTTTCTCTATAACCTTTATTTATGAGTTCTATTCTGACATCTACAATATCTCCTGGTCTGAGGAGATTGAACATTCTTGTATATTCCTCATCATCTTCATTCGGCTGGATATAAATGAAATACTGCCTCCATTTTATCAATGGCTTCTTGCCAGGTTCGCGAACAGTTACTTTTCGTGTTAATGTCTGCCCTGCATTCAATTTTCCTTCCATGCCAGAAAAAAGAATTTGAGGACTTTTAAAAGTTACTCATGAAGAAAGAATTAATATAAAACCTCTTGCACGCTTGGTTAATAGTTTCCATTACATAACAAAACATGCTGCTTCAGCTTAATGTTGATTGCCAGAACTCCCCATCAGGGTAAAATATTCTTCAAATTAATTCTTAGAAAGTCGGCGAGCATCAGCGAGCCTTAAATCAACTTATTTATGCCCGAAATAAAACACTTTTTCCTTGCCGTCAAACTTGCAGAATCCCAAGCCCTTGAAATACACAATTTCCTTGTCCTTTGGCTTGACTGAAGAAGTTCCATTAATAACATGTCCATTGGACATTAAAACTTTAATTTTGCCTTTTTCAGTTTGTTCAAAACCATATCCCTTGGCAATTTCATTCAGCAACTTGCGGTTCTCAGCATAGAGGATATCAATCGGCACTGTGATTTCATTTTGATTTATACCTAAGCCAACAATAAACTTGCGGACTGTCTCTGGCATAATTCCTCTTTTTTCCAAACTCTGCAAGCTCCATGTTCTAGGATCATCCCAGCCAGCATATCTTCCTTCTCGAATTTCTTTTTGTCCTTTGCTCTTGCTTAATTTAACTCCTTCAAACTGCAGCAAGCCAGTATGGATAAAAACAGGATGCTTCCATCCAAAAATATCAAAGATAAATTTCTCCATGTCAGTTTCAATCATCAGTTCTTTTCCTCGAATAATATGAGTCATTCCAAGCAGCTTGTCATCAATTGCCCACGAAAATTCAAGAAGAGGCCAGACTTTGTATTTCTTCTTGACTTTTGGATGTTCTCTTTCAGATATCCTGAACAAAACCCTATCGCGAAAAGCAGGATTTGGATCTTTCATAGAAGTCTTTATCCTTAAAACAGCTTTTCCTTCTCCAAGCTTGAACATTTTCTTCCACTCAATCATCACTTGCTCAATACTTTGTTTGCGATGTTCACACTCCTTACCTTCTGCCCGATTCTTGCGCAAAGTTTCAGCGTCGCAATAACAAACATAAGCTTTTCCTTTTTGTATTAATTCTTCAGCATATTTATAATAATTCTCAAGCCTGTCTGACTTGTACAAAACAGGCTTCTGATACTTTACTTGAAGCCATTGAACTCCTTGCTCAATCAGCTTGTAAGCCTCTGGTGCAATTTGTTTCTCCTCGCTTCCAATCGTGTCATCAATAACAAGAAGAAGCTTGCCATCATACTTTTTCGCATATTCATCATTAAGTATAACTTGCCTTGTATTTCCAATATGCAAAGGTCCGCTCGGAAAAGGAGCGATTCTCATAACAACTTTTCCTTTGACAGCTTCCGGCAGCTCCGGAAGCTCTCCTTCTTGCCTTCCTTCCCTATGGCTTGTTGATTCTTTTAATCCATCAAACTGCACCTGCTGCTCGTCAAGAGTCATTGCATTGACTTTATTAAGAATTAATTTGATTTCTTTTATTATATTCTTGACATCTTCTTTTTTCAAGCCCTCGTGAAACAATCCGCTTATTACAGCACCTTCAACAGCTTTTCCTTCGTGCTCCAGGGCATTTTTCAAGGCATATGCCAGAATCAAACCATCCCACTTGCCTGTTTTTGCCATAACTACATTAGAAAAAAGTGATTAATAAACCTTATTTTCGCCTAACTCAAGCTTCTTCCAAGCCTTTTCTCAACAACTTCAAACCTGTCCAGCAGGTCATTAAGCTTTTTTCTCAGATTCTCGAGCTTGTATTCGACATCCTCTATCTTGTTCTTTATGCCTTTTGCTTCCAAATCACTTGAACCAGAAGAAGCGCTTGATGCCATTGCCGAGAATATATCAGTACTTACTGCTGACTGCCCGGACGTCATGTCCTTATACTCGCTAGATTCAACATTTGTACTTTGTGCAGGCTGCCTTCCTGTCCAGTCAATCACCTTCTTTTTTGAAAATGGCCAAACCATGTTTTTGTTTATCTTTTTTATTTGATTTTGAAGAATTTAATTACTTCCTTGTTATACTTAAGATAATAAAACACCATTGCAGAAATTACTAATCCTGGTATCATGCCTATAATATCCAGGGGTTCTAGTCCGGAATATATTCCTAAGATAAATCCTAAGATGCTAGTCAAGACTGCTATAGCCATTAATACTAAAATAAAGATTCTTGCCCAGTTTTTGCCTCTTTTAAAGTCCATCCATACTTTTAGGTAGACTATTCCAGCTAGTATTAAAAAGGCTGCAGCAAGCAAATACCCCCCCATGAATAGGATAAAAACTCCAACAACAATACACATAGCAGCCTGTATGATAAGAAATATAGATATGACTTTCACCCAAGTAGGAACAGTTTTCTTGACTTCTGTCTTGTGTTTCTTGACTGCCATCTTGCTTTACTAAAGAAATCTGTATATTTAAATTTGTCTAAGCTCAAGAGCGAAACACTGAAGTTCATTGTCAATAAGTTTAAAAAACTCTTAATCTATATTCTTTATAATACAAAAGAGGACAAAATGCCAGGCGAAATAAGCAAGCTGATTGAAGAAATAAATAAAAATAGCAGGGCAAAAGAACCAGAAGAGCACACCATAGTTTACGATTCAGCATCTGAAACACTCGAGCCTGTATATTTCTGGATTCTTGACAAGACAAACGAGTTCTTTGGGGGAGATGTTGAAAAGTTTGTTGATAACTTCGTGTCAAGTCCTGGCTCAGGACATTTCTCAGAACTGATGGGCAAAGCCACAAAAATGCAGGAAGAATCAATGAAAGCCATGGGAATGGTTAATCAGCTGATTAAGGCAATAATAAATCTTGTCTATGACCTGAAGAATTTTGAAACAAGGCTTGATGAATACACCAGGGCAAGTTCAAAAGATGCAGAACAAGCAAAAGCAGGAATGTACGGATTAAAGCAAATATGGATGGACAATGTAGATATAAAACGCGGAAATACAAGCATCAAGGCAATGTCAATGCAATTCGACTACGTAACACTAATTGACGCGTTCATGGTTTCAAATTCACTTGCTGATGTTAAAAAAATAGATATTAATGAAAGAGTAAGAAGAATACTTGAAGCCAGGGTTGCAGAATTCCTTGACTGGAAATCAAGAAGTGAAAAAGAACTAAGGCAGAGATATGAAATGGAAAGGACATATCTCAAGAGCGAAATCGCTTCGCTAAAATTGTATACAAGATGGGCAAAGCCATACCTGAAAGCAGCAGCAGAGCTCGAGCAGCTGTCTACAGGCAGGAAGCCTGATATTGTAAAGGCATTCAACACAATAAGGTTAGAACTTGCGCTTCTTGGAAAAACTCCGGTTGACATAGAAAAATCAATTGTTGCAAAAGAGTTGCCTGTAGAATTTCGCAAGATTAAAGACAGGTTCAAGAGAAAATATTATGCATGCATTGTAATTGACTTTTATTTTCGCGGAATTCCACAAAGAATTGGACAGGGTTATGTCTATGGCGGCAGGACAGAAATCTCATTCAAGGCTTATGCGCTAAACGAAGACGAAATAAAAATGCTTGGGCAGAAATTCGATCAGACAGATGTTGCAGATGCCTTGAAGCTGGTTGAAGTTGCAACAGGCGAGAGCCTCGGACAATTGCAGGGAGACATAGAAAAATATCTTGCAGAAAAGCCAAAGGAAGAAGAAAAGCCAGGAAGTGTAAATCCTTTTGCTGCATTGTTCAAGTCAGGAAAGAAAGAGGAAAAGCCAGTAGAGAAGAAAGAAGGTAAAAAAGAGGAGAAAAAACCCGAGCCAATAACAAAAATAGCTCCAGACACCTTCCAGGAAGCATTGCTGAGAAAAGTTGCAGAAAAAGTTGCAAAAGAAAACTGCTTCAATATTTTTGATATTTACAAGAAAGCTCACGGCATGCCCTCTCATGTACCTCCAGAATTCAAGATTGGCAAAAAAGAATGGTGGTAAAAGATTTAGAGGAAAAAGAAAAGGATTCTAAAAAAGAGCCAGTTAAAAAGCCAGAGAAGCAGCTGGCAAAAAGTCCTGAGCCTATTGAGAAAAAGCCAGCTGAAAAAAAACCAGAGGAAAAGCCAGTAAAACCAGTAAAAAAAGAGGAAAAAGCAAAAGAAGAGATAGAAAAGATAAAACAGAAACTCCAGCAAGTCCAGCAGATAGAGGAAGAGGAATATGAAGAAATTCCATCTTCTTCGCGAAGAAGCCTTGAGAGGATTATAAGAGCTGCTCCGCAATCTTCTGCAAGAGCACCAAGAACTGCACCAAGGCGAGCAATGCCAGAAGAGCAAGAAGAAGTGAAATATGACGGGAAAAAGAAAGATTACACAGAATTCAAGCCAGATGTTCTAGCAAGTTCAAGCGATCAAAAATACGAAGTAGTCAGCCTGAGGCAGGAAGACAGGGAGAAAAAATATGAAACTCCGGTGCGGGCAGAAGAAAAAGGAAAAGAGAAGCTTCCTTTTGAGAGAAAAGAGGAGAGAACTTACGAGCCCCTGAAGCTAAAATCTCCCTTGGAGATAGAACAGGAAAAAGAAAAGGAAAGAAGGAAATACCGAACAGGATAAGTCGCGTGCACACGCTCGCCTGATGGCTCGCGTTTGTGCTGCTGTGAAACACAACAATTTCCAAAACATAAAAGTTATTTATTAACAAAAAAGTCTTGAAATGCTTAATCAACCTTTCATCTGCGATGCCTTTGCATGCTGCTGCTTACACCCCGATGGGTAAAAACGTTTTGACATTAATGCCTCGGCTCGCTATTGATAATGTTTATAAATATCGTCGTGTTTATTCCAGTAGTAAACAAAATGGCTTCAGAATATTATTATGGCGGCGCTAAGTATCCATTGCAGCCAGAAACAGAAGTTTCTGCAGGTTACCAGGTTTCTGCAGCAGATGTAGGAATAACAACAGACTGGAGGCAAGCTAATCAATTACAGGAATTCTCAAAAAAATTGAACATCGGCACAAAGACAATAGAAATTTCCATGGTAAAGCCAGAGATTTTTGAGGCAATACCAGTTCAGCAGCTGAGGGAAATCAACAGGCTATCAAAACTTACAGGCGCTGACATGACTCTTCACGCCCCGATTGTCGAGCCATCTGGCTTTGGCGAAGACAGGTGGTCTGAAGTAGCCAGGGAAATGGCAGAAAAGTCGATGACTCTTGCAGTCACTCGTGCAAGAGACTTGAATCCTAACAAAGGAATTGTAGTAACATTCCATTCAAGCGCAATCCTTCCAGAAGGTGTTATGATGATGAAAGAGAAAGAAGGGATTGTGCCAAAAGCAATGAGTCTTGTCGACCCCCAGACAGGAAAGATAGTGAGCATAAAAGAACAGGAAAGGTTTTTTCCAGAAGAGGAAGGGTACTTTCCAGGCAAGCCAAGAAAATTTGATCCTAAAAAAGAACTGGAAAAAATCAACAAGGACTCCTGGCTTGAAACTTTGAATCAACTGACATTCTATGCCAACAGGGGCAGGGATTTGATGGATGTAGGTATGCATTCCTTTAAAGGCAGCGAAAGTGAACTCGAGCCTGAGAAAAAAGAAGAGGCAGAAAAAACCGCGCTTCAGATGTGGAAATTAGGCAAGGAGCTTAAGCCAGAACAGCTGGAAAAGTGGGAAGGACTTGACAAGGCAATGCTGCAGAAAGCTTCGAGAGAATTTGAGCAGTCCCAGGTTTTTTTGATGGATTCTTACAATCATTTGAAAAATTTGTATGACCGGGTATACAAGGAAGCAAACCCAAAAGACAGGGAAAAATTAGACGCATACGCAAATAAGATTGCTCCTTTGATTAAACAAGGCATCAATAAAGAGCCTGAACAGCTTGGCAAATTCGCAAGCATGGTAGAAGAAGGAATAAGAGTATTGAAAGACGTCAAGCCTGAGATTTACAGGCCGCTGAATGACTTTGTCCTTGAAAAATCAGGGCAGACTTTCGCGAATGTCGCATGGAATGCTTTCCAGGCTGCAGAAAAGGATGTTAAAAAAACACCAATCATCAGCATAGAAAATCCTCCTGTTGGAGCAGCATTCAGCAGGGCAGAAGACCTTACACTGCTGATAGATGCAGCAAGGAAAAAATTCGTGGAAAAGGCTGTTCATGAAGGCATGTCAGAATCAAAAGCAGAAGACACTGCCAAGAAAATTATCGGAGCAACCTGGGATGTCGGGCATATAAACATGCTGAGAAAGTATGGATACGGCGCAGAAGAAATAACAAAACAAACAGAAAAAATTGCAAAATATGTCAAACATGTTCACTTGTCTGATAATTTCGGCTTGGAACATACCGAGCTTCCAATGGGCATGGGAACAGTCCCAATACAGGCAATGCTTGCTCAGCTCGAGAAAGAAGGAGTTTCTCCAAAAAAAATAATTGAAGCAGGCAACTGGTATGAGCATTTCAAGACACTTCCATTCAAGCAGACACTGGAAGCAATGGGCTCTCCAGTCTATGCGATGAAAGCCCAGCCATACTGGAGCCAGTCAACACAGATGTACGGCGGAGCCGGATATTCCACAGGCTACGGCACTATTTTCCCTGAAGAGCATGTCTCAATGTACGGCACTGGATTTTCAGCACTGCCTGCAGAGCTCGGCGGCCAGGTGCAGCAGCGAGGTTCAAGGTTTGCAGGCGCTCCAATGGAATAATTTAAAAACTCCCAGTCATATACTTAAATATTCATCAGAAAAAAGAGGTAAAAATGGCAAAAAAGAAATCTAAATCTGTCAAGCTTCCGACATTGAAGATAACTGACGAGAAAGACATAGCAATGGACTTTGCCACCAAGCTCTATCAGAAATTCAACAAGCTTGTCAAGAGCATAATACTTTTCGGCAGCCAGATAAAACAGAAAGAGAAGCCAGGCTCTGACATTGATATAATGATACTTATAGATGATGCCTCAGTAAACTGGGATGAAGAGCTTGTTGCATGGTATCGTGAAGAACTTGGCAAGCTGATAGCATCCAACCCATACAAGCGCGAGCTGCATGTCAACACAACCAAGCTGACGACTTGGTGGAGCGACCTGACAAAAGGCGATCCTGTAATACTCAATATCATCCGCTATGGAATTCCATTGATTGACTTTGGAGGATTTTTCGAGCCATTGAAAATCCTTCTCGACCAGGGCAGAATCAGGCCGACTCCAGAAGCGATTTATGCTGCACTGCAAAGAACACCATATCATATAGCAAGGAGCAAGGCTTCAGAATTAAACTGCATAGAGGGATTATACTGGGCAATGACAGACTCTAGCCAGGCAGCGCTCATGGCAGCAAAACAACTGCCTCCTTCACCAGAAGATATTCCAGCAATGCTACGGCAGATTTTTGTTGATACCGGCAATTTAAAACCAGAATATGTAGATTCATACAATCATCTTCTTGAAGTGCATAAGAAAATAGCGCATCGGGAAATCAGTGACTTGAAAGGCGCTGAAATCGATTTCTGGCAGGCAAAAACCGAAGATTTCGTGAGAGAAATGACCCGCCTTGTCAATGAAGTTCTGAGCTTGTAATCACTGCACACAACAATGTCAGGTGGTAATGCTACCTCTTCTCTAAAAAGTCTAAGCCCTCTTTTATATTTTGGGAAATATAAACACTTCCCTTTAGCTCTATACTGTTTTTTATTCTCTCTATATTTTCTCCAATTTCCAGTTGGAAAACCTTTTTATGATAATTTTTAACTGCCTGAATAATCTCTGCAAATGTCAGAAGTTTTCCACTCAATGCCAGAACAGCATCACATTTGTCTATATAGAATGCATCTCTCACAGCATAATTGTATTCTGTTTGGATTTCTTCATCTGGATTAATTTTTTCCAAAGATTTTGCATTTTTATCATTTTTTTCACCAGAAGCAAGATAAATTATCCATCTTTTTCCATTATTTCTTTTGAAAGAATTGGCCAATACTCCTTGCAATCCTCCTGCTCCTCCAGTAATTATCTCGTGTCCTCTTAAAGCCAATTCTTTTCCTAATCCTTCAGCTAATTTTTTATGTGCTTCTGGATTGTGCTCTATATCATCATTTCTGCAAGACCCTATAATCAATATTTTCATTTAACCTAAAAAGTATACATCCTTTAATAAATTACCGCACTGCCCCAGCGACCCCGATGGGTAAAAACATCAGAACATTAATGATTAAAGAAAAAAGGTTTTATGCAGCATCAAAAGCCCGTTGTTCCTGTTCTGTTGGAAAATACCTTTCTCCCAGGTCTTCAATAAGCATCTTGAGCCTGTAATAATCAAAGCATTGTATCTCATCAGGTATGGGCAAGAATTCTGTGACTTCTGCCATTCCTTCAAGGTCAAGAGCTCTTAACATTTCTGCTACATGCCCAAGATTTGTCCTTATCTCAGGAATTTTTGTCCTGTCTGCGTCTGCATCTGCAAACAGCTTGGCAGTTTCATCAAACATAGCAGCTGCGATATCATAAGAATTGAAGTCTGTCATTTTAAGCAGCCTCAAAAACCTCTTGTGTTGGAAAATATCTTTGTCTTAAGTCAGTAATCAAAAATCCAAGTCTTAAGAAATCAAAACAGCGGATATCGCTTGAGCTTGGAAGTCCTTCAATAGTTTCTACTAATCCTTCATTATGAAGATTTCTCAATCTATTAACACACTGCTCAAGATATTCCCTGATTTCTGGAATTTGTGTCTCATCACATTTGTTATGTTTTAAAGCCGCATTTTCAAACCAAGCTTCTGCCCAATCATATCTATCGTCTATCAGATTTGTTTCATTATAAAAAAACTTTGTCATTTTACTTTTTCTTGGCTTTCTTTTCAGCCTTCGCAGTGTATGCGTAAAGTAAGTCCAGAGCTCTCTCAACTTCATTTGGAGTCTCTTCAAGTCCTTTCTTTGTTACTGTATCTCCTATTACTCTTCCGAAATACTCTCTTTTGTTGTCGCCTGAAAGGCTGTTATATTTCTTGAAGCCATCGTAGGCTGTTACAAGCATTCTTCCGGCTTTTGCAAAAGCATATTGCTCATTGACTGAAGCCAGGTAAGAGAATATCTGTTTCCAGTTGTCAGG
>Ga0315291_10009435_pt1 | contig 11953 bp, 16 predicted proteins | sample YL17G12_20_MG_FD_203070 | JGI IMG/M metagenome (GOLD analysis project Ga0315291, IMG submission 203070) | Sediment microbial communities from Yellowstone Lake, YNP, Wyoming, USA - YL17G12_20 | ecosystem: Environmental > Aquatic > Freshwater > Lake > Sediment | place: USA: Wyoming | collected...
CAAGGAAGAACCGAGGGACGAGCAACCATCACGCAGCTTCATGAAGAACAGGATCTTGGCGTCGTTCTTCGGCATGGCCGGCGCCCTCGGCAATCCAGCTCTGGAGCAACCAGCTGGACCTCCCAGGCAGATCGGCCCGACCCTCGCCGAACGGGAAGCTGTCCACGCGAAGAAGCGCGCGGAGAGGGCAGCCCGCGAAGAGGCCAAGATCCTCAAGGCCGCCGAGAAGCGCAAGAAGCAGGAGGCGAGACGTGCGAGTGATGGACCTATCCCACCCGATCCGGGCGTTCAAGAAGCGGGATCCCCAGATCGACAGGGGTAAGTCCTTCTGGGTATACGTGTACCGCTGCACCGGTTGCGGCCAGGAGCACCACGTTATCAATCGTGGTGGCCTAGTAGGTGGGATTGGTTGCACCTGCGAAGAGAGGGAAGAGCCATGAGAGTTCCCAAGCCCATTGCTGTGCTCAAGGCACTGCTCTTCGGATCTGATGTCAAGCTGCCCGACGAGTACACGTACCGTTACGACAAGGGCGACGAGAAGCAGGGCCCTCGGCTCTGCATCGTAGCTCAGATGTCGAACGAGCTCGGGAACTACGAACCGTGCACGATCGGGTCCGACCTCACCCTCCAGCAGTTCATCCAGCTGTGTGAGCAGGTCAGCGAGGACGACTGGGTTGGCATCTGCGCCAACAACGCAATGAACATGGAGCTGGCTGTACGCCGAGAGAAGCGCCTTAGGCACGTACAATACGGACCAGTCACATTGGACTTTGGACCTTCGCCATTGGAGAAGGTCCTTACCACGGAGATTGCTCTTCGACGCATAGACAAGGCCGTTGAGGACTCGGTTAAGTCGCGCATCATGCCTGTTGCACCCAAAGATCCCTTCCAAGATCTTCCGTGGGTAGGAACATGCAGCGAGTGCGGAGAACCGCAGTACGCCACACCTAGCGGGAACTGTTGCAAGAACGGCCATGGTGGGGCGCCATCGGAGGAGGATTCTTGAGCTCGAAGATACAACGTCGACTTACACTGCTGAGCGCCCTGATCGAAGACGCGCTAACAGGTGAATGCAAGTTCTTCGCCTGCCCTGGTCCTAAGGCTCCAATCCGCGATGGTCTAACCTGCACACGTTGCAGATGTCTCCATCGAGCCATACAAATGGGGCTGGTCACGGTGGTCAAGAAGCAGTATGTCAAGCACATACCTGCAGGTGACATAGTCACCTGTGTAGGAGTACTAGAACTTCGGGCGAAGGAGGACTCGTGAACTACAGCGACAACCCAGCTTCGGTGCGGGTTGACTTCTTCAGGCCGAGTGGCAAGTGGTACACCACGGAAGCCGTGAGGTGGCTGACCTACAACACCAAGGTCAAGTTGATCCACGAAGCGTTCAAGGAAGCTCTGGTTGAGCATCTCAAGGAGGCGGACGGTACGCTCCGCCTCGGCGGCATGACCGCCGTATGTCTCGACCCATGGCACGAGAACGCTCACCCGCAGATGACGACCGTACCTGAGAGGGTATGACCGTGAAGAAGTGCAGCTTCGACAACACCCCGATCAGCAGCGACCGTAAGTGCTACATCTGCCACCTGGACATCCCGCGGGGGATGCGGGCGCGTTGTCCGTACCGGAGGATGGCACAGAAGGTGGCCAAGCTGGCGCGCGCTCTGTGCGAAGAGCGCCTGCTCTTGAACAAGCTCAGGTCGGAGCTGGTCAAGAGTTGCAACGCTCCGAACTGTAGAATGCACACCCACAAAGTGCACGACAGCTACTGCCACAGATGCAATCTGGCAATCAACAAGTAGGGAGAGACCATGAAGATCGGCATCACGGAACGTGGAGATGCAGGGCTGGACCTTGGCTGGATGAAGAAGCTAGACAAGGTCGATGGCGCCATCCTGATCAGCAAGCACCCAGCCAAGCTGCTAGAGGCTCTCGGAGAACTCTCGGTTCCCGAGCTGGACAAGATCATCGTGCACTGCACGATCACCGGGTACGGGAACGCTCCGATCGAACCTAACGTCCCCCACCCAGCTCAAGCCCTCATGGCCTACAAGAACCTGCTCCAGATGTTCGGCCCCGAACGGACGGTCCTGAGGATCGACCCGATCATCCCGTCCGATCGGGGCACCATCATCGCCAGCTCCATCCTGCATCACGCCGGCGGGCGTGTACGCATCAGCTTCCTGGACGCGTACGTGCACGTCCGATTCCGCTTCAGGGCAGCTGGGATGGGTGCCGCTACAGCGTGGGAAGGACTTCACGCACCCCTGGACCAGCGGATGAAGTCGTTCTGCACGCTACAAGCTGCTACGACCCACCACATTGAAGTGTGCGGCGAGCCAGGATTCCTGTGCGAGGGCTGTGTCAGCCTGCTCGACTTCAAGGCCCTGAAGCTGAACGCTCCGTTGTCGGACGTGTGGAAGAAGGCTCAGCGCCCTGAGTGTGCATGCGCAACGGTGGAGAAGACCGAGCTGCTGACCCGTAAGAAGCAGTGTTTAAGTCGATGCTTATATTGCTACTGGGTTGATAAGGTCGGGAGGGAAGGATGAAGGCCAAAGACCAAATCAAGCTGATGGGCAAGAAGGTCGTCGTGCTCTTCGAGCTCATTCGTAAGTACGAGAACGACGGCATGCGCACGTGGGAAGCTGAGCAGCTGGATTACGAGAAGGTAGGCTGGGTCGTCGGCTTCCGACAGCTGCTCAACGGGAAGAAGATCGACTCCAGCTTCTACGGAGATGGGGACGGAGACCAAGGATACATCAAAGAGACCATGAAGCGCACACCGGCGGTCATGGTTGCCTACTGGCCTACCAAGAACCCCATCCCCGTCCCCGAGCAGGGCTTCAGGATCGTCGACGACGACACACCCGTGAAGAGCCCGTACGCCTGGGAGGGACAGTGGTCCGAGAGGACCAAAGCTGAGCTGAAGGAGATCATGGCGAACATGCCCCGGGACGACAAAGGCTGTTGGAAGAAGCAGTAGAGAACATTCTTCCTCTACCTCTTCTCTTCGTCTTACTTCGTTCCAACCATTTGTGAGGAGGGTGAACATGCCGGAACCGAAGGATCAGCTGAACCAGGGAGAAGCGTCGGGCACGGAACAGGCATCGAAGGAAGAGCCGCCCAAGAGCCCGTTCCAGGGAATGGACCCCAAGGAAGCAGCAGAAGGGCTGGCCAGGCTGCGGGTCCTGTTCGGAAGCAAGACGACGGAGCAGCACTGCTGGGAATCCAAGAACATCAAGATGCTCGAGGTCACCCTGGAGCGGCTCAAGAAGAAGACCATCCCGAAGCCCGGGACTCTGGTCCATCTGGACCACAAGATGGGCGTCGTGGTGGGCCTGGCAAAGTTCCCGTTCAAGGCCCCGAACGAGGCGAAGTTCACGGGCCGACCCTGGATGGGGATCAGGCTCGACACGGAGGTCGTCCTGCCCGGAGACGACAACCACCTCCGGACCGGCATCGAGTGCGGGTCCGCGCTCTTCGTGATCGACAACGAGGAACTCGTGAAGATGAAGGAGGAGTCGGACAGGGAATCTCCCGGCGAGTTCGAGAAGGCCATGGAGAACGCCTCCAGGGCCGCCATGAACCTCGCGTCCGAGGAAGTGTTCGAGCCCGGAGACAAGGTCACCTGGAAGCTGTTCCTGAGCGACCGGAAGATGACCGGTACGTTCCTCTTCCTCCGGTACATCAAGGCCGTCGCGTGCGAGAAGGACGGACCGGAAGACGGCAGCTACGTGGACTGCCAGATCCTCTGCGAGACGCACGAAGCTCCGTGCATCTTCCAGGTGGAGGCTCGCCGGCTCCGCAAGGTCTAAGGTACAATCAAGGTGTGGGATCCGCGCCCCGCCACAGGTCCGACCACTGTGCCCTCGGTGGTGTAGGATGAGCTGTCCCGTAAGGGATAAGAGGGATTGCGGACCCCTTCTTGGAGAGACGGCCATGGGAGAGATGGAGAAGCAGCTGAAGAAGTGGGCGGACAAGCACGTCAAGAACCCATCGTTCTTCGTGAAGATGGAGGTTCTCTCCGCCAACGATCCCAGGGTCGTAGAACACGACGACCTCATCCCGGTGGACGGGATGATCATGCTCCCCATCGTCAAGGAAGAGGGTGATATGTCCTGCCAGGCCTTCGGGTTCGGCTTGGGGGATAACCTCAACGGACCTAACATCGACTGCGACATCCACCTTGCTATCAAGACCTTGTTCGCACACATCCAGAAGGACTGTGAGGACTGCACTCCGGCCCTGCAGCTGACCCGGGACCTGTTCAACAAGATCAACGCCGGGCACCCCGTCATCCCGCTGCTGATCGCCATCGCCACGGACCACTTCAAGATGATAGGCTCAACCGTGCTTGGGGCTATGCCCCTGCCACCAGGAATGGTGGAGGAAGCCAAGAAGGAATGTCGCAGGGAGGATCCAGGTCAGCTGAACTGGAGTCCGTCCAACAACTGACCGGGGTATAGCTCAGCCTGGCTAGAGCGTCTGCCTTGGGCGCAGAAGGTCGCTGGTTCGAGTCCAGTTACCCCGATCAACGCACCCTCCCACTTGTAGTGGGACGTGAGCCGCCGGCGCCTGGGATCGCCCAGGCGTCGGTCGGCCCACACTTTACGGAGGTACCATGAACTGTCCAGTCTGCAACAGACCCATGGTTCTGACCGGCGTCACCGACAACTCCGTCCAGGTCATCTGTCACGGAGGCCACCGGTCCCAGTTCGACATCATGCCCCAGTGGATGGACTGGGCAGTAGAACTGTCCAAGAAGGCCGAACGGCTTGGGACGATCCTCTCGTCCGTGATGATCCCCGCACAGATCCGTTCCTTGGTCACGGCGGAGATCTTCGAGCTGACGGCTTCCGCCATCCTGGCCGCACGTGTCACGCCGGAACCCAGCAAGGAAGCTGCCATCGAGGTGAAGCCGATCATCGCGGTCTACACCGATGGTAGCTGCCACCCCAATCCGGGTCCTGCCGGCTGTGGCGCCGTCCTCAAGTCGTTCGTCAACGGAACGGAGACGATCATCGACAAGGTCTCTGTGCCAATGGCCGAGAAGGCCTCCAACAACGAAGCGGAATACGCGGGGATCTGCGAAGGCCTGAAGTTGGCTTACAAGCACAAGTTCACCCAGTTCGAGCTGCATAGCGACTCGGAGCTCGTGCTCCGACAAATCCAGGGCAGCTACAAGGTCGGCGAGAAGATGAAGCCCTGGCTCGAGAGGGTCCAGGCACTAATCCTAAGCGTCACGCTGGAGGTGACCTGGAAGCAGATCAGTGGGGACGACAACCCCGCTCACCGAGAAGCGGAAGCCGCCTACAAGATGGCAGATGCCGCCTTCAAGTTGAAGGAGGGCAAGTGATCACGAAGGAGTCCCTCAGGCCATACCAACTGGAGGCCTTCGAGGCCTTGGACAGCTCCATGATCGACCGTGGAGAACGGTCTTCGATCATGGCGCTGCCCACGGGGTCCGGCAAGACCCTGGCGGCTGCTGTGTGGTTGAACGAGAGATTCCTGAAGAATGGCTGCAAGGTAGCCTGGTTCGTACATCGCATCGAGCTGCTGAACCAGGCTCGAGACGCATTCAGGCGGGTTGATCCCGACCTCCGTATAACAGAGTGGAGTGCTGACTCCAAAGATGACAAGGGGCAGGTGGTACTTGCCATGATCATGTCGGCGCGCGAGCTAGCTTGTCAGTTCGACGTGATCGTGGTCGACGAAGCACATCATTCCGCCATGCCCACATATCGCAAGAAGCTCAACGAGCTTGCCAAGGACTTCATACTAGGCCTCACGGCCACTCCTACGCGTCTTGACGGCAAAGACCTGGGGTTCCAGTCCATCGCGATCCAGAGGACGGTCCTAGATCTGGTGGCGGAAGGCTTCCTCGCCAAACCCATCTACGTGAGGATCAGGACGGGCCAGAGGTACCGGATGCGCGTCAACCACGGCGCCGGAGACTTCGACACGCGGTCCTTGCGTCAGCTGGACAATGGCGCCAGGAACGAGCTGATCGTCAACATCTGGGCGTCCGAGAAGGAGCGGTGGGGGAAGACGCTGGTGTTCTGCGCCGACATCGAGCATGCCGAGCATCTGCAGGCGTTGCTCCAAGAACGCGGCCTACGGACAACGGTCGTCCACAGCAAGCTGAGTGACAAGGAGAGAGTTGAACGCGTTGAGGGCTTCCGGGCAGGCCAGTACCAGCTAGCAATAAACGTCGGGGTCTTCACGGAAGGCTTCGACGTTCCTGATCTCCAAACAATCATCATGGCCCGGCCAACGGCATCCGAGGTGCTCTATCTCCAGATGGTCGGCAGAGGAACCCGTGTCACACCCGAGAAGGATCACTTCTTCGTGGTGGACTTCGTAGATGAGCTCGGGAAGTATTCACTGCTGGCCAATCGCTGGGCGGTAGAGCACCTCGGCGCTGTTGATGAGGAGGAGAAGATCCTCCTTGCTCAGCAGAGGAAGGACGCAGAAGCAGCTATGCGGGTTCGCGGCCTCCCCGAGGATCGCATTCGAGAGGTCCTCCGGGAGTTCGTGATGTTCGCGGGTCTCATAGAGTGGAAGACCCAGTACGACAACGGACCTCAGGTCCGGGCCATGACGGAAGACCAGTTCGTGGCCTGGACCAAGCTCAAGCTCATGATGGGAACACGCACGGGAGGAATCAAGGAGACCATCGAAGACAGCTATGCAGTCACTGGTGCTGCGGCAGCTGACATGAACTTGAGAGACTGGAAGAATCTAGGATGGGCTACGTTCTTCCAGCTAAGCATGGTAGGAACCAAGGGCTACGTCAAGTTCGCTCAGTTCAGGAAGGTCGACTTCGAGGAGAAGCAGCTGAAGGATGAGCTGCAGGAGTCGATCCTCCGGAGCTCTCAGCTGACCGCGGAGCTGAACAAGCCGGAGAAGATAGGTCCCATCATGGGCGAGCTGAACGAAGTCCTCTGGAACGTCACGGGGATTCCCAACTTCATCTCCCAGCTGAAGTTCAGGTCCATGATCCTGTCGATCGCAGTCCCGACCGATAGGGACAGCCTGAGCGGGTCCACACGCGCCACGATCCGCAGAGTGATCCTAGACCATGCAGCGGACAGGCTGGGAGTCGAAGTCAACCTCTTGTTGCGTTGGGGAACTTCTGTCCTATAACTCTTCTCTTCGTCTTCTTCCTATGGAACCCAACCACATAGACTACGCTCGCGCTTCAGGAGAAGTACCTCCGGAGTGGGGCAAGTGCTCCAAATGCAAGCAGAGAACAGAGATCGACTTGGTGTCGATCGGCGGCCGAATGTTCCAGCTGTGCCGCAAGTGCCAGAAGTTGAGCAACGAGGAGATCAGAACGGATCCGCCAAAGGAACTCCCGTTCTAGGAGGGTGCGATGGCCAAGAAGCCACTATACAACCTGGGGCAACAGACTGAACTGTTCCAGGGGCTCGTGGGGGCCTTCAAGGCCCTCGAGCGGGGAGACAAGGCATTCGTGTTCCGTGGGCGGGCCATAGAGGTCCGGACCAATGCCAAGGGCCGAGCCTCCATCGAGATCCCGGCTTACTTCACCGTCAAGTTCAGGGTCTACGCCCCTCAAGACGGGAAGTCGGGCTTGATGGCGATCATCGACGATCTCTTCGCCTCCGCCGGAGAAGTTGGTGGCAAGCCCCAATGGGACAATCCCATCTTGTGGGGCCGGATCATGCGGAACGCCAACCAAGGGGAGTCGCTATTCTTCTTCAACGACCCATCGCCCCGGGAGGCGATCGCGGACTTCAAGGCCGAGCTGATCAAGCGGGGCATCGCAACGCAGGAGCAGCTGGATTCGGTCGAGCCCCCAACGGAGCTCAGGGAGAAGCGCCCGGCTCCGATCGACCTGCCTCCGATCGAGCTCCCACCGATGCACCAGAAGGAAGTAGCATGAAGCTGAACGAACAAGAGAAGAGACAACTTCAGCACCAGAAGCTGGGCTTCGAGCCGACGTTGTTCGTCGGTGTAGCTGGCGTCACCATGGCTCCGAACCGCCAAGGTTGGCTTGGTTTGGCGTCAGCCTTCGTCACATCCAGCTCGACGCTCAGCGTATCGAACGGAGGGATCCTGCTGAATCGGGACAAGAACAACAAGTTCGATCCCTACGCGATCGAGATCTGGCTCGCCACTCAGCTGGAAGGGAACCTGTTCAAAGCCCACGCCCCCATCGGGTTCATCCCGCGGAGGATGTGCACCGAATGCGGCGCGGCCTTCCCTGCACGGTTCATCGACGCAGGTGCTTGTCCGAGCTGTGGGGCGACCATGGTGAGCCAAGCCATGTCTTGGATCAACCGGTTCTTGGCCATGGAGTACATAGATAGAGGCCTAGGATTCTTCTGTTCGGTCTGGTGGATCAACAAGGCCCCGGGAACCGCCAGCTATGGCTGTCGACTTGCCCTGGGGCTTCCAGCCATCGCGATTAGGCCACCCGCATGATCGAAGGATACAAGGAGCAGAGGAAGCGCCAGCTACTACGGAGAGCACACAGTCCGGCTGGGCTCCTTGGAAGGATCTTCGCGAGGTTCATGGCCCTCTTGATGGTAGGCGGGTCCAGACGGTTCGCCAACTGGATCGTCCAGCTGGAGGAAGAAGATGATAGACGGGCAATTGAGAATCACCAAGCCCCTGGGCGCCGAGCCCCGGAGGCTGGTCCCGAAGGGCGCCGACCTAACGGAGACGGTCCTCGACCCCAGGATGCGCCCCAGTGGGGGCGTCATTAAGCTGCCCTGTCCCGTGGTGACCTACACAGGCAGGGAAGCAACCTTCGGCAGGAAGGAGAAGGGAGGTTACGACTACAAGGCCGCCAGCCACAAGTACCACACCAGGAAGGTTCTCGTTCCCTACATGGACAACTTCCAAGTCGTCCACGGCCGTCCGGTCCTGAACATGGTCCTCTTCCGTGCGGACAACATCCTGCGGGTCGCCCAGCTCGTGGCGGAAGGCACTGCGACGCCGGCAGATCTTCAGACCTCAGTCAACCGGTACTTCGACGAGATCGAGAGGACGATCTGCGGGAAGTTCGGCCTGCTCACCAGGGATGTCTTCGGCATCCGCTGCAAGAACTCCCTGAGATTCGTGGCCGTTCCCAACCCGGACCTGAAGTACTTCGAGATCGGTCTGCCGGCCGTGGCGGCCAGGCAGGCTAGGATCGAGGAGGGCCACTGGATCCTGGTCATGCGCGCACCGGAACTTTGGCAGGGTAGCGTGCTGGCCATGCGCGCCACGCTCATCGACTCGATGGCCGGACACGTTCCGCCCTACGTCATGCAGGGCCTGGGGCTGGACTTCGACGGGGACCAGATGTCCGCCATCAAGATCCCCACCGAACTGGAACCTCAGCTGCGGGAGTGCATGGAGCAATCTTCTGGCGATCCCACCATCAACTGCTTCAAGTGGGCCGACGAGTTCCTCCTGAACAATCCCGAGGCCGAAGCGGCCTGGCCCATCATCTCCGTGGATCTCGAAGCACGCCTGATCCAAACCGGACTCTCGATTGGCCCAGAAGACGTTCTCCACCCTGAGACCTCAGAACTCCTTCAAGACATCAACGCCCGGATCAAACCCTTACCGGCTGACATCAAGGATTACGCAGAGGGCATGGACATCCCCCGATGGTCGGCAGCTGCTGAAGCGGCCGCCGTCGAGGTGTGCAGGCTCAAGCTGGAAGTGGGTCTCATAGGAGCAGCTACGGACAAAGCCAACCAAGTGCTCCTGGCCTTCGCGCCAGACCTGCTACCGTTGGGCTTGGAGCTCAAGGAGCGTCTCACCGACGCCATGATGAAGAACGCCAAGCGTGGAGGTGGGACGGGGTACGCCACGGACAAGGTGACGGCGATGCTGGATCGCCGGGGGCCGTTCGAGGGTGCAAGTCCTGAGACGGCCCTGAAGTATCTGGAACAGATCGGGTTCGACCCCGGGAAGTACAAGCCCATGCTCGAATGCCTGTACGAGATGGGTGGAGCAAGCACGGCAGTCAAGGACTTCATGCCGCTGATGCAGGCATGCAGAACCAGGGACCGTTCGGCCCTGGTCGCAGTACTGGAGGGCAATTGGGGCTGGGGTTCGATCGCAGCCCTGATTCACGAATACGGGGAGGGTGCAGATGGAACTGGAGGCATTATTCCCTATCCGGGGATTCAAGCTTCGGGAGGTACATGCGATCCCGGGAGATGATCACACGACGCTGACGTTCAAGGTCGCCGACAAGAGAGGCCAGCTGGGTCTGGTCCTCCAGCTCCCACAACCGGACGAAGAAGGAATCTACGAAGTCGAGGGGGTCTCGAAGGTTCTGGTCAAGGAGGGCCGCCGATCGGTGGACTACCCCGACGGCCCGAATCTTACCAAGGGCATCTGGGTCAGAGACCACCCCGAGATCTTGCGTGAGCTGATCCGGGAGGCCCTAGACACTGCCTTGGTCTCTGCGGTCAAGGGTAACCCACCGGCGGAGCAGGCAGGTCAGGATGTCATCGACTCCTTCTTTGCCACCAGCGAGCTGGTTCGCGATGTTGACCCGGACAAGCCCTTGGACCTTGAGCTGACGAGGGACGTCATCCACATCGACATCTCGGGTGGGAGCCTGAACGTCGAAGACAGACGGCTCCGGGATTGGCCAGGTATGGTCGACCCACTGACCACCCCGCAAGGTTCCAGGGCCCTGCAGACGTTCCGGCTCGCCGGCGGTGCAAGGGTCGAGAACGGAAGGCTCGTCCGCGGTAACAAGATCCTGTCCGACACCATGGACAGGAACCTCGTGTTCCCGGAGAACGACTGGCCCAGCCGGTTGCTCATCACGCGTTCGGCGCTGGCCAAGCACGAAGAGCTGGTCTACGCCGAAGACCCTCTCTGCCACCACAAGGACTACCGGGGCTGGGACCTACGGGGCGTGCACCTCTTCACCGCCACCATGGCGGACAGGACCAACTACTCGGACTGCATAACGGTCTCCGAGAGTGCTGCCCTGAAGCTCAGCTGCTACCGAAGGCTGAGCCAGACGATCGTCGATACCCATCCGATCCACTTGTTGGTGAAGGTTGGGTCCGACGTTAAGCCGGACGACGTCGTCGCCGAGATCGAAGAAGGGATCGACAAGAAGGGCAACCCCAAGGTCCGGCAGATTCGGACCCGTCGGCTCGTTAGCCCAGCTCGGGTCGTGGACCTGAAGATCTTCGAGACCCACATGCTTGGAGAACCAGCTCAGAGGGTGTAGATCCGGTACGAGTGCACCTACACCCTCACTGAAGGCGACAAGATCACCACGCGCCACGGGAACAAGGGTTGCATCCGAATTGTCTCAGACAGACTCATGCCCGAGATTCTCGTAGAACGCCGTAGAATCAGCCTTGCAGCCGCTCGGGACCTGTGGTATAGTGTACACAAGCTTACCAAAGGACCCCAGACTCCTACAGGTACACAGAATCAAGCCGGGAGGAAGATACGCAAGAAGCAACTGTGCGCCTCTGTGTGTCAGCTGCCACACTCTGATCAGAATAGCTCCAGAAGAATTCAGCAGGATAAAGCTAAGAAGTTGGACGCAGAAGCACATGAACCTAACGGAGTGGCGCACCAAGCTCGAAGAGGTGAAGAAGGAGAACGCCCTCCGGAAGATCCTGCAGAACTTGCTCGACAAGTACCAGATGTTCTGTATGAAGCGGGCAAGTTCTGGCAGCTGACTTGGGTCCGAGCTGAAGTTCTGGTCCACCCCTACTCGATCGCCAAGAGACGGTCGTTCGGCCTGCTTCGGGAGATGATGTGCAACCGGCTCGCCAAGAAGCGCGGGTCTCCCGTGGTCACCGATCACTGGGGAGAGGCCTACAACATGCGCCAGCTGGTAGCCATGAAGTTGGGAGGCAAGCGGAAGGCGAGAGTCGGCGGCCGGATCTTAGATTACTCGGTGTTCGCCGCCCCCGCCTACTGGCTTAGGTTGGACATGCACGCGC
>Ga0315291_10009436_pt1 | contig 11953 bp, 11 predicted proteins | sample YL17G12_20_MG_FD_203070 | JGI IMG/M metagenome (GOLD analysis project Ga0315291, IMG submission 203070) | Sediment microbial communities from Yellowstone Lake, YNP, Wyoming, USA - YL17G12_20 | ecosystem: Environmental > Aquatic > Freshwater > Lake > Sediment | place: USA: Wyoming | collected...
CCCTATACGTATATGGATATATATCTCAAAGTTTTTGATGAGATTGTCCCCCCTCTTATACAAGCATTTGATCCCGATGTAATTATTACCCAATGCGGTGTAGATACGCATTTTACTGATCCATTGCCTCATTTGCTCCTGACAGTGCAAACCTATGAAGCCCTCGCCGAACGCATTCATGATCTTAGCCATAAATATGCAAAAGACAAGTGGATCGCACTAGGAGGAGGTGGCTATAATCCCTCTGTAGTAGCGAGAGCTTGGAGCACCATTTTCGGAGTTATGGCAGAATTAAAGCTTCCTAACGAAGTTCCTGAGAGTTGGATTAAATTAACTGAAAAGCTGACCCATAATACACCTTTAAATACACGATTTGATATCGAAGATCCGTCTGAAAAAATAAATTCTGAAAATCAAGAAAAAATTCAGAGTTATACAGATAAAATTGTTCAAACCATTAAGGATACGGTCTTTCCAATTCATAACATATAATGAATTCCCATAACGAAGATATAGAAGATTGATGAAGAAATAAAGCAGGAACAAAAGAAAAATGGCAAAAAAGGAGAAATTCAGGAACTTTATTACACGAATATTGGAATCCAGTAAGCTTAAAATAGAAGCAGGATCTATACAAAAGGCATTTCAAGAAGAAATATACATTAATGCAGAGGAAGTCCATAAATATATTAAAAATATGGAACAAATGTGGGAAAGTTGGAAGAAACTATCACAAATTGATTTTATTTCACGATTTTTAGAGGAGCTGGGACCCCCCATATTTGCATCTTGGCTATCCGAAGTTTTTCCCTTTGATTTTGAACAAATAAGGGCTCAATGTCCAAAAGGGCCATCAAGTGAAGATGCACTTTTGGAAATTTTATATGATTTCGACAAAGATGAATTAAGAATAATCAAAGACGTCTTAATAGCACATTGGATTAATGAACCTGAAGCGCAAGTAGCACAAACCTTATTTATTGAGGCAGTTAAATCAATCTCCGAGATTTTCTCTAAAATTATCAAACACCCTTGGAAAATTTTTACTTCCAATGTTAATTTAACTAAGGAAGGTAATAACCTAAAAATTCACTATTCTGCCGCAGGACGCGTTGTAAAGTAAATTTTTGATTTTATTAGAAATAAAAATAAATTAAACCGTTGTAAACATTAACTTATTCTAAATTTATAAAACTCAATAGGATGTCAGAATCAATGTCAGATGATGAAAAAGGAAAAGTTCTGGAGGGCGCCACAGCGCCAAAAGAGGGAAAAGCAAAAGCTCTCAAAATAAAAATCTGTTTTGATACAACACAAAGCGAACGCGGAAAATTAGATGAAAATTACACAAAATTTAAGGAAATAGCTGAAAAATTAGGATACTCAATTGTTTCTAATATTGAGTTTCCAATTACTTTTAGACAATTATCCCACTATGAAATCGTTTTTTTTGCCTGTCCTGACAGGTCTAAAATTCGAGAATTCGAGATTGAGGAAATATTGAAATATGTGAGAAACGGCGGCGCCATTGTTGTGATGGCGTCTAGTGGGGGCGACAAGGGACGAATGACCAATCTTAACGATTTATGCACTAAATTTGGGATAGAATTTAACAATGATCAAGTTTTTGATGATCAACACAATTATGGGATTCGGAATCTTGCCATCAGTACTGCTTTTGAAGACCACCCTCTCACCAAGGGACTAGAGTTAGTAATAATTCCCTCCTCATGTAGTTTATCCGTTTCAAGTAAAGCAAAAGGTGTCATCCTAACGGATTCTGATGCCGAACCCCCTAATGTACCTGTTATTGCAGTCTCCGAATATGGATTTGGACGTGTTATTGTCGTCGGTTCTTACGATACATTCCGCGACAGTATCCGAGCCGGTATTCAAGTAATACAACATCGTATTTTACTGGAAAATATTTTAAATTGGGCGGTTCAAGACAAACCACTTTCTCAAATCTTATTTGCGTTTTCTCTATTAAGACTAAAAGAAAAGAAAGAAGTTAAAACTGCTCCATCCATTATATCATCCAGTTTACCTTCTACTCAAGGAATGGTATCGCCTGAGGCAATTCTAGACCAAATTCTTAGCAATTTACAGCAGGTCAAGCAGGTTGGAAATCAATTAGAAAATGTCCAAGTCGCGCTAAACCAGGTCGCACTAGAAGTCAAGAAATTAAATCAAAATCTTGAAAACACCTCAGAAATTAAAGCAAACTTGAAAAAAATTCAAACTGACACTACCATTACTAACTTAAACCAAAAAATTGAGACATTAGATAATCGATTTTCGGATATGAGTGAAAAGATGGAGAAAATCTTTACTATTTTATCACAGATCTTAGAAAAGTCTAGTTAAATTCATTTAATTAATTTCCCCCTTTCTTTTAACATTCAATTAACTAATTTCCCTCTTTTTTATAAGAATCAAAAACATCTTTAAACGACTTTTGAAATTAAATAAACGATATAAATTATTAAATCGTATTTCAAATAGAGAATCAATAGGTCTCCAATTCTGAGGGATTTCTATGTCAGACGAAGAGGAAACAGAAAACATTGAAAGTCTTAAAAATGAGATTCAGAAACAGCAAACCGAGATAGAATGGCGAAAGGAACGTATAGAGAAACTAGAAAAAGAACTAGCTTCCGTTAAAAGTGCATCAATGAAGGGTAAAAAGGAAGCTGAGAAATCCAACAAGAAAATTGAGCAATTATCGACTGAAAATGAAGATTTAAAAAATCAGGTAACTGAATTAAATTCAAAAATTGAGCAATTAGCCACCGAAGCTCTTGAAAATGAATTGAAAGAAAGTAAAGAACTCATCGCTGAACAAAATCAAAAAATTGAGGAATTAAACCATCAAATAACGACAATAACGAATGAATCAACTGAAAAAAATTCGACAATTGAAGAACAAAATAGCCAACTTGATAAAAATAAAGAAGAAATTGATGCACTTAATGAAAAATTAAAAACCTCAGAGAATACTCTCTCAGAAAACGAGAACATGATTACATCATTGAATTCATCGATTGAAAAATTAAAAGACGGGCTGAAAGAAGCAGAAGGATTGCTTCTTCAACAAAAATCTCAGATGGATGAAGCCACAAGTGGTATAAAGGATGCCCAAGACGTCCTTCTTTCTAAAGATGAAACTCTGACAAACTTAAATCAGACAGTTAAGGAACAGCAAGATAAAATAAGCGAGTTAGAGCTTTCAGATAATAAAAAAGAAATTGAAATTCAAGAGTTACAAACGAAATTTACTGAATTAGAAACCTCTTTAAAATCTAAAGAAGAAGATATCCAAGCAAAAGATGAAAAAATAGAAGAACTACAAAAAAGAACTGATGAGATGGAAGCGGGAGTCGATTTATATCAAAGTACTAATAAAGAATTAAAGGATAAATTAGAAACTCAAAAAGAAGAAATTAAGGCGCGAGAGTCAAAGAAGGAAGTTTCAGAGGATATAAGTAAATATGAAAAAATGCTTTCAACAAAGGATAAAACGATTGATCTACTGAAAAAAGAAATTGCCGATTTAACGGAAAAATTACAGGTCTCTGAAGCTCCTATAGAAGAAATTTCCGCAGGAGAAGCCAAAGATTTCAATGTGAAAAGAATGGCTGAAATTTTAGAAGATAAAGTAAGTCCTGAGGAACAGAATAAAATTATATTATCTTTTCAGGAAAAAGAGGCAAGAATTGAAAATCTATCCTCATTAACTAAAAGACAAAAAAGTGAACTCGATAAAAATACGGAAGAAATTGAAAAATTCAAATCTGAGACCAATAAACAAAAAATAGAACTCAATAAATTGAAATCTGAATTAAAGGACAAAGAAAAAGCAGTCAAGCAGTTAGGGAAAAATCTGGATCGTTCTAAAAAGGCAATGCAAAACCTTGAATCTGAAGTCGATATCGAAAGCGCGATCACGAAGGTAGAAAAAACCAAGAAAACTAAGGCACACGTTGATGAGAGTACTACGTTAAGAGATAGAATCGAGTCACTTGAAGAAACTCTCGAATTAGAAAAAGATGAAAATGCTAAATTAAAGGAAAAATGTCTTGAGTTCGAAAAATCGACAGATGCACAAGCGGTGTTACAACAAAAAAATGCCTATGAAGCCTATATTTTAACACTGCAAACAGAGTTATATGACATAAAACATCAATTTCAAGAGTCCGAATCTTTAAGAAATGAACAACAAGTTCATATCGAACGTCTTGAAGCATTAATGGTTCAAGTTCAGGCCATGATGGATGAAACTGAAAAAGCTCGCTCACCTGAAACTCTTTTTGAAAAAGTTAGCAGAATTTCAGAACAATCCCAATCCCTCTTGAGTGCAAAACCCTCCGTTGAACCGCTTTTAGGATATAAACAATCTTCCGAACCTCTTTTAGGCACAAAACGATCTTCAGAACGGCTTTTAGGTGCCGAACCATCTTCTAAACCTCTGCTAGGAACGCAAATTGATTTATCAGGTCAGGAAACTTCTGAAGAAAGGGACTTATTAACCAATCGTCCGCTTTCACCTTCAGAAAAATTAGAGCATCAACGTAATGATGGAATCATGAAAATTTTTTCAAATCTTACTACTCAAAATCGGGAAATTAAGGATATGGCCCTAGTAGGTTTCGGTGGCGAACTCTATTTTCAAACTTCTCCTTGGGATATTCAATCCGATTTATTTAAGTTAATCCAGGATTGGAAAGCGGAAGCCTCCTCAGTACGGATAAATAATTCGAAATATGCCACTATGAAAGCCACAGATGAAATTCTAGTTGCCACAAATGTTCAAGGCAAAGGTCATATTCTTTGTATGACCGTGGATGAAAAATTATTTATTATTATTTACCTTGATATTCAAGGCGACGCGTTACTTTTAAGCGATGACATAAAACCAATCCTTCCAAACATTAAAAATATCTTTGAAGAATATGAAAAAAGTAAAACTCAATTACTTTAACATCTTTTTTCACCTAAAAATTTTAAAATAAGTTACCGAAGAGTATCAACAAATGGACGGAGAAAATTTTTAATGGAGTGAAAAGCGTGATTTGGTCTATTTTTTTGATCCTTGCAGAACTGGTGAATTTTCAACCCACGGGGAAAAGCATTTACAATCAAAAATTTGGGCAACTAGATGATGATACCCCTTTAATTAACAAATTTATTGAAATATTTCCGACTCTTCAGGATTATGATTCTGGAAATATGACCATTGGAAAAATACAATTTATATATAGTAGTTATGATGATGTTCTTTTTGTGGTTTGCGCCGATAAAGCAGAAAACCCGCTTCCAGTCCTTCAAGCCCTTGAAAATCTTAAGTTAAATTTTGCTCAACAATATTTTCCTTTAATACAAGAGGGAAAGGAAATTGAACCATCATCTTTTCAAACGGATGTTGAAGCATCATTTTCAAAATTTATTCAAGTCGAAGAGCCATTACCTACCCAAGCCGAAGAAACCGCTTCTGCCCCATCCCAACCAGAACCCTCTGCTGAAGATTCAACCAAACAGATAATCAAAGCAGCATTCATCGGGGAAGATAATGTAGGGAAACGAACTCTTGTCAATTTATTATTCTCAGGATCTAGTGGTGAAAAACCAAAAGGTGCCAGAGCAAAACCAGATGAATCCGAAATGATTATGAAGAAAGGCCCTATTTCTGAGAAAATTAATGCGCTATTCATCACCATTCCAAATCAAATGATAGAATCCGGAAAAACCCAATTCCTAAGCAATACGGATGTTGTTTTATTAGTAACCAGTTCAGTCTTTAAAAATGTAATGGCAACTCGGAAAATACTTGAAACGGTAAAAGCAAATCTCCCGAATGCCCATTATGGTGTAATCGCAAACAAACAAGATCTTTCTGGTGCTGTCGATATAGAGGCGATCCGAAAAATATTTGATTTGCCAATAATCCCAATGGTCGCAACCGAGTCTTCAAATTATGAAGATTTAAAGACTTTTGTTATAAATTTAATTGAGACCTCTTAAATTTTTCTTTTATTCTCAAAAAATAAATAAGACTAATTTTCTTCTTCAAATATTTAATTTTCCATCCTAATTTCTCTTAAAGGTCCTAGGGGTTTTATCAAAAATTTCTTTCCTAAGAATTGCTCACATAACCAAATATTGGTCTTCGTATGGTCCGTTAGTTCAGATTTAATAATAGAAATCCCTTCAGCTAAGGCCATGTAAGGAATTATCTGATCTGAAAAAAATTTATCTGCAGTGGCCCTTTTATTTACGATATCGCAGAGATATTTTGCACATTCTTTGCCAATTACCTCTGAGGGCTTTCCTTTTTCACCAATGATGTCAGAGCCCAAAATAACTCCTGAATCCGTCTTCAACCAAAGACAAATCCCACTTCCTGGATTCAATGCTTCTACATATTCACTTTTAATATCTGGCTTTATTTCAATATTATTACTTATTACCTGCTCCGCCGTTCTTGCTTGTCTTTCTGCCACATCTGCCTTTTTCAAATGATTAGAAGCAATTGAAACTCCCTCTATTGCTATTATTCTTCCGAAATCCGTTAAATCTATTGGTTCCAATTTTAAACAAGGTTTGAGTGTAAAAACAACTCTTGCACCCCCCTTGGGATAGAATCCATGGCGTTTTAAATCGACTTTCACGTCATATCCCATTCTTATCAATTGGGGAATAGTAATATGCTCCAAATACGGAAGTGGTGGCGCCCATAAACCAAAAGTTGCGCCTCCTTCCAGATTAAGGGTAATATTCCCCGTGGTCTTAACACAGGCGAGTTGTAATATTTGTAAAATTAATCCCACACTGCCTGCTGTATCCACTCTTATATTATATACTCCTTGATTTATTTTGCTTGGTCTGAATGTTATCTCAGTCGCACCGATCCTCGCATTTTCTAGTGTACCATTCGAAATTTCTGTAAGTGCCTGTAATCCCACTAAATGTTGTGTTTTTAAACCAGGGTCGGGTCGATTTTTTCTTATATTGAAAATTCTTACTGTTATATTGGTTAATACGGCAAAGGCACAAGCCAATCGTAAAATTGCGCCCCCACCTTCTCCTGTTGATCCATCGATCTCAATAATGCTTTCTTCCATGTTCAAAACCTTCAAATTTAAATATTGAATAAGTTTATTCGATGTCTCTTGGAAATACTAATTTAACCACCTTTCAAAAAAAGGTTTTGGAGCTCACCAAAAAAATTCCTAAAGGAAAGGTGGCGACTTATAGATTATTGGCTAAATTATTGGGGGACGCACATTTGTCTCGTGCTGTTGGCAATGCCTTGAATAAAAATCCATTTCCAATTATTATTCCCTGTCATCGTGTGGTCCAAAGTAATGGATTGGTGGGCGGATTCGCGAGAGGGATCGAAACCAAAATTAAAATTCTTAAAGAGGAAAATATCATACTCAAAAATAATAGGATTGATCTCAATATCTATTTGGTAGATGAAACTGTATTAAAACAATGACAGAGTGATCAGTGATGATTAAGCGAGGTCTTATGATTGGACGCTTTCAACCTTTTCAATTAGGGCATTTAGAAGGCATTAAAGAAATACTTGAGGAAATGGACGAAATAATTATTTTAATCGGGAGCGCTCAATATAGTCATTCATTAAATAATCCTTTCACTGCTGGAGAGCGTATTATGATGGTACATGCGGCTTTAATAGAGAATGGGTTTGATTTATCCCACATTTTCATTATCCCTCTCATGGATACAAACGATAATAGGATTTGGGTCGCTCATTTAATTACATCCGTCCCCCGTTTTGATGTTGCTTATACCCATAATCCGCTTGTTAAACGCCTATTGTATGAAAGCAATATAGAGGTTAAATCTACTGCTTTTTTAAATCGTGAAATCTATAGTGGAACCGAAGTTCGAAGGCGAATTTTAAACGGGGAGAATTGGGAAGAACTAGTTCCAATAAGCGTAGCTCAGATAATAAAAGAAATTTCAGGTATTGAACGCATTCAGCAAGTGGGTGATACAACCCTAAAAATTTAATCTATTGGTAGTTCAACTAATATTTTATCATGTACTTGAACATTCAAAGCATCAGCCGCACTATCTTGATTTCTAGCAATTTCTAAAAAGTTGGAACTCCCAAAAATCCCTAAAAATTCTCCGCGCTCAACTTCATTATAAGACCCACACAACCCAACCTTTGAACGAAACTCATTAACTTGGATTTGAATAAACTTTTTTTCATCTTTATTAATTGTTTGAAAGATCTCTTGTGAAATATTCGTTATTATATTTCCAAATCTATCAATATGAATGATTTCGGCATTAATCTCGTTTTTATTAACCCTAACTTTTGGTATTTTTATTTGAATCCAATCTTGAATTAATGGACCGAATTCCTCGGGTTTTTTATTATTTGCGAGATATGCTGCTACGGGCGCAAAAATATCCCTTCCATGGAATGTTTTAGAAACAGGTTTCAGAAAATATGCGCTATTTTTAATTTCAATTACTTTTTGTACTTCATCCTTTTCTGCTGCCAAAGATAATACTCCGTTGTCTGGGCCTACAAAGAAATAGTTTTTCGTTTGAATAATTATTGGTCTTCTTTTAGATCCAACTTCAGGGTCTATGATCGCAAGATGTATAGTATTTTTCGGATAATATTTTGCGACTGAAAATAAATAGAAAGCGCCTTCTTGGATATTATATTTCTGAATATTATGTGATAAATCAATCACTCTCGCATAAGAAATAGATAAAATTACACCCTTTACTGCCCCAATATAAGGGTCTTCTTCTCCAAAATCAGTGAGAAGGGTAATAATGGGTTCTGGTTGTATTTTTGCTCTCAATTGCGAAACTCCTTTGTTCCCTTAAATTTACTTAGAAATATTTTTAACTTTACTTTTATTTTTGAATTGATTGATCATTTTAATTATAAATTGATTTGTTTTAGAAAATCGGGATTTAGAACAAATTTCAGCTTAAATTAAAGGAATAAATAACTAATCCGGCGTTAAAAAAAATGAGAATGTTCAAAAAATTAAATTTTTTTAATGCATTTTTAAAAATTAAACTGCTCTCAGAAAGATGGACTCTAGTTACAAATTTAAGAAGATATAAACTTCGCTTTTCTCATCCCTTTTTCCCGTTCATTAAATTTCTTGTCCCGCTGATAAAGTTATTTACGAGTAATGTTCCACCTTTTTTTTTATCTGCAATTTATAGTGGAAATGCCGTAAAATGTTTATGCTGTGGATGGGCTGGGAAAAAATTTCTAATAAGCGGGGATTCTGAGAGAAAATGTCCAAACTGTGGTGCAATAGAACGAGATCGATTAATGTATTTATTTTTACAATCCAGATATGACTTCTTCCACCGAAAATTGAAAATACTTGATATTGGGCCTTCTATATTTATTCAAGATCATTTAAGTTCTTTTAAAAGCTTTGATTATATAAGCATCGATTTATATAATCGTTTGATGATAGTACAAATGGATGTAACAAAAATGACCTTTCCAGACACAAACTTTGACATCATTCTATGTTCTAATGTTTTGGAACATATTAAAAATGATGTTAAAGCCATTTCAGAAATTTATCGCGTTCTTAAACCAGGCGGATTTGCCCTAATCTTAGTTCCTATTGGCGGTGAGAAAACGTTTGAAGACTCTACAATTCCACCTGAAAAATATGCAGAATATTATGGCTGTGCTCATCATGTTAGGCTTTATGGATTAGATATAAAAGAAAAATTGACCTTATTAGGGTTTAAGGTTAAAATTGAATATTTTGGGAATAATTTATCTCAAAATTTCATTGAAAAATATGGGCTAAATAAGAATGAAATCTTTTTTATTGCGTTAAAATAACAAATTTTATGTACCCAGCAAAATTCTTAACCTACTTGATGTATTCTGTTCTAAAAATAGAAGGAATTAAAAATGATAAGTAAAGACCCATTATTACTTATGATTCCCGGACCTGTAAGTATACATCAAAGAATATATGAGGCGTTAGCACGCCCACTAATTGGGCACCGCACCAAAGAATTCATAGAACTTTTTGGAGAAACCGTGAAACTTTTAAAAAAAGTACTTGATACGGAAAATGATGTTTTTGTTATAACCGGTTCCAGTACTTCTGCTATGGATGCTGCTATAGCGAATTTAGTTTCTCCAGGAGAAAAAGTACTCAACGTAATACAAGGGAAATTCTCTGAGCGGTGGAAAGAAATAACTGAAGCATATGGCGGTATTCCAATAGTTCTTGACGTAGAATGGGGAAAAGCTCTTCGGGAAGAACCTTTAATTGAAATGCTTGAAAGTAATAAGGATATAAAATATATTACCATCTGCCATAATGAGACCTCCACAGGAATACTTAACCCCGCAGAAAGAATAGGACAAATTGCTAGAGAATACGATAAAATTCTTATAGTGGATGGAGTTACCTCTGTTGGAGGTGATTATGTCTATCCTGACAAATGGAATTTCGATATTTTAGTAACAGGAAGCCAAAAATGCTTAGGAATTCCTCCTGGTCTCGGGTATATTTGGGTTGGGCCCCGTGCTTGGGAGATTATCAACCAGCGGGAATTCATACCTTCGTATTACCTCAATCTAAAGTCATATAAGAAATCCTTTGAAAAGGATGGAGATCCGCCTTTCACCACATCCATTCCACTTGTAGTTGCACAAAATGAAGCCCTCAAGATGATCTTTGAAGAAGGACTTGAAAATAGGATTTTACGACACCGACGAATGGCCGAAGCTACACGTACAGGTGTTAAAGCAATAGGATTAGAATTATTCGCAGAGGAAGAATACGCCTCCAATACCGTGACTGCAATTAAAGTGCCTGAGGGTATACCACAAAAAGAACTACTGAATAATATCCAGAAATTAGGCGTTTTATTAACGGGCGGTCAGGATAGAATAAAAGATAAAATCTTCCGTATCGCTCATATGAATACCGTTCAAGAAAAAGATATACTTTTAACTTTCAGTGCTCTTGAGCTATCTTTACTAAAACTTGGGTTTTCCTTCCAGCCAGGTTCAGGGATCGGTGCAATTGAACAATTCTTGGCACCGCAATAATCTTTTTTTTTAAAATCCGTGAGTTTTAATGATTATCCTTTTAATTGGTGATTTCCACATTCCAGATAGAGAACCAGATGTCCCTACTGAAATTTGGCAAGAAATTCAAAAGTTTAAATTCGATTTAATTTTATGCACAGGCGATTTAACTGATCAAAAAGTTTTCAACAAATTAGAATCTTTGGCTCCCGTTAAAAATATTAGAGGAAATATGGATTATTATTATGGCGTTCGAGATTTTCCAGATTCTTTGATTATAAATCTAAAAAACTGTAAGATTGGATTAAATCATGGGAGTGGAGTCCATCCTCGTGGGGATCCTGAACAATTATCTAGAATTGCCCACGAAATGCAAGCGGATATTCTCGTTTCTGGACACACCCATGCACAATCGGTAATATTACATAATAAAATATTACTGCTTAATCCAGGAAGTGCAACCGGCTGTTGGGGTGGGGGTCCCGCAACGGGATTTCCTTCCTTCCAAATCTTAGAAGAACTAAAGGATGAAATAAAAATAACAAGTATTTATTTGAAAAATAAAAAATTAGTTCAACAAATAAAGTATTTTGATGTAAAAAATCGAGTAATTAAATAAAACCTCAAATAATCAACCTTGGTAATTCAAAAGCTTCTGCATATTCCTGATTTATCAAAGAACCTCTTATTTTTGCTAAGTTCCAAATGAAATCTTTTTCAAAATAGGGACGATGTGTCTGTGATTTATAACACTGCAGCGCTTTTAATTTATTTGCAATGTCTTCCTCATTTAACTTAACTAAGGCCGTCAAATTGAATGAAATTAAATTCCAAGGTTCTTCATAACAAAATATAGTGGTATTTTTAAAA
>Ga0315291_10009438_pt1 | contig 11951 bp, 6 predicted proteins | sample YL17G12_20_MG_FD_203070 | JGI IMG/M metagenome (GOLD analysis project Ga0315291, IMG submission 203070) | Sediment microbial communities from Yellowstone Lake, YNP, Wyoming, USA - YL17G12_20 | ecosystem: Environmental > Aquatic > Freshwater > Lake > Sediment | place: USA: Wyoming | collected...
CTGCTACCTGGAGAAGATTTAATCCCCATGAGGAAAGAGGACATAATTACTTTGCAGAGAACCGGACATTATTACTTTGCCATTACAGCGGCTTTTAGCAACTTGACATTTCAGCTCCCGACGATTTATCATCCCTGACGATGGGGCGAGATCAAAGGAGCGCCTGAACGCTCATTCAGCCGACGCTGGAAAGAAGCCGTTTCTTATGTTTTCGAAGTTGTCGAGGCGGAAAATTCTCGGAAGGGAGGAAGGGATGTGAAGAAAGGAGCCGTTCTTTTTATCCTGGTGTGTTTGACCGGCTGCTCGGCCAATCTGTTTCCGACGAAGGACGCGTGGTTCGCGCTTCATTATATCGTCATGCCGGATTCCGAGAAAAAGATCTACGCCGAACTGGCGCCGGAAGAACGACCCAAATTCCAGCAGCTGTTTTGGGCCGCCAGGACTCCGGAAGCCAAGCAGGAGTTTGAGCGCCGGCTGGCCTTCGTCAACACGATGTTCAAGGGCGAGAATGCGAGTCAGCCTTGGAACACGGACAGGTCGAGGATCTATCTTCTCAACGGCCCTCCCGACTTTCGCGAGGAAAAACGGGGATTCGAGACCAACGACTTCCGAGGCGAAGTCCCCACCGAGGTGAACCGTTCGGGCGAAGACATCGTCTCGATGTCCGAGGAGTCCTGGAGATATCGATACAAAGATCAGGTTGTGTTTTTTATCTTTAGGCATAGTTCGTCCCGAGAATATAAAATGAAGGATCTTGGACAGTACGAAAGGGATTTGATGCAGTGGAACAAGAACACGCTCTATCGAATCCTGGATGTCGGGAAGTATCAACAGGATCTCAACGGCCTGAAAAAATCAAAACGGTGATTCCGCCGTCCGGTGTGGTTTTTTGAAGGCGGAGGCCTGGACGTCACGATCGAGGATAGACGATTTTGTGACGATCCACGCCGAGAATATCCATGGACGCAGTTCCTTCAGATTTTTTTTGGCCGATGAGTCATCTCTCCCGGCATTCCCCGCCTCCCTCGGCCGCGAGCGCGACCTGTTCGAAGAATGGGGAGGGCGGAGGCCGTCGGCTCCAGGGAATCGGATATTATCTCGGTTATGCGCTTCTTGCGCTCGTATTTCTCGCTTCCTTCGCCTCCGCTCAAGTGCCGACGGGCCGGATCGTCGGCAAGGTGAAGGACGAGGGGGATGCGCCTCTTCCGGGCGTCGCCGTCGAGGCGGAGTCGCCGCGGATGGTCGGCAAAGCCGCGACGGTCACGGACGAGACCGGGACTTTCCGGTTGCTTACGCTGCCTTCGGGCGCGTATATCGTGACCTTCACCCTTCAAGGCTTCCAACGGCTGAAGCGCGAGGGGATCGTCCTCCAGCTCGATCAGACGATTGCGTTGAACGTGACCCTGACCCAGAGCACGCCGGCCGAGGAAGTGACGGTCGTAGGGCGGAGCCCGCTGATCGACGTCAAGTCGACGACCAAGGGCAGCACGATGACGAAGGATGTGTTCATGCAGCTGCCGCGCACCCGGAACTTCGACGGGCTGTTGGCCACGGTGCCGGGCGTTCAGTACGAAGGGAACCAGGGCGGCCTCTCGGTCGATGGCGCCTCAGGGACCGAAAACAGCTGGTATATCGACGGAACGAACGTTACGGATATCCATTACGGCCTGCCGTCGCAATCGGTCGTCATGGAGCTGCTCGAGGAGGTCAAGGTGACGGCCTCGGGGTCCAACGCCGAATTCGGCGGCTCGATGGGCGGGGTGGTGAACGTCATCAGCCGTTCGGGCGGCAACGAGTTCCACGGCGATCTCTTCGGATACTACAACAACAACCGGCCGTGGATGGAGGGGAAGTCGCGGGACTATCTGCGGCTCGATCCCTATTGGACCTCGCCCCTCGGTCCGGAAGACATCGAGGTCGTCAATAACGACGATCTCTATTTTAACGGCGGCAAGGACCGAGACGACTATCAGCGGATGGAAGGGGTATTCAACCTGGGCGGATACGTCTTAAAGGATAAGCTTTGGTTTTTCGCCTCGTTTAACCCTACTTATTCCCGGACCTACGCCGATCGGTGGTTTACAACCGACCCGGTGAATCCGACAAACGCCACGATGCCGAGCGACATCGCCAAGGACCCGCGCCAGGGACGCCCGACCTATGAGTTCTACGGAAAGAACTATTATTACCATGGGCAGGCCAAATTGACGGCCCAGCCTTTGCCGGGGATGCGGATTTCGCTCTCGGGGGTTAATAACTTCTCCTATTATCGGGGCTCGACTCCGGATATCGCGGGGACGAGCATCAAGAACTATCCCTGGAACAAGTCGTGGGAGAACACCCTCCTCAACGGAAAAGAGCCCGGTTGGGACTATCCTAATATTTCCGGAAATCTGACCGTCGATTGGAGGCTGTCGAACAACTTCCTGGTGAGCTTCCGGGGCGGTTATCAGAGAACAAACAGAACAAACCAGCAGCTCCGGATGCCGGGCCCGGCGTACTATTTTATGAGGTCGAATACGGCCTTTGCGGACATTCCCGACGGACTTAAACACTCCTCGGGCTGGAACAACTGGCCTGGGGCCTCGGACAGCCTCTATGATTACAAGAAGTGGATTTATGGCCGCGCGAGCGCCAACCTGGACATGACGTCTTACCTCAACTTCGCCGGCGAGCACGCCTGGAAGTTCGGCGTCCAGTTCATCCGGCCGTTCGAGGATGTGGACGCCTCGTCGTCGCATCCCTGGGTTCATCTGTACTGGGGGACCTCCTACACTTGGCCGGACGGGACGAAAGTCCAGGGCAAGTACGGCTATTACGAATTGCAGGGAAGCTTTGTATCCGCGTACGGCAATCTCTGGAAGATCCACAGCGACAACTGGGCGATCTACCTCCAGGATTCTTGGACAATCGGCGACAAGCTGACTTTGAACTTCGGCGTCCGGACGGAGAGCGAATACATCCCGGCGATGTCGACGAACACGACGCTTCCCGGCTACAGGGCTAAACCGATCGAGTTCGGCTTCGGGCAGAAGCCGGCCCCGCGGCTGGGGGTTGTTTACGATGTCTTCGGCGATTCGAGCCTGAAGGTCTTTGCCGGCTACGGCGTATACTACGACGTCATGAAGCTGTATATGGCCGAAGGGGCCTACGGCGGTTTCAAGTGGTGGACGAGCTACTTCACCCTGGACGACTATGACTTCACCAAGATCGCGGCCAACGGGGACCTCAAGGACAAGGCCGGTCAATCGGCCGGGGGGACGTATTTCGGCTCCCGAAACTGGCGGACGGGATCGTTCCGAGAGACGGAAGCTGAGATGAAGCCGGTCGCGCAGTCGGAGACGTCGTTCGGCGCGGAGAAGAAGCTGACCGAGGAGTTGTCGTTCAGCGTCCGGTTCGTCTATAAGCATCTGATCCGGACGATCGAAGACATGGGGTATCTCGACGCGGAATTCAACGAACAGTATTTCATTGGAAACCCGGGCGAGGGACTCGCTCGGCCGGTGTCCCAAGGAGGGATCTTCTCCGACGAATATTGGCCCGCGCCCAAGCCGAAACGCGAATATTACGCCTTGAACCTGGGTTTGGAGAAGCGGTTTGCGAACAACTGGCAGGGCGGGCTCAACTACACGTGGAGCCGGATGAGCGGGAACTACGGCGGCCTGTCGTCGTCGGACGAGGGCGGGCGGAACGCGCCGAACGTCGAGCGGTACTGGGACCTCTATTTCGAACGGTACGACATCGCCGGCAATCCGCTGGACGGGATCCTGCCCTCGGACCGGAGTCACTATTTCAAGGCCTACGGCTCGTACGCCTTCCCCTTCGGGCTGACGGTCGGAGTGGTCGGGTACGGCCGGAGCGGCCTGCCGCGGACGACGAACATCGGCTTCAACGACATGCAGATCTTTCCGGACGGCTACTATGACACGGGCAAACGGCTGCCCTTCACGGCTTGGGCGGACCTGTATGTCGAGTACAACGTCCGGCTATTCAAGCGGTATACGTTCAACCTGAACGCAACCGTGTCCAACATCACCAACACCCAAACAATCCAAGGGTACTACGACCGTCCCAACTATACCATGCTCCGGTTGACGGACGACGAGTTGCTGGCGAACAAGACGTTGAAGAAAAGCTACCGGCAGTGGATGGACGAGAAGATCACGGTCGACAAAAACGATCCGCGCTTCGGCATATGGACGAGCCTTTTCGGCAGCTGGTCCTGGCGCCTGGGCGCTCGTTTCTCGTTCTAAAAATACGGGGACACATCACTTTTTTCCGAACCGCCTTGATGGAGAATATGGAATTCCGCGGAAAGAAGGGATGTGTCCCCGCTTTATTTTATGAGAGATTTAAGCCGCTGGAGTTCGCTCCGGGCGTTCTGGATCTTGGCCTCGGACGCGTCCTTGGGGTCGTCGAGGAAGCGCTCGAAGTTGGCCACGGCCTCGGTGTATTCGCCTTTCTGGCGATAGGTCAAGGCTAGGTTGTAATAAGCGTCGGGATTGGGGGCGATATAAGTGATCTGTTTGAAATTCTTGATGGCTTCGTCGAAGTTTCCGCCGATCCCGTAGGCGATACCCAGGGCGCGGTAGATGGCCGTGTCTTGCGGAAAATCCAGGACGAGCTTCTCATATAGGGCGATCGCCTCGGCGAGGAAACCGCTCGAAACAAGGTTCCCGGCGTAGGCCATCCGGAGGAATTTATTCTCCGGCTCGACCGACAGGGCGCTTTCGAAATAGTCCCGCGCCTCGGCTTTCTTGCCCGAGCCGTCGAGGATGACGGCCACGGCGCTCAGGGCCTCGATGGAGCGCGGATTGGTCTTTAAAAGCTCGGACATCACGGCCATGGCGTCGCTCAGGCGATTCATGACCAGATACGTGTATCCCAGGCGGGATATCAGCAGCTCGTCGCCTGGGAGGGCGTCCAATCCCCGCTTGAGGGTCGCGACCGCGGCCTCGAAATTCTTCCGGCGGGCTTGGGCCAGAGCGAGGTTGATATAGCTTGAGGCGGCGCGGGGCCGGAGGGCGAGCATCTTTTCATGAAGGGATGCGGCCACGTCGAACCGGCCTTCAAAGTCGGCTTTCTCGGCGTCCTGGACCATCCCGATCTCTTCGATCTTGTCCTTTGGATCGGCCTCGCCCTTCGCCCCCGGTTCGGAATAATCGATATAGCCCAGGGAGCGGAGGCGGGCCTTTTCGTCGGCCGAGAACTCGCGCGGAGCGGCTTCGGCCGTGGCGCCGGCCGATTGAACCAGGGCCGCCAGCCGCCCTTTCAGCTCGGTCACGGTCCCCCCGCTTTCCGGGACGCGGTTTTTCTCTTCCGCCGGATCGTCGGCGAGGTCATAAAGCTCGGGCTTGGGCGCCAGGACGAACTTCCATTTTCCGGAGATGAGCCCGGTGAGCGGGGCCCAGCCGAAGTTTTCCCGGGGATAGACCGTCTCGAGATAGACGTCCTGGTCCTTGCGGACTTTGTTCTGGATGAACGGGAGAAGGCTCCGGCCTTGGACGCCGGCCGGGGCCTCCATCCCCAACAGGTCGAGCACGGTCGGGACGATGTCGATCAGCCGAACTCTCGTATTGACGACGCGGTTGTTGGGCAGCCGGCCTTCGGCATACATCAGGAGGGGAACCCGTACGGCCATTTCATAGAGAAAGACGCCGTGTCCGGACTCTCCCTTTTCCCCGAAGGCTTCGCCGTGGTCGCCGGCGACGACGATGACCGTTTTGGCGAGGAGGTTCCGGTCCCTGATCTTGCGCATGACTTCGCCGACGATGAAATCCATGTAGGCGATCTCGCCGTCATAGAGGTCCGCGGCGAAATCCTCGCGGTACGGCGAGGGAGGGCTGTAGGGCAGGTGGGGATCGAAGAAGTGGACCCAGGCGAAGAACCGTTCCTCGCCGAACCGGTCCAGCCAGTTGGAAAACGCCAGGAAGACCTGCTCGGCCTTCCGCTCCGCGTTGAGGGCCTTGAAGGGAGAGCCTTCCTGGAAGTTGTCGTCGTAAACGTCGAAACCCTGGTCGAGGCCGAACCGCGAATCGACGCTGAAGGACGAGACGAACGCCGCCGTGGCGGCGCCCTTGTCGCGGAGGATCTTGGCCAGGGTCGGCTTATCGTAAGACAAAACGTAACGGCCGTTGTTGCGGACGCCGTGGGCCAAGGGGGTCAGGCCCGTCAGAATCGAAGCATGCGAGGGTAGGGTGAGGGGGACCGGGGCGTAGGCGTTGGCGAAGCGGACGCCGTTGCGGGCGATGGCGTCGAGGTTCGGGGTTCGGGCCTTGGCGTGGCCATAGGAACCGATCCGGTCGGCCCGGGTCGTGTCGAGGGTGAGGAGAAGGACGTTGAGGCCGCCGTCCCGGTTGATGATCACCGGCTTCGGCTTCACGACGGCGAAATAAAACCCACCGGCGATGAGGACGGCCGCGGCGGCCGCGGCGTAAGGCCAGAATCGGAGGACCGATCGAGGCCGGCCCATGAAGCCGGGATCGGACTTCGGACGGGAAGGCGCGGAAACCGGCGGAACGGCCGGCCCGGACGCCCGTTTATGACGGGACCGCTTCTTTTTCGCCATGCTCTACTTTTTGATCGCGTTGAGGATGTTTTTCGCCAGGGCGGCCCGTTCTCCTTCGGGCTCGAGGGTCAGGAACTTCTCGAACTGGACGATGGCGGTCGCGTTTTCCGCCTTGTTCAGATAGACATAGCCGAGCTTGAGGTAGGGATCGGGCCAGTCGGGCTTGATCTCCCGGGCCAGGCCGAAATACTTGAGGGCTTCGTCGAGCTGCTGGTTGGAGAAATAGATCTCGCCGACGTTGTAGGCCAGGACCTCGTCTTTGGGCGAGCTTTCGATCGATTTCTTGAAATATTCTTGGGCTTCGTTGAGTTTGTTCTGTTTGACGAAAATGTTGCCGATGCCGGCCTGGGCCTTGGCGGCCATGTCTTTCCCCAGAGTGGCGTCCGCTTTGGCGAGCTCGATGATCTTGTTGTACATCTCGGCGGCTTTGTCGAAGTCGCCCTTTTCGCGGTAGCAGTCGGCGATGCTGAGCTGGACTTGGTAGGCCTGGGGGTTCTTGTCCATAAACTGCCGGTACTGGGCGATGGCTTCGTCGAATTTGCCCTCGCGGAAGAGCTGGTTGCCCTTGTCCAGGAAAGCGAACGAGGTCTCGTCCTGGATGATCCCGCCGCCGGGCCGGGCGGATTTTTTCAATATGATCGTCACTTTGGGATTGACCGAAAGCTGGCTGACGTAAAGCGTTTGGTTCATCGGATCGTAGCCCGAGAGAGACGCGGTCATATGCCAGTTACCGGTCCCCAGGCCGAGGAAGGACCATTCGCCTTTCTTGTTGCTCAAGGAGTCGAACTTCAGGTTTTCGTTCTGGGAGAAGCTGATCTGAACTTTGACTCCCTCGATCGGCTTGCCCTCGAGATCGACGACGACGCCGGCGATCCGGCCGACGCCGCGGCCCGCTTGAGCCAGGGCCAATCCGGTCGTCAGGCCGCCTATCAGCAGCAAGATCATCAGGTTCCGAGCGATTTGTTTTTTCATTTTGAGCCTCCAATTATCATAGAGCAAAAAATATGCCACTCTTCCCGGGTGAAACTCGGAACGTTTCTCGGGAGGGAAACGCTCCGCCCGGATGTCCTATTTTAACACGGCGGACGCTCTTGGAAAAGAACTTTACAGCTCGAACCTCCCCCCCTCGGATCAAAAAGAAAACTTGATCTTTTTAAAGACGCGGGCGTCGTCCGCCCCATTGGTCAGAGTGAGGGTGATCCAGTAAACCCCGGGCTTCAGGTCCAGGGGAATTTCGGCGACGAAATCCGTCCGGATGACTTCTTCGAGCTTCGCCTCGCTGAGCTCGAGAGGAAGGTCCAGGCGGAATTCGGCGAGTTTCGCCCCGGCTTCGTTTTGGATTTCGATCGCCGCCGTGAGCGTGGTCTTGAGCGTCTCGCCCTGGGAGGCGAACCAGATCTTCCGATAAGGCACCACGATGCGGGCCAGGGCGCGTCCGTCCCGGCTTTCGGCCTTCAAGTCGCAATCCAGCGCGCCCTTCTCGGGCGCGATCCAAGGCTTGAGGCGCATTTGGGTGGACATGATCTCGACGAGTTGGACGGCGCTCGAAGGCTCAAGCTTGTAGTTTCCGCTCCAGGCCTCATCGACGAAGACGATCGGAAACCATCCATAGTACCAAATTTCGGTCGGAACGCCGTAGAACGTAACGCCGCGGGGATAAGTCTCCCGCCGGTCCGGAGGGCCGATGAGGATGTAGATCCGGCCCCGGTCCTGGAGCCAACCGGGCTCGCTCCCGCCCCCCTCGCCGAACAGCCGGCCGGCCTCCTCGATCCGCCGGAAATATTCTTCCTTGAACTCGTTCTCCTCGGTGTCGAGGTCGGGATCGCGCTTTTTCCAGAATTCCTCGATGAACGGACGGCGCCGGTCCTCGGGAAGGCGGACAAAATCGGCCCGCTCTTTTTTGGTGACGACATAGCGGACTTTGGAGAGAAAATCCCGGCTGTCCGGGTCGAGCTGTTTCACGAGCCGGGCGGTCGCGCACCCCTGAACGAGCGCGGCGCCGAGGCCGGCGAAAATCAAGAATCGCCCGATCTCCGTCCGCAGAGACTTCATTTTTTTTCTTTCAAGGCTTTGACCTTGTCTTTGAGACCGGGCTGGTTCGGGTCTAGCTGGAGAGATCTCTCCCAGGCGACGATCGCCTCGGCCGGATTGTCGAGCCGGAGATAGCACTCCCCGATCCGGTTTAGGACCGAGATGTTCGCCCCAAAATGGCCGAGATAATCTTTGAAGAGGGCGATGGCGGCGTTGTATTCTCCCATCGCCTGGGAGGCCTCGCCGACGATCTGGAGGAAGTCCCACTTGCGGTCGTCGTTCAGGAACGGCCGGGCCGCGGCTTTCACTCCCGCGAAATCCTCCGTCTCCTGAAGGACGCGGGCGAAGTCCAGGGCAAAGGCGGCGTTTTCCGGATCGCGGCGGTAGGCCGACTCGAGAAGCCGCTTGGCTTCTCCGAGATTCCGGACGTTGAGGTATTGCGTTCCGAGGATGTGGGCATAGGAAGCGTCGTCGGAGGGGGGAAGCGGCAGGGAGAGGACCCACGGCCGCGGGAGGTTCGGCATCGGGGTCACGAAGAAGGGGATAGAGGCCGCCAGGCGCTCGGATTTCGCGGCGTTTAGGACCGCGATTTTGATCCGATAATTCGCCGGGGCGTAGCCGGCGAGCGAAAATTCCTCGAAGATCGCGGCCGGATCCGGGAGGTCGGCCAAGGCCTTGGCGACGATCGCGACTTTTTCCCCGCCCGGCGTCCCGGCGCGGTCGGATTCCCGGGTGATCAGGTATTCGATGGTCCCTCCCGACTTGACGTCCTCCGGCAGGTTATGAAGCTGGAAGAAGAGGGTGGCCGTCTCGTCGGGCAGGAATCCGTTGCGCGGCGAGGGGACGAGCTGGACATCGCCCAGGAGAAACGACTTGTTCCGGCCGCGATAAGCCGAGCCGCGGTCCGTCCGTCCGGCCAGGACGGGCGAGCTCATGGCGAATGCGCCTGGCTCGGGGACCAGGACGTCGGCTTCGAGCGAGGTGAATTCCCGCGAGAGCCGGTTCTTCAAGAGAATGTTGAGCTTGTACGCCCCCGGGACGACGGGGAAGAGGTCCTGGAAGCTGAAATATTTGGCCCGGATGGCGTTTAGCCGGCCCTCGCTGAAGTCGAGGGGGATCGTCCGCTCGAATTGATAGACGGTCGCGCCGCGCTCGTCGGCGATCTTCCCGACGACTTCGAATTCGCCATGGAAGCCCTGTTCCGCGGCCTCGACCGCGAGCCGCCGGGGTTCGAGCTCGAAAAGATAATGGACGAAGGCCGTCCCCTTGGCGTCCCGGAAAACGCCGATCAGGGCCTCGCTGCTGAAGTAGTTGGCGGTGTAGTCGACTTCGACGATATCCTTGTAACGGAGCAGTTTCTCGGCGTAATCGTCCTTGATTTTCTCCCGAGGCGCGGCCGGGATTTGGGTGCTGAGGAGCAGGTCGGAAGCGAGCGATGGTCGAGGGTCGAACCGCGCCTCGCCGGGAATGAGCGAAAGCGAGACTTCGGCGATGCTCGGTTCGATCTTGACGAGTTCGGCCACCGCCCCTTCGTAGGCCGTCATATCGCCCATGTAATGGATGAGGAGCTGCTGGGGGCCGTTCTGGATCGGGGAGTAGAGGACGTATTCGTTGCCTCCGTTTTTCTTGAAAAAGACGACGCTGAAGGAGCCGGGCAGCCCGGAGGAGGCCATGTTGTCGAAGAACCAGATGATCGTCGGGTAGACCTCGGGCAAATTCTCGTGTTTCTCCACCGACTTGGGCTCGCCCAGGATAATGTAGATCCTTCCCATATCCGACCGCCATCCCGGCCCGGGCGTATCCCGGCCGTACCATTGGTTGGCGTAGGCGATCCGGCGGTAGTGCTCTTCCCGGAACTCGTTCTTTGGGGTGTTCGGGTCGGGATCGCGGGCCTTCCAGAAGGCCTCGATGAAAATCTCCCGTTCGCGGTCGGTCGAGAGCTGAAGGAAAACATCCTTTTCCTTGTCGGTGATGATGTAAACGACGTCCTCCTCGATCCATTTGCGATGCTGGGGGGGAAGGTCTTTGGGCGATTTGCGCTGGGTCTGGGCCGCGGCCGGCAGGGCGAAACATCCGGCGAGGACAAAGGCCAGAACGGCGGCGATCCGGCGCTTGTTCACATTGAGATTATACCACAGAGGGTGTCTTATCGTTGCGGAATGGAAAAGCCATTAGGGCCTCTCAGCGTTCCCGAACGGCCTTCACTCCAGATCGGGTTTGAAGGTCCGCCCCTCCCCGCTCCTTCTCGGCGCCTCGGACCTCACGCTCTTTCCCCTTTACCAGCTCGTAGATTCGTGGTCGGCCTTGATGGTCTCTGAAACCTCGGCGTCCGAAGCCGGGAGCCTCGAAGAGCGTCTGCGGGGCGGCAAACCCTCATCACGTTCCGGCCGTCCGTGAACGCTGGGAGGCTCGCCTCCCCCACTTTGGAAAAGGGGGGTCAGGGGGGATTTTGCACGGTTAGAACAGCGACATCTGGCCCGAGGACGCGGCCGAGTCGTCGTCGTCCTCGAAAAGCTTGACGACGCCGTACTCGCCGTCGTGGCCGGGGGCGATCTTGACCAGGCCTTTGCGCATCCGGTCCACGCCCCGGCCGATCTTCTCGGGTTGGAGCCGGGCGAGGTCCCCGGCCGGGACCTCGGTCAGGATGCGGTGTTCGTCCCCGAATTCGCGGAGGAAGCGGAAATAGAGGTCCCAGACGCTCCGACAGTCGGCCGATTTTTCGCAGGCTTCGCCGATGACCTCGTTCAGGGGAAGGATGTTCTTGTGGGGCGTCCGGAAGCGGTCGGGGGGCGGCTCGTTGCGGTCGGCGAGCTCCTCGATCCGGTGCATGACCCCGATCGTGAGCTTTTTTCCGCAGGCCGGGCACAGGTTTCCCCGGGCGATCGATTCCTTGGGCGAGAGGACGACGTCGCATTTGCGATGGCCGTCGTAATGGTACTTTCCTTCTTCGGGAAAGAATTCGACCGTGTAGAGAAACCGGGCCGGATCGCGTCCCCGGATCGCGTCCACGAGCCCCTTGTAGCTGAAGTCGGCGTCGAAGACATTGGCTTCGCGCCCGATCCGGGAGGGCGAGTGGGCGTCCGAGTTCGAGACGAGGGCGTATTTGTCCAGGGCGGAGAGGCGGCCGTTCATCGGCGGGTCGGAGGAGAGGCCGGTCTCGAGGGCGAAGATGAAGGGGGTCATTTCCTCGAAGCATTCCTCGATGGCGTCGAAGCCTGAGTTGGCCCCGAAAAGAGAGAACCAGGGGGTCCAGATGTGCGAGGGGATGACGACGCAGCGGGGGCAGAGGTCGGCCACCATTCGGACAAAGAGCTTGGCGTCGAGCCCAAGGATCGGCCGTCCGTCCGATCGG
>Ga0315291_10009439_pt1 | contig 11950 bp, 7 predicted proteins | sample YL17G12_20_MG_FD_203070 | JGI IMG/M metagenome (GOLD analysis project Ga0315291, IMG submission 203070) | Sediment microbial communities from Yellowstone Lake, YNP, Wyoming, USA - YL17G12_20 | ecosystem: Environmental > Aquatic > Freshwater > Lake > Sediment | place: USA: Wyoming | collected...
CGGCAACGGCACAGATGAGCTCCACCTCGTCTTCGACTTCGCGCACATGAACAACACGTGGGGGGCGCCCAGCTTCTATGAACGCATCAAGACCATGAGCTCCCTGATACCCGGGGAGGGCTGGCCGTGCCATGTCTTCAACAACCACGACCAGTTCCGGAGCATGCGCCGCTACGGTAAGGGCCCCGATGCCATTAAGCGGGCCAAGATCCTGGCCGCCCTGCTCATCACCCTGCGAGGCACCCCCTTCATCTACTACGGCGAGGAGATCGGCATGCAGAACGGGAAGATCCCCCGCCGCCTGATCCAGGACCCTGTCGGCAAGAAGTACTGGCCCCTCCACCCCGGGAGGGACCCGGAACGGACCCCCATGCAGTGGTCGCCGGAGAGGAATGCGGGCTTCACCACGGGCAAACCCTGGCTCCCCGTCAACAGCGATTATGATTGTGTGAACGTGGAGAACGAGCTGGTGGACAGGAACTCACTCCTGACTTTCTACAAGGACCTCATCGCCATCCGGAAACAATACCCCGCGCTCCAGCAGGGGGACATGATCCCGGTCATCGAGGGACAGGACGACATCATCGTCTACCGGAGAGGATACGCCCAGGAGAAGCTCTTGATCATCCTGAACTTCTCCGATCAAAACAGGCGGGTCAATATCGCCGAGCTGGGCGGACAGGTCATCCTCTCCACCCACCGGTTCGCCAACCAGACCATCAAGGGTCCGGAACTCTCCATCCTGCCCTACGAGGCGACGATCCTGAAGGGGTAGGACGCTCTGCACTCGGCGGATGTCACCCCTCCAAGGCCTTGTGTACGAGCCGGGCAACGGGTTCCTGAGATAACCCTATACCCTCATGGAAAACCCCTCTATCCTTCGTCCCGCATTACACGCTTTTCACCCGCACCTTCAGGAGGGTATGCCTTTGCGTTAAATGAACTACCCCGCAGCAAGCAGCGAGGTATCAAAATACAATCTTCTACAAGGAACGAAGCAAGCTTCGAGGAATTAACCCCCTACTGAGATTGAAATGCATCCAGGGTTGAACCCAAGGCATTATATTTCACGAACAGGTAATCATACCGCTTGCTGTCCGATCCAGGTTCGATAGAGTCCATGAAAAAAGTGATCTGGCTGTAAGCCTCATCCACATCTGCATATACCCCCGCACCTATAAAGCCGAAGATCGCTGCTCCGAGACCCGTATTCTCGGCCTGGCAGGTCAACCGTATCGGAAGGTTGGTGACATCTGCCCGTATCCTATTCCAGAGGGCATTCTTCGCGCCCCCACCTACCACCGTGAGGCAAGATGGGCGCATGTCGAGCAAATCCTGGAGGGTCTCAACGGCAGACCGGAGTTGAAACGCCAAACCTTCCAGAAGCGCCCGATATATCTCCCCGCGTTGGGTCTGGAGGGTACACCCGAGGATGGTTCCCCCTGTGGTTCCCCGTTTGAACACTCCGGGCATGGGCAATAAGGAGGGCAGGACCATCACCCCGTTTGCCCCGGCCGGGACCTCCTGAGCTTCTCCGATCATGGTCCGATATACATGCGCTCTTTCGCTGACCTGGGGATAGAAAATCCTGCTGATCCATTCAATGGCTCCAGAGCCGATCCATTGCAGTCCGAGGTCGAACAAGCCGGGGACAGGATCACACTCATTATTGAGGTCGGCTTTGAATGCCGCTGCATCGGTTTTACACGCCGCAGACCGCAGCATCAATATCTCCCATGTCCCCGAGCTCAAGACCATTTCGCCGCTTTTGCACCCTGATCCGAACACCGCAAACTGCGTGTCATGCCCTCCTGCATCAATGGGGATGCCTCTCCGGAGTCCCAGCTCATCCGCCATCTTATCTCCCAGGGGGGCGATCACGGTGCCAGGCTCTACCAGGATTCCGAACAAACCGCTATCGATATCCAAGGAGGTGAGGATCCTTTCTGAATACCTTCGCTTTCTGATGTCGAGGAGCATCATGCTGTCGGCGGTGGTCGGATCGTTCGTGCATTCTTCCGTCAGGCGATAGGTAATGAGTCCGGGGAACATAAGATACTTGTATGCCTTTTCGAGCACGCCAGGGGCATGCTGCCTGAGCCATAACAGCCTCAAGAGGGTGTGCTGAGACAAAGCCGGCTGCCCGGTTATGGCATAGATCTCGGTAAGCGCCAGGATCGCATCGAGAGACTCTGCCATGCCAATCGTTCGCCGGCATTGCCAGGAGATAACCGGATAGAGGAGCTTCCCCTTGCGATCAATCGGCGCACCGTCATCGCTGAAGGACGTGACGACGAGCGCAACGATCGATTCCCGTCCTACGACGGAGACGGTATTCCGGGCACAGACTATGAGCTTTGCCCATATCCCCTCCAGATCCCATACCAGCCAGGGCTTCCCCTTTGCTTGGAGAACCGGTGCATTGGGGCGCGCTTCCATGTGGAGGAGTTTACCCGTCACATCTATGGCAAGGGCGCGTACATTGGTCGCCCCGCAATCAAGGACGAGAACCGCCGGATGCGCATGCGCCCCGCTCACCGTTCGATCTCCAGGGTCTCGAGTACCCGTTCGAATTGATCCCTCGGCCATAGGAGTCCCGGAGAGCGCGCGGTACAGGTGCCAGCAGCGGTAGCCCAGGAACAGAGCACCTCCTTTTGATGGCCGAACTGATCATAAGCGGCGAGGAACCCGCCGATGAATGCGTCCCCGGCACCGACGGCATTCACCCCGTGCGGGCCCTGCGAGGAAATCTTGAGCATGCCATCCGCGGTGAAGAATATGGCCCCCTCGCTTCCCAGGGTGAGGGCTACGATACCGATACGGGAAGCGAGCCCTCGCAAAAAGGCGAAGACCGCTGCTCTAGTCTTTTTGCCGCTTAACTCCCTGGCCTCCTCCATATTCGGTTTGATCATGAAGGGGGCGTATGTAGCCCCCTGGATCAGGGCCGGGCCGCTCGTATCCAGGATGATAGGGATGGAATGCGCTTTTGCGATCTCGATTAATTCACCATAATACTGCTCGGGGAGACCAGCGGGGAGCGATCCGCATAAGGCGATCATGGAAAACCGCGCGGTTTGTATGAGCCTTTGGAAATGGGCATAGAAGGCGCTTCCCTGCTGGATAGTCAGCTTCGGGCCATGGGGTACGATCTTCGTCTCCTTGCGCCGATCTCTTTCGACAAAGGCCACCGTAATCCGGGTGAGATCTCCAATCCGATAGAATGCCGCATGAATACCATCGCGCTGCAGTCGAGACTCGATGAAGTCGCCGGTGAAGCCTCCGATGAAACCGGTTACCGTGACTTCGCTCCCGAGGAGATGCGCTATGCGGGCGGCATTATTGCCCTTTCCGCCCGGGTCGGGGAATATGTCTTGCCCCCGGTTGGTCTGGTGGGCGTGGAAATCTTCGCCGAACACCGTAAAGTCGATGGCTGGATTCAGGGTGACGGCCAGGATCATAGATCGAGGAGCTTGCCCAAGATCTGGCAGCGGCATTCCGTCTCGATCCTATCGATGATATCGAAACAGGCGTTCATATCTCTGGCCATGGCGATGATACCATGCCGGGGGAGGATCGCCTCAAGCGGCCCCTTTTCCCACTGGTCTCTTTTGGCTTGGAAATGGGAGATCACGTTTTGGGCGAGCTTCTCCGAATACCCATGGGCCTCTTCCACGCAGTCGATACGCCCGAATTTCTCTGTGGTCTCCAGGGTGGGGATGATCGGCCTGCCTTTGGCAACGAATACATTCGTCCAGTAGGGATGCGCATGGATGACGGCATGAGCATCGTCGAATACACGGTAGAGGCCGAGGTGCAGCTTACCCTCGCGCGAGATCTCCGCGGGGCCTTCCAGCACCTTGCCATCGAGATTGACAATGGAGAGATCCGCCGTGGTTATCTGCCAGCGCAACCGGTAGCCCATGAGCTTGGGGGTGATACACACCCGGTCCCCCTCCCGGATGCTGATGTTCCCGCCGGCGATATCAGACAGTCGCCTCTCCCACATCAGTTTGGCAATGCCGAGCACCACCTTTTTGGTCTCATCCAGCATGGTGATTCCCTCCTTCCTTGATCTAAACCTTCAGCGATGTGTAGTTCCATAAAGCTCACCCTCCCAGCCCCCCTGAATCTTCAGGGCTGCCAGACATCCGCCGATAGGCCCGCCCGCTTCGACAAAATGATCGTCGGGCGGCCTTGTCGGCGGACCTTTGGCCATCCTTGAGAAACCAAGGAGGGGAGTATGCGTTTATTCCCGCACCACGCGGGACCAGGTTTCAGCCCGGCCGATCCACGGCACGCCGATATAGCCCTTGATATTGAGGATCTCCTTTGACTTGAGCCACATCTTGCAGCGGTAGGTCTGGTCGTTCGACGGGTCTCTAATGGTACCTCCCGCCCATTCTCCGTTTTGAGCGATGAAATTCTTCATGATCACCATACCGACATAAATCATCTCTTGGCTCCAGGTAATCTCGCCGAAGTAACGGCCGTGTTCCTTGTAGATCGTGATGATGGCGCTCTTGTCGGGATTGGTCCATTCGCCGAGGATGTAGTCCGGGCTTTCTCTATCGCCCTTGGCCTTGATGAACTTCGCTCTCGCAATGTAGCTTTCATACAGGCCGTCCTTTGCGGCCATAGCCTTCACCATGGCAGTCTCCCGGATGACGACCGGCACCGTATAGCGCGGGGATTCCCGCGTGGGGTCGCTCCCGTCGAGGGTATAGTGGATCTCGGCGCCAGCGCTTGAGCACGTGATGGATATGCTGGCTTCCTTGAGGAAGAGGTTATAATCGGCCTCCTTGGGTCGCGCCTGGTCCATGGCGAGCAGGGGCAGCGCGACGCGCTCCGCCTTTTTGGCCTTGAACTTCAGGCAGTACGCCCCATCATAGGAACGCTCGAGGTCGCCCGGGAGGGTGACCGTGAGCCCTGCATGCCTATCCAGGGTCCACGCAAGCGGTTTATCGTATCCAAGGAGCATAACTTCGGAGAGAGGCTCGAATTCCTTGATTGTGACGGTCTGACCAGCGGGTTTCCTGAAGGCGACATAGGAGGTCAGGTCATCCTTGCTCCGGAAGAACCGGAGCCGATCGTCCTCCTGGATATAGCTGATCGGACGGGTCTCGAAGACGATCTCCCGGTTGTCCTGCATCCATCGCCCGATCTGCTTGAGGATACGGATGCTCTCCTCCGGGAAGGTCCCCTCGGCCTTGGGGCCCACATTCAGGAGGAAGTTGCCCCCTTTGCTCCGGATATCGATGAGCTTCCAGATGAGTTCTGCGCTCGATTTCCAGTCCTTGTCCGCCGCGCAGTACCCCCAGTGCCGGTTCATGGTCATATTCGTCTCCCAGTCGAGATCGAGCATGGCCGCCTCCGGGATCTGCTGCTCCGGGGTGGCGTAATCACCGACGGCATCCTTCCGCTTGTACAGGCCGGTCATGCCCTCCCTGCCCGGTTCGAGGCGGTTGTTGATGATGATATCTGGCTTCAGAAGCCGTATAGAGGTGTACACATCCTTGGCCATGGCTGAGGTCCACCCATCCACCCATTCACCGTCAAACCACATGATGGCAGGGCTATAGTTCTGGATGAGCTCCTTGAGCTGCGGTTTCAGGTAGGTGTCCTTATACGTGCCGTAGTTCCCTTTGAGGGCGTCGCCCTGATGCCAGTCCCAGATGGAGTGGTAGGTGCAGAAGCGGATCCCCTCGTTCCGGCAGGCATCGGAGAGCTCCTTGAGGATATCGCGCTTGAACGGGGTAGCTTGCACGACATTATACCCGCTCACCGTGGAATCCCAGAGCGAAAAACCATCATGGTGCTTCGAGGTGATCACGATGTACTGCATCCCGGCCTCCTTGGCGAGGTGCACCCACTCCACAGGATCGAACGCCACCGGGTTGAACCGCCTGGCGTACTGCTCGTATTCAGGGATGGGGATCTTGGCGTCGTGCATGATCCATTCCCCATATTGATCCAATCCTTTGTAGGACCCGGCCGGTACGGCATAGATTCCCCAGTGGATGAACATCCCGAAGCGCGCATCCCGCCACCACTGCATGCGCACATCCCGCGCCTCCTTGCTTTCCGTGAGCACGGCTTTCTGCGCTGGCGAGAGATGGTTGCACCCGACGAGAGCGCCGCAAAACGCCAGGATAATCGCCGGGAACCTGCAGTGCATCGTCCGACCTCCCCCCCAAAATATGATGTATTTTACAAAGTATAATATCACAATGCAACAGGCCATTCCTCCTCCAAAAGAGAACAAGGCGAGACAGCACCGATGCGGGGGAAAGGCCGTGCACTTCGCGCTATCCAGGGGGTGCCGGCATTTTGCAACAACGATTGACACTCAATTGATGAAGTGTTACTGACCAGCCAGGTGTTCCTGGGGCAGAGCTCGGGAACACGACTGCACACCATGATGCAAGCATGCTATCCGAATAGGTCTTATTGCTCCTGCCACAAGGGAGGAAAATGATGAAGATAGTGCCGAGATCTCCACGATCCAGGGTAAATTGTTATATCCTTTTCTTCCTTCTCTTGTGTGCCTGCAGCACCCCCCAGGGGCAACAGGTCAAGGAACCGCTCGCGAGTCCCGAGCTGCTGAAAAACCACTGCGCACTCATCGGCGTGCCGCGCGTGGAAAGGATCTCCGAGCATGTATGGGCTGCCATTGGCTACGACCTGGCCAACGAAATCCTCATCCATACCCCGGAAGGCAACGTGATTGTCGATCCCCTGATGAGCCCCAAGCGGGGAGAACCTGCCAAGCGGGATTTGCTGGCCAGTGCTCCGGACGGACCAGTCACGGCAATCATCTTTACCCACAGCCATATCGACCATATCGGCGGCACCTCTGTATGGATGGAGAACAACCCTCAGATCTGGGCCACCGAAGCCTTCATCGAGCACTTTTACAAGCAGTACCAGGTATTTCTGCCGATCGAGACCATCCGAGGAAGGCGCCAGTTCGGCGACCATGCCTCGCTGGAAGATCTGCCATGCAACGGCATCGGCCGCCGGGCTGACATCCGGGCCTCCCAGGAGGGGGCCGGCATCCGTCTGCCGACACACACCTTTTCCGGGACGAAAACCCTGAGCATCGGGGGAGTTACCATCGAAATGATCGAGGCGCACGGCGAAACCCATGACCAGTTGATCGTCTGGATACCGCAGGACCGAACTCTGATCGCCGCCGACAACTTCTACTGGACCTTCCCGAACCTGTACACAATCCGCGGCACGAGCCCCCGGCCTGTGGATCAGTGGATCAAGAGCATCGATACTATGCGCAGACTCAAGCCCGAACATCTGGTGCCCAGCCACACCGTGCCTGTTACTGGGGAGCAGGAGATCGCAACGATACTCACCAATTATCGAGATGCCATCCAGTGGGTGCGGGATGAGGTCATCCGGGGGGCGAATAGAGGCGATGACCTCGACACTATCGCCGAGCATATCACCTTGCCGCCGCATTTGGCAGGGTTGCAATATACCACGGAATTCTACGGACAGGTCGATTGGTCGGCCAAGGGTATCTATACGAGCAATCTCGGGTGGTTCGACGGGAGGCCGGACAGGCTCTACCCGATGCGAGTGCAGGAGGCTGCCAAGCGGGAGATCGATCTCATGGGCGGCCCGGATAAGGTCATGGCGCTGGCGGATGCGGCCCTGCAGCAGAATGACATGCGCTGGGCCATCCACTTGCTAGCTAAGCTGGCCGATAGCGGTATGGCGACGGGGAATATGCACAAGGCATTGGATGAGAAACTGGCCGTGAGCTACGAAAAACTGGCCGCCACCCTGTATAATCTGAACGGGCGCGGGTATCTCCTGGAGTCGGCGTATGAGCTCAGGCATGGGCTTCAGAAACCTGCCCCAGCCAAGCTCGACGAAACCATGGTGGCCAAGATACCCCTGGAAACCATTTTCGCCATCATGACCACCCGCCTGATCCCGGAAAAGGCCATGGATGTCCATGAGACGGTGTATTTCGTGTTCCCGGAGGAGAAGAAGCGTTACATCGTGACAGTCCGCAAGGGCATCGCCGAGGTCGTGGAAGGTGAACCTTTGCCAGGCACACCTGATCCCGTGGCGGTCCTCATGGCCGATGCCCTCACCTTCCGCAAGATGTCCGCTCATCAAATCAGTCCCGTCGCGGCCTTTGCATCCGGCAAGATTAAGATTCAGGGGAGCTGGCTGGATTTTCTGACTTGGTTTGGTCGCTTCGCACGCGACTGATACCACGTTGCAATCAAAAAAAGATCATACCCCGCAGCCCCCTGAATCTTCAGGGAGGGCCAAACAGCAGCCGGTAGCGCTGCTCGCTGGGCCTCCGGCTCGGCCAGCAGATAGGCTTGTTTGGCAGGGCCGTTCCTTATTGTTTTGATGATTACCCCAATCTGATTATGCAATATCCTCTCGCGGGCGTGATACCGTCGCTTCCAAGAAAGACCTTCCGGATCGAGCCTCAGGATTCCCTGCGCTAAAAAGCCTAGGAGAAAGATAGAACTCCAGGTGCGCTTCGTTATGCCATTGCCTCCTTTCCCCTGTATCATCAGGGAAGCCTTGCAGGGGGGAAAGGGGTTCGGGTTGTTTTTCTATTCCTATAAAATTTTTACCCTGGAAATCATTCCGCCATCTCCTGATAAAGATCATTATTCAGTTCCCTGATGAGGTTGGCGTCCATTTTCACGACCTCGCGGTCGTAGGTGATCAGGCCATTGGTTTCCCCTTCGACATCCGATATTTGGGTATAGACCGCGGCGCTCAAGCCGCTCTTGATGAGGGATTTGAGCTCTATTCCGACAACTTCCCGGTAAGCAGCGCTCAGGGCTCCGACCGATTTGAACTTCCGGTAGCCGAAGGTTGTGCCCTCCTTCCAGAAGTGCCCGGGGATGTCGTGGTGCAGGCCGCCGAACTCGGACAGGACCCAGACCCGCTGGTCTCTGCGGCGGGGTGGTTTCAGCCGGCCGAGATAGCTATGCAGGCTCAGGCAGTCGCCGCCCCCCTGATCGTACCAGCCGCTGGCATGGTCCACCACGCGGGTGGGATCGGAGCCTTTGACCCATGCGGCGATGGCGTTGGCCTCGAACTGGCCCCAGGCTTCGTTGAATGGCACCCACAGGGCGATACAAGGCACATTGTACAGGGCGTCGAGCATCGCTTGGAATTCTTTGCGGTAGTTTGTGTGCGATACGGCATCCTGGCGGCCGAAACGCCACAGCAGCCACGTGTCGTTCATGCGCAGACCCAGGCTCGGAAAGATGGCGGACAAGATTGGGTTGACCTGGTAGCCGCCCGAGACCATGTCCTGCCAGACGATCAGGCCCTGCCGGTCGCAATGGTAGTACCAGCGGGCTGGTTCGACCTTGATATGCTTGCGGATCATGTTGAAGCCGAGCCGTTTGGCCAGCGCTACGTCGTACGCCAAAGCGTCATCGGTGGGGGCGGTGTAAATCCCGTCCGGCCAGTACCCCTGGTCCAGCACTCCGCTTTGGAAAAGGGGCCGGTTGTTGAGGAACAGCCGGGGGATGCCGCGCCGGTCACGGCCGACGCCGAACTTACGCATGCCGAAATAGCTCTTGACGGAATCGAGCTCTCTCCCGCCCGCGAGTAGGGTCACCTTTAGATCGTAGAGGAAGGGGGACTCGGGCGACCAGAGCTGGGGATTTTTGACCTCCAAGTGGAGAACTTCGCCCGGGCGGCCTGTGCATGTGCCGATCACCATCCCCTGGTCCAGCACTGTGGCGGCAACCGCCTCGGCGCCGCTGCCGTCGACATTGATGAGCAGATCAAGCCTGTCGTGGTCGATATCCGGGGTCATTTTCATCCCGGCGATATAGGTCTGGGGGACCGCTTCGAGCCATACGGTCTGCCAGATGCCGGAAACCGGGGTATACATGATACCTCCGGGCTTCAAGGTCTGCTTGCCCTTCTCCTGCCAGGAGGTGTCGGTCGGGTCCCAAACGGCCACCACCAGATCGTTCGCCCCTTCCTTGATCAATGCGGTGATCTCGAAATCGAAGGGATAGTAGCCGCCGGTGTGGCGCCCAACCTCGCGGCCGTTCACCGCGACCGTGGCCTCCCAGTCGACGGCCCCGAAATGCAGCAGCATCCGCTGACCCCGCCATGTCTCGGGGACCGTGAAGTATCTCCGGTACCACAGGCGGTTTTCCGGCTTGAGTGGTTGCTTTACCCCCGAAAGGGCCGATTCGATACAAAACGGCACCAGAATTCGACCAGTATACGTCTCGATTCTGGCCTGTTTACGCGGGACGACGGCATAATCCCACAGGCCGTTCAAATTGAGCCACATATCCCTTGCCATCTGGGGCCGGGGATACTCCGGCAGGACGTTCGCGGGGTCCACATCTTTCCCCCAGCGGGTCATGAGCCGGTCTGCTCCTGGTTTCCAGCCAGCATGGTCCATGTATCACCCTCCCCTCATCTATGACAACGCTGATGCAGCGTTATCAATGAAAGCTCTCCAAGTCAACATTGCAAGAGATCAGCCTGTCCATCGGCGGGGCACCTGAACCTGTTAGAAATGCCCTGCCTGTACGGAAGGATCAGAATCAAGGTGGATTCCGCAAAACGCCACGATTCAACGTATTCGGCCGCAAGTCGGTAACCGCGAACAGGACCTCCGTCTCAAGATCATTTTCCGCGACTCAGGAGAAGCCTCATCCTAAGGATTTACCGGCAGCAAGAGAATCCTTTGCGGACAAGGATAATCCGGAGACGAGGAAAATCGAAACTGGGTGAGGCCCTATAGTGTTTCCCCATTCCCGCTTCAGAAGTAATGACAAATGCCAAACCTGATACCATCAACTCCAGCTTATTTTGCCTGCTTCTGAAATGTGATCATTGTTTTAGCTTTGGCTGATTTGCCACCCAGTGTATTTGGTTGAATGGCAATGCCCTCATCAGGCATCGGCAAACTGCCTTTAAGGGGGATCATATAAGATTCGTCAAACTTGCCGGCCTTGACTTTCAATTTCTGTTCATAGAAGGCAGCCACTTTCGCGGGCGGGTCGTCTGTCATGAAAATGTAGTACGTGGTGCCGCCACCCGCTGACATGCCTTGCGAGTTTTGAGCATCATAAGTGGAGCCCGGATACAGGGGAGCACCAAGTCTCGCCTCTGTCGGGGCTCTGCCGGTTCCGGACTTGACACTCACATTTTTCTGCGATTCAGAGGCCTTTCCTTGCGCGTGAGCGTCAGCTATAGTGACCATGCAAAGGGAAAAGACGATCAGAAGCGCCACCGGCCAGGCTGTCGATAATAAAGGAATCTTGAACGCATATCTGGACGGAAAATTATTCTTTTGGTCTGGCATGGATCCCCTCCTTTTTCTTTGATTGTCATTTATTTGTTAACTTTCCACAACAACAATTTTTTTACTGCCCTATGTTGCCATTTTTCAGAGCCTTGTAGCTCTGGGCCGATTTTGCTGGATAAAGCCTTAGCACAATTCAAATCGGGTGATCCGGCGTGTATCCTCTCGAGGGAAATTATGCTTTCGTTTTTGTTAAAAGCTTGGCTGGTAAGGGGGGAATGGCTGCACCAAGTTATTTTATTATCCATGGAACAGGGGAAATGTCCAACAACCAAGGAAGAGAATCATGCGCTTGCCTGGATGCATATTTCGAGACGCTTCTGGAAACTGAGCCCTGTCAACACTCTTTAGAAATGTCCCCTTGTTTAACTCGATAGAAATGTCCCCTCCCTCGTTGATTAGTTTTATGCCCTGGTTCTGATTTTGATCTTGGGTTCGATTTAAGGGGTCAGGGCCAGGGGGACAGTCCCCCTGGCCGCGCCGGACCCCGGGGGTGTCTCTTTCTGCCCTTCAGGGCCGGAAGTGCGCGAGCCTTGTATGCCTTTACGCCACGGATGATCAGGCGCGGGTTTCCATTGCTTGCGCGGCTTGATGATCTCCCTGGTCTCTCGA
>Ga0315291_10009440_pt1 | contig 11948 bp, 13 predicted proteins | sample YL17G12_20_MG_FD_203070 | JGI IMG/M metagenome (GOLD analysis project Ga0315291, IMG submission 203070) | Sediment microbial communities from Yellowstone Lake, YNP, Wyoming, USA - YL17G12_20 | ecosystem: Environmental > Aquatic > Freshwater > Lake > Sediment | place: USA: Wyoming | collected...
AAACCAAGAACAACTAATAAAAGAAGATAAATAATCTTATGGCCAGCTATTTCCTTAACTAGTTTTTTTAGCATACTTTCTGGCAACTTCTAAAACCTTTTTCACTGCTTCATCAAAGGAAAGTCCTTTTAACCCACCACCAGCTGCATATCTATGTCCACCGCCCCCCAATTCAACCGCAATTTGAGACACGTCAAGTCCCGTTCTTGAGCGAAGACTAACGTTTAAATAACCCCTCTCTTCCTCAATCATCACAATCCCAAAATCAGACCCCGCGATAGATTGGAAAAATGTGGTTGCCGTATCCTCCTTGTAATTTTTAACAGCACCGAATTTCTTATAGGTCTCATTGGAAATTGCTACCCAAACAAAGTTAAATTTCTTGTCGTATTGCGTCTCTTCCATAACTTTCCCCCAAAATTTAAATTCTTCAAAATCAACCGAAAAATACAGATTCTTAATAATTTCATTCTGATCAACACCTTTTGAAATAAGTTTTGCTGCTATTTCCAAAGTCTTCGCCGTTGTCCCAGGAAATCTATAAACTCCTGAGTCCCCAATTATTCCTGTAAGAAGTTGTGATGCAGCTTTTTTATCTATTTCAAAACCACAATCCTCAAAAAATAAATACAAAAGCTCAGTTGTAGCAATCAGGCTTTTGTCAACTAAATTTATAGATCCAAACATCTTATTGGTTGCATGGTGATCTATATTGATCATTTTAATTTTAGGTAAATTTTCCTCTTTTATTTTCGAAGCAAAATCCCAACTTGAAGAGTCAAGAATGATAAATAGATCATAGTCTTTATAACTAATGCTATTAAAATCTACAAACTGTTCAACCTGATCAAAATTTTCTATAAATCTAAATTGATTATTTACTTTAGTTGGGCAAATAATTCTTACCTCCTTTCCAAAAAACTTAACAAATTGAGCCATTGCTAAAGCGGCCCCGACAGAGTCTGGATCAGGATTTCTATGACAATTAATAAGAATTCTTTTTGCCTTTTTTATTCCTTCTAGGATTTTTAACGATTCTTCGTAATTCATAGTTATTTGGTATGAACTAACTTATATAAACTTGTACCAAAGACAGTCCACTCGTTTTCCACCTTACTCCAACCAAAATTGGCAACTTCTGCTTTTGGACTATGGGTTGGGTCACATTTGGTTTTTTCCATCTCACAAACAACAAAAAGTTGACCGGTTATTGTATCAGGTTTTTGAGCATCTATCTTCGCTACCTTCTTCCCCCACATTTCCAAGAAATACTGATACCCCGCTTCGTAATTTCTCTCGGCAATAACAGCCAAATTAAATTCTTTGCCGCCCGATTCATCAGATATTTTTTGCGCAACCTCTTTTGCCCTTCTTAATTGTTGGTTAGGAGGATACTTCAAAGGACTATTTACCAAATTAACAACGACAAGTGTAAACAAACCAATAAATAAAAGAATTTTTACTATTCGCTTTCCGCTACCTCGAAGAGGCAAGCTCTGCTTATTCGCTAATCGCTCTGCGAGTGCCCCGACAAGCAGAAATGGTGCAGGAAAGAAGAATCCATAATAGTGGTCATATATTTCCTGTTTATAAAGACCCAAGCCGAGAAGAGCGAAACCAAACCAAGAAAACAAAAGCCAATAGGCACTAGGTATTAGCAAATAGTTTTTTCGGAATTTGAAGATAGTCCAAATCAAAAATATAACTGTTACAGAAGAGAGTACCATCCCAATTGGTTGGTTATGTCCCGCCAGAAGTCTGATATTAACTTTTTCAAAAATAGGCCATATTTGGGGAATAGCGTTCCAAGGGCGAATAGAAACAGTTTCTTGTCTTACTGTAAAAAATTTCTTCATTGCCGCAAAATTGCGCCAGCCATGCCTGGCATCAAAAATGACCAAAGGACTCATTAGAAATAAAAAGAGAATAAGACTAATTAGGGAATTTTTAACGAATGGCTTTAGTAATTTTTCTTTCTTTAACTTTAAATACTTAATAAACAAAAAAACTCCAAAAGTTGGTAAAAGTAAAAGTCCTAGATAGTGAGACTGCAGACAAAAAGCATATGAAATTCCTAAGACGATCAGCCACCATCCCACTTCGCGCGAGGCTCCGCGGGATTCGTATACTTTCCAGACAGAATATATGGAAAGTAACGAAAAAAAGGGCATGACATTAGGGTTCCAGGAAGATCGGGAAAAAATAATTACGGTGGGGGAAATTGCGTAAAAAAATGCTGCAATAAGCCCTGCAACTTTTCCGGACAACTCACGTCCAAACTTCCAAACCAAAAACACAGTAAAAACACCTACTAATGCAACAAGGACAGATGGGCCGACGGGTGAATACCCGGCCAACCAAAGAGACGGGGCAATAAGATAGTAATATAAAGGTCCCAAATACATGTTCCCGATTGAAGTTCCCGGACCTATCAGGATTGGATCAAAATAAACAAGGAGGCGCCTGACTACAATTACATCCCTTCCCTCATCACCCAAATAAGTCATGTAATCGGAAATTCTATAAAGTCTAAAAAATGAGGCAATAAGAAGAATCCCTAACAAAATTAATACTTCAGACTTATTTTCTTTAACAAAATTTATTAATTTTTTAATCACTTCACCTTCCTCCAAGGTTTTTCCCAAAATATTCTCCACATTCCTTTTATATCCCCCCAAGCAGTTTTTGCTACCTTGACTGTTGAATGAGGATCATCCTTCCAGATAATCGGCACTTCCGAAATCTTAAAACCTCTCTTTTGGACAACAACCAACATTTCGGTATCAAAAAACCAACCGGTATCGGAAACCAGCGGTAGTATTTGTTCGGCCGCCTTTTTAGTTATTGCTTTAAATCCGCATTGGGCATCCTTAAACTTAGTGCCAAAAAATGTTCTAAAAAGAAGGCTGTAACCTTTGGACATTATTTCTCTTACTAATGGTCGATCAACTACTCTTGCTCCCTTAGCCAGTCTTGAACCGATTGCCATATCACTGCCTTCGGTAAGTTTCCCAATAAGCCTAGGAAAAAAAGAAATATCACTGGAAAGATCAATATCCATATATGAAAGAAGGTCGCATTTAGAATCCGACCAAATTTTCTTAAGAGCCCTCCCCCTTCCCTTTTTCTCAAGTCTGACGTATTTAACTTTACCGTTTCTGGAAACTAATCTTTTTGAAACTTCCGGAGTTCTATCGGTCGAGGCATTATCGGCAATTATTATTTCCCAGTCATACTTTTCCATTTCTTTTTCCAAAAAAGAGGAAAGAAGGGGAATATTTCTGGCAAGATCAACCTCTTCATTATAGACGGGAACGACAACAGCCAAGCCCAACTTTGCCATACAGGCAAAGTCTAGCATATAAACTCCACTTACTCGAGATTTAAACTCTCGCAAGTGATTTTGGTCCCCCAAAATAATTATTTAATAACACAAATTAAGGTATTTTGGGTATAATAGACTTAATGAAAAAGATTCAAAGACTCATTTTGATTGCAGCCATATCCCTAATTCCCACGATATTTGTTTGGCTTCCTTTCTTTGCAAGATTAAAAAGTTTTTGGGGGATACCACTTCCTCAAGCCGGAATGGCCACCATAGTTTCAAACTATGATGGACCGATCTACCTAGTAATTGCCAAAACTTTCTACAACCCGGAACTTATTAAATGGAACTTTCAATTTCCCCTCCCACTAGAATATTACGCCGCCCATTTTCCCCTATTTCCGGCTCTGATAAGGATTTTTTCTGTCTTTATCGGTTTTCCTTATGCCATGCTTTTTGTAACCATAGCAGCGTCTTATCTAGCAACTTATTTCTTCTACAAATTTATTAGACAATATCAAGATGAAGCAAATTCCATATTTTTAACTTTAGTCTTCTCAATCTTTCCGGCACGATGGTTAATTGTTAAATCAGTAGGATCGGCCGAACCTTTATTCATGGCCGGGATTATCGCTTCCGTCTATTTCTTTCAAAACAAAAAATATCTTTACGCCGGTCTTTGGGGCATGGTTGCCCAACTGACCAAGCCTCCCGGAATTCTTCTTTTTGTGGCTTACTTACTGGCAATATTGGTTCCAGTAATTAAATCCAGGGTGCTAGCAAACAAAGGTCTCTTAAAACTTATTGAAATAAAAAAATACTGGCCGATATTATTTATTCCACTTTCATTACTGCTGGTATTTTCTCTTTTTGGAATCCAACTTAAAGACTTTTGGGCCTATTTCCATTCGGGAGATAATATCCACCTCATGTTCCCGCCATTTTCGGTCTTTAATTATTCAGCACCATGGGTAGGAACATTTTGGTTGGAAGAAATTATATTTATTTATTTACTTGGAATTTTAGGATTACTGAAGCTCATTAAAGAAAAGGATTACTTAGTTTCGTGGTTTGTGGGGATGTTTATTACCTCCGTTCTTTTTATAGCCCACAGAGATATTTTAAGATATGCTCTGCCCGCAGTTCCATTTATCATTAAGGCCTATTCAAACGTCTTAATCACCAAAGAATTTAAAGTTGCCTTCGCGGTGATTGCCATCCCCATTTTTCTTTTCTCCCTCGCCTACATCTCCCAAAACACGATGCCCATCTCCAACTGGGCACCTTTCCTCTAAATAAAACGTGGGTTAGGATCAACTTCTCCGTCTAACGGGTTACACAAATGGAAATTCCTAGGCATTGGCGCCTAAAACAACAAAGATATAATCTAGTCGGTGAAGTTTGTCCCGGCTGTCAAACACCAATGTTTCCAGCAAGAGATTTTTGTTTGGGTTGTAACAAAGAAGTGCCGAAAGATCTTCGTCCTATCTCAAAAATTATTTTCCAAGCGTCTTCTTCCGACCAAACTTCCATGTCTTCCAAATAACCAGGTTGTACATAAAATAGTTGTAGGGTAAAACCAGACAGATAACCACAAAGGCCAAAACCAAAGCGTCGTACCTAACCCCGACAAACTTTACTCCCAGGGGACCGAAAACCGACTGAATTGCGAGGGCTCCGGCTGAAGTTAAATTAAACTGTAAAAATTTAGTAATTGTATTTTTCGCTCCGCCTATTTTTTTCTCACTAAAAGTCCAAAGGTTGTTAAAAACATAATTATTAATAATTGCCAGTTCTGTTGAAAACAACCAGGATAATGTTTCTGCCAGACCTAACGACCTAAAAAGCCTTAAGAAACCAAAATTAACCAAAAATCCGGTAAAACCCACTATCCCAAATTTGATGAATCTTATTTTATCTTTAATTCCTAAAATTATTGCTACTCTAAATGTAGATATTGTTTCCTTAGTATTAAATTTAGATTTTTCTTTTGTTCTTGAGGCAAATTCAAGTGGAACTTCAACAACTTTCTTGGCATGTTTGACGCTTTGATAGAAAAGGTCGACTTTATGGGAAAATCTCCCCAACTCCATCAAGTGTTCCAAATCAATTTGATCCAGTACCCCCCTTACTCTAGTTAAACGAAAACCTGTTGTTAAATCATGAAGTTTGGGTTTAAGAAGGACTAATCTAATAAACATGTTTCCGAAATATGACACGGCCTTTCTAAAAGTTTCCCAATTTTTGGGGACTGATCCTCCTTTAATATACCTACTCCCTATTACATAATCGGCTCCATTTAAGTAGGCCTCAACCATGGGGATAACAAACTTTGGTGGATGTTGAAAATCGGCATCCATCTCCATCACAGCATCGGCATGAAGCTTATCAACCGCATATCTGAAACCTTTAACATACGCCCAACCCAGTCCTTCTCTTTGTTTTTGCAGTAAATACAAATTCTCGTACTTAGACTGATAATTTTTGACTATCTCTCCCGTTTTATCCGGAGAAAAATCATCGACAACCAAAAGATTCATCTCAACTCCGGTAATTTTAGGGAAAACTCCCTCAAATAATTCCTCAATCATGGGGGTCATGTTCTCTGCTTCGTTATAAGCAGGCATGACAATTACGATTTTGTCCATACGGGTTAACTTTACCAGCTAAGACTGGTAAAATACAAGAATGAAGATTGATATCCTAACCTTGTTCCCGAAAATGTTTGAGGGGCCTTTTAACGAGTCTATCCTTCGCAGGGCTCAGGATAAGTCATTAGTAGAAATAAATATACACGATCTTAGAAAGTGGGGGCTGGATGATAGGCGGACGGTTGATGATAGACCTTATGGCGGCGGCCCGGGAATGATTATGCGTGTCGATGTTGTTGATGCGGCATTAAAATCACTAGTCACCAATCACCAGTCACCAATCACCAAAGTTATTCTCCTAGATGCAACAGGCGAAAAATTCACCCAACAAAAAGCACTTCAATTGAGTAAAGTAGAGCATTTGATCTTAATTGCCGGCCATTATGAAGGGGTTGATCATCGAATTCATGAACATTTGGTTGATGAGGTTATTTCCATCGGAGATTATGTCCTAACCGGAGGAGAAATCCCGGCCATGGTTTTGATTGACTCAATCGTAAGATTAATCCCCGGAGCCGTCGGAAAGGAAGCATCAATTGTTGAAGAGTCTCACTCAAAACCGGGTTACTTAGAATACCCTCAATACACAAGACCGGAAAAATACAAAGGCTGGAAGGTACCCAAGGTTCTTCTTTCGGGAAATCATAAAGAAATTAAGAAGTGGAGAGATCGGGGGTAAGGGCATCTACCATTTCTTTCCATGAAGAAAACTTCATCCCTAAAGCTTTTTGGGTTTCCTCAACCTTAAGACCACCATATTTAGGATATCTGGTGGGATTATCGACCGTCTTAAGGAAATCATCCAAAGATGATTTTTTGACTGCATTTTTAACTCCCCTTGTTTTCTCAATCACGTAATTCACTAACTCATACGGGGTAGTGGTATCGGTTGTACTGGCATGAAAAATACCATCTTTATTACCTTCTACCACCCTGTTTATCGCTTGACAGGCCTCATCGATGTAGGTTACTGAAACCTGCTGATCGGTAAAAAGAGGGTATAATTTCCCCTGATCGAAAAGCGAAAGAGGCTTTCTAATATAATCCAGTTTGGCCTCAAATTTGGCCCTGACAGGATAGATTAATCTTACAATTGTAAAATTTTGTCCCAATATTCTATTTAAATTCCTTTCCGCTTCTGCCTTGGTAAATCCGTACCAAGTAAGTTTTGTTTCGTCTTTTTCGATTTGGTGTTTTTCATCATATGGACCGGGGTCCTGACTTGAACCGGAAAAACAATAATCCGTAGAAATATGAATCAGGTGGGAATTATATTTTCTACAAGCTTCAGCGAGATTAATTGACCCTCCCACATTTATCCGCCAACAAGGCCCTTCTTTATCTCCTCTTTCCTTTTCTGCTTCACCAACATCCGTAAAAGCGGCAAAATGAAGGGTGATGTCAGGTTTCTCGGATTCAAAAAAGGAACCGATTGAAGATTTATCGGTAATATCAAGCTTATCTATTTCCGGAGTCAGTGGAATTAAATCTTTTGGCAGAAGCTCTAAAAACCTAGAACCAACCATTCCCCGAGAACCAGTGATGTATATTTTTTTCATACTAATCCTGCTTTGCAGAAAATTTCTCGGGAAATATATCCCTTAACCTAGGATTATTTTTATCCCTTTCCGAAATAATTGGGTTTTTAATGGGCCACTTGATATTTAAATCCGGATCATCCCAGGCCACTGCACGGGTATCGGTCCCATCATAATAGGCATCAACCAGATAGAGGTAATGAACCGGCAGGTCGCCATGAACACAAATCGAATTAGCTAAACCCTTGGGAATAAATAATGCTTTAGGCTTATCCTCACCAAATTCAAATGTTTCTACTTTTCCAAAAGTTGGCGAATCCGGCCTGATGTCCACAATTGCTGAAAAAGCTTTGCCGGTTAAAGGGTAAACCAATTTATTCCAGTTTTCGGCATGAAGGGCCCTGATTACTCCGGGAACAGAATAAGAATGATCGGCCTGAACAACACTAAATTTAATACCTGTTTCTTCCTCAAGATCATTTAGTCTAAAGGCTTCCCTAAAAAATCCCCTTTCATCTTTTAAAATAGGTCTTTCAATAACAACAAGTCCGGGAATTCCCGTTTTGGTAATGTAGTTTTTATCTGTCATTTCTGTCCGGTTTTCTCATACAGCTTTTCCGCTTCTTCTTTCAAGGGTTTCCACCACCAATTATTTTTTTTATACCAATCAACGGTCTTTGCAAGCCATTCATCAAATCCAAATAAAGGCTTCCAGCCAAATTCTCTCTCAATCTTACTCCAGTCAACTGCATATCTTCTGTCATGCCCCGGTCTGTCTTTAACAAACTTAATAGATGTTTCATCTCTCCCAAAAATATTAAGCAGTTTTCTAGTCACTGCCAAATGATTAATATCTTCCGTCAGCCCTCCCACCAAATAAGTCTCTCCCACTTTTCCTTTTTCCAAAACCACCTCAATTGCCCGGCAATGATCTTCAACAAAAAGCCAATCACGAACATATTTCCCGTCTCCATAAAGAGGAACCTCTTTCCCTTCAATGAGATTGGTGATGGCCCGGGGTATAAACTTTTCAGGGTCCTGATAAGGCCCAAAATTATTGGAGCAATTGGTAATTGTGATCGGCAGCCCATACGTGTGGAAATATGATCTTACTAAATGATCAGAGGCGGCTTTTGACGCAGAATAGGGACTATGCGGATCATATAAAGTACTCTCATTAAATTTCTCTTTAGAATCCAAATCTAAAGCCCCAAATACCTCATCGGTTGAGACGTGGTGGAATCTTTTAACACCGTGCTTAACCGCAGCATCAAGAAGAATCTGGGTTCCCATTACATTTGTTTGAAGAAAGACTTGAGGTCCAACGATTGATCTATCGACATGCGTCTCAGCCGCAAGGTGGATAATGGTTTCGGCTTCGCCCACCACCTTATCAACTATTTCAGAATCACAGATATCGCCCTTCACAAATTTGTAATTTGAGTTATTTTCGAAATCCTTAGTTGAAGAAAGGTGGCCGGCATAAGTTAATTTATCCAGGTTAATAATTTCATCATTGGGGTGATTCTTAAACCAATATCTGATGAAGTTCGATCCGATAAATCCGGCCCCGCCCGTGACAAGAAGTTTCATAATGTAATCATTTCAAGCTTCGCTTATAAATACGTATTAAAGTTTAATATTTGCTTTTTCCCCAATAAAGAATTCCAGACAAGAATGCCTACCGTCAGTTGAAGAAATTGAAGCTTCGGGACCAATTAGGCTGTTATCAATTTGCTGTTTAACCTTATAAATCTTGACATTATTCATTAAAACACAATTTTCTACCCTTGAACCCTGAATTAAACATCCTTGATCAATTGAAGTATATGGGCCGATATACGAATCAATTATTGAAACATTATCCTTAATTGAAACAGGTCCTCTTATTTCCGAATTTCTAATGATACAGTCATGACCAATATAAACTCTACCACTGATGTCTGAACCTTCTTCAATCTTGCTTTCAATCTTAGGTTCCAGTGTTCTATCTAAAAGATATTGGTTTGAGTCAATCCAATCATCAAATTTCCCCGGATCCAACCACTTTCCTTTATACTCCTGGACATCGACTTTATAGCCATGTTTTATAAGCCACATAAAAGGAGATTTAATTTCGAGTTCTCCCCTCTCGGAAGGAGTAATTTTGTCCTTGCCGGTAAAACACTTAAAAACATTATTGTCGAAAAAATAAAGGCCGGGAATGGCAAACTCATTGGGTGGCTTTTGAGGTTTCTCAAGATAATCAACCAGTCTTCCTTTCTTGTCAAAGACGGGAACTCCCAGTCTGGAGTTATCTTTGAATTTAACCATGGTCACCAAACCATTTGGGTTTTTGTCAAGAAAATAATCAACGTAGGGTTTTATTCCTTCGGTAAAAATGTTATCTCCCAAGTGAAGCAAAAATACATCTTTTTTAAGTTCTTTCTCGCAAACACGAACAATATCGGCCAAACCTCCACGAGAATTTTCTTGTAAAACGTAGGTAAATTTAAGCCCCCAGTTACTGCCATCGCCCAAAAATTTTTTGGCAAGATCCAATCCTCCGGGGTTATACGTAATTAAAACATCTTTGATGCCGGCTGAAGCAATTGACTCGATAGGATAAAAAATGAGGGGTTTATTGGCAACGGGAAGAAAGTGTTTATTGACATAGAAGCTCATTGGCTGCATCCTCGCCCCCACTCCGCCTGTAGGAATAATCGCCTTCATATATTTACACTTTCGTGATAAACGTAGCTTTAATTATAGCGCCTCTTTTCCCAATCTCAACCCCTATAATTAGTTATCTGAAAATGATAAAATAGTTACATTCATGGAGCTGAAAAATAAAGTACCTGTTGACGTCTCACAACAATTTATCGACCAATTAGACGCAATTTCCGATGCCGAAAAATCCACCACCATATTGAGCGAGAAAGACTTTCCAGAAAGGAAATTTCCCATAAGATATAACCCAAAAAAGGTCGATAAATGGGGAACAGGTACACACGAGTGGGATGAGAAGGAAATAAAACAATTTTACGAAGATCCGGAAAATTTAGCTAGGACTCTCTATTGCCCCCAACTAAATATTGATGAACTAGACGATTGGGGAATGTTTGGATTTACTCCAGGCTTTATATACATAGAAAAACGTAATTATAAGGGTCAAAGAACATTAGCAGACAAGGCTGCAGGTTTCGGATTGTCTGTTGCCAAGGACCATAAAACAGGTTTATCAGTAATACCACACTTCGATTATTTTCCTAAACACAAGTATGACTATCAATTAATTAGACTGAGCGAATACCCTGCGGTATTTAAAATTATGTGTGATATTTTTTCCAAAAAGAAAATCGAAACAAGTGTCGAAAAACCCCTACTTAATGATGGCCAAAACGAGGATTAAAAAATAAACTACGTGTGCTTGTCGGCAACTAGAGGGCTTCATGTTATAATCAGATTATGACTTTAGAAGAAATTCGTAAAAAACACAACTTGTCCCTGATTTTAATACACGGGTCGCAAGTCACAGGTAAAATCCATGCCAAAAGCGACACCGACATTGCCGTTATGCAAAAAGATGGTGGTAAAGATTTGGACCTTTTTTCTCTATACGGAAATTTTGCCAAAATATTTAAAACTGACAAAATAGATATTGTTAACCTCACGCGCGCAAATCCACTTCTGCTTTTTACTGTCGCCAGAAAAAGCAAACTTTTAGCGGGAAGCCAAAAGGATTATGATAAATTCAAACTTCTGGCATTTCATAAATATTCCGATTATCAACCATACTTTAAAATGGAGTCCGATTTCATAAAAGAGAGGATTACGGCATATGCCTAAAGTTGATATCCGGCTGATTAAACGAAAAGTAAAATTGCTGGAAGCAGATCTGATTACATTGAGAAAACATAGGAATGTAGACCTGGAAGAGTACCTAAAAAACCAAGATACTCAACTAATAGTTGAAAGACTTTTGGAAAAAATCACAGGAAGGCTTATAGACATTAACTATCATATTTTAAAAGAAGAATACGAGATCATGCCGGAAGATTACTACAGCTCCTTTATTGAAATGGGCAAAAATAGAATCGTCACACCAAAATTTGCGGAAGAAATCGCAAAATCAGCCGGGCTTAGAAATGCCCTCGCTCACGAATACGAAAAAATCGACCAAATTTTGGTTCACAAGGCTATAAACACAGCTTTAGTCCAAATTCCTCAATATATTCAAAAAGTGACAGATTTCCTCAATTAAGTATGCTTGTCGGCAACTGAAGATGCTCCCCAGGCCTCCGGCTTGGTTTTAGCTATAAAACCGTTTCCTGTTACCATCCCCACCACTTCTTTAATCATGTCTCTTGTGGGACCGATTGGACCCACATCAATATGAATCTCAAAATCATACTTGGCGGGAGAAACTGCCTTGCGAAGCAGGGGTACGAGTTC
>Ga0315291_10009444_pt1 | contig 11945 bp, 10 predicted proteins | sample YL17G12_20_MG_FD_203070 | JGI IMG/M metagenome (GOLD analysis project Ga0315291, IMG submission 203070) | Sediment microbial communities from Yellowstone Lake, YNP, Wyoming, USA - YL17G12_20 | ecosystem: Environmental > Aquatic > Freshwater > Lake > Sediment | place: USA: Wyoming | collected...
ACGCCGGCGACGGCCGCCGTGCCTAGCACGGGGGCACGGGTCCTGCGACTGTGCGCCGGGAGAAGGCCAAGCGGCCCTGTCGCTTTCTTCTCAGCCGACTCGAACATCCAGGGCGGACTTGGGCTCGTGCCGGGCGAGCGGGGCCAGACGCAGGCTCACTGCCGTCGGGGCGGAGACTGTGCGAGGGCGGCCTCCCGGTCCTTCCACTGCGCCCGGATCATGAGAAGGAGCAGGGCCGCCGTGCAGGCGATGGCCCGCACGGCATAGACCGTCGCGAGGAGTCCCTTGCTCGAGAGGAGGGAGAAGACCGGCGCGAGCATCAAGCCGATCCACATGCTGAAGGATTCGGTGTTCCGGTTCGTCGTCCACATCCTCCGCACGACGGGGAAGTAGGCGATGACGAGGATTGCCTGAATCGCGCTGTGCGCGATCACGTGCCTCTGGGTGAATGCCCACACCAGAACGATGACCAGGACAGCGCCCAGGCATCCGAAGTCGAAGGGGGTGAAGCGCGTACTTCGGTCCCCGTACAGGAGGATCGCGACGCTCACCCCGGCCACGAGGAGGATGTCCGCCGTGTTCAGGATGTTGTCGAGCGGGCTGAAGCGGCCCTCGCCGAGGTAGGTGAGGAGGCTCCCCACGGTCGCGATCGTGAAGAAGACCCACATCGCGAGGGCCGGGCTGATCCTGTGCTTGCGGAGGAGCCAGACGTAGCGCACTCCGATGAGCAGGTTGATCGTGACGACCGCGCTGATGGATAGAGTCCTCACTCCGCCCTCCTCGTCCCTCGATCATGAACAAAGCCGGCCGACGCCGCGAGGAAGTCTACTTGCCTCTTGGCCGTTCGGCCACGCGTCCGGGATCGTGACGAGAGGCTGGACTTGACACGGGTCGAGAAAGAAGGGAGAATCGCTAAGATATGCGTTACGCCTTCTACTCAACAGGACCAAATGAAGGAAGTGGCCATCCGCCACTCAAGCAGGAAGGAGACACTCACCAGGAAGAAGACGAAGAGTAGATTCGCAGGCTATTTCCCTCTCTTTCTCTTCTTCTTTGCTACCGGGAGTGCGGCTTTACCCTTGTCTGGGGGATTCGTTCTCTTCGGTCCATGCGTTGTATGAGTTACGTACCACCTGTAGGTATCAGGATTTGCATTCTCCAACTGCAGCCTGTGCCGGAAGAGACCGGTATCCTGATCCTGTCTTTCCTCCGTGAAGCACTGTCTCTCGGCGAGCCATGTGCGGAAGTCGCCCTTCTTTGCTCCGGGCGGCGCATACAGGTCGATAGTCAGCTTCCTGCATGCATCTGACCGTAAGAGTCAATAGCCCGTAATCCTCACCGTGGACCCAAAGCGGGTTCCAGAGCGCAGGCCAATCCCCATTCACTTGGACCCTTGCAGCCGCAATACCCGATGTCTTCGAGAAGAGGAGAACATGAGCGTAGTGCCTGATGGCGTCATCTTCTCGCACATTCAGCCTCGTCGGGAGTATGCTCGCCCTGATCTCTTCAGGAACGCACTGAACTGCCAGTCCGAGGTTCGACAACGGAGTGAACGGAACTCCCTCTCCGTGCGCGCCAATGTGGATTTCCTCAAGGCTCGTCAGGATGTAGGGCTGTCTCTCTGGGAAACCCAGTTCCATTGTCCTCTGGAACCGTCCCTTGGACGGGTCCTGGTCCAGCCAATATGTGAGGTGAAGGCTCTCGTACCACCATTCCTGTCGGAACCAGCCGGAGATGGCGGTAAGGTGAGTCTGCAAATAGGCGCTCTCGGCGTCGGCTCTGTCAACGGCGTTCTGAAGCAGCTGGACTTGCTGTTCAAGCAGGGTTACGCGCTGTTGCGCCCGTTGACGGTCACGCTCGAGTTCCTCAGCTGTGCTTGTGGCAGTCTGAATGGTCTTTTCGAGCCTGTCGGCTCGTTCCTGCCCGCGCGATCTCTCCTCCTGAAGTCGGGACACAGCTTTCCCCATCTGCCAGTGACTGATCTCTCGCACCAGCAGTATCACCAGAAGGACGACATAGGCGGCCGCAAGTGACACAGCGACTTCCTCCCTTCTCAGGAATTCAGTCGCTGCTACAAGGCGGTGATCCTCAGAGGTAATGATGAACTGAGCTATCGGATAGGGTAGTCCGAAGCCGATGGTGTACCTTGCGGCCAGCCAGACAACCCTCCACCCAGGAGCATGGAAGGCTCGACGAAGCAAGTCCCTGATTGGCCTGACCGCCGCATTGGCGGCCTCGTCAATCTCTTGGATTCTTTGGGGCCGTCTTCTCCTAATCACTTCTGGCTATTATAACGCAAGCTTCCACCCAGAGTCATCCCTGCGGAATTGGGGCTCCAACGGGTCCTAGCCGTTCGACTTGGACCGGTTCTCCTGGGGCGTGTCAACTGAGACCGCTACGAAGTTGACCGGTATCCCGGCAGTCTCCTGCGGATGTGGACCCCGAGCTTGGCAGCCAGGTTGGCGTTTCCTCGGACTGGATCTGGGTGTTCTCCGCCCCGAGCAATGCCCTGCGAGCTTCGACGAGCATCTGGTTGGTGGTTGGCCCGCCATACGCACCCGCCATCAGCTCGGCAAGCTTCTTCAGAAGCTCCTCATCAAGCCACAGCATTGCCCTCCAATACGTGGTCTGAATCCTCCACAGATCCTCACCCGTCGGCCTCCCGCCGTCTCTGGTATGGGAGGGACGAACCCACTCGCCAATCACCTCTGCAACGGCAACACTCGACTCACGAATCCTCTGCTGCTTGTGCCGCTTCTCGGCAGCCTTGTCCTGTCTGATGGATAACCTGTGGCTCAAGAGAATCTGCGTAATCGCGACAACGAAACCTCCCCCAAAGAATCCGGTCGCCAAGTCGCGCCAGCCCATCGTGGCCTCCCTCGTCTGTTCCTTCGAGTTCGCATGCGTCCTGCTGGATGCGTCGCCCCTGAATCATGGCAAGTCAGCCACCGTATCACGTACAAACACAGTACGAAATCGGGATCACCATTGTCTTTCGCGGGAATGATACGTAGACCTCCGTCCGGTAGACTGTCTGCCTGACGGGGGTGTGGCCTGCCGGGTCCGCAGGCCCTTCGGAGACACTGCCCGACTCTGAATTGCCGCCCTGTCGTCTTTGCCATGCAGGGTGTCGTTCGGGATGGTGCGAGCCCTCAGGGAGCGTCACTCAGCCACGTACGCGAGACCTCTTGGATGGCTCTCGTCACAACGAGTGCCCGAATGGAACCCCACATTCGGGCCGAAACCGAGGTGGACTGCAAGGCTCACCGCGTAGAGATCCTTGGACCGGATGGGACGATCCTCGAGGTTCGATGTCTCCCACACCCAGCGGGCCGACGCGCTCGGCACGCCGCCGGTGGGGCAACGTGCTATCTCGGAACTCTCGCAGAACATCAAGAGGCAAGATGCGGCCGAGTCCTCCCGGGTTGTTCCTATTGAGGAACAGACCGCGCCTTGTCGATTGTGAGCGAAACGCGATCGATAAACAGCACATCCTGAGCCGTATCGGCGACCAGGTAGAGTGTGACAGGTGCTCGGATCACATAGCCTTCTCTGTAGTCAATCTGGCAGCAGAAGATTCTGGTCGTCCAGCCATCCTCCGCGACCACGCTCTTGTAGGCCCAGTCCGGCGAGTGCGCCGGATCAACGAGCTCCCAATCCTGTTTCCCTCGGTCATCCGGTGCAACTGGATCCACAGCAGGTCCGTTGAAAAGCGGTCGCAGTCTCACCCTGCTACTAGAACGGCACCGAGCTTCGAACCGCATCTCCTGCCCGCGACTGAAGTCCCGTCCAGAAAGTCGCGCGAGTGTCGTGATGCTCTTCCCCGCCTCCAGCGACCAATTCCAGGTGTCGCGCGTATGAGCAACGAGCAGGCAGCCTCCTCCGTGCTCACCACCAAAGCGCAGAAGGGTCTGCCCGCCTGGCCGGGGAGCTTCCTGGACACGGGCTGTGCGGCCATCCGGTTCCAGGTAGGCACGCCGCCACTCGAAGTTGGCTATCCGATCCGATGAGGGTTCGTCGAACGTGTTAAGGTACAGGCACGCACCTCCAGCGGGGGCTGGAGATTCGACCAAGCCAAGCAACCGGTCCTCGAGATTGCCGGCGATGCGATCTCTCCCTGTTGCGAGGATCAGATCGTCCACGTCAAACTCACCGTACGTTGTCAGGCTTGGAACAAAGCCCAGATGCGCCTGACACCCCCGTTCTACCCAAACGAGAACATTCTTGCCTGCCCTTCTGGCAACCACGATCTCTTGAAGGCACGCCGGCGACACAAAGCCAGCGCGGCTAGGCCCGGTCTCGTCAAGAAGAAGTGCCACCAGCACATCGCAGCTCTCGATTAGAGGGAAGACAGCATGGGCAGGATCATCGAAAGAAGCCTGGTTCCCTTCCACCACTTCGACGCTGACCTGCACGTTGCCTTCCGCGTCCTTCGCCCTGTGCTCGATCCCGCGACCTGCCCGATCCAGTAGCTCCCTGAATACTGCGACCTTGGCGGAGTGTTGAGGAACGAAGGTGTGGCTATAGAAGATGCGCATTGGTCCTCCTCTCCCCTGGAGCACGGGCGCCGCGCTCTAAGAGGATCCGGAACATTCTCGCGTGCGCGAGGGTTTGTGACAAACCCAGTCGAGGTCTTCGAGGTAAACACCAGGCCAGCCTGCATGCGAAGTCGCGGACGACGCCTGGCGCTGCAGCGGACGCCTTGGAAGGCTAACCAAGGGACCGCCTTGGGGCGATAGAGTCTGGCGGATAGCTTCAGCCTGCTGTGTGGCCAGGAGCGAAGGTATTGGAAGCGTCCCATCTGTCGTGAGGTGCCTTCACAGCGGCAGACAGGCCTCGGATTCTCAACGTCGGGTACCCCTTACGGGACTACTCTTGAACTCCCCTGTCCCTGGGCCGAGGGGACGTAATACCCATCATCGGCTCCCTGTAGTGGACAGGTTTCGGACTCTCACCGAACTCGAGCCCGAGACCGTGGAGGCTCTGTCTCTCTGAGGAGCCCAGCAGGACTCGGCGCCGAGTGCTGCAGGTGCGCCGAGCGGCTCAGCTGCCGGCGACCCCGCGCTCCACGTGTTGGCCTGCATCACCGGAGGTGGGTTGGACCGGCTCTCGAGGTGAGCCGGTCATTGGGCCGCTCATCACCACGCGAGGCTGAGCGTCGCCGCCAAGCAAGTGAACCCTGCGACCTCGACCGCGACAGAAACCGAGAGTGACGTGGTCGCGCTCAGGCCGACCCCCAGGACGACGTCCGTCTCTGCCCAGTCGAACAGGGAGCCGGAAGACTTCGAGAAGCAAGTGGTGATCTTGAAGTCAGTGATCCCTCCGCAGCAGGAGTCCGTTGAGACTGAGAGGGCAAGAGCCTCCCAACAGGACTGGGACCCCAGGACAACAACGTAATGAGCGTCATCGAGGTACGAAAGGCTGCTGACTTCAACGCCATTCGAGGCGTGACTGATGCCAATCCCGTAGAGCGAAATGCCGGTGATTTCGGTGCTAAGGGTCCCTGTCAAGACCTTCCCGTACAGAGTGAAGCAGGGGCCGCCGTCTAGGGTGAGTTCTGGTTCCAACTCAAGCGCTTTGGAGAGAACCGTGAATGTCAACTTCCCTGAAAGGGTGAGCCTGGACAAGCCCGTTGGGAGTTCGTCTGCCGCGAGTGAGAACGCATCGAACCCGGTGTCATCGATCTCGATCCTCGCGGTGACTCCTTCGACGCAGCCAATGGAGAGATCGCCTTCGAGAACGGCTTGCCTGAAGCACAGCCGGCGAGTTGGCCCTTGAAGCCCGAACTTGGTCGACGCTGTAAGTGAAAGGCCAGAGTCCTCTTGGTAGCTGGCCGCAAGGAAGACGTAGGCGCTTCCCGCCGCAGGCAGCGCTACCGTCCCGAAGAGAGTGAGATTCCCGGACGGGATGGTGAAGTTCGTCTTCCAAAGCTGGTTCGAGTAGGTGATAGTCAGTTTCTCCGGCGAGGACGGTGAGGCCATGAGGAGGCCAGTCGTTGCCCGGACTTCAACGTAGCGGACGAGGAGATTGACGGAGACGGGCCCGGAAGTGTGCACGGTGGGGTCGAAGGTCCCCGTCACCGTCGTCCAGGTGCTGTTGTCCGCGCTGACCCGGATGTACCACGAGGACGTCGCGTCGACGTCCGCCGCAACCAGCTGGTCCACGAAGTACTCCCGCCCCCAATCGTACCAGTGTACTGGTTCAGTGACCGTCTTTGTCTTCGTTCTCGTGTCTCCGAGAGGGGAGAAAGTCAGCGTGCTGTCCCAAGAAAGGTTCTGGAAGTCACCCGCGGCACCCAATGCCAGGTAGTCCAACCCATCGAGGTCAAACGTTGCCACGCTCTTGACTGAAAGGTCGTCAAGGCCTGCTTGAAGGGTGACGGTCGATAGCGTATCGGGGAGGAGAGCGTCTCCAACCCCCAGAGCAGACGGGTTGATGGCCAGAGTGGTCTCGAGACTCCCGGAGAAAGAGGGAGATGCAGCCGCCGGGAAGCCTAGGAAGAGAACCGCGAATGATGCAACACAAAAGCGGCGCCAGCTCACCCCTATGCCCTCCCTTCTAGGTACAAGACACAATACATCACAGCGGCTACGGTTGACAAGGGAGAGAAGGGAGGACGGACAAGACACTCCCTGCTGTGCCTATGTCTTGTCGAAAGGGACGCCTGAGTGCTATGCTGGGTGGGGGCGATCGAGATGTGCGAGAAGACGGCGTTCGTCGGCGGTTTGGTCGGCTGTTGTGTGCTCTTTGGCGTGCTTGTTGCCGCCGCGCCCCCACCGGCGCCGGCTTCAGTTAGCGCGGTGTTTGTCCCATGGAACAAGATCGTGGTTAGCTGGACGGCAGTTTCTGCGTCGCCCCCGGTAGTGAAGTACCGCATCTACATCGACAACTTCAGCGCTTGCGGCTGCAGCCGGTGGGATGAGAGGACGGCGCCGACAACCACGTTCGAGGACTCCTGCGTCCAGTACGGGCTGACACACTCATACGCCGTCTCGGCGGTGAATAGCGCAGGGGAGGAGGGCCCGACCACCTTCGGTCAAGTCAACGTCCCGTGGAGAAGGCCGGACGGCTGCGCAGAGATCACCTCGCTCACGTGGCGCGAGAGCGAGGGGCGGGTTGAGATCACCTGGAAAGAAGTGGATACCGCACAGAGCTACCAGATCTGGCGCTCGACCAGCCCCACCGGGGGAGAAACAGCGATTGGAGCTGCAGTCCCTGCGGAAGGTGGGTACCAAATGGGCTGCCCTGGATCGCAGATGACGTACACGGACTACGACGACACGGCGGAACGAGGCACGCCCTACTACTACCAAGTCCAGGCAATCAATCAGGGCGGCTCGACTCCTCTCAGCAGTTCCTGCACGACGAGCCTCTCCATCCCTGGAGCCCCGACCAACGTGCCACCCACGGCCTCTTTCACGTTCGACCCGCCGTCACCCCTCCCGGGTGAGACCATCACATTCGACGCCCGGGGCTCCAGCGATCCAGACGGTTCCATTGTGAACTACGAGTGGCAATTCGGGGACGGCACCACAACGAGTGGCGCTGACAAGGACGTGGTGACTCACGCGTACGGCACGGCGACGGCCTACACCGTCCTCCTGATCGTCGCTGATGATCGCGGCGCCACGGGCAGTCGCTCACGTGATGTGACTGTGGTGACACCAGGAAACGTTCCTCCTGTAGCGGATTTTCTGGTCTCGCCAGGCGATCCAAAGATGGGTGACCTTGTGCAGTTCGACGCCTCAGCCTCGCAAGACAGCGATGGCACTATCGTAGCCTACCAGTGGAACTTCGGTGATGGTGGCACGGCAACAGGCCAGGTTGTTCAGCACACCTACGCTGCTGCGGGTACCTATGGCGCTCACCTGACAGTGCAAGATGACCGAGGCGCGATAGGGGAGCATGCCCAGGTGATCACCGTGGCTGTGCGGCACGCCCTTGCGCCATCGATCACTCTGAAATGTGGAGCCCCTGCCTGCAACGACAACGGTGGGAAGATAGACATCTCTTGGTCGGCGACAGACGACTCTACGCCAGCGGGCAACATCGAGTACCGGTATGCGCTCGAAGGCGAGAAGTGGTCTGGATGGAGCACCCGAACGCAGCCTGCCCTGGCCATCTCGGGCTTGGAGAACGGGTACTACGCGTTCAACCTAGAGGCACGAGATGCTGAAGGGAACGTGGCGGAAGCATCCTGCAATTTCGCTATCCTCTGTACCCCCACGTGCAGCTACGCCCTTACAACTACACACTTTCCGTTAGTCGGCGGCTCGGTCGCTCGGTCTCCCGATAAGTCATCCTACTGCAACGGCGATTCGGTCACGCTGACGGCTAATCCGTCCTCCGGCTGGACCTTCGACCACTGGGAAGGAGATGCTTCTGGGAAGAGCAAGTCTGTGACCATCACGATGAGCGGGAAGAAGTCGGTGACCGCGTACTTCACCTCAACCTCCGCGGGCAGCTGCACCTACTCGCTCACAACGCAGGTCTCTCCTTCGGGTGCTGGAACAGTCACCCCGTCTCCACGCAAATCGTCCTACTGCAAGGGCGATTCAGTCACGCTGACGGCTCAGCCGTCCTCCGGGTGGACCTTCGACCACTGGGGCGGCGACCTGAGTGGAACCACGAACCCGGTCGGCATCACGATGAACGGAAACAAGTCGGTCACGGCGTACTTCGTGGCGGTGGCGCCCAGTGCGCCGACCCTGTCAGTCAGTCCGTCATCTCTGGATTTTGGGACCTCTGAAACCAGCAAGACATTTGAGGTATGGAACAGCGGCGGTGGCACCCTCCTGTTCGCCGTGTCGAGCGACAACAGCGTCCTCAAGCTGGATCCCACAAGCGGCGCATTGGGAGGCTATTACAGCGCCCACAAGACCATCACCGTGACGCTCGGCGAGAACCCGATTCTCCCCCCCGGACTGTCATCTTCCTCGGCCACTATCACTGTCACGCCGTACGCTGGTGAAGCTCGGGAGATTGCCGTCTCTTGGCCGGCGCCATCACAGAGCGCGCCATTGATGCCAGCGTTGACGGCGGCGCCCGAGCTGCCTGATGTTACCTCACTTCCCCCGATGGCCGGCGGCGAGTGGGTCGAAAAGGTGCCGTCCTCAAGCCAGGTCCCCGGACAAGCGACGGTCCAGGAGCTACACTTCTCAAAGGACGTGGCCGCGAGCTGCCGGATCGACAACCGTTTGACGGAGGTGCTCGCGGGCAAGGCGATAGACATACTGCTCATCTACGCAGGGCTCCCTGCTCTGATGACGGATCTGATGCAGAGAGATAGCTGCAGCTCCGATGTCTGGCTAACTGTTCCGCTTAGCGTATCCCTGCCGGGGACCTATCAGATTACGCTCACTGGCAAGTGGTCCTCTACGTCTAGCCTTTCATTCAGCGGTACCTGCGCCAATGTCAGCTATGAGCTACGAAGCACTCTTGAGTATGGAACGATCGAGCCAGGCTTTCACGACGCCCTCGCGGAGCTGTCGCTGAAGACTACTGGTCTGTGTCCTGATGCGCCGGTCATGTGCAAACCTACGATCACACAGGTGGGGCTCATTGACTCGGAGAACAAGGCAGAGCCGTACACCGTGATGGAGACGGGGACCCAGAATGCTGAGTGGGATTCGCTCCTTTCAGCAGCGGACGAGGATGCATGGGGAGGTTCTGTTGGCTGGACGACGACAGTCGACTTCTCCTCCCCTGGGGGGCATCCGGTGTGGGTGCGCCTACACTTCGAGTTGCAGCTGAAGTCTCCTGGTGAGTTCATGGGCCCGGCCAAGATAGCGACCTCGCCTGCGAAGTACTACGAGAGCCTGTCACCTGAAGTGAAGGGCCTTATTGGCCAGAAGTTCCCAGCGGGGACCATTGAAGCCCTGAGTGACTTCAACAAAGTCCTCACGGCCCTCGGCTATCTCTGTTGGAGGTCCGGGGAGGCTAGCGCGGAGGTAGTCGTCAAGGACATAACGATCCGGGTCTCCAGGATCACCCAAATCCCCATGGAGCTTCAGCAAGATACTTCTCCTCCGTCGCCAACTCCGCTCCCACCGCCTGGACACTGAGCAGCGACTGTTCTCGCTGAGTGCTCCGGAGACACACGAGGCTCGCGAAGTGGGCGCTAAGCGATGACCGATGAAAGAGCGCCTCCCTAGCCTGCCCCCTCGAGAACGGTCCAAGGTGAATGCTAGGATCGGTGCCCTGCTTCCCGAGAACTGGTCCACGGATTGGGGCGAATCCTTACCTTGGCTGACGTTTCGGAGGAGGGAGGTGCATGCGGCAGTCGAGGCTCACGAGACCGAGATCGCCCAAGTCGAAAAGAAGCAAGACCGCCTACCGGCCCGCCACTTTGGTCTGCGAGGTACAGGGCATAAAAGGGCCAGTTGCCCACCCCCTACGGGACTACTCTTGAACTTCCGGCCGCGTAGCGAGCCCGACATGGGGCGGGGTAAGCGGCGCTCTGAGCCAATTCAAGGAGTGAACCGAACACTGGGGGAGTCGGCGACCGCTCCCAGGACAGCGGGTCATCCTTGAACCTAGAATTCCCAGGTGGATCCGCAGTGATCGCAGTGAGCCTGTGTTAACCTCTCCTTTCGTGAAAGACCAGTAACCATAAGGGATCGTCCTCCCGTCATCAGGCCCCACATGACCTTTGCTCCGCTGATCCCACGCTTTCGCTTAAGCACCCGTGCGTGCACTTTGCCCTTTGTTTGGCAGTGCGGACAGACGAGAGCTGAGTTTACAGGCCCCCAACCACCAAGTATCCGCACTCCGGCCTCCTTCTCTGGCGTTTCAGGTCGAGCCCTGTTGGGGTGGTCCACCACCCGCTGATGATCGGGTCACAAGAGCTCTTCTGCCTACGACCGCTATGGCCACGACTCCTGCCACCGCGAGGAACGTATACCCTACCCCGATCACTGCGGCCAGTATCGCAACCAGGAACAAAGCCGCCGAGACAAGACCCATACTCAGCACCATCTGGCTCTTCCACGCGAGGAAAGATGAGCGGGTAGCTTCCGCCCGGCTCTGTGACTGAAGTAAGTATAGCGTCTGCGCGTAGGAAAGCGCCAACACTCCTGAGGCAAGCGCTCCAAAGAGGAGCCCTCCTGCAATGGGGACGGAGACGCAAAGCAACGATATCAGGACAAGCCCCCCGATGGTGCCCCCAATCCACAGCGGCCAGGATCTCGTCGCGCGCAGTCGGCGCCATGTGTCCTGCATCTTGGGAATGGCCGAGGTGGAGCCATCGCCAACTGCCCAATGGCGAATACCGATGCCCAGGGCAGCAGATCCGGCCAGCAACGCAAAGACGCCACCCCATGTCCCGAGCATTCCGAGGAACGCGCCCGCAGATCCTCCTCCTGCGGCTGCAACTCCGGCAAGTGGGGCTGCAAAGCGACGTACAGCCTCGGCGTCGACTGGCATGTGCGCTCGGATGGGGATTGTCGCTTCACCACCATTCGCACGGATTAGCAGATTCCCCTCCGCAGTGCTCCCGGCAGCCAGCTTCTCGGGATCGATCGCAACACTCACGAGTTGCCCTTCGGCAAACACAACCGGGGTCACTGACACCCAGAGCTGCGAAGGGATTATGGTGCCGTGAAGCGTCCCACCACCAACGTTGTCGATGCGGAAGACGATGGGAACACGGCCAGACGTCTGTTCCTCATCAAAGTCCAATTCGGAGCAATTCACCGACAGTCTTGGCGGCTGGTTCGGGGGGACACTCTCGCCGACCACCGCACCCAGTTTTGTGGCCAGTTCGGTGATCAGTGCGTTGGCCCGAGCGAGTGGTATCCCTCTCCTCTTCGCTTCGTCGAGCAACCAAGAGTGTTCCGTCTTGTGCAGTATCTTGTCGCTGAGAGCCCCAAGAATCATCGCACGCAGCTCGTCTTCCGGATTCGGACCGGCCTGACGCTGTTTCCGTTCCTCCCACTCCTTGCGAA
>Ga0315291_10009445_pt1 | contig 11944 bp, 15 predicted proteins | sample YL17G12_20_MG_FD_203070 | JGI IMG/M metagenome (GOLD analysis project Ga0315291, IMG submission 203070) | Sediment microbial communities from Yellowstone Lake, YNP, Wyoming, USA - YL17G12_20 | ecosystem: Environmental > Aquatic > Freshwater > Lake > Sediment | place: USA: Wyoming | collected...
TAGAATTTAAACGGGCCTGTGGCGAAACGGTATCGCGTCCGCTTGGCGAAACCCTTTCTGCAAGAAAGCGTTTGCGGAAGAGTTCCTTAATGCGGGAGGCTCCGGGTTCAAATCCCGGCAGGTCCATATTCATAAAATTTACTTCAACTGTTAAACTTATAAATTAAAAAAGTCTATATTTTAATATGAAAATCACAAAAAGTCTTGAAGCTGTAAGCTGGCCTAAGCAAGAAAAATCTGAAACTAAACATGTAGATGTATCATTAATTAGCTTAATGAAACATGCCGAAATAAGAACTGCATCTGAAGGAGAAGGTTACAGAAGCAACCCAACTGACGGTAATACAAGACTGTAGTTTTAAAATGAGGATATTTATTACAGATTCCTTAAAGAAACTTTTCTTTATAGATGTAGATATAAATAAATTTAGTATTGTAAAAGAACTTCTGAGATATTATGATATACCAATTGAATTAGTTATAGTACGAAAAAACGGCGAGATAGTAACAGAAAATGTTCCTATAACAGAAGATATTTCATTGGACATAATAAGACATCTTGATCTACCAAAACTTTCCACATTGCCAGTATTAAGGCAGAAAACTAAGGATTCTATTTATATTAAAGCTGTTCAAAAATTTGACACAAACAAGAATAAAATCACCATATTTGAACGTGAACTTAATAAAAAAGATTTCATAAATTTATTTGAAAATACATTTTTGGATACGATTAAAAAATATGATATGATTCCAAAACACCAAAAAATAGGAGTAGCGCTTAGCGGAGGAAAGGACAGCGTTTCAATGGCTCTTATTATAGGAAAATATTTTAAAAAACTTGGTAATCCAGATATAACAACTTATACTCTTGAAGGTTGGGGCCAAGAACAAGAAAATACATACAGATATGCAAGGGAAATACCAGTTAAATTTGATTTTAAACATAGAGTCATAACAACTGAAGAGATTACAAAAGCATTTCATTTAAATAAAAAGTATGAGAAAGTATTTGAAGAAATTGTGAAGACAAAAAAACTCACTCCAAATGAGAAAACATTGGTCCTTGCACAAACCCAGCGCAGAATGGTTGAAATAACTGCGGCAAATGATGGCATATATAATTTGTTTTTTGCATTAAATAAAGAAGACCTTCTTTCTGAAGTAATACTAACATATACAACAGGACATCTTGCATTTTCACTTCCAGTAAGACCTGTTGCACCATTTACATATTATTATCCACTAGCATTTCTTTCCAAAAAAGAAGTAGCAATATATCTAAATTTGGCATATCCACAGTACATAAATCAAGAACCTTCACAACTAGTGGAATGTGGTTCGCAAACAGCGCAGTTTCACATAAAATTCTGTGATAATTTATTTGAGATATGGCCAGGGATAGAATACGAACTGTTCAGTGCATACAAAAAAATAACTGCTTACATGAAAGACAAGATAGTTTTGTCAAAATGCAGAAATTGTGGTTCTACATTAGTTGACGAAAGCAATGATACATCCAAACTTATGTGCGGCGGATGCAAAATCTATAAAAAACTTGGATTCATCAAATAATTATTCTAAATATATACCTGGTACTTCATCGCGGGCCTTTACTGATTTATTTTTTGGATCATATTTTTGGGGATCGTCTGTTGAGTATAAGAATACATCAAGTCCAAGTTGTTTTTCAAAAAAGGGTATATTGCTATCAAACAATTTGTAGTTTTTTGGATTAACATATAAATATGCTTTTTGGGGAGTTGATCCTCTTCTCGTCACAAAATCACGCATGCTGTAAATTTCATTTAATGAATTTTTTATGATTGATTCATATTTAATTGCATAAGGATTTATTGTCATTGTATCTGAAATTGGCCATTTAGATTCAGAAATTAAACCATCTTTGCCAATTTTTGACCATAAATCCTCTGTTATATGTGGTGCAAATGGGGCCAAAAGCTGCGTTTGGTATTCGATTACCTTGGATATTGTTTCTTTGTTTGGTTCTTGTTTTCTTTTGAGATACCATGCAAGATTATTTTGAATATCATAAAATCCTCTCGTCAATGCGGTTCTGAAATTTGTTTTATCAAAAGCTTCTGTTGCTGCATCTACACATTCAGATAGCTTAGACTCCATCCAGTCATCTATAATATCCTTTTTATCAGAACCTTTGTTGTAGTTTTCTAGAGCAAAATCATACCATGCAGATAATTTTTTCTGCCATATATAAGCAATATCTGGATTAAAATTCGAATCAGCAAGTCCTTCTCCCCCTTCCATCAAAGAAATTCTCGCAGCATCTGCAGGAATATGCTCAAGTAAATCCTTAATTGTGTAAAAATTACCCTTTGATTTTGACATCTTTTCTTCATCAACTAAAAGCCATCCATTAATTCCGAAACCCTTCGGCCAGTACTTTTCCGGGAATATTGCTACATGATTAAATAGAGAAAATGTGAGGTGATTCTGAACTAAATCTTTTCCAGACCCTCTAAACTCAAATGGATACCAATATTCAAATTCATGTTTTATCTCTCCCAATAAAGTTTTGTCTATACCCAAATTTTTACTGATTTCTTTAGCATCGCCTTTATCCAGAAATATGAAATCGAAAAATTTACTGTCTATTTTTGAAGTATCAATTCCAAAATCTTTTGCGTGCTCTAAATACTTTGATATTGTATAATAAGCCATGTATATAGTGCTGTCGGACAATGATTCTATAGTCCATTTTTCGTCCCAAGGTAATTTTGTTCCGGTTCCGCGTTCTCTAGCGCAAGCCCAGTCTTTCAACCAATCAATAGTATGTTCAAACTGTGGTCTTATTGTTTCTGGGTAAAGTTTCAACTTAGAAAGCGCATCTTTGGTTTTTTCTTTCCACTCTTTGTTGCCATATGCGATAAACCATTGATCTGAAACTATTTTTATAACACATTCACTAAGACATCTGCAGAACACTTTTTTAGATAAATCATAAAATACATCTGCTTCACCAGCATTGATTAGGTCATGTTTGACATCATCTTTTGCAATTTCAACAAGTTCTCCTGCATAAGGTCCACAATTTTCATTCATTGATCCAGTATAAAAGCCTTTTTTGTAAACTTGGTTTGTAAGTTCTTCAAGGGCAGGATCATTCTGGTTCTTTATCTTCATTTTTTCTACTGCTGTTTTTGCTGGTAAATTATCTTCTTTTTGAGATTCTATTATCCTTACTTTTTTAATTGCTTTTTTTTCTATTAATTCTTCAAGACTTTTATCTGCCTCTTCCAAAATATTATGGTAATAGGCAGCATTACTTGACATTGGTGTTGTCTTAATATTGCTTTTTTTGGAATTTATTATTGGTATTGGCTGAATTGCTTTTATCTCTTCAACATTAAGATCATACTTGACTAATTCTTCAAGATTTGTTTGCAAATCTCTTAAAGCAACATAATCATAAGGAGCATCACTTGGTACTGATGTTACAATACCTGTTCCAAAATTTGGTTTACAGAAAGTTGCCGGCAATATCGGTATCTCTCTATTAACAAGTGGAGCTTTAACTTTCTTGCCGATAAGCTTTTTACCGTCAATTGAACCTAAAAACTCTACTTTTTCTTTTTGATACTTAAGTTTTTCAAAACATTCCTGGCTAACCACCCATTGTTTACCGTCAACATTAGCTAAAGTATATGTTACGTCAGGATTTACCCAAAGATTTGTCTGCCCAAAAACTGTTTCTGGTCTTAATGTCGCGGCCATAAGCGAATAATCATCAACGTCAAATTTTAAAAGTGTGAACTCTTGCGGCATTTCACCTTCTCCCTCGTAACGATCATGGTCTCCAACTGCCATTTTATCATTTGGACACCAAACAACTGGATGTTTACCTGTTGTCAGATAACCATTCTCTTTCAGCTTTTCAAATTGCCAACGTATGAATTTATCATATACAGGATTTAGGCTAGATGTCAGAAAGCTCCTTCGCCAGTCTATGCTTATTCCTAATGATCTGAAAGCATCTTCAGCATAAGGAACAAAAACATCCACCCAATGTTGCACATCCCCAAATTTTGGAATTTCTTCCTTTGGTATACCCATCATTTCCAAAGCTTCTATTTGAGAAGACTCTCCTTCTTTTACTCTACGAGCAGCTGCAGTAAGAGGAGTGCCAGTACAATGCCATCCTTGTGGATAAAGAACATTGCAACCTTTCATGCGTTTGTATCTTGCTAAGACGTCACATCTTGTAGCTGTGAATGCATGCCCTACATGTAGGAGACCATTTACATAAGGTATTGGATAATTTATGAAAAACTTATCTTTAGAATCATCTGCGTCAGCTTCGAAAGTTTTTCTCTTTTCCCATCTTCCTTGGACTTCTGACTCTAAAGTTGTCCATTTATTTTTGTTCATATAATTACCCCTATATAGTAGTTATTATAATAATAATTTTAACATTATAAAGCTTTCTGGTTCAATTATTAAGCGTCCAAAACATAGATAAATCCTTAAATTTTGTTTGATAAATATGAAAATTTTCAAAACGAATGAAGATGGATGGTTATGCGGTTACTGGAATGACTCGCCTGTACAGATAAAATACTCTAATAATCGTCCTATTACACAGGAGGAATTACATAAACATGAGTTTAGAGAATATTATTTAATGATTGATGGTAGTCTAACACTTGAAATAAACAGCAAAAAACAGACACTAAGCAAGCTTGAACTATTAATGATAGAGCCTGAAGAATCTCATAAAATAATTGAGAAAAGCGGCAATTGTGTATATATAATTATTAAAGAGAGATCTTATAAAGATAACAAAAAGTGAAGATAATATATGGAAAACTGTATTTTTTGCAAAATTGCAAAAGGACAAATACTCACAGATAAAATCTACGAAGACAAAAATGTAGTTGCATTTCTTGATTTAAGTGGACTTACTAAAGGACATACTTTAGTTGTTCCTAAAACACATAAACGATGGCTTTGGGACCATGATGACAAAGAATACTGTGAAATATTAAAAGCTGCAAAGAAAATTGCAAACATTATACGAAGCCATTATGGAATCGAATGGGTTGAAATGGTAGTTGCTGGTATGGGCGTACATCATACACATATCCATATCTTACCAAGATTCCCAAATGATGGCCATAAAGAAATCCCGCTTGATGAAACCAAAGAAAAAACATTCTCAACTGAAGAGCTTAAAGAAATAGCTGAAGACTTGAAAAAAGCAATAGAAACACAAATAAAGTAATTTTATTTATTCTTATTTATGTCGGAGTAGTTTAGTGGTAGAACGCTGCGCTCATGACGCAGAGATCGGGAGTTCGAACCTCCTCTCCGACATTCTTTTGCAAAAGTTTTTAAATTCGTAACTATCAAATAATAACTGGTGCTTAATATGGATATTGTAGACATAGTAAACAAAAAACAAGAAAAATTCATAAAAGATAGAAGTAGACATATTAAAACTGACGCTTTAAGTAAAGTTGGATTATTCGATAAAGATCTTTATTTTTGGGAAGGAGATAATGTTGCACAAATAGTTACTGGTGGATATAATTCTTCTGATCTTTACTTTATGTTTTCAATAAGAGAAGCTATAGGCAAGGAAGGTAAAATTAATCTTATACACAGAACATCAGAATCATTGTATGCCATAGCTAAATCAATTCTTGATGGCAATTTAAAAGAATCAGAGGAACACTACTTAACTAAAAGCGGAATAAAAGAAATTAATGAAATGCTAAACCAAGCAAATATATCTGTTTATTTACAGGATATTCCACCATTTCCAAAAGGAATAAAAAACGATTCATTGGATGCGATTCTAACATTGGATACAGTTCGCACATTGATTAGATTAGAAGGTAAAATTCCTATTATGGATAGAACCTTACCTCAGATATATAAAAAATTAAGTCCACATGACGGAGACTTAATATTTCATTCAGAACTCATTGAGGATATAGCATGTGTTGTGCAAAATGCTCTCAGAATAGGCGCAGCAAATAAAATGTATATGACACCAGAAATCCCAGGATTTGGTTTGATAGACAAAATAATGCGAGCAAGAGATAATTTTTATAAAATACTAAATAATCCAGGAGAAAGAGACAAAGATAGCAATTACCCAGCATTCCCTGGCTCTGCTTCTGGTTACTTTTCTATATTGACTAAGGACGAAGATAGTTAGGATTTTCTATAATAACATATATAAGAGTTAATTTATTTTATTTAAACATGTATAAAAAGGCACTTTTGGCTCTGTTACCGATATTATTCTTATTCTCAATAACCTTTGCACAAGTAGATGTTGAACATGTCTCTCAGGCATCAGTAAGGGGCAATGAAATTCTAACTGTAATCCTAAAAGTAACAATTACTGAACCTTCTAATGTTGATATTGCTGAACTTCTTCCAGCAAGTTGGGAAGTGATAAATTGGGACATTAGCGGCTATGACAAATCCCAAGTCTCTTATGAATGGCTTGGTGCATATGTATTCAGTGGCAAAGAAAGAAATGCAGCTCACTGGAACCTAAAAAATGTCCAAAATGATTTTACTATAACTTATCAGACAAATGCAGTAAGTGAGAATATCCAAACAGAATTTATTACTCTTCTTGTATATCCTGATGGATTCAGTTCTAAAACTTCGATTATAAGTGTAACTCCTGGAGCAGCTATGATTTCATGCGGTGATGGTGTATGTGGTGTCAGTGAAAATATATTCAATTGCCCAAGCGATTGTAATTTACAAATCCAATTACCGTCAACTGATATAATGATAACAATAGCGTCTATAATTGTCGCAATTATAACTGTAGCAATTATTTACAGACTTAGATACAGAATTGCTGAGGCTGGCGAAGAGATTGCAATATACTGGCCTAAGAAAAAAGAAGTTCCACCCACAGAAATATTATTCCCTGAACAGAGAAGATGGGTCAAGGAATATGCTAAAAAAGAGGAAGAAGAAAGAATTAATTTGCCCCCTGTTACAAAGTATTCTGAAGCAGAAGCTATGAGGCGACTTAAAATTATTGCTGGAAGAAAAAAGAAAAAATTTAAGAAGTATAAAAAGAAGAAATAGAATGGTGTTGAATTATGAATGATATTGTGCATGGTATTTTAGGTGTGTTTGGCATAATAGCTACAGTAAATCTAGCTATTTCTGGTTACAACATTTCAGTTCCATTAATTGCATCATTGATATTTTTGGGCGCTCTGCTAGTGATTTTGTGGAAATGAAAATCAAATTTTATTCTCTAAGTGAAATAGCAAAAATCAGAAGTAGCAGTGTTTTAGCTGGACAGAGAATCTCACCTGATATTAATATCGATTATATTACTTCAAAACACATAGGATTTTTTTGTTTTGACAAAAAATTAGACACAAAGCACTCCGTAATCTATTTTAGTGAAAAAAAATTCCCAGATTCATGGATTTGTGATTGTAAATGGTTCAGCTTAAAGAAAGGACTGTGTAAGCATATACTTAGTGTATTCTTCAGACTCAACCAAGATGAGAATTTTCTGAAAAATATTGAGAGGGAAAAAGTTTCAAATTAATATGTCAAATTATAACGTTCATGCAGCAGCGGGAGTTATTGTATCGCTAATATTAGCATTCTTTCTTTACACATTTGTTCATGTGAATCCATTGATTTTAGCACTTGGTGTTGTTATTGCAGTAATTTCATGCGAGTTTCCTGATATAGACTATAACAAATCAATGCCGAGGAAGGTAATGCGCGGACTTGTTCCTGGAGTAGTCATATTTTTTGCACTTTATTATTTCTTTACTAATCAGATGTGGAACGCACCATTGCTAAACATCATTTTACTTGTAATTGTAGCAGTAGGTTTCATACTTTCATATGAGAAGTTTATACCACATCATAGAGGACCTACACACAAATTACCAGGTCTTCTGGTTCTTGTGGTTGCTTCTGTAGCAATTGCATTCATTTTAGGATTTGGATTTATCAATGCGCTATTATTAGCCCTATTCGCAGCAGTAGGCTTTGCTATACATCTTATACTTGATCACTTGTAAGGGCAAATATTATAAACCAATTATAGATTAGTAGTTTTAGTATGTAATAAAAATAGCTAACGCCTCGGTAGCTCAGCAGCCAGAGCGCCTGACTTGTATGAAGAAACGTCGATGTCATGAGGCTTGCGGAAACTCCGGAGGGAAACCTTAAGTTTCCACGCGGCCATTGAAGACAAGTCGATATACTGACTTTCAAGGAATCAGGAGGTCGAGGGTGCGAATCCCTCCCGAGGCTCTTATCTTTTTGTTACTTTTATGTGGGTTTCTTAGGTAAAGGGAGCTCACTTTAAACCGCTTTTTTATTAGAATACGTTTCAATTGTTAAAACACAATTGTTATTATGCTTATTTATTTGGATTTATTTTTTTTTCACTACTTAATCAATATAAGATATAGTAAAATTGTTATAATAATAACCATCACAGAAATCCCAGAAACAATGTTCATAGTATATTGTGTGTTACTTCTTATTGCTTCCAATTTTTCTTCTGATAAAGTATTCATATAAAATATAAGAATAAGCTCGTTTATTTGGGTTTCTCTAACAAATCTTCTATTACATTAAGGTAATACTGGGATTGATGTTAAAGCTGCATAAGAAATAATTATTGATAATATTGAAATAACTATTGCGATAAGTGAAACATACCACGCCCTCTCTTTTAATATTGAATCTTTTAACTCTCTCATATGATTCAAACCCTTAGTTGTAATAATAGTGTTTGCGTTTTCTTGGAATTTAATATATCCGAGATGTTGTAAAGAAGACAATACATCCTTTGGAACTTTTTTATCAAAATTTTCCTTATCTTCTTTCATGAGATTAAGTATCTCAAGAGTTGAATATTTTGACAAGAAAATTAATGAGTTGTATATTTGTTTATTGATTATATCCATATTAATACTAAAAAATAAGTTGTTTATTTGGCTTTCTTTTTAAATTCCTTTTGGGCTTGTAATCTTGCTCTTTCTTTAATTAATTCTGTTTTATACAACTTTTTTTCTTCTTCCTTTTCGTCCTCTTTCTTGTTATGCTGGTGAGCATAACTATTCCAGATTAATATACCAACTATGAGTATTACTACAATTACAGCTATTATTGGATTAACAAAAAAAAGTCCTATAATTACTAAAGTAGCAATTCCATATATAATTAAATTTAGTAAATCGTCTAATGTTTCAAAAAATTCCATAACAAACTAAAGAACAAGTCTATTTATTTGACTTTCTCTAATATCTAACACCTACTGATAATTACATTTGTTTAACACCAATTAATAGACAATTCACATTTGTATAGCCAATTCTTGATAAGCTATTTAAATAAACACAGTATTAACCCTATAAGGAGAGAACAAATCAATACACACACTCCCGAGGCATACAAATTATTAAATCGATCCAAGACTAAGAAAAATATTTATTTGCCCAAATAATTGGTAATTTCTTCTGGAACTTGTGGATGTTGTTCTTGCCATTTTCCACGTTCTGAAGGTGGAGTAAAATAATAACACCCTATACTATAAAGTTGCATTCCAACTATAACTAAAGGAATTGCAACAATAGCACCTATCGTAGGGTATTTCATTGCAGCATAAAATCCTACACCCGCTACTGGAAGAACAGCCATAGTAAAGATACTACCAAGTATACAATCTAATTTCTTGTTCTTGTCATCATCTAAAACCTTTGGTTTTTCTAAACAATCTTCCAGATGTTCCATACAAATTCTATACATTTTCACATTTAAATTTTTAACTAATAAGGTAATGAGTGATATACACCTTAACTTGCTCTAACTCCCGAGGCTTATCCTTAGAAAATTTTAAATAGGATTAGCTCTTTAATACTATGGACAATTCAGCTGGCTTTGTAAGAAAAAGCCGGGCACTGCAACGAATCTCTACTAAGCAATCATTTCAGTTTTTACTTGATGTCTGGACTTTACCTCATCATGTAAAAATCAGCTTAGATATGTTTGTTGTATCCCAAAGAGATAACCTTTGACAAAATTGATTTGAGTTTTAGGATCGAGTGATTTTGTTGAACGGAACTCTTTGCTGAGTCCAGAAATTAATTTTTGGTTCTACAAAACCTTTTTAAAGCATATAATCTAAAGCTAAAACATGGAAGTACCAAAAACATTCGAAGAATTACAAATAAGCAGTGATTTGAAAAAGGCAATGAGAGAACTTGGCTATTCTGAATTATTTCCAATACAAGCGCAAACCATTCCAAAGATTCTGGCAGGCAATGATATAGTAGGCCAGGCACAAACCGGAACTGGTAAGACAGCTGCATTTGGAATTCCGATAATAGAAAGAATCGATCTTGATAATCCATTCATACAAGCAATCATACTTGTTCCAACAAGAGAATTAGCAATACAATTATGCAATGAACTAAAAATTATAAGTAAATATAAGAAAGTCAGCATATTGGCAGTTTATGGCGGAGCAAGTATTGAAAATCAAATAGACACCTTAAGGAGAGGCGTACATGTTGTAGTCGGAACACCAGGAAGAATCATTGATCATCTTGGACGCGGAACATTAAGATTAAGCAGAATCAAAATTGTAGTTTTGGATGAGGCTGATAGAATGCTTGACATGGGCTTTATTGACGATATAAGGTTCATACTTGAAGGGACTCCACGCGATCGACAAACATTATTATTTTCAGCAACAATGCCTGAATCAATTCTTTTCTTAGCGCAAAAATACATGAAGGCACATGAAGTCATTGCTGTCAGTAAGGACGAAATCACTGTAAAAGATACAGAACAAGTATACTGTGATGTTAATTATTTCAACAAAGTAGCCACATTAAAGAAGATCTTAACAGTTGAAAAAATAGACTCAGCAATAATCTTCTGCAATACTAAAGCTGGTGTTGATAAACTAGTTCATACTTTGCAGCAGGTTGGTCATCGTGTAGAAGCAATCCATGGAAACTTAACACAATCAAAAAGAAATAGAGTAATGACTGACTTCCGTTCAGGAAAATTCAAACTGCTTGTAGCCACTGATGTTGCTGCTCGCGGACTTGACATAAAGGGAGTAAGTCACGTTATTAATTATAATGTTCCAAATGAACCAACAGCATATGTACATCGCATAGGACGAACAGGACGCGCAGGCGAGACTGGAAAAGCAATAACTTTTGTGACAGAAAGAGATCGCGAAGCATTTGGAAGCATAGAATGGTTCACTAACATGAAAATAAAGAAAGTAGACTATGGCATACCTGAAGGCGATGCAAAACAACATAGTGAATCAAGACACCAAGGTGGAGACTCAAGACATCCAAGGCAACATTCTCAGCACAAAAAACACTTTGAACATCGCAGTAATAGACCAAATCGCTATGCGCTTGGCGAATTCTGAAAATAAAAAGTTATTTATTCATGTATTTTCTATTTCAAATTAGTTTGCGGGGTGTATAATGGGCGAAAATTTATATAATTCTGAAGATAACAAGACTGCTTGCCCATATTATTTTTTCTACAATAACCAAAATTTATGTAAAGCACCTGATGTAGCACCTAATGTAAAATGCGCATATCAAAAACAAGAAATTGCAACTGAAATAGCAATGTCAAATTATGTCGGCAGAGTATGTGGATGTAAAAAAATTGTACAAACACATATTGATGGAAATGGTCATTCGGATTTGGAGAAAAAATTAGGCGAAGAAACTATAAAACCTAATGGTGAAGCAACAATACCGCCACGTACTATTTTAGTTAAATCGCGCTCCAAACTTGATAATTTTATAAGGTCTTAATATGGAAACTCAAAATATATTGCATCTTGCATTGATAATCGTTCTTATTGCAGGAACAATCTTTGCATGGTACAATTCGGCAAAAGAAATCG
>Ga0315291_10009446_pt1 | contig 11944 bp, 38 predicted proteins | sample YL17G12_20_MG_FD_203070 | JGI IMG/M metagenome (GOLD analysis project Ga0315291, IMG submission 203070) | Sediment microbial communities from Yellowstone Lake, YNP, Wyoming, USA - YL17G12_20 | ecosystem: Environmental > Aquatic > Freshwater > Lake > Sediment | place: USA: Wyoming | collected...
TCAGCAAGGCTCTGATGACTTAATAAAAGAACTAAGAGCAGAATGTGAAGGCGCAAATTATGCTTTCGATGATGATGGTGTCAGCCAAGATGTATGTAAATGGTATGACCATGAAAAAGATTTAAAATCTTTCTCTATAAAACATCCACAAGTACTTTTCAAACTAGAAGGTGTTGGTGAAGAATCAGGAGACAACTGGCAACTATATGTTCAAGATGGTCTATGTCAACGATGTGTCGGTAGAATAGTATTCGATGAATTTGATCATGCTAAACTATTAGCAGATATTCGTGAATCAAAGATTGATAAGATTGTTAAATAAATAATTGGTATATTCGCGTAATGAAAAATTATATTAAGTATCACGCTAAATTTCTAATGATTGTATATAGTCACGGATCAGGAGACAATGTCATATTTAGTTGGAACTTAGCTTCACTTAAAAGAGAATTTTTCAATACATATCCAGCTGAAGATTGGTCATTGGATAGAATAGAAGAATTTAAGCAAGCACTTATTAAAGTAGCCGAAGATTCAAATAGACAAGACCTAGTAAGAGAATTGAAACTTGAAGATATATTAAAATGAGAGTAGTTTGTATAAATACTGGTAATAATGATTATCTAACCGTTGGTAAAACATATGAAGTGCATGCTGACTTCGGTATACACTATCAACTAAGAGATAATACTGGGGATTTATGGAATTATCATAAAACACGATTTATACCTGAAGTGCATATAATAAGAGATAATAAATTAAATCAATTAATAGATGAGACAGTATCTAACTGATAAACACAAGAAACTTATTCTTGAAGAATATCTAGTTGATGCCATACAGGCATCGGAAGATGTGAATTATACAACAACATCTATAATCAATATAGATATTGCTACATTAATCGATGGTGATAAAACAGGACTCACTATAGTATTTAGATACCAAAATATAGAAAATCCGTTCTCTGAGGTACCAGATACTACTTATAAATATACATCAAAGCATGTGCCATTATACATAGAGAATAATAAATTAATCTGTAGACCTACATATACAGTAGATATAGATGAAACTATTGATATGATTAATCTTATACTAAAGACCTTTTATAGAGAACATAACTTAGATAAGATAGTATGAAAGTAGTTTGTATTAATAATTACCACGCATCGGATTTCCTAACTATTGGTAAAGTATATCATGCTATAAAAACGGATCTGGGTTATAATCACAATGCTGGTTATAAAGTCCTTAGCGATAAGGGTAAAGTTACGGCATTTGCTACTTCAAGATTTGAACTACTTGAGGATATTAGACAAGATAAACTAAATCAATTATTATGAAAGTAGTTTGTATTTCAAATAATATCTATATAGCTGATCCAGAGGGTGCATCAGATCCTAATCTTACCGTAGGTAAAGTTTATGATTTAATAGAATATCATGTTTATAAAGCAAATATATTCAGATTCATAGATGATAGTGGTAATGAAAGGTCTTATGATTTACTTAAGGAATTCTTTATATCAATAGAAGAACAAAGAGATATTAAACTAAATCAATTATGGTAGTAAGACAAGATAAATTTCAAGCTTGTTGTATAAACAATAAGTACCAAGACTTCGGTAATCATACTGGGTTTCAATATGTAGAGAGCACATTCAATCACTTAGTGATAGGTGAATGGTATAGCTTTGAGAAATCTAAATATGGAATGTATGACTTAATCATTAATGATAAAATAGAAATTGGTACTGGATACGGATTTGCTATCCGAGAGGGAAATGAACATGTCGGGGAACATATAGACTTCTATGCATTCTTTTCTACAATACAAGAAGCCAGAGATATGAAACTAAATGAGATAATAGATGGAAATTAAAATAGGAGATAAGGTTAGATTCAGTAAATCTAATCAGGGACCTGGTCCGTATAGAGGGATGATGCGATTCGGTACAGTCGTTGATATTAAATATTCTGATGATAAGTATGAAACCTTCTATTCAGTTTTAGATGATAGGGATAACGCAACTATATCTATGGGTTGGTCTTGTAATATATTTCCTCACCTCGGTGAGATAATAGAATTAGATATCACTAGAATGAGAGATGACAAATTAAAAGAAATAATAGATGGAAGAGAGAGGGAATAGAAGTTGTTCGTCGTGTGCACACTTTAATGAATACTTGACTACGTGCCGACTACATAAAGAAAAGGCGACCATAACTTCACCTACTGAACAATGTTGTGGGAGTATGGGCTACCTGGATATAAAAGTTAAAATCAGAAATAATAAAATAGATAAGTTACTATTATGATAACGATGAATATAAGAATTGAATCAAGAAGCTCGATAGTCGATCTGTCATCATATAACATCGACGCGATAACTAATGTTAAAGTAAACGGCTTGGTTACTAAATACCATTACAACACAATGAATAAAACATTAGCAATGTTGCATTTTGATAACCTAGATATTGATTCAGCCGACATAATAGATATAACATATTACTCAATCATGGAAGAAAGAGACCACAAACTAAACCAATTGTTATGAAAGTTATCCTTAAAGAAGGTGAGTTCGATAAACTACCACGACCGAAAGACTTTGGATACCAGAACGTATTAGAATATTATGATATCCCTAGAGATACGGTATTTGATGTTTATCGTATGAGTCGTAATTTTTTCGTCGTACAATATAATGATCATATGATTGAGATGATTGCTGATAGATTCATTTCAATAGAAGAAATAAGAGATAACAAACTAAATCAATTAATATGAAACCAATGATATTAAGTATGAGAATTAAATCAGTTGATGATGTGATCAATCTTTCATCAAAGAATATTGACTATATATTATCAGTTAAAGTAAATGAATTGGAAAGCAAGTTTGCTTATAATAGAGCAAGTAGAGTATTAGCAATACAGGATATTGATTCAGGTGATATAATAGACATAACATACCACTCTTCTATAGAAGAAAGAAACAATAAACTAAACACATTACTGAGTAATGAAATGTAAATCAAAATATATCATGGATGCTATGCATACTATCATCACATCTAAATACGGAGTTGATGTAGAGATATTGGACTATAATGCTATAGGTGGTGCTGCTTGGTCATCTAATAGTCTAGTAGATTGGGGTCACTACGAAGTTCGTGTTCAAATATCTATACCTACACATATCACATCTATAACATTACAACAAGATGAGGTTGATCGTGAGCTAATGAGACAATTTAGAAATGTTCAATTAAACCAATTACTATGAACGAGTGGAATAAAATAAATCCTGATGATGTAATATTCACATATGATGCGTATACATTCGCTGCTATCATCACATATAAAGGTGTTAATATAAAGGTTAGTAGAGAATACGGTGAAGACCTAAATGCAGATACTAATCTGGTGCCATTAGAAGATGTTATACTAGAACAATATAATAAGAACAAAGGTGTAATTAGAGACCGTAAAATAGACCAGATAATAGAATGAGTGTTGATAATAAAATTACACAGTGTATAAAGGTAGTGTGCGTTAAAGAAGATTTACGCGACCATCTTTTTGCTGAAGCATTTACGATAGGTAAAGTATATGAGGTATTAATAATTAATAGTTTTAATGATGAATACTATCTACAAAATAATATGGGTTATGAAGGTTGGTTCAGAGCAGATAACTTTAAAACTATATCACAGATACGACAAGATAAACTAGCCCAATTAATATGAAAGAAATCAGAGCAATAATTAAAGTTAATCCATCTTCAGTTGTAAATACACTACCTGTATTTAATAATAGATATCCCACTAATGAAAATAGTATGCCTATGTGTATTAGATATGACCATCATAATACACATTTGATTGTACCAATGTATGATAGAGGTTATGTTAAAGGTGAAAGTGAGGCTAATGTTATCATAACTAGTGATACAAATTATATGATGAAGTATCATAACATGGAAATAGAAGTTAATTATGTTGGACTATCTAGAATAGATGGCTATCCAATCTTTCATGTTAATACCGCACAACTATCACGTGAAGAAAAAATCGATAAACTATTACAGATATGAGAAAACTATTCATCGAACTAACAAATATGACATCAACAAAAGGATTCTTAACATATCAACAAGAGCACTGGTATGTTACTGAAAAGGGCTGGTATGAATATGGTAAGAGAGTTAATAACTGCAGTGATACTGGGCACGGTGTATTCAAATCAAAGCAAGAGTGTATAGATTATCTCAAAACTATGAAGATAGCCTACCATGATTGTGAGATTATATTTGTGCAGAATGATTCATATAATCAACTAAAGTATCACTTTCGTGATGAGAAATTAAATCAATTAGGCATATGATTCAAATAGATTTGTGTCATGAATGTCCACAGTGTGGTAATGGTTCATTAGCTAATGATGATGTATATAAATACTTCGGACTTAAATATATTCATACTGAATATAAATGTTTAATGATGAAGAATGAGTGTGGGTTTACCACAACAGGTACAAAGAATCTTTACTTTGTTTATGATGACTCTTTGATGAAGACAAAGAAAAGGGAAGCAAGACTTAATAGTCTATTCGGTGATTGAATCAATCTGTTTGATTTTTAAATGACGTATGATGCCTTGAAAGAATGCTATGGCATTCGGAGTAGCAAAGAATTCCTTAGCTGAATTATTCCACAGCGATTTATTATTATGCATCACTTCATGATTTACATAACGAGTAAATGAAATCATATCACCCATCTCATACCTCTTTAATGTATACACCATGTTTATATAACCAGGGTGAGACCCAAAAGGTAGAGTCCAATCATGTTCTTTTTCAAGAAGAAAGGCTATTACGGCTTTACAACATTCTATAATTTGTGTATCATTCATTATATTAATTCTAAGTTACGTTCCCTTAATGTTTTAAAATATGACTTAACATCCCTACCATTCCACCACATGCGACGCCCAAGATCATCAAGTATATAACAATCGACACCGGCGACACTAGTAAGACAATCGATGTCTATCTCCATCTTATAATGACCACCAATGGTATAATTATGCATAAAATATGCCTTCTCTATACAGACTACTTTCATATACATAAACTATTTAAATTGAGTTCGCGTAATATACTTTTAAATTCAATATACATACTATGTGATACCAATAATGTACCTTTAGTCCAAACGCTAGTATTGAATATATAATGACTTTCTCCAGTATCGAAATTGCTACTGTCTATAACTAGTACACAGTTATTAATTAGATAGTTGGTGGTGTGTACTGAAATGCTAATTTCTTTCTCACTACTTAACCATTTATTTAAAATACAACAACCATTCCCGAAAGTCAATTCTCTACCATAGAATATACTTTTCAGTATATTAATATCTATTAACTCCGACATATTATTCGCTTAATATTTTAGTTAAAGATTTATCTCTGGATTCAATTACATCAAGAAATAATTTCCGATAATAGTAGGTAGCTACGCCACCGTCACCTATCACAAAAATATAATCTGGGCGTGTTGGATGCTGGTCAGTGCATTCGTATGTGTTACCTACTGTTAAGTGTGGCCACGTTAAGGAAGTTGGCATACCGAAAAAATCCGAATTAGGACTAGTATCACCAATATGATTATCTAAACAGATTACCTTCATAATTTACAAAGATACAAAATTAATCTGGTATTTCAAAATGATAAACATAATATTTGAATTTGCAAGTTTTTTAATAAGTATTTTTCTATATGATATCCGTAATTTTACCAAATGATTTATTTCCTATTACTGCTTCTTACTATCATATTCATCTATGAGATTATTAACTACAATAGAGTTAATGAGCCTGTTGTTGATCCGCTGGTATACTTAACCGAAGGGGAAATAACACATAAGATTCGGTTGATACATGAGTATTATGTTGAACAATATATTGGTGAAGAACGAATGAAAGATACTGAGTGGATGACAAAGAATAGTAGGAGTGATTATGGTGTTCCAACTTGGCGACTACATATGATACTAAATAATCCACCTACGAGCGAAGGTTTGGATTTCAATACACGTAGTAGAAACTATTCAAATAGATTTGATGACCTTAAGAAACGATTTAGAATAAATGATGGTGTGTATAATATGACCAATCCGAATTACCTAATCGAGCTACAGAAACTAAATGAAGAAGCAGATAAGTTGTTTCCTAAGGTATTCATATCAATTAAAAGAGACGAAAAACTAAACAAATTAATTTAGTATAATTATTGTGAAAGTTATATGCATAGATGAAAACCCACGTTGTACTGATATGAATGTACATATTACAAAAGGTAGAATATATGATGTGACTCCTATACCACCAACTGAAATACACGAAGTACATTCATATGCAAACTATAGTTTAGTTAATGATGTGGGTCGACTTATATTTGTCGCATGTGATGGGTTTAAACCTTTAGATGAATATAGAAATGATAAGATAGAACAAATATTATGAGGATGTTTAATATAACTACTACAGCAACAGGTGAAATCCCAATACCAATGACTCAGGTGAGTATGTCATTGGCTATATGTATATGTGATGGCATATCTCGTGGTACATCAATGGGATCTTATACGATGCCTAGAGGATACTATATCGAGGGTAATACCTATCAAACTATACATCTAAGCCATGAAAAATCTGGTGTATATGTAAGAGGAGAAGATGCACAAGATAGATTCTTTAACCTGACTGACTTTCAAAACTACTTTATATTAGTAACAGAGCAAAGAGATAATAAGATAGATCAAATAATAAATGATTAACGGATTAAAAAAAGATATCACGAGTTCACATACTATATCTCTAAATGAATTATATGAGATATTACAACTCGATGTTATGGTCGGTATCTTAGTTGATAAGATGGGAATATCAACCGATAAGGTTATTGTCGCAAACTCATGGGATGAACTAGGCTTCGATGATCTTGATGGTATTGAATTTATTATGGCAATAGAGAAGATATATGATTGTTATATCGATGATATATCCGCAAATCAAATATTAGAAATATCACCAAAAAGATTATGTCAAATACTACTTATTAATAAACGCGATCAAAACATAGAGCAGATAATACAATGATAGAGAACGCATATCGAAAGTTTAAATATAAAACCATATGTTATAAGCGAGGAGCTCATATGTATTCAGATAGAATACTGGAAATCGGTGAAGAATATGACGTTTACTTATGCCACTATCAATTTACAACTGAATATGAAGTATTCAAAGATAATATTTACCATACATCATTTATAATCAACAGTGGTATGCTTGATACATTAGAAGAATATTTCTATACGGAAGAACAAATGAGAGACATTAAACTAGATAAAGTATTAGATGAAAGTAGTATTTAAGATTATAGATAATATTGATGATACTGATCATAGTAGACGCTCACATAAATATCTGATAGATAACTTCACGCATGGTGAAGTATATGATGCCACTCGACCTAATGATGATATGTATAATGTTGGTATGTTATTAAATGGTAACAAGGGAGAGAGATATATCGGTTCTAAATATTATAGACTATACTTTAAACCACTTCGTGAAGTTAATTTAGATAAAGTATTACAATGATAGAGCCAATACTTAGGTTACGGATTAGTCTATCTTCAACACCACACAGAAGATATATACAATCAACCACATTTGATATTGAAGATTTGGGCATCGATGATGTGTTAAAATTCAGCTGTTATAATGATTATGGTCTAATGATAGAGCCAGCGAGTTTTCAGTTTAATAAAAAATCAACCATAGATGTTATTTTTTATGATGCGTATGATAATGATGAATTTAGTTATTTGGTACTCACCATTAAATCAAAACAACACCAAAGAGATTTAGCATTAAGTAAACTAATAGATGAGAACATTTAGTCTATATCAAGGAAGTAACTGTGAGCGCTCATATGTGTATACTAAGTATATACATGTGACTGATCCATTCTATATGCCAAAAATGCGCAATAAATACAGAGGATGGGTGAATACTCCACCTCAGCGAATCACTAAATATTTAGATGATAGACAAGGACCAAATCGATTTCTGGAATTAACTATAACTAATCCTAAACTTTTAAGGAGTATTACTAACCATAAAGGACGTTGTGTTGTTGATAGATATATTTCCGATTGGACTACGGGTAAATACTATTTAGAAAGTTATAGCTGCACTATCTATAAGATAGATAAAGACGTTGTAATTTTCGATGCTACATTTTTTTCAACAACTGATTCAACAACATTGCTAAGGGCAAATGCAATTAAGAAACTTATCTAAGCATCCAATCTCCACCCTTTACTTCTTTAAATCCAAATGTATCATATTTATATTCGTAGATCCAACAATCTATATCAGTTGAAGTTCTTATCTTAGTGCGAATATATTCATGTCCTTCGAACTCATCTAACTTTGGAAAAATTATAGGGTCTATCATATAGACATCACCCCACACTTTGCCATCACCATGTCTATTGAATCCAGGATAGAATTCACTAACACGGTAAAGTTTACCAGTAATACTAGCCTTACCACAGAATGTGCAATCTCCTAATAGCGTCTTACTTTGATCTCTAAATAACCCATATACAAATAAGTATTCCATATGTTATATATTATTAATAGTTTATTCTATTAATCTATCTAAATTATGTTGCCTGAGTTTTCCTAGTGTTAAGCAATATGTATTCTCTACTAGTTTAGCAGACGATAATATGTTAGCAATTGGATCAAGCCGCAGTAATCTACTAGATACGACCTCAGTTAAAAATTGTTGTATGTGTCCTTCTCGTTCATTTGAATATCCGAAGTTCATGCCTTTTATTTCTAATTCCGCTATAATCTCATAACCAGTTAATAGTCTAGAACTAACAATATCAATTATCATATCTTCTTCCTCTTTGAAACCAAGTCTAGCCATTCTCATATCAATCTTTTATTATGGTGTTAATCTTTTGATTTCTTTCTTCTGTGGGTAATTCATATAAAGCTTTGAGTATTAATTCACCCAATAGAATATATTCTTTATACACACTTCGACCATATCTAGATTCATCTTCTGCATCACTAGAAGCTAAATGAGAATTTTCAGCAGGAATATCCTTAGCATATTGAAGTAGTGTATCATATGTGATTTGATCCCATTCCCAATCATAATAACAACCACCGTTGTTATCATATATCCCAATATTAGGTTGTCCTTTTTGTCCGCTCTTTTCTTTCACTAGCTTATAATCATTACCAAAGTATTTCTTTAGTTGTTTGATTAGTTGCTCTTGTGTGTAATGTTTCATTTGATTATATCTTCGATTTTCTCATCACGCTGAACCTGTAAACTTGGGTAATATGGCCCAGATACAACTCTCATATCACCATCGGATATCACATCATCAATATTATTGATATTACATTCTTCTTCGGTTAATCCCCAGTCTTGCCTAAGACTGTTTATGATTTGTTCCATTGAATCATAAATTCCGCGAACTCTCCATTCCATGGAACCCGCAGATAGTAGTACATATTTTTTCATTCTTTCTCCTTTACTATTTTAATTAGTTGTTTTAAGCACTCTAGTTCTGCTTCTTCGTGTGTGTTAAGTTTAAAGTCTGCAAACAATCTTTCATAACCATTGTCAAGCAGTTTAATTATAGTGAATCCTATATCGCTATTGGTTTGAGATGTTGCACCAAAGCTACCTTGTAATTTATGCTTCTCTCTAAACCATCTAAAGGCTTGTTGATAAAGAGGCGTCTTAACTACATTTCCTCCACACCATTCAATAAAATCATTAGGATGATTTTCAAAGTTATAGATAAAATCATTGTTGTGTTTATCTACATAGTAGATACACGGTTCATCGAAACCCAGTTCTTTAAGAACTAAGGCTTGCTCATAAGGTATAAATTCTCTAGTCATTTTTTATTTATTTTTCCCTCCGCCCATCTTTTGTGTAGGGTTTATTTTTGGCATATATTTATTCATAATTTACAAATGTACAAAAATTTAACTTGATATACAAATCACTTTAAAGTAAGTATAATATTTTATATGAACAAATTTTTTTATAAAAATAATTAGATTATAATTCATATCTTTGCAAGATTAATACAACATTAAATTATGAGCAATTTATTAAGACAAATGTCTGCTGAGGTTTTAACACCCAGTGAGTTTGCCGATTACATATTAGACTATTACAATAATCCGATTGAATATGGTATCGACACCGAGAGTGACTATTATATTGCAATCGAAGAAGCATATGGTGATATCAAAGAATATTATGTATGGGGTGAATGGAATATTAGTCAGGTTAGAAACACACAAGTTTATAAGGATTATATTAAATGAATAATTTAAAGTACTACATAAAACATAAGCTTGAAACCAAGCTATCAGAAATAAGAACATATGGTCGCACAATTATAACACCTGATGTTATAGATGGTGTTTATGAGTCTCTTAAAAACGGAAGTAGTATGTATGAGATTAAATTTGAGTCTTATGTGAAGGGGAATGGCTTTATGTATCCATCTTTAGACAGGGTTATTCCAATAAGAGTACCTCTTGATATTGAACGAGAAATGTTCATCAAGCAAATGGGAGAGGGTGGTAGATATTTAATTTTTCTTGATACAGCTGAGTGTAGGCAAGAACAGATAGTACAAATATTAAATGGCGTTTAAAACAATATGTAAGAATAATATCTATCAAGTGTCCGATAGAAGTACTGGATATAAATTGCATACTAAAATGCATGAGAATCTTAATGTTGGTGAGTGGTATGAATTGGAAACTGAGTTTGGTGATGGTGACCGTTGGTACTCTTTGAGTGGCGGTAGAGGACTTGGTTATATATTTAATGATTCTGGTGTTGGTCAAGATGAATTTAGTTTATATAAATTCTTTATGAATACTGAAGAATTAAGAGATTATCAAATTGATAAGGTTAATAGATAAAATAAAAACAGGTTGGGGTAGAAGGATAGGACTAACGTCTCCGTAGCTGAACAGATTCATATTATAATATGAGCGATGTTTGACTAATCCTTAATGTTAGTTATGGGTTGATTGCCTGAACAACCCTCTATTTAATTTTAATAGAATAAAAAAGTCACAACTATGCATAGTCATATGAGAGATTATATCTGCGTACAATCAGTGCGAGATATTGGTGGTGATCCACTCACATATGATATTTATACAAAAGATAAAATGTATAGTGGCTTTTTACAATTAGAATTCGGTGTAGATATTTACCACCCTTGTCTAAAATTATATATGATTGACGAATTAGGTGATGTTAGAATAGTCAATAAGGAAAAGTTCGTAACACTAGAACAACATAGAGATAACAAGATTGAATTTATTATAAATGGAAATATCAAGTTTTAAAGTAGGTAATATAAATGGGTACTTTATTAATGTACCAAATGATTCGGATAATTTTGATCTATCATCAAGCTATGACTTAAACATTACTGAAATCAGCTTCGACGATTCTACAGACTACTGCAGAACGCATGATGCGTTAATGTTTGAAGGCGTATACGATCTTGGTGGGTTTGTAGATATGGAGGGTAAGAAATATCTAATTATTTCAGAAGTAAGACCACTAGATGAAATCAGACATGATAAACTAGATAAGTTGGTATAAATAAGATGTAGAATTTATTGCACAATATTCTAATTTTCCGTATTTTTGTACCTTATTATAAAAAACAATGGAGTTAATAGAAAAATTAGATGCAGCTAAAAAAGTCTTAGATGATGCACAAGCTGACGTATTAAAATGGTGTCAAGACCAAAGAACACCATTTGATGAGCGGTGGAAAGTTTGGG
>Ga0315291_10009447_pt1 | contig 11944 bp, 9 predicted proteins | sample YL17G12_20_MG_FD_203070 | JGI IMG/M metagenome (GOLD analysis project Ga0315291, IMG submission 203070) | Sediment microbial communities from Yellowstone Lake, YNP, Wyoming, USA - YL17G12_20 | ecosystem: Environmental > Aquatic > Freshwater > Lake > Sediment | place: USA: Wyoming | collected...
GCGCGAGCGACGCCAACGGGTCATCCTGCGCCGCGGCCGGGCCCGGCTGATTCATGAAGTGATCCCCCGGAGGCTCGATCGAAGGATGAAGCAAGCTGAGTTCATGCTACAGGCCGCCTCGGCAAGCTGTCAACGAATGCGCGGCCACAGGAAGGTGCGCGGACTTGTCCGCCACGGGCTGACGTGCTATAACGTAAACGGCAAGGCGTGGGGCGCGGCTCAGGGGGAAGATGGCGGCCCATCGCTCTTTGTGCCTGTTGCGTCCAGGGGGCGGCGCGACCTGACGGCTCCCGCGAACGCTGCCGGCGCAGAGCCGGACCTTCGGAAGCGGGGACCTGCAGCGGCGATGAACAAGAAGGAGCTGATGGAGGTCTACTACCGCATGAAGCTGGTGCGCACCTTCGAGACGAGGGTCGCGGAGCAATACACGAGGGGCCGAATAGCAGGCTTCTGCCATCTCTACTCTGGCGAGGAGGCGGTCGCCATCGGCGCCATGTGGCACTTGAAGCCCGAGGATTACGTGATCGGCTCGTACCGCGACCACGCGTATTACCTGATGAGGGGCGGCGACCCGCGCACGGCCATGGCGGAGCTGTTCGGGCACTCCGACGGCTGCTGCAAAGGGAGGGGCGGCTCGATGCACCTCTTTGACGCGGGGATCAACTTCCTCGGGGGCTACGCCATCGTGGCGGGCGAATGCCCGATCGCCGTAGGGGTTGGGCTGTCCATACAGTATAAGGGCGAAGACCGTGTGGTCTTGTGCTTCTTCGGCGACGGCGCCACGAACCAGGGCGTCTACCACGAGGCGCTGAACATGGCCAGCCTCTACAGGTTGCCCGTCGTCTGGGTCTGCGAGAACAACTACTACGCCATCGGCACGAGCGTGGCGCGCTCCAGCTCCAGCGAAAGCCTGGCGCGGAAGGCGAAGGCCTACAAGATGCCGACGTACGCCGTGGACGGCATGGACTTCTTCAAGATGCAGTCGGTGGCCAGGCGCGCCATCGCCCATGCGCGCGAGGGGAAGGGGCCGGTGTTCATCGAGGCCAAGTGCTACCGCTACCGCGGGCACTCGATGTCGGACCCGGCCACCTACCGCACGAAGGAGGAGGTGGAGCACTGGCGGAAGCGCGATCCCATCCCGCAGATGAAGGCGGCGATCCAGCACGACTTCGAGACGGGCGACGAAGAGTTCGAGGAGGTGGACCAGAGGGTGCGCCAGCTGCTGGATGAAGCGGTCGCGTCCGCCGAGGCGGGCGCAGAGCTGCCGGTGGAAAGACTCTACGACGACCTGTACGTGGATTAGACGACAACAGGAGCGCGCCGGGGGGCGTTGAACGCAGGACGCGCGATGGCACAGATCAGCTACCGCGATGCACTGAACCAGGCCCTCGTCGAGGAGATGAGGCGCGACCAGAGCGTGCTCGTCTTCGGCGAGGACGTGGCCCTCTACGAAGGCTCCTTCAAGGTGACGAAAGGGCTGCTGAAGGAGTTCGGCGACAAGCGGGTCATTGACACGCCGATCTCGGAGGCGGCCATCGTCGGGATGGCCACGGGGGCGGCCATGGGCGGACTGCGGCCCGTGCCCGAGTTGATGACGGTCAATTTCGCCTACTTGGCGCTCGACCAGATATGCAACCACCTCGCGCTGATGCGCTACATGTTCGGCGGCCAAGTTAAGCTGCCCGTCACCATCCGCATGCCGGCAGGCGGAGGGCACCAGCTCTGCAGCCAGCACTCCCACAGCCTGGAAGCTTTGTTCATGCACACGCCGGGGCTGAAGGTGGTCTACGCTTCCACGCCGGCCAACGCCAAGGCGCTCCTGAAGGCCTCGATACGCGACGACAACCCGGTGATCTTCCTCGAGCACGAGGGCCTCTACAACACCGTCGGCGAGGTGCCCGACGGTCTTGAGCCGGCCGTCCTCGGGCAGGCCGAAATCGCGCGGGAGGGGACCGACGTGACGGTCGTCGCTTACGGGGCCATGAGGTACGTGGCACTGGAAGCGGCCGAGAAGCTCCTGGCCGAGGGAATCTCCGCCGAGGTCGTGGACCTGCTGACGCTTCGCCCGTGGGACAAGGAGACCGTGACGGACAGCGTGGCCAGGACGCATCATGCGGTCGTCGTGGCCGAGTCGCCGCCCGTCTGCGGAGTTGCCGCCGAGGTGGCGGCGAACATGTACGAGATCGTGTTTGACGAGTTGGACGCGCCCGTGGAGCGGGTCTCGGGGGCAGATGTGCCGCTGCCTTACGCCCACGACCTGGAGCAGGCATGTATCCCACACGCGGAGGATGTCTTCCGGGCAGCGCGCCGGACACTTCACACGTAGTCGTGGGATCATCCGCGGCGCGCTTGACACTTCACGTGTGATTGGGGAACAGTACGCGGCGCGGCGCGCCGGGCACTGCGCAATGGGGCGGGCGGCTGAGGGGGCGAGGAGGGAGGCACGAGTGTACGACGTCACGATGCCCAAGCTCTCGGACAGCATGGAACTCGGCAGGATCATCGAGTGGAAGGTGAGCCCGGGCGACGCGGTCCACGAGGGCGACGCGCTGGCCGAGGTCGAGTCCGACAAGGCCGTGATGGAGCTGGAATGTTTCCGGGATGGTGTAGTGGCGGAGATCGTCCGCGGGGACGGAGACGAGGTAGGCGTGGGCGAGGTGATCGCGCGGATTGACACCCGGGCAGGAAAGCCGAGGCCGAGACCGCCGGCCGAGGCAGGCCCCCAGGAGCACGCGACGGCGGCGCCGCCGACGGCGCCGAAGCCGGCAGTCCCGAAGGGCGAGAGGCGGGCGGCCGTCCAGGAGACGGCGGCCCAGGTGCGCTCGGAGGCGAAGGGGCCGCGAGCAGAGCCGGTACGCGAAACGCCCCAGCGGGGCGAGCGTACGGCCGTCTCGCCGTATGCGAAGAAGCTTGCCGAGGAGCAGGGCCTGGACTACCGGCGGGTCAAGGGGACAGGGCCGGCAGGGCGGATCGTAGCGCGGGACATCGAACAGGCGGCGGCCAGAGCAGCGCAGAAGCCGACGCCCGTACCCGTTGCGCCTGTCCAGGCGCGCGCCCCGCGCGAAGAACGTGCCGCGGAGAAGCCGGCACGGCCGCCCGCCGCTGCGCCAGCGGGATTGGCGGCCGAGGAGGAGTTGCCCGCCTTGGAGCTGGCCGAGGGCGAGGCCGAAGTGGAGGATGCGCCCTTCCGACTGAAGACGCAGGCCAGGCGCGTGCTGGCGTCGCAGCGCGCCATCCCGCACTTCTTCGTGACGCGCGCCGCAGACGTGACCGCGCTGCTCGCGCGGACGGACGAGTTGAAGGCGAAGCTCGGCGCGACCATTACCCACTTGGTGGCCTACGCGTGCCTGAGGGCCCTGAAGCAGCGTCCGGAGGTGAACCGCAGCTACGACCGCGGTCGCGTGATCAAGTGGAAGGGGGTGAACCTCGGCTTGGCGGTGGCGACGGACGAGGGGCTGACGGTCGCAGTGCTCGCCGGCGCCCAGGAGCTCTCGCTGCGGGAACTCGTGCAACGCTCGTCGGCGCTGGTGGACCGGGCGCGGGCGGGGAAGCTCAGCGCGGAGGACCGGCGGCACGCGACGTTCACGATCACGAACCTCGGCATGTTCGACGTGGAGCAGTTCGAGCCGGTCATCAACCCGCCGTCGTCCGTGACGCTCGCCGTCTCGTCCGTGCTGCCGGCTGCGCTGGTGAAGGGCGATGCCATCCACATCGGGAAGCTGATGAAGCTGACCGCGGCGTGCGACCACCGCATCGTGGACGGCGTGGTGGCGGCGCGTTTCCTGGGGGACGTGTGCGCTCTGCTGGAGAACCCGCAGACGCTGCTCGAAGGGGAGCAGTGACGGGCGCGGGAGAGAAGTCGCGACCTGTTGACGCTTCTGCGGTACCCGGCCAGAATATGCCGGCGAGGGGAGTTGACGTCCGGCGCAGGTCGAGTAAGATAGTAAGAGTAACCATTACTGGGTGAACGGGGGCGTGGCCGGCGGGGGAAAGCTGAGGATGACGCGGCAGCGCCAGCTCGTCCTGGAGGCCGTGTCCAAGGCAGGGCGCCACCCAACGGCAGACGAAGTCTATGCGCGGGTCAGGCGGCGGCTGCCGCACATAAGCCTTGGGACCGTGTACCGCAACCTGGAAGTCATGGCGGCGCAGGGCCTTATCCAGAAACTCGAAGTGGGAGGGACACAGAAGCGCTACGATGCTCTGACCGACGGGCACTGCCACGTGCGGTGCCTCGGGTGCGGCCGGGTCGAAGACGCGGGCGCGGACCGAGTCGGGGACGTCGAGGCGAAGGCTGCCGAGGCGGCCGGCTACGAGGTCACCGGGCACCGCGTGGAGTTCATCGGCTACTGCCCGCGGTGCCGGAAGAGGCGCGGGGCCGCGGGGCCCCAGACGGTCTGATGCGGGGGACCGGGGGGAACGTGGACGTCGGGGAGCGGCGCGGGTCCGCTCCGGGTTCCGGTTCTTTGGGAGGATGAGCGATGCTTAGGAAGAAAGTGCAGGACGCGCTGAACGCGCAGTTGGTGGCCGAATACTACTCCTCGTATCTGTACCTCTCGATGTCGGCGTACTTCGAGAACCAGACGCTGAAGGGCTTTGCGCATTGGATGCGGGTCCAGGCGCAGGAGGAGATGACCCACGCCATGAAGTTCTACGACCACATTGTGGACCGGCTGGGACGGGTCGAGCTGAAGCCCGTGGACGGGCCGAAGACCGAATGGCGTTCCCCGTTGGCGGCGTTCCAGGAAGCGCACGCTCACGAGGTCAAGGTCACGGCCATGATCAACGACCTGCTCGAGCTGGCGAACAAAGAGAAGGACACGGCGACGGCCGCGTTCCTCCAGTGGTTCGTGACGGAGCAGGTGGAAGAGGAAGCGCAGACCGACGAGATCGTGCAGAAGCTGAAGCTCATCGGCGATGTTGCGCCCGCTCTCCTGATGCTGGACGCCGTCCTCGGCCAGCGCAAGTAAGGGAGGCTGAGTCCCGTGGCCATTGTACTGAACGCAGGAGAGGTGCTGGAGATAGCCCAGCAGATCGAGCGCAACGGCGCGAGGTTCTACCGGGAGGCGGCGCGGCGCGCCCTGACTCCGCGGGCGCGCAAGGCGCTGGAGGACCTCGCTGATATGGAGGCCAGGCATGAGCGGACCTTCGCATCCATGCTCGCCGCGCTGCCGCCGGAGGCACGCCAGGAGTCGCTCTACGATCCCTACGACGAAAGCGTGCAATACCTGCGCGCTGTGGCTGCAGGACAGGCCACCGAGATGACGGGCGACCTCGAGGACGCGCTGCAGGGCACCCGGACCATCGGCGACGTCCTCCGCAAGGCGATCCAGATGGAGAAGGATTCCATCGTCTACTACCTCGGGGTGGTCAAGGTGGTCCCGGAAGACCTGGGCCGCGACAGCGTGGACGAGATCATCCAGGAGGAGATGCGACACATCACGCTGCTGACCACGATGCTGGAGTTTCCGGAAGGGCAGACATAGGTCTCAGGTGAAGCGCGCGCGGACGGGTGGGGCGCCGTCGGAGTGCAGGGCGAGTCCCTCTTAGAGGGGGGGTAGCCGTGGGGGAAGCTCTTGGGGCCGCATCCGGCAGCGCCGAGCTGCCGGCGTACGACGTGCCCGAGACGGACCTGGGCCCCGGCGCCAGCCTCGGCAACGGGCATGTGTGGGTCAACCTGGGGACCGACGGCCGCGTTCACACGTTCTTCTCGGTGGACGTCGGCGAGGAAGTAGCGGGCCCGCTGATCGTCCGGTACGGAAGCGCTGAGACGCGTGTGGCCGGCGAGGGCCGCGCATTCTGCGAGCGCGCGAACGTGCCCCTCTCAGCCGTCCGGCCGGGACGCTTCGTCCTTCATCCTGCCTACCAGAAGCACGTCTTCGACCTGCCGGGGGGGATCGCGGTTGAGGAAACGGTGTTCGTCCCGCGGGGCGAGGCCGGCATGGGCGGAGACGAGGGTGTCGTCTACTACCTCGTGGAACTGCGAAATCGGTCGGGGCAGCCGCGGGCTCTGAGTGTGTACGCTTTCGCGCGCTTCGCCGGCGGACGCCGCACGCCGGTCATCCGCGGGAGCTACGACCGGGAGCTTTCGGCGCTCTTCGCCGCCGAGGAGGAGAATGCCGACTGGGTGCGCACGCTGGCGGCCACCCGCACGCCGACATCGTGGGCGATCACGGACGACTTCGGCCGCACCTATGACACGGACTTCATAGCCCCCCTGGACGGCGACACGGACGCAGAGGGGGATGTGCTCGGCTGCCTGGAGGTCAGGGCGGACCTGGCGGCGGGCGCGCAGGAGCGGTTCGCCTTCATTCTCGGGTTCACGCACAGGGGGCTGGAGGCGGCCCGTGAGCGGCGCGCCGCGCAGTCGGACGCGGACGAGGTCCTCTCGTCGAGTCTCGCCTACATGGGCGAAGAACTCGCCGCGTGCCGGGTGATGACGCCGGACGCGGTGATCAACGAAGGCGCGTTCTGGGCCAAGGTGAACATGCTCCGCGTGCTCGCGCATTACCCGAAGGGCGAGTCCTTTACGAACGAGCCGGGCGTCTCGTCCAACGTGGTGGCGCGCGATGCGGTCTGGTTTGTCTACGGCTGCGACCACTTCCGGCCGGAGACATCCCGCAGGCTGCTCAACGCGTTCGTAAAGGCCCAATACCCGAGCGGGAAGATCCCGGAGTACTTCGACGCGCGAACCGGGCGCACGGAGGACTACGGACTGAACATCAACGATGGAACGCCGCTGTTCGTGCTGGGCGTCAACCACCACGTGCGCAGCACGGGCGACTTGGATTACCTGCGGTCCATCTACGACTCGGTGGCGCGCGCCGCCCGCTACATACTGTCCCAGCGGGACCGGCGCGGCCTCGTCTACTGCGACGCCGAGGGCGTGGAGGTCTGGGGCATCTGCTCCTGGCGGAACGTCATCCCCAACTACCGGATCAACGGCGCCGTGACGGAGGTGAACGCCGAGTGCGCGGCAGCTCTCAGGGCCGTGGGGCACATGGCCGGGAACATAGGACGCCGAAGGGACGCGGCTCAGTTCACCAGGGCGGCGAGGGAGCTGACGGCGGCCATCAACGAACACCTGCTGGATCGGGACCGCAGGCTCTACCTGCTGAACATAGACAGTGAGGGGCGCCGCCACACGGACGTGACGGCGGACGAGGTGTTCCCGGTGCTCTTCCGCATCGCGGACGAGGACGTGGCGTTCCGGATCATCAGGCGGCTGAACAGCCCGGACTTCTGGACAGCGGGCGGCCTGCGTACCGTGTCGCGCGCGGACCCGCTCTACGATCCGGCCAGGCACGTCGGGCTTCTGGGCGGAGTGTGGCCGGGCGTGACCTGGTGGTACGCCTTCGCGGCGGCCCGCTATCACCCGGAGTTCATGGTGCGCGCGCTGCACGCGTCCTACGAGCACTACAGCCGGCAGCCGCGCGTCTACAATACGGTGCCGGGACAGTTCAGCGAGTGGTTCGACGGAGAGAGCCTCATCAACCGCGGCATGAGGCTCTCGCCGTGGGAGCCGCCGAGGTTCCTCTGGGCGGCAGTCGAAGGCATCTGCGGCATCATGGTGAGCCCCGATGAGCCGGGCATCCGGCCGCTGCTGCCGCCCGACTGGAAGTGGGCAGCGGCCGTCGGGGTCTGCTACCATGGCAGGCACGTCACGGCCTTCGCCGGGCGCCAGCGCGAGAGGATTCGCGTCTGGGCCAACAGCGACTTCAAGAGCACGGGGCCGAAAGACGTCTTCAGCCAGGACGTGACGGCGCACGTGCACGCCCGCCACGCCGGGGCGCACGCAGTGGCGCTCCGGCGCGGGGGCAGGACCGTGGTGGCGATTGGCAGTTGCCATGACCAAGCCCTGACGACGCCGGTGCATCTGGCCGATCTGCTCGAGCCGGACGAGACGTTCGCCGTGCGGCAGTATTCCAGCGAGAGGGGCGAATGGGGCCCTGAGGAGACGGCCAAGGGCGCCGCCTTGGCCCAGCTCGGCGTGCGGATCGAGGCCAGGGGTTATCACGTCCTCGAGTTCGTGCAGGCGGTGCGCCGCAAGCGAGCCAGACGTACGCAGGGGGGCCGGAGGTGACAACGGGCAACGCACGGCCGAAGGAAGCCAGTGGCGGCGCAACGGGGGCCAGGTTTCGGTGGGCACTGGTGGGGCTCGTCGCCGTAGCCGCCGCAGTGACCATCATCGTCATCCTGAGGCGGGGCACACTGAAAGGGGCCCTGGTGTCCGTGCTGGGGCTGACCCAGCGCCTGTCGGAGAGGCACCTGGCGGCGAGCATGCTCATCATCATCGCCGGCTACGTCGTGGCCTGCGTGTTCTTCCTCCCCGGGTTGGTGCTCACGGTGGGCACTGGTTTCGTGCTGAAGACGCTCTGGGGAACGGTCACTGTCTCCATCGGAAGCACGCTGGGCGCGTGCGCGGCCTTCCTGGTGGGCCGGACGGTCGCGCGGAAGTGGGTGGAGGCGAAGCTGGCGGGGGACCCACGGTTCGCGGCGGTCGACCGCGCCGTCGGGCGCGAGGGCTTCAAGATCGTGCTGCTCACGCGACTCAGCCCCGTCTTCCCGTTCAACCTGCTCAACTATGGCTACGGGCTGACCAAGGTGAGCTTTGGTCACTACGCGCTGGCGTCGTGGATAGGCATGCTGCCGTGGACGGTCGTGTTCGTGTACTCCGGCGCGGGGCTGGGGTCGCTCGCGGAGGTGGCCGAAGGCGCCCAGCGACAGACGACGGCGGAGCGCGTCCTTTTCTGGCTTGGGCTGGCTGTGGCCGTCGGCGTGGCCGTGTTCGTCGCGCGCGTGGCCCGCCGGGCGTTGAAGGAGGCCGTCTCCGAGGGGCCCCTGTCATAGGGCGTAGGACCATGGGCGAGGCGCCGGCAGTGCTGCCGCAGGACAGGTTCAACGACGAGCTGATCCGCAATGCCCGTCCTCCGGACTGGCGGAACCCGGAACCGGCGCGCCGGTACAACATGGTCGTCATCGGGGCGGGCACGGCCGGCCTCGTGACGGCGGCCGGGGCGGCAGGGCTCGGGGCGAAGGTCGCCCTGGTGGAGAGGCACCTGCTCGGCGGGGACTGTCTGAACGTGGGCTGCGTGCCGAGCAAGTGCATCATCCGTTCCTCTCGCGCCTGCGCCGACGCACGCGACGCGGCCAGGTACGGCGCCAGCACCCAGGACGGCGTGGAGGCGGACTTCCCGGCGGTCATGGCGCGGATGCGCAGGCTGCGGGCCGACATCAGCCACCACGACGCCGCGAAGCGGTTCCGCGACATGGGCGTGGACGTGTTCTTCGGGGAAGCGCGCTTCACCGGCCCCGACGCAGTGGAAGTGGCAGGGAAGACGCTGCGCTTCAGCCGAGCCGTCATAGCTACGGGCGCGCGGGCAGTGCGGCCGAGCCTGCCGGGCCTGGACGAGGCCGGGTTCCTGACGAACGAGACGGTCTTCTCGCTCACCGAGCGGCCGCGCCGGCTGGCCGTCCTCGGAGCCGGGCCGCTCGGCTGCGAGCTTGCGCAGGCCTTCCGCCGGCTCGGCTCCGGTGTGACCATCGTCGAGCGGGCGTCGCGCATCCTGCCCAGCGAAGACGAGGACGCGGCGCGGGTGCTTGCCGACTCATTCCGGCGCGACGGGATCGTCATCAGGGAGGATGCGGAAGCCGCGCGCGTGAGCCGGTCAGGCCTGGACAAGGTCCTGTACATCGAGCGCAACGGCGGGGAAGAGGCGGTGGCCGTCGACGAGATACTCGTGGGCGCAGGCCGGGCGCCGAACGTTCAGGGGCTCAACCTGAGAGCCGCCGCCGTGCAGTACGACGAGCGTCAGGGCGTCTTCGTGGACGATACGTTGCGGACGACCAACCCGCGCGTTTACGCGGCCGGCGACGTCTGCCTCAAGCACAAGTTCACACACACGGCGGATGCCGCAGGGCGCATTGTGTTGCAGAACGCGCTGTTCTGGCGACGCAAGAAGCTGAGCGCGCTGGTGGTGCCCTGGTGCACCTACACGGACCCCGAGATCGCGCACGTCGGCATGTACGCGGAGGAGGCAAGGGAGAGAGGAATCACCGTGGTTGCGTTCGTGCGGTGGTTCAGCGATGTGGACCGTGCCATAGCCGACGGCGAGGAGGAAGGCTTCGTCAAGGTGCACGTTCGGGCCGGCACCGACAAGCTGCTCGGCGCGACCATCGTGGCACGCCATGCGGGGGAGATGATCAGCGAGGTGACGCTCGCGATGACCGCGGGGCTCGGCCTGAGGGCGATCTCCAGCGTCATACATCCCTACCCGACCCAGGCGGAAGCAATCAGGCAGGTGGCGGACGCCTACAACCGCACGCGGCTGACGCCGTTCTTCAAGAGCCTGTCGGCCCGGCTGATGACGTGGAGGCGGTGAGCGCCGGGAGGCCGCGGGGCACGCCATGCCAGGAAGCGGAAAGGATGCCACAGGGCCGGGGGGCGGGGGGCTGCGCCTACTCTTGCGGCGATTCCGTGGGGAGCCGCGCGAGCAGCTCGTTGTCTTCACGCGTTGCCCCGAGCCGGGCCGGACGAAGACCCGTCTGATCCCCGTCGTGGGCCGGGAGGGCGCCGCTGAGCTCCAGCGCCGCATGACGGAGCACACCATGCACACCGCCGGGACGCTGGCCGGGCGCCGGCCGCTCTCGCTCGAGGTCCGCTTTGAGGGCGGCTCAGAGCGCCTCATCCGGCGATGGCTGGGTCCCGACAGCGCGTACGCGGAGCAAGGCGGACGGGACCTGGGTGAGAAGATGCGGCGCGCGTTCGACGACGCCTTTGCGCGCAGCATGACGCGCGTCGTGGTCGTCGGGTGCGACTGCCCGGGCGTCACGGCACGGCTCCTGGAGTCAGCTTTCGACGCCCTGCGGGAGCGGGACGTCGTGCTCGGGCCGGCGAGCGATGGGGGGTATTACCTGATCGGTCTGCGCGCGCCCGAGCCGCGAGTATTCCAGGACATTCCGTGGGGCACAGCAGAGGCCCTGGCTCGCACGCTCGAGGCTGCGCAAGCGGCGGCTCTCTCTGTGTGCCGGTTGGAGACGCTGGACGACGTGGACCGGCCCGAGGACCTGCCCGTCTGGCAGCGCGTCGCCGCGTCCTGGGAGGAGCCTTCCGGCGCGCCCCGCGTCACCGTGATCATTCCGACACTGAACGAAGCCGCCAACGTCGGCTTTGCGGTGGCCACTGCCGCCCGAGGGCGGGACACCGAGGTGATCGTCGTGGACGGCGGCAGCGACGACGGGACGGCGGACATAGCGCGCTCCTGCGGGGCCGCGGTGATGACTGCCCGGCGCGGGCGTGCCACGCAGATGAATGCCGGGGCAGCGGCGGCCGGCGGTGAACTGCTCGTGTTCCTGCACGCGGACACGCAGCTTCCGTGGGGTTTCGACGACTGCGTCCGGGAGGCCCTGGCAACGCCGTCCGTGTCGGCCGGGGCGTTCGGGTTCCGCGTGGAAGGGGGTGGGGCCGCCTTGCGGATGGTCGAGCGGCTGGTGTCATGCCGGGCACGGCGGTGGCAGATGCCGTACGGGGACCAGGCGCTCTTCGTCCGGGCCGAGACGTTTCGGGCCGTGGGAGGCTACCCGGAGATGCCGATCATGGAGGACTACGAGCTTGTGCGCCGCCTGCGGCGTCTGGGCCGCGTCGTCGTAGTCCACTCCGCCGCGCTCACGTCCGCGCGACGCTGGGCGCGCTTGGGGCCTGTGAACGCCGCACTCACCAACCAACTCGCCGTCCTGGCCTACCGCTCGGGCATGTCGCCCGAGCGGATTCTCCGCTGGTACCGGCGCGCAAGGGGCTGAGTGAGGTGCGGCCGGCTCGTCGCTACGTCAATGACGGCTATTGATGCTCGTTCAGAAGCGCATCCGCGGCGAGCACGCAGAAGATGTACGAGGCCGCGCCCGGCATGACATACTCCGCCTGCTGCCAGAGGAATGGGAAGTCGTCTTT
>Ga0315291_10009449_pt1 | contig 11944 bp, 12 predicted proteins | sample YL17G12_20_MG_FD_203070 | JGI IMG/M metagenome (GOLD analysis project Ga0315291, IMG submission 203070) | Sediment microbial communities from Yellowstone Lake, YNP, Wyoming, USA - YL17G12_20 | ecosystem: Environmental > Aquatic > Freshwater > Lake > Sediment | place: USA: Wyoming | collected...
AGGAGATACGACGCATCCTCCTCAACCCGGCCTACAAAGAGATGCATCCCATGACCGAGACCATCCTCTATGCGGCGGACCGGTCCCAGCATTTCTACGAGGTCATCAAGCCGGCCCTGGATGCAGGCAAGGTGGTCATCTGCGACCGTTACATCGATTCCACCCTTGCCTACCAGGGAGTGGCGCGCAGGATCGGTATGGAGGGGGTTCAGAACCTGAACGAATGGATCACCGACAACCTCTATCCCGACATCACCTTCCTGCTGGACATACCCTGGCGCGTGGGACTGAAGCGCCTGCAGGACAGGAAAAAGGGGCTCGACCGCATGGAGGGTGAGGCGCAGGCTTTCCACGAGCAGGTGCAGGAGGCTTACAAGACCCTGGCGAAGTTCTTCCCGCAGCGTTTCTTTATCCTCAACGGGGCGGACAAGCCCGAGAACATCCACCACTTTGTCATGCAGGAAGTGACGCAGTTATTGGGCTGATCGTCCCGCGGGCTGCATGCGGGCGAGTTGCGGCGGCAGGATTCACGTCTATCCACATACCCCATGTCATACCGCCGTTCTCTGGTAAAGGAGGAGAGTGAAGACGAACGAGATCGACTGTAGCGGCTGGGAAGAGATATACGGCCAGGAAAGAGCCGTAGGCTTCCTCTTGGAGGCCCTGAAACGGGGCACGGTGCCTCATGCCCTGGTGTTTACCGGCCCCAGGGGGGTGGGGAAATACAGCACCGCCCTGCTCTTCGCAGCCGCGCTCTTCTGCCCCTCGGGGGAGCCGGACGCATGCGCCGCCTGCCTCAAGGTGGCCAGGGGAGTACATCCCGACCTGCATCTGGTGGAGGCCGAAGGCAACCAGATCCTTATCGGCCAGATGCGCGACCTCGAGGGAGACCTGAACATCAAGCCGAAGGAATCCAGGCGAAAGGTGGCGATCATCGACGAGGCGGAGACGATGAACCAGGAAGCCGCAAACGCCTTCCTCAAGACCCTCGAGGAACCGCCACCCGAGACCTACATCATCCTGGTGGTGGAGAGCAGGGAGGCGCTGCTCCCCACGGTGGCCTCCCGCTGCCACGAGGTGCGTTTCTCGGCCCTGGGCAAGCGGGACATAGAGGAGTTCCTGATGGAAAAGGAAGGCCTGGACAAGGCCGAGGCGGAGAGGCTCGCCCGCCTCAGCGGCGGCATCTTCGGCCGCGCCCTGCTCTGGGCCCGCAATCCCGACCTGGCGGCACACTGGAACCGGGGGGTGGAACTGGCGGCTTCCCTGCGCAGGTCCTCCCTGTTGTCCATGCTCGAACAGGTGGCGGAGGAGCGGGAACGGCTGGAGGATGCCGCGACTCCCGCTGAAGAGAACAACAGCCTCGAGGCTTATGTGAAGGCCATGGATAAGCGCAGCGGGGAGCAACTGCGCAAGCGTTGGGAGAAGAGGGAGAAGAGGGAGGCCGTGAAGATGAGGCGCCAGGCGGCGCTTGATCTTTTCGATGGCATGAGCTCCTTTTACCGGGATATAATGCTTTTAAACTTGACGGAGGAAGAGGGAAGGGCTCCCGCCGGGGCTCCTCTGCTGAACCTGGAGTGGAAAGAGGAGCTGGAGAGGGAAGCCCTTCATACAGGGACCGGAGAGTCGATGCGCCGCCTGGGGGCGCTGCAGAAAGCGAGGAAAGCCCTGGAGGCCAACGTGGACGTAGGCCTGTTGCTGGACAGCCTGGTCCTGGAGCTGAAGGGTGTGAAGGGATAAGCCGGCGCCTCGAGCGCCGCAGGAGGAGATAAGATGGCCGTAGTGGTCGGAGTGAGTATGAGAAAGGGATGCAAGGTCGCCTATTTCGATCCCGACCGGCTCTCCCTGCGCACGGGTGACGAGGTCATCGTCCCCACATCCAAGGGAGTGGAGTTCGGGGTGGTCACGTCGCCGGCGCGGGAGATACCGGATACCAGCATGCCCGGGGAGCTGAAAAAGGTGGTGCGGCGCGTCACGGACCGGGACCGCCAGCAGAGGGAGCGCAACGAGATCCGCCGCGACCGGGCGTTTCGCAAGTGCCAGGAGCTGATCGTCAAACACCAGCTTCCCATGAAGCTCATCGACATCGATTACGTCTTTGACGGCAGCGCCATAACCTTCTACTTCACCGCCGAGGGCCGGGTGGACTTCCGGGTCCTGGTGCGCGACCTCGCCTCCGCCCTGAAGACGCGCATAGAGCTGCGCCAGATCGGGGTGCGCGACGAGGCCAAGATGATCGGGGGACTGGGCCCCTGCGGCCGCACCCTGTGCTGCGCGCTGTTCCTGGAGGAGTTCTACCCCATATCCATCCGCATGGCCAAGGAGCAGCACCTGCCCCTGAACCCTGCCAAGATATCCGGGGTCTGCGGGCGTCTTATGTGCTGCCTCCGCTACGAGCAGGACTCCTACCGCCGCTTCATGATCTGGGTGCCGGGCGTGGGGGAGACAGTGGTGACGGAACGCGGCGAGGCGAGGGTGGTCGCACACGACGTGATGAGCGAGAAAGTGACCCTGGAGCTGGAGGGTGGGGAGAGGTTCACCCTCCCGGCCTCCTATTTCGGCCCCGAGCCGGCGGAAGTGGAGATAGAGATCGAGGAGTCCGAAGACGAGATCGTGGAAGACACGGACATGGAGCTGGACGAGGACCTGGAGTGAGGGGAGCGTGCACGGCCTCCCGTAGGTGACCACATCTCATCGACATCTTCCCTGCTAGTGTGCTATATATTGTTACTATCCCGGTGGTTTACGCAACGAGGGATCGTAGAGGAAAGTAAGCAGGAAGATTATGGTAGAGGTCAGATTCCACAGCCTGGGAGGCCAGGGTGCCGTCACCCTCATCAACATGCTTGCCCAGGCCGGGGACCTGGTGGGGAGGCACGTGCAAGCGTTCCCCTTCTTCGGCGCGGAGCGGCGAGGCGCTCCCGTGATGTGTTTTCTGCGCATGGACGATAAGTCCATCGACTTGCGCAGCCAGATCTACCGGCCCGACTTCCTGGTGATCATGAGCCCCTCCCAGGTGGACGCGGCCATAGCGGAGGGTACCAAGGATAGTACGGTCCTCCTGGTCAACTTGAAGGAGGAGGAGGCGAAAGGTCGCCTGGCCAATCTTCCCTTCACGGCCTATGCCGTGGATGGCACCTCCATCGCTATGGAGCTGGGTATGGAAGTGGAGGGCATGCCGGTGGTGAACATCGCCTTCCTGGGGGCGGTGTCCTTCGTCACCGAGCTGGTCCCGCTGGAGGCGGTGACCGATGTGCTCAGGGAGAACGTGCCGCCCGCGCGGCTGGAGGCGAGCATGGAGGCGGCCAGGCGCGGCTTCACCTCCGTAGTGGAGATAAAGAAGACGCCGGCCAAGCGGGAGAAGAAGAGCGCTGCGGGCTAGAAGAGCCGGCGCGAGCCTGTCGGTCGGGTCGGAAGGAAAGAAGGCAGATGCCTAAACGGAAGAAGAAAGAGGAAGAAGAGGAGATCGGGTTCATAACCACACTCTCCGTCCCCTGCGAGGGAAGCGTTGGCTTGACGGGGAGCTGGAGGGTCTTCATGCCCGTACTCGACGAGGAGAAGTGCAACAAGTGCCTCCTGTGCTGGATCTATTGTCCAGAGGCCTGCATAACCAAGGACATAAAGATAAACTACGACTACTGCAAGGGCTGCGGCATCTGCGCCGAGGAGTGCCCGCGCAAGGCCGTAGCGATGATCAAAGAGGAAAAGAATGAGACGGGTTGAGACCGGAAACCACGTAGCAGCCTGGGGCGCGCGCCTGGCGCGCGTAGAGGTGGTATCCGCCTACCCCATAACCCCCCAGACCCAGGTGATCGAGGAGATATCACGCTTCATCGACGAGGGTGAGATGGACTGCGAATACATCCCGGTGGAGAGCGAGCACAGCGCCATGGCCGCCATGATCGGCTCCGCGGCCATGGGGGTGCGGTCCTTCTCCGCGACATCCGCGCACGGACTGCTCTACATGCACGAGCTGTTGCACTGGGCGGCGGGCATCCGCCTGCCCATGGTCATGGTCAACGTGAACCGGGCCCTGGGGCCGGGTTGGAACATCTGGTGCGACCACCAGGACACCATCGCGGCGCGGGACACCGGCTGGATACAGATCTACTGCGCGTCTCACCAGGAGATCCTGGACACCACCATCCAGGCCTTTCGCATCACGGAGGACCCCAAGGTCATCCTGCCGGTGATGGTCTGCTACGATGCCATCTTCCTGTCCCATAACTACATGCAGGTGGAGATCCCGGACCAGGAGACGGTGGACCGTTTCCTGCCCCCCTTCCGCTCGCTGTGGAAGCTGGACCTGGATTACCCGCTCACCCACGGCGCGGTCATCTACCCGGACGATTACGAAGAGGTGCGCTACTCAATGTTCCAGGGCCTGGACAACGCGCGCGAAGCGATCAAGGCAGCTGCGGCGGAATACCGCGACGTGGTAGGGAGTTTCCACGGCGACATGGTAGAGACCTACCGCATGGAGGATGCCGAGTGCGCCCTGGTGGCCATGGGCAGCATGGCTTCGGAGGCGAAGGTGGCGGTGGACGAGTTGCGCGAGCGGGGATACCGCTGCGGAGTGGTGCGCGTGCGCTCCTTCCGTCCCTTCCCCAGGGAGGAACTCAGGGAACTGCTCGCGCCCCTGCGCGCGGTGATGGTCATCGACCGCAGCGTGTCCTTCGGCTTGGAAGGTCCCTTGTACTCGGAGGTAAAGGCGGTCATCTATGGCCACAGCGACGCCGAGGTGTACGACATCATCACCGGCCTGGGAGGGCGCGACGTCACCTACGAGCTGATGGTCGAGAACACGGAGGCCGCCCTGAAGGGCAGGCTCGAGCAGGAGACGAGATGGCCGACGGTGCGCCTGAACGAGCACCATCTGGTGATGAAGAAAGGGCTGGAGGAATACTGGAAAAAGGAGGGAGTGCGATGAGGCTGCGCGACTTCCCCGAGGACGAGGTCTTCCTGCAGGGGAGCGCCGCATGCCAGGGCTGCCCGGGCAGCGCCGCCATACGCGTCGCATTCAAGGCACTGGGCCGCAAAACTATCCTGGCGGTCATCGCTTCCTGCACCTCGGTGTTCCAGAGCCCGTTCCCCCTGTCGGCCCTGGACGTCCCCACCATCAACATGGCTTTCGCCACCGGGGGCGCGGTAGCCTCGGGCATCACCGCCGCCGCCGACCGTCTGGTGGCGAGGGGCGAGTTCGAGGAGAAGCCGAATATCCTGGTATGGGCGGGGGATGGCGGTACCTACGACATCGGCATCCAGGCCCTCTCCGGGGCGGCGGAGCGCGACGCAGACTTCATCTACGTCTGCTACAACAACGAGGCCTACTCCAACACCGGGACGCAGCGCAGCGGAGCGACCCCGTACGCCGCCTGGACCACCAACACCACCAAGGGCAAGGAGGAGTGGCGTAAGGACATCCCCCAGATCATGGTCGCTCACGGCGTGCCCTACGTGGCCACCGCTTCATTGGCCTACCCCACGGATATGTACAACAAGTTCGCCAAGGCCAAGGAGATCAAGGGCACGCGCTACATCGAGATCCAGGCGCCCTGCCCGCCGGGCTGGAAATTCCCTTCCAGCCACACTATAAAGGTCGCCCGCCTGGCGGTGCAGACCGGCATGTGGATGCTGTACGAGCACGAAGGCGGAAAGACCACCTACAGCGCCGGGACCCAGCGCATCATCCAGGGCCAGTCCAAGCTGGTGCCGGTGGAGGAGTACCTCAAGGAACAGGGAAGGTTCCGCCATCTCTTCTCGCCCGAAAGGGACGAGGTGAAGATAGCGGAGATCCAGGGGCGCATGAGCCATATCTTCGAGACCCTCCAGTTCACCCACAAGATGAAAGAGCACATCATGGACATCGAACTGGCCCCACCCCGCTAAGGGGTCAGGTCTTGTTTTTTGCATACCCAAGTATCTTAAAAGGATATCCGTCAAGGTCCCTTTTACCGCCAGCCATTATTCGGAGAGACGCATACTCCAGTATGCAAAAAACAAGACCTGACCCCATACTCCGTTTACAATATATGATTGTTGAAACGGATGCCGACGTAGCTCAGCAGGTAGAGTAGCTCACTTGTAATGAGCAGGTCAGCGGTTCGAATCCGCTCGTCGGCTCCATTAAATAAGCAGGCCAGAGGCGTTATTCCTCCGGCCTTTTCAAATGATAGCGGAGTTTAAATTCTGAATTTCAACACGTCCTGCGCTCTTGGCCTTGCCTGCCAGCTATGCCGCCTCCGTCATTCCGGGCGCGGTATGAACATGTTATCTTGAGCAGGACAAGATCGAGAATCAGCCTGCAAAGAAGTTGAAGCACCCGGGAGATACACAATGGACATGGAGGTGGCTGAGGAAATGCATTATCGGAAATTCGGAAACAGCGGCTGGGAGGCCTCGATCCTGGGTTTCGGATGCATGCGGCTGCCGACGAGCGATGGTATCCCTATCAGCGAGAACATCGTCGAGGATGAAGCGATAAGGATGATCCGTCACGCCGTGGATCAGGGCGTCAATTATATAGATACCGCGTACACCTATCACAATGGCAAGAGCGAGGTCGTGCTGGGGAAGGCGCTGCGGGATGGATACCGGGAGAAAGTCAGGATAGCAACCAAGTCCCCGGTGTGGATGGTGGAGACAGCCGACGACTTCGAGCGCTATCTGGAAGAGCAATTGGAAAGGCTGCAGGTGCAGCCCATCGACTACTATCTCTTTCACGGCTTGAACAAGAAAAGGTGGCACGATATCCAGGACCTCGATCTGCTCAAGCGGGCTGAATCCGCTGTGGACGACGGCAGGATAAGGCATATAGGGTTCTCTTTTCATGACGTCTATGCGTCTTTCCAGGAGATCATCGACGGCTACGACGGGTGGTCGCTGTGCCAGATACAGTACAACTACATGGACACGGAGAACCAGGCCGGGACGCAGGGGTTGAGATATGCCGCCTCTACAGGGATCGCAGTGGTGGTGATGGAGCCCCTGCTGGGAGGCAACCTGGCGAATCCCCCACGGGAGATACAGGAGATCTTCGACGCCTACGAGGAGCGGCGCTCTCCTGCCGAGTGGGCGCTGCAGTGGATATGGGACCAGCCGGAGGTCTCGGTGGTGCTGAGCGGGATGAGCGATATGCGGCAACTCGAGGAGAACATCCTTACGGCGAACACCTCGGCCTCACGCACCCTGGGAGAAAAAGAGCTGCAACTCATCGCACGTGTCCGCGAGAGATTCGATGCAAGGGCGGCGATCCCCTGCACGAGATGCGGCTACTGCCAGCCGTGCCCGCAAGGCGTCGATATCCCGGCCAACTTCGGGCTCTATAACGACGGCATCATGTACGACGACCTGCTGGTCCCGCGGTTCCGGTATTTCCGTTTCTTCACCGAGACGGAACGCGCGAGTGCCTGCAGCGGGTGCGGGGAATGTGAGGAGAAATGCCCGCAGGATATCGCGATAAGCGAACTCATGCCCGGGGTGCATGCGGTGCTGGGGGAGGGCAAGCCGTATCCGGATAAGGGCACGGGCTGAGCGGCCCTGGGCAAAGCAGAAGGCCGAGGCTGCTAGAATATAGGCTTGGAGGAGGCGTTTACCGCCACAACGCATTAGAGGTCGAAAAGGCACGATTTCTGGAGGTCGGCAAAGAATGAAGTGGACCAGGTTGTTCTATCTGATAATAGCATCGTCCCTCATCATAGGGGTCGTCATCATGTTCGCGGTGGATCTGGCGATCGGAGCGCTCGTCATCGTCGCCGACTTTGCCGCCCTTGGGATCGTTTACATCTTTTTCTTCAAGAACCTGATGAAGAGCGAGCGGCTCGTCGAAACGGGGAAGCCTGCCCAGGCCAAGATAATGGCCATGAAAGACACCGGGACCATCATCAACGACAGGTACCTGCAGATCGATTTCACCCTCGAGGTCTACCCGGAGGATGGCGAACCCTACGAGGTGGAGACAAGGGGACTGGTGCATCTGATGCAGATCCCCTCCTTCCAGCCGGGGTCGATCATCCCCGTAGTGGTCAACCCCGCCGATCCGCGTGACGTGGCGATCGGGAGCAAGGAGGAGGGCGAGGCAGGCAGCACGGCCACCACGACTCTTGGGGATGAACGGAGACGACAGATCGAGGATATGATCGAGAGGAACGAGAAGGGGAACCAGGAGATACTCGACAAAGGCAAGGAAGCCAAAGCCGTTATCCTCAAGGCCTGGGATCTGGATATCAACGTCAACGGGAAGAACCCAGCCATGCAGTTCCTGCTGGAGGTGATGCCCGAAGGTCAGCCCGCTTTTCAAGCCCAGGCCACAGGCGTGATAGCGGAGGCCTCGGTCCCCAACTATCAGCCGGGGAAGACCATCACGGTCAAGTACGACCCGGAAGACCTTTCCCGGGTCGCTCTCTTCCCTTCCGGACCCGAGCAGGGCACTTAGATATCCCGTTCAGCGAGCTCACGCTAACAGGACTTTTGACGTATAATCTAATATTGCGAATACGGCGCCGACGTAGCTCAGCAGGTAGAGCAGCTCACTCGTAATGAGCAGGTCAGCGGTTCGAGTCCGCTCGTCGGCTCCACTTATTTGCGCATAAGAAGCAAGTTCGCAGGGGTTTACGAGGCGAAGCCTTTTTCTTATTTCCGGAATCCCCTCTTCTCCCGTCATATCGCAACAGGTATCCGTCATGTTCTTTAAAGCGGTAACACAACAAGCCGTGGCAGCAAGAGGATATCGAGCTGCAACGGGGGAGGAGAGGCTATATAGGGAGGAGAATAATAGTGATGAGATAAGTTTAAGATGAATGACGGCAAACCGATACCCGGACAGAAACCTCAGGGATCGGGATGCCGTGGGGAGGGGAGGTTATCATGGAACGTTCCGGCATTTGGAAGCTAGCGATCGTGATGTCGGTGTTGGTGTTGGCGTGCGCGTTTCTTGCGCTCACAGGATGCGGCAAGAAGGCCGAAGACGAGGATGAAGGGCAGCAGGTACAAACGGAGGAGACGAGCGAGGCCGTGGATGCCGAGACGGGTCAGCATTTCGACGTAAGCCTGGAGTCCAACCCCTCCACGGGTTATTCCTGGCAGATGACCCAGTCTCCCGACGGAAAGATCGTGCAGTTATTGGACAGCCATTACGTCGATCCTTCTTCAGGGGGAGCCGTGGGAGCCCCAGGGCAGGAGGTCTGGCAGTTCCAGGCTATCGGGGCCGGCTCCACTACCATGATCCTCGAATACGCCCGGCCTTGGGAGCTGGATACGCCACCTGCCCAGCGCTACACCTTGAACATCAACGTCGCACAGGCGGACAACGAGCTAAATGAGTCCTTCAACATCGAGGTAGGCTATACGCTCAGCCTGACCCTGGACACCAACCCCTCCGCCGGTTACTCGTGGCAGTTGGCCCAACAACCCGATGCCAAGGTTCTCAAGTTGGTGAGCAGCGATACCACGGGAGGCGGAAACCCGGGAGCACCGCAGCAGCAGGTCTGGAAGTTCCAGGGAGTCGCAGCCGGCAACACCACTTTCGTCCTGCAGTACCAGGGGCCAGGGGCGAACGCCCCGGTGGAGAAGAAAAGCACCGTGAAAGTGACCGTGACACCTGCACCAACTCCTGCGCCCGTCCCACCCAAGACATACAGCGATCCCTCCGCCCCTATAACCGTGGCGCCCGGCGTTGTTTTCATCCTCGAGGTCAAGTCAGAAGCGAGGACCGGGTACCAATGGCAGTTGCTGGAGGAAGTCAACGCGAGCATGCTCAAGTTCCTGGGCTCTGAGTTCTACGCCTCCAGCTCCGCAGCCGGCAGCGAGGGCGTCACGGACTTCACCTTCGAGGCGCTAGGGCCGGGGCAGCAAGCCATCAAGTTGGGATTGGTCAAGGCGGGGGACGACCAACCCTCCCAGGAAGTCCAGTTCAACGTGACCATAAAGTAAGGGGATTGCCTGAAAGCAGTCTCAGGAAAAAGTATCATCAGTAACGAAGCCGGGGACGGAGGATACTTACAACAGACGGGCCGCCAGTCCCTCGCTCTTGCGGACGCCGGATTTCTTCTGGAGATGATCGCTACGTCGCCTGATCTCTCGCGCCTGCCGAAGAGAAGTATCGCGGCCAGGATAGCAGGTTCCAGGCCCTTCTGGGACTTCATCATGGGACCCAGCTACAATAAAAGGGTAATGAAGATCGGGCGCGAGTACTACTCGTTCCTGGTCGACATGCTCCTGGATAAAAACGAGATACCACCGCGCGCGAGAGTCCTGGACGTCGGCTCGGGGCCCGGCTTACTGGCGATGGCACTGGCCCGGGAACATCCCGACGCGGTAATCATCGGCGTCGACCATTCGTCGGCGCAGGTGAGAGCCGCCAGCAGCATGTTGTCATCGAGCCAGCTCGACAATTGCAGCTTCAGGGTGGGAAACGCCGTCGACCTTCCTTTTGAAAGCGATTCATTCGACATAGCGGTCAGCACCTTTTCCATCAGTTGCTGGCCAGACATGCGGAAGGGTCTCGAGGAGATACGCCGCGTACTCGTAGGGGGCGGTGAGGCTTTTCTCATTGACGCGGACAGCGGCTCGACCCAAGAGGAGGTGCGCCTGTTTACGCAGGGGTATGCGGCGGGCGGCGCCTGCAGGAGTTTGCACGAGTGGTTCACCAGGCGGTTCGTCTTCGGCCGGGCCGTAGCGATCACGCACCGTAAGGCTGAGGAGTTGGCAAGAGATGCGGGTTTCAACTCCATAGCGGCGGAGAAAAAGCCCGGCCTGCCATTCTTCCAATTGAGACTCCGCAAATAGGCCGATAGGCTGGCCTCAAGCCCTGATCCAACCTCACCTTACTCCCCTACAGCCCGACGGCAACAACACCAGGAGCGGAGAGGCATGCGCGATCCCGGCCTCTCTACTGCGGGCTGACTGCGGTCCTGAAACGGAAGGGTCCTCGAAATCGTGACCGACCCTGAAGCGTACTGGAGTGTATCGAGTATGCGCGTCTGCGGGCAGCCGCCGTCCGCACGGCTTGAGTGGCCTTATCTCAGAGGCCCACTTTCCTAAGAAGTTTCTCCGGGTCCCCGAGACCGCCGTAATATGTCTCCGGGCTGCAGGCGGTGGAAAGGATGGCCCGCTCCGGGCAGTTGTTGAAGCAGGCCCAGCATCCTATGCAGGATGCATCGAAGGACGGCAGGTCGGCGAGGCGCACCGCCCCCACCGGGCATGCCTCCACACAGATGCCGCAGCGCGTACAGGCCGCGGCGTCCACCGTCCGCTTGCCGTAGCCCCTGGCTAGCATGCCCCTCACGGCGAAGAAGCCGAGAGGCATGGTGGGCGTTGGCCACAGTATGTGGGGTGCCTGCCTGACCTTGATGCCGTCGCGATGGCGGTATGCCTTGTTCACCATCTCGGTGGCGAAGGCCTGGGTCCTTCTGAGGGACTTCTTGCGCGGGAAGGTGAAGTGATCAAAGAAGTGACGGTCGAACGAACGGCCGATGGGCCAGTTGTCGGGGCAGGCCAACATGCGAGCCCCCAGCACGGTCATGCCCTTGCGGCGAAGCGCACCGGCCATCATGCGGTGGGCGACACCCGGCCACCCCCCACCGGTGGTGAAGATAAAGGCGGGGCGGCTCTGCAGCTTGGACATGGACTTTATAAAACGGTAAGCCGTGGTCAGAGGAGCAAAGCTCTGGATGGGGGTGGCGAAGCAGTAGAGGTCGTAGCCCTCCAATCCACTGGGATCGCTGTCGCGATAGCGCTGCACCGTGCAGCGGTGGCCTTCCTTCTCCAGGGTGCGGCGTATTACCTCCACCCCCAGCTCGGTGTTCCCAGTGCAGGATTCGTAGAGCATCAGCAGGTTCATCGCAGGCCCTCCTTATTTATGACTATGCGTCATGATTATAGGCCGTATATCTGCATAAAGCCAACCGGTGATTCAAGGGGGCGGAAGCCCCCCCGATATACATTATTG
>Ga0315291_10009450_pt1 | contig 11943 bp, 10 predicted proteins | sample YL17G12_20_MG_FD_203070 | JGI IMG/M metagenome (GOLD analysis project Ga0315291, IMG submission 203070) | Sediment microbial communities from Yellowstone Lake, YNP, Wyoming, USA - YL17G12_20 | ecosystem: Environmental > Aquatic > Freshwater > Lake > Sediment | place: USA: Wyoming | collected...
ATTTCACCCACACCACCCTCGGCAAAAGCGGTCTAAGAGTGCACCGGCTGGGGCTTTCTGCTACTTACCGTCCGGGCAAGGAAACTATTTATAAAGCCATAGATGAGGGTATCAACTTTTTCTTCTTCTTCGGGATTGACATCCAGATGATAAACGTGTTGCGGGACGTTATGAGACACAACCGGGAAAAGTATGTTATCTGTACCGGGGCGTATAATCTCCTCTGGGGGCATACGAATCCTAAACGCACCTTAGAGAAAAGGCTCAGGCAGTTGAGAACGGATTATATAGATTGTTTTCTTTTTTTAGGCGTGACCAAAGAGAAACATTTCCCTGAAAAGGTCAGGGAAGAGCTTTACCGTCTTAGAGAGGAGGGTAAAGTGAGAGGAATGGGTATCTCGACGCATAACCGGAAATTTGCTGGCAAACTCTGTGCTGAGGGTGCAATTGACATTATAATGATGAGATATAATGCGGCTCACCGGGGTGCAGAGGAAGACATATTTCCTTTCCTGGAACAACATAATCCGGGAGTAATTAGCTATACTGCCACGCGCTGGCGGTATTTAATTCGTAAACCTAAAGGCTGGTCCAAAGATGAGCGTATTCCGACTCCCGGAATGTGCTATCGTTTTGTCCTTTCAAATCCGAACGTGGATGTTTGCATGACCTCACCTGCCAATTTGAAACAGCTTCAGGAAAATATTTTATCGCTTCGTCTGGGTCCGCTTTCCGAAGAGGATATGGAGTTTATGCGGAAGTTTGGAGATGTAGTGCATCATACGAAAAAATGGTTTATGTGAAGGAAATGAATGTCCAAAAGGTGGGACAGGTCTCCTGCTCTCAAGATGCATTTGCACCTGTCCTGGACAGACTGTAGTGCGAGGCTTTTAGCCTCGCCTAAGCGACCCTGAAAGGGTCGCACTACGAAAATGTCTATCCCTACCAAATTCTCCTACGTTGTGGGTAAAGTGGGTATACAAGATTCTTTGTCTGGAAGAAAATTAGAAAACTACTCAGGCAAACGCAGGATTTAACTGAATCGTAAAAACTATAACTTTGAACTTTCTTATCGAGGAGAGATTATGTCCAGTATCGCAACAAGACTAACCCCTTTTACCCTCTTACTTTTTTTCCTGTTCAGTTTGAATATATCCGCACAGAAACCTGCGCCCCCAAAAGTTAACCCTGGCAGTATCAACTGGCTTAAATATGACCAGGGTTTAAAGCAAGCGGGAAAAGAGAAGAAAAAGATAATGGTCTTCTTCTATACTGACTGGTGCGGATACTGTAAGAAGATGAACAATTACACTTATAAGGATGAAGAGATAAAGAAAATCTTAGCTAAAAACTTCGTTTCGGTTACGGTGAATGGAGAGTCCAAGAATTCTATCCTGGTGGATAAAGCTAATATTACCGAGAGGGAGCTTACCTCCAGGTTCGGGGTAAGAGGATTTCCCACCATCTGGTTTTTGGAACCAAATGCGGAAAAAATCTCTCCCCTGATAGGATACCGGGATGCTAAGAATTTCGCGGATGTCCTTTCCTATGTGGCAGACAACTGGTATAAAACGTTAAGTTTCGAGGAATATCTTAAAAAAAAGGAACAGCTAAACAAAGATAAGAAGTAAAAAAGGATTTTTGTTGAAGAAAGGGCACGGTCCGCCGACACCGGATGCCCTTGCCTCTAAAAGAGACTTTTAAAAAGGGAGATGAAATGAAGAAGAGGAAAAAATTTTCTGCCATAGAAGTAAAAAGAATTGGCAAAGTCCTGGGGATCGATTGGAAAAAGTTTGATATGGAGCAGTTCAGGATGGGGCTGGACGTGGAATTGGAACATGGATTAGTTGATACCCACACGAATGTTACCAATGATCATCCGATACTGACCGGGAAAATCGCTCTGGCTCACTTAAATGAATTCCCGGACTATTATACAAGACTTAAAAAAATGGAAATAGAAGCGGATAAGTACTGGGAAAAGAAATGATCGAAAAATTGCAAGGCTAATCCGCCTCTGGCGGACAAGACCTTGCCCTACATAAAAAAAAAGGATTTTCTTATCGAGCTTTTCTAAAGGTTTAAATGTGGGGCGTAAAGCAATACGCCCCACATGTTTTCGAAATGATATGGGTAAAGACGCATAGCTATGCGTCTCTACATTTTTAATGAATTTTATTGACACTGGTCGTTTCTTGAATTATTATTAAATATTATGATAAGAAAATACCTTTTTTTATTCTTAATTCTATTAACAATTAATAATTATTCTTTCGGGGCTAAATATGCCGGAGAATTCCTGAACCTTGGGGTTGGCGGGAGAGCCTTGGGTATGGGTGGTGCTTTCGTGGCTATTGCAGATGATGCTACTGCTACTTACTGGAACCCGGCCGGGCTTTCTCAAATATCTTCTCAGGAGCTCGTTTTCATGCATGCGGAAACCTTTGGCTCCCTTTTAAATCACGACTTCATAAGCTGGGCTTTACCTTTACACGATCGCTTTCAAAACTACACTCTCGGATTTAGCCTGATGCGGCTGGGAGGCGGGGATATAAAGGTAACCGAACTTCCTGATCCGAATAATCCAATAAGCAGTGCCAACCGTCCCTATGTTAAAAAAGAAGCAGGACATGCAGATTACCTTTTAACTTTTACCTTTGCTAAAGAAGCAAATCCCAAGCTCTCTTTTGGTGGGAATGCCAAACTCATCTATCGCCATATAGTGGATAATTCCGCTTTGGGCCTGGGGATCGATTTAGGAATGCTTTATTCTCCGACCAGCCACCTCAGTTTAGGAGCTAATTTTAAAGATGCAGTCTCCACTCTCTTAGCTTATGACAACGGCACCAGGGAGACCATCTCCCCATCTTTAAGGGCCGGATTTGGTTTGAAAAAAGATATTAAAAACTTTTCTTTTCTATTCACCACTGAGGCGGAATTAAATTTTGAGGGGAGAAGATATTCTGCCCAGTACTGGCAGGGGGATATATCCGCAGATATGCATTATGGCTGGGAGGTGGTCTATTTAGAAAGAGTATCAGCCCGGCTGGGGTTTGATCGGGGGAATTTCTCCGCCGGAGGAGGCCTAGGTTTTAAAAAATTTGAGGTGGATTTAGCATTTTTGAGCCATAAAGAATTAGACAACAGTTATCGGGTCTCTTTAAAGGTTAAACTCTAAATAAAAAAGGAGAGTATATGTTTAAACCCAAACTTCTTTTTCAACTTCTTATCCTGGGGCTACTTTCTATAAGCCAGACTATAAATTCCAATGCTGCTTCTAAAGATAAGGATGCTGTAGCTAAGGTAAATGGGGAGGTTATAACCAAGGATGATTTTAAAAAGAAGTTAGAGTCAATGAATTTTGTTACCAAGGATAACAAAGAGGAGGAGCAAAAGACCAAAAGGGAAGCCTTGGATCTACTTATCTTCGATAAATTGGTTGAGCAAAAAGCAAAGAAGATGGACTTGAATCAGGATGAGGAGTGGAAAAAGAAGGAAGAAAAACATTCCCTGGATTACCTGGTAGAGCTGATGTATAAAAAGGAGATTGCAGAGAAAGCGGAGGTTCAGGATAGTGAGATAACCGCTTTTTACGAGAAGAATAAGGGTGAGCTCTTCAATAAACCGGAACAGTATAAGATCAGCCATATATTGGTCGGGATAAAGAAAGATACTTTGCAGAAGGATGATCCAGAACAGGAAAAAGAAGCCGAGAAAAAAGCTTTAGAAAAGATCGAATCGATCTACAACCGGGTTATAGCCGGTGAGGATTTTTCAGCTCTGGCAAAGCAGTTTTCAGACGAGGAGAAGACCAGAGAAAAAGGTGGTGAATTGGGTTTTCTTCCCAAAGGAATGATGCTTAAAGAATTTGAAGAGCAAATTTCTACTCTACAGACGGGGGAGGTCTCCAAGCCTTTCAAGACCCAATATGGTTATCATATCTTGAAATATACTGATAAGCTCCCCGGGGAGCTTATGGAGTATAATGACGATCTAAAAAACCGCATAAAGTTAACGCTAAGCAAAGAGAAGCAAAAGAAAAGAGTTGGCGAGTATCTGGATAGTTTAAAGAGCCGGACCAACTATCAATACAATGAAGAGGTTTTAAATCAAAAACCTGATTCAGTTAAAGACGACCCCTGGGTCCTGGTAATAGATAATCAAGACACGGTTAGGTTTTCGAAATATAAAGGTGATCTGGAGCCGTATAGAGCTTATTTGAAAAAGGACACCTTAGAGCTGGAGGATAAAAAGAAACTCCTCCGGGATTACAGCTCTCTTTACAATATCCTGGTCCTCGAAGGGAAAAGGGGAGGTTATGAAAAACTACCTGAATATAACGAGGAGATGAACAATTTCAGGTTCAAAGAGGCTGAAAAAAGAGTTTTAGCCGGCAGGACCTTAAAACCTTCAGTCCCTTCGGATGAGGAAGTCAATGATTATTACCTTTCTCACCGGGAAGAGTTCCCCCCGGATAGCTCTATTCACGTTTATCATATAATCTTCAATGATTCCCTGAAAGCGGAGGAGATTCTGAAAAAGATCCAGGAGGGGGCTGATTTCGTGGAGATGGTTAAGGAATATTATCCAGGGGAAAAAGAGATTCGGGATGTAGCCTATGATTTAGGTTTCATCTCAGAGAAGGATATCTCCCCTGAATTTTACGAGGCAGCAGCTCGATTGCAGGTAGGGGAGGTAAGTCATCCAGTTAAAACCGAGTGGGGGTATCATCTTATCAAATTAGTGGAAAGAAGAAGCGATTCCCCGGTGGTACTATATAAAGATAAAATAAAAACTCTGGTAAACCAGGAGAAACAGAAGAAAGTTCAGGCAGAGTGGGAGAAATCCTTAAAGGAAGGGGAGGAGATCTGGGTTAACGAGAAATCAGTTAAGAAGTTTAAATTGAAACCCTCCAGCGGATCTGAAAAGGAAAAAGGAAAGTAACGCAAATTTTTCTCTGCGGATTGAAGTGGTATCTTTACTTTTTAAAGAAGCGAAAGAGATGCAGCTCCGGTAAAAAGCACATTGCAGTGTCTAAAATAAATGTTTTAGCAATAAAATCTTTGGAAATATCTCTTTATAACGAGCTCAAACGAAAAGTTATTCATCTGGTTGCCCTTTCTATTCCGATAGGGTATTATATACTGCCCAAGAAAGCTGCTCTATTAATACTTGTCCCGATAACCATAGGCTCGATCTTGATAGATATAATCCGGCTAAGGAAACTGCCTCTGGCTGGTTTTTTTAACTGGCTTTTAGGTCCGATTTTAAGGGAGCACGAAAGCTATAATCTAACCGGCTCAAGTCACATCCTTTCTGCTTCGGTTTTGTCTATTATCTTTTTTAACAAGAAAGTAGCCATAGCCGCTATTGCCTATATTATCTTAGGAGATATCGCTGCAGCTTTGGTAGGAAGAGTTTATGGAAAGACCAGGATCGAAAAAAAGAGCTTAGAGGGAAGCCTGGCTTTCCTTTCCATCTGTCTCTTAATAGCGCTATTGCTTCCCGGACTCCCTTTCTGGATAGGAGCCATAGGTGCAGCTGTGGCAACCGCAGTCGAAGCTTTGAGTATTCCGATTGATGATAATCTCACTGTTCCGCTGGTCTGTGGATTAGTTATGGAGATTTTGATTTTATTGTAATCAGAATGAGTGGAACAAACATTCCGATGTTATTGCTCAACTCATGGAAATGGTATATTGAATCTGCAGTCGTTGATGTAGGGACAGCCCTTCCTTCGACTTTGCTCAGGACGGTGAGCTTGTCGAACCGTGTGGCTGTCCGCCTTGGAGTTCGGACAGGGACAAACCCTGTCCCTACACAAGATTTCTACAAAAAAGGACTTCAGCAACAGCCTCTTCCTGTCTGTTTAATATAATCAGAGAGCAGAGCCTGTGGCGTAACCACGTAACCATAGAATGTCTGACCTACCTTATTAGAAGGAGAATTATATGGAGCAAAAAAGATTTATAGATTTAAGAAGCGATACAGTTACCAGACCCTCAAAGGAGATGAGAGAAGCTATAGCTTCGGCTGAGGTGGGGGATGATGTTTTGGGAGATGATCCCACAGTTATGAGATTAGAGAAAATGGTCTCTGAGATTTTGGGGAAAGAGGGTGCACTTTACGTCCCTTCCGGGACTATGGGGAATCAGGTATCTTTGAAATCTTTAACCAGTCCGGGGGACGAGGTAATTCTGGAAGTAAACTCTCATATTTATAATTACGAAGTAGGTGCAGCTTCTGCCATATCCGGGTTACAGCTTCATCCCCTGCGGGGTGAAAGAGGGATTTTAAAAGCAGAACAGATAAAAGATGAAATAAGGCCTGACAATATTCACCATCCTCCCACGTCTTTGATTATCATAGAAAATACCCATAACCGGGCAGGCGGGACGATTTATCCTCTTGAAGAGATAAAGAAGATTCATACTGTTGCTAAAGAGCATAATATTAAAATGCATTTAGATGGCGCCCGTTTATGGAATGCTTCCGTTGCCACCGGGATTCCAATGAAAGAGTATGCACAATATTTTGATTCAGTTTCGGTTTGTTTATCCAAGGGATTAGGTGCGCCGATTGGTTCGGTTGTATCAGGCAGTAATGAGTTTATCAAGAAGGCACGGAAAAACCGGAAGATGTTTGGTGGGGGGATGAGGCAGGTGGGGATTATTGCGGCGGCAGGGATATATGCCATTGAAAATAATTTTAACCGCTTGGCAGAAGACCACAAAAATGCCCGGATTTTGGCTGAGGGACTGGTGAAAATAAAAGGGATTTATATTGATTTAGAGTCTGTTCAGACTAATATGGTGATTTTGGAGATCAAAGAAAAAGGTAAGGATTCGAACTGGCTGGTGGAAAAGTTGAAGGAAAACGGGATTCTTACCCTTCCTTTTGGAAAAACCAGGATGAGATTGGTGACACATTTAGATGTGACTAGAGAGGATATTTTAAAGACGATTGAGGTGTTTGAGAGATTGTTTAGAGGATAGAAATACGAGGTTCAAAATTTCTAATACTTATATTTAAGAAGTATAAGTAAAGAATGTCTAAACTTTCTTTTTTTTACTTGACTCTGTATAAGAAATAGAATAAAATAAACAATGAAAGTGTCTAAAGGTTAATTAATATTCAGATTTGATTAAATCACACTAGAAAAAAGAATTTATGTGTTCCTTGAGCGATCTGAATAGTGCCTTCAAAAGTACGATGTTGAAAAAGCGATAAGGAGCTACTATGAAATCAAGGAAGAAGATAAAGGTTGAGGAAATCGCAGATATTACATCTAGGTCCATAGATGTTCTTCAACTGGATGATGAGAATGCTCGGTTTGCAGGTTTACAGGCTAAAGCGTCTCAAAGAGATATAGCTAGGCATTTGTGGCAAGAAGAGCATCTGGATGAACTTCTTATTTCGATAGCCATAAATGGCTATTACAAACAAGAACCGCTTCTTGTAGTTAAAAAAGGGGACAAATACATTGTTGTAGAAGGCAATAGACGTTTAGCTTCAGTACAAATATTGCTCGACCCTAGCCTTGCGAAATATGTAGGCGCAAGGTTAAGTGATTTACCCAAACTGACCGTTGAAAGATCAAAAGAATTGGAAGAATTGCCTGTGATAATATATGCTAATAGAGAAATGCTCTTCAGTTATTTGAGCTATAGACATGTCAATGGAGCTAGAAGTTGGTCAGCTATTAGTAAAGCAGAATTCATTGCTGATTTGAACCAAAAAGGAATTAGTTTTGAAAATATCTTAAAATATACAGGAGATAAGAACAGAACTTCGATAAAGATGTACAATGGTTTGATGGTATTACGACAAGGAGAGGCAATAACAAGATTTACTAGAAGTGACTTTAATGCCAGGAAATTGAATTTTTCACATCTTTATACGTTGATACAGTATCCTGTCACGAAGAAATTTCTAGGAATAGATAAGCTAGATCCATCTAAACCTTTTCCTCAAAATCCTGTACCCGAAGTTAGGAAAAAGGAACTTGAAGAAGTGTTAATATGGATATTTGGAAGTAAATCAGCAAGAAAACAGAGCTTGATAAAATCTCAGAATCCTGATTTGAGAATGCTAGATGATATAATAGGCAATCCTGATGCTCTCACAATGCTTCGTGATATAGGAGATTTAGAGGTAGCACATGATTATACACAGCAGGAGGATCGAAGATTAGAATCTTCAATTACAAAATCAGAAGTTAACATACGAAAGGCCAAATCAGTGGAGGATGCTTTTAAAGGCGATGAAATACTTGTTCAAAAAGTCAAGAATATTCATGATATTTCTGGAGAAATGTACAAAAAAATGCTTAAAATAATTCGCAAATAAACATGCCTGTGTATACTGAGTTACCTATTGAGAAAACCCCCTCCAAATTGGCAGATTGGCTCGAAATAAACGCTTTATTAGATTCTGATGAATGTGCATCTGCCCAGGATCTGAAGTATATTTTGGAAAACGAGGAAGAGAGGGAAAATCAGATTGAAGAAAGTAGTTCAAGTGAAATCGTTAGTCAGGTTTTTGACGAGATAAATAATCGAATAACAGCATCGACTGACGGTTATCCTTTTAAATTGGTGGATGGAACTGTTATTAAGAAAAAAACTGGCTATGTGAAATTTCTACCATATACATTTTGTTTATTATTATCGTACTATGGACCTGACAAATTGGAATATGGATCCGAATGGAAGAAGGACAGAATGGCCAAAAAATTTGAAGAACTATCAGGAAATGTTATTAAAGGACTTTTGAAGAATAAAAAATTAAAATCTACTGTAAAGATATTTGGTTATCCAAGAAGATGGAAGGGGAAAAATACAAACCCCCGTTTTAAAACAGCTTTAGAAAAAATATGCATAGGATGTGGCGAGATGAAACCTGTGCAAAGAGCAACTTCAACAGAAGCAAAGGATGGGGGTTTGGACGTTATTGCTTGGAAAAAATTTCCCGATCAATTACAGGGTGGTTTTGTTTTTGCTTGGCAATGTTGTATAGGTCAAAATTGGACCGGCAAATTAGGTGAAGTTGACGATTTCTTTAACTGGTATATATGTGATAGCACACAAAAAATAAAAGGCATTTTTATTCCTCACCTTCCCGACTTGATTACTGATATTAACAAAGAACATTGGTTACGAAACACTCTTAGATCTGGTATGATATTTAATCGCTCTAGGATCGCTCTCCTAGCAGAGAACTGGAAGGATCACTTTATTGAAAAATGGTATAGAGCCGCATTGAAAAAAATAAGAGAACAGTCTGTTAGCGCTTTTAAATAGATTCATTATAAATCCTTAATAAAATGGTTTCAGATATACAAATTGGTGATTTAAGTCCTCTTAGATATCCAGGATCTAAGAAAAGACTAGCGCCTTATCTCGATACGATATTAAAATATAATAACCTTCAACCTAATGTTTTAGTTGAGCCTTTTGTTGGCGGAGGAAGTGTAGCATTACATTTTCTTCAAAATAAAATTGTAGATAAAGTGATTATGGCTGATAGTGATAAACTTATCTATAGTTTTTGGTATGTTTTGTTTTCAAAGCCCAATTATTTAATTAATTTTATAAAAAGAGTTAAAATAGATTTAAACAATTTTTATGCTTACAAACTAGTGGCTAAACATGACGAAGATTATGAAGTGGAAAAATTAGCCGAAGCATGTATTTTTTTAAATAGAACAAGTTTCTCTGGAATATTAACAAATAGCGCAGGGCCAATAGGTGGTGCAGAGCAAAAATCAGAATATGATATATCTTGTAGATTTAAAAAAGAAAAAGTTATTGAAAAAATAAAATATATATCCTCTTTTAGAAAAAAAGTAATAATTCTACATTATGATTGGGAAAAAACAATCAAATATGCAGAACGATGGGCGACAAAGAGGAAAAGGTTGAATAGATTATTCTTCTATTTTGATCCACCTTTTTACAAGCAGGCAGAATTACTATATAGAAAATACTTTAGCAAAGAAAAACATAAGGAACTTTGTGAATACATTTTATCTTTAAAGCAAGATTGGGTCCTGAGTTACGATGATATTCCTGAAATAAAGAAAATGTATTCTAAGAATGGAAATATTACAATGCATGTGGAAATGCCATATTCTGTACACTCCCATTCTCAGAGATTAGTAAAGGAATTGATTATTTCTCGTTTGTCTTTGCCTTCAAATTAAACTTCTTTATGTTTATCGGGGTTAACTTACTCGCGTAGACACGCGAGTTTGTTCCACCATTTTGTTTTTTGGGGAGTGCAAGAGATTGTCGTAGTTTTATAATCATCAGCCTCAAGGTCAAATTCGACCTCAAGGTCAACATCGACAAGCTGAGGCACCCCCAATAGCAATAAATCGTAGGGGCGTATTGCACAATACGCCCCTACAAAAATTAGTGGACAGGACGACGTCCTGTCCCTACAAGTTGTAGAGACGCATCGAATGCGTCTTTTTTGTCTTTATTCATTGTAGATAATCCTACATTTTTGCAATTCTAATTAACAAATTGACTTGTCAAACAAAGGGATAAGATATAAATTCATTTTAACATCTGATAACTTGTTGACTGAAAAGGAGGAATAAGAACCATGAACAAAAAACAGATACCATCTTATCACGGGATAGAAAGACCAGTTAAAGAAAAATATCCAAACCAAACCCTTAAACTTCTCATCCAGCGGGCGAGCTGCAGGAGTTTTTCTGACAAGAAAATCCCATCCGATATCTTACAATTTATTCTTGAGGCAGGAATCCATTCTCCTTCGGGTGGGAATTTACAGCCCTATTCCATTATAAAAATAGAGAGGGAGAAAATAAAACAGAAACTATCTGAGCTTTGCGGAAAGCAGGGATTTATAGCTAAAGCTCCAACTAATCTGCTCTTTTGTATTGATTTCCATCGTCTTGAAAGATGGGCTAAACTAAAAATAGCGCCATTCACTGCCACCAGCTCTTTCCGGCATTTCTGGATTTCTTTTCAAGATACGCTTATCTGTGCTCAGAACATCTGTACGGCCGCAGATTCACTGGGATTGGGCTCGGTTTACGTTGGCACGGTCTTAGAGTGTTTTAGAGAACTGCGTGGCCTGTTTGAATTGCCAGATGGTGTATTCCCGGTGGTACTGCTTTGCCTGGGATATCCAAAGGTTAAACCCAAACCTGCAAGAAAGCTTGGCGTGGAAGTAATAGTTCACCAGGAGAAATACCATGACCTGAAAAATCAGGAACTTGTAAAGGCACTGGATGAAAAGCACACTGATAGGAAACGTGAAATAACCGATGAAAATCTCAAAAAGGTTGAAGATGTTTGCCGGAAAGTTAAAGGAGAGGAATTTGCAAGGGAATGTATCCACAGAATAAAAGAACAGGGGTACATAAACGCAGCCCAATATTATTTCGGGCTGCATTACTGTGCTGATTCTATGCCTGAGGGGAATAATACTTATCTGAAGATTATGGAAGAATTCGGGTTCAACTGGTTTAAGAAGTATAAACAGAGTGATAAAAAATGAGATTAAAGAACAAAAAATGAAAATTAAAGGAGTGCAAAAGCTTGCTTTTGCCAGACATCAGCCGAAAGTTCAAATTCGACCTCAAGGTCAACTTAGACAAGCTGATGCACTTCGGATTTATCGCTCTCTGTTGGTCTCCAGACCAGCACCGATGAATTGCCCCCTTTTTTCATTGACATTAATTATCTTTAACTTTATAATTATTAAAAAATTTCGCAAACTCGAAAAGGAGTGAAATTGGCTAAAATTTTAGTTACCGGTGGAGCTGGTTTTATAGGGTCGAATGTGGCAGACAACTTTGTCTCTCTGGGGCATAAGATAGTGATAGTTGATAATCTAAGCACTGGCTTCAGAGAAAATATCAATCCCCGGGCTAAATTCTATAAAGTTGATATAAGAAGCAAAAAA
>Ga0315291_10009451_pt1 | contig 11942 bp, 9 predicted proteins | sample YL17G12_20_MG_FD_203070 | JGI IMG/M metagenome (GOLD analysis project Ga0315291, IMG submission 203070) | Sediment microbial communities from Yellowstone Lake, YNP, Wyoming, USA - YL17G12_20 | ecosystem: Environmental > Aquatic > Freshwater > Lake > Sediment | place: USA: Wyoming | collected...
TGGTGGAGACCACTGAGACCGGTCTTCGCCAGCATGGCAATGTGGTAAGTCGTTATGTCACTCATCCCCGAGAATACCTTGGGGTTTCTTTTCATCAGACTGAAGTCCAAGTAGCGCAGAGTTCTAACGGCCACTTGTCCTCCGAGAGCACAGACTATTGCCTTCACTTCCTCGTCTGCAAACATACCATTCAAGTCTTCAGCTCTTTGCTGATCCGTCCCGGCCATGTAGCCTTCGTGCTGAAGCTTGACTGTCTTGCCTTCCTTGATTTGAAAGCCGAGGCTTCTCAGGTTCGTTATTCCTTGGTCGTACATTGCCTGAAAGGGTGCAACAGGGTGGGACGGAGCGACAATCCCAATTGTGTCCCCTGCGGCAAGCCTTGGCGGTTTCAGCAGTTTCATACTATCACACTCCCTGTTCGCATACTCACTTCGAGTCAGGTTTATGCTTTCTTCCCGGAACTATTTCATCCTTGTATTTAGGTGGGGTGATCACCTGCAAAAGACATATGCGTTCTGACATTCTATCGGCACATCATAACGGTTATCCCGTCCATCAGAATGATACGGGCCATCATGAAACTCGGCGTCGATCTTCGTGTCAGAGGATGGAGCGAGAATGAAGCGTGTTCTTATTGATACTGACATTGGTTCGGACATTGATGATGCCTTGGCTCTGTTGCTGGCGATTCATCTCAAAGATGTGGAGATACTAGGAATCACAACAGTATACGGACCTACTGAGCTACGCGCAAAGATTGCACGCAAGATTGTAGCAGCAGCTGGGCTGAACACGCCGGTGGCGGCGGGAGCTTCCGAACCCATGCTGTCACTCATGCCCGTATGGACAGCAGGTACCGAAGGCGAAGGCGTTCTCACAAAGGACGACATTGAGGCGCCGCTTGACGAGTTCAACGTAAGTGATGATGCCACGAATCTCATCATCGACCAAGTGATGGCACATCCCAAGGAAGTCACACTCGTAGCACTTGGTGCCCTCACGAATGTTGCCAAGGCCTTGCAGTCTGGTCCCCAACTGGTAGGTGGTTTGAAGGAGATCGTGTTCATGGGCGGAGGTCTGACCTACCCACAGAGCCTCCCAACAGCACTACTCGACGGCCAGTCCTATCGTGCTCGGCATTCACACAACATACTCTGTGACATGGCAGCTGCACGCCTAGTCCTTCAGTCGGGTGTTCCGATGCGTGTCGTCACAAATGATGCCACTTGTCGATACTGGCTGGAAGGGCGCGCCATAGACCGTTTTCGTCAAGCAAAGGTCCCTCATGTTCGCCTTGTAGGCAGGATGTTAGATGTCTGGCTGCGCTATCGGTCTGCGCTCTTTAACGAGCCTATCAGAGGCACCTGCCCGCATGACTGTTTTGCGATGGCTGTCGCTGCCAATCGCGTGTCGTACAAGAGTGCTTTAGGAGTCTTAAATGTGGAACCTGATGATGCAAGCACGGAGTTTCTCCTCAAGAAGGAATCACATCTTGAGCTTGTATTTGCCGAAGATGGCGATGCCTTCCTGTCGTGGCTTGGTGAACGTCTTCACACCCCTGATTGATGCACAAGGGCCTCGAAGACAAGCCAGGAACCTGTGCACAGCATTGGGTCATCTTTCCGAACTATGTGAATGGTGCCTAGCACTACTCCTCTGGGGGCGAGACCTCTTCGTTTTTCCCTGTGTCAAATACGACAATCTTGTGGGGCTTCAGCACAACGCCGAACCCCCCGAGATGGGGGCCTTTCGCTGCTGGCAGAAGCTGTCCTTGGTCGTACATTGCCCGAAAGGGTGCAACCGGGTGGGAAGGTGCCACAATCCCGATCGTGTCACCTGAGCAAGCCGTAGTGGTTTCAGCAGTTTTGCACCATCACACGCCCTGTTTGCATGCTCACTTCGCGTCAGGTTTATCCTTTTTCCCAAGAGTCTTTCATAGCAGTATCGAGGAGGGGGTTATTGCCTGCAAAAGACATATGCGGTCTGGTGTTACATCTGTACGTCATGAGGGCAATCGTGTACGTTTCGAGTTCCTAGCTCAGTGCCAGATGCCCGAGTACATTGGAGAGTGGTTTGTCTTGCGGATATGTCAGACTGCAATCCCCCTAGTCCTCGCACTATGCTGCCTTTCTTGCCTACCCGCCGGGGCGGTTACATCGAGCGTGCTTGTGGGCAGCTACACCTTACATGGTGCTGTGTCTCCGACAGGCACCAGCAAAGGCTTTAGCTTCAGCGTTGTCATGGACCTAACAGGTTTCAACCAGTCTGCATCGTTCTACAACACCTCGATTTCGGAAACATTGGCTGCAGTTCGAGTTGAATATGTATGGTCGACACGCCAACTGCTGTGGAGGGAGCAAGTTGGAGCAATCTTCGCGACCAGTAACGCCACTGCTGAGCCAAGCCCGTATTCACGAGTGACATGGCATGCGGAGAACACGTCATTCGAGGCGAGTTTTGAGATTGACGATATGCCCAATAACGGGTTACACATGTTTATGGCAGTCGCAGAGTTTGTGGTAGTATGTTGGGTGGACTCAAGGGCGACTGTGTTCTTTGAGGATGTTTCCTATGGTTTTGGAGTGTCGGTGGCAACACCACCCTATTTGTCACCGGAAGTCTGGTTCGTGGCAGGCTTGGCGGTACTTGTAGTCGGTTTCTGCTACCTCGAGATTCTGATGCGGTCTGTCAAGGGACGGGAACGGACTAGGCTCAGCTATCCTGCAAAGGATTTCGATTAATGATGAATGCACAGGCTATGTGGTTGTGAGATAGCCGCGCTTCCTATGCCGATTCGGAGTTCAACGGCTGCGCTGGATGCGGTTTTGGCACAAGAACCCCGAAGACAAGCCAGCTGCCCTTTTCATAGCCCTGCGTCATGTTTCTGAATCTCGTGAATGGTGCCCATTACTCCTGCTCCGGGGTTGGGATCTCCTCACTTCTTCCTGCGTCAAAGACAACAAGCCTGTCGGGCTTTAGCACAACACCGAACCCCCCGAGATAAGCCGGCCTGTTGCGGCTGGCAGAAGCTGTCTGTAGTAAGCGTCTTGCGGCCACTAGGAACAGGTCATGGGTCACATGCAGGTGCATTGAATTCGCTGGAGCCGACCTGAGCTTCCCAATCACCTCACGAACGACCCTTCTCTTGAACTCCTCAATGGGCTCAATCTGCCTCTCTGTGAACGCTCCTCTGGACCAGTCATTCACGAACTTGAGAACCCAAATCCCGTCCTTTCCCAGCTTACGCCACAACTGAGGGTCAACCACTCTTGGACCGACGAGCAGGTCTGACGCTTCAACCAAGTCTACTTGCCCGCTCCTGTCACGAATACCCTCTGCGATATCTTCAGCAGTTTCTTGGCATCGCGGCACATAGCTGTGGAATATGTGGACGTTCTTTCGTGGCGGGAGTCTCCTGCCAAACTCCTTGGCCATCGCATGCCCGAGTGGAGTCAGTCCTCTACCAATCATGTCATCGTAACTGGCGATTGTTTCTCTGTGGGAGTGCCTGACAACTAGCATCAGGGGCTCTTCAGCACTGGTCGTATTGGACCAGTGGATTAACTCTCTAGCGCTGGCAAGCCACTCCAGTTCATTCCACGCCTGCTCAGCGTTGGCAGAGAACCCTTGGACGGTCATGGTCTGTTTGGTGTCAGGCGTGGTCCAGTCTGACTAATTACACTATTGGCTGGACAGGTCTTTCCCCAAAGGTATGACCCTTTCCATGACCACATCCTGCAGCGCACGCACACAGGGTCCTTAGTGGGCTGCTGATCCCGGTCAGACTTCACCTACGTATGTAGAGAATGAGACTGAACACCACAATGATTGTGGCGAGGTAGACAATGAACTCCTGTACCGGCAGAATGACCAGCAGGAAGGGGTCGCCCCTGAGGGCGCCAAAGAACATGCCCAGTATCTCGCCTATTGCCAGCACTGATATGAATATCTCAACCAACTCCGTTGCTCTGGTCCGTCTCTCTTCATGTTCGGCCTCTATCTTCTCTTGCTCTTTCTCTCTTCTCTCCACTACCCCTGCCGCAATCTCGGAGAAGAGGGTTTCATGATGAGAGAGTATTCCCAGCCTACGTTCTAAGAACTCAACCATGGGGTTGACATTCACAGCGTCCATCACGGCTCTGAGCAGTTCTGCATGGTCGCGAAAGTGTGATGTGAAAGTGCCACGGATCAGTTCGATGTTCATGTGCGCCATTGTATCGAAGTGAATCACTGGCAACAGCTGCCTGCGGGTTTCTGCGATTCTCTTCTCGGCCACATCAACGTCAAGACTGTCAAGTTCTCCTGCAAGATCGGTGGTTTCTTCAACAAAGGAGTCCAGAAGCTCCCCTGCAATCTCTATGAGCGTCGAAATCAGACAGCGCAGACGTACGACTGTTTCTATCGTTTCCTGATATTGCACAACCACCCAATGAGGATCATCTGGAAAAGAGAGGACTCCATGATTCTCAGTTGTCACCAAGAGGTCGGTTGTGTGCGAGCGTATCGGGGCCAGATTGCGGGACCGAAGCGGGTCTCTGGCAACCCAGTCGTTCAGCGCAGCACGAGCCTCCATCTGTCCTATCAACAGACCCCTGAAGTCAGGGTGTTCACTGGCCTCATTGAGGGTGAGTGCTCTTTCTCCTCCATCGCTCCTGCCCCATATGCCACGACGAATCAGAGCGTATGCGTACCAATTGAGATGAGGGACAAATCTGACGACTGTACTCTGCTCAATCTTCTTGAATGCATCCTGCAGGGCTGCGACAATTTCGCTGGCCAGCTCGGGCAGATATCTGTATGCTCTGTCCTCCCACTCAATCGAATACTCTGCTGATTGAGGCCCATTGAAAGTCAGATATGTTCGTAAATCAGAAACAGTCATCTCATCTTCTTCCGTTTTGAGATAGATGCTGCCAACTGCATATCTGTACAGGCGGATAGACAGCGCCATTGACACAGTCTTACCTCTGAATCTCATCGTGACCGGCTTTAATGGAATGACCAAATTCTTCATCCGGTCTTTTCCCAACACGGTTTCAAACAGGTCGCTGAGAGAGTCCTCATCCACGGTTTCAGCGTGTATACCCGCTGAGCTCATATGATCAATGAATCCGCGGCTGTCTTCAATTAGCCTGTCCAGTATGGTGTTCAGGCACTTCTCCCCAACCCAGAAGCTGAACAGCCAAGTGAGCTCGTTGTTCTTGAGAACCAGATACTCTGGGTGTTTATCTGCCATCTCGACATGGCGCTGTAGGAATGCGTAGTAGCTTGAGAGCTCGGTGTAGGAGTCTTCGTCGCCATTCTTGTCGAGAAACTCAAGGCTCGCGAGGATTACTCTCTCAGACTCAGGATATACCTCCCTGAACTTAGGTGTCCTAAGTGCAGACATTGCCCTGCCATAGGCAGCTACTCCCGCCCCATAGTGCTTCCAGACTCTCAGCTGTGATCGGAGCCAGTCCACGAAGTCACCCTCACGTTCCTCAAGACCGTCCAATTGCTGAAGCCCACTGTCAGCTAGACTCTCCACCCTGCTAGCCAACTCCGTCATCGACTGTGGGTCTGCTGAGATGAGCGCGTTCTCGAGGTCGATTGCGGAAGTCACGACACCATTGAGTATCTTGACCGAACCCAGCCCTTTCTGTTCCAGTCTCGGGCATGAATCGGCGCTCGCGTCGATTACCTCGTCTGCTTGGCGCAGCAGGTTTCTAGCCATCGCGTAGTCGTACGAGGACTCCCACCTGGAGTAGCCCTCGAAATGAAGCATCAGCGCCTCAAGAAGGACGGACAGTCCATGGTCGGTTGCGGCAGCGAGTTCCTTCTTGGCTATGATGGATGCGTCTTCGTATTCGCATTCATCGTACAGGTTCAGTAATGGTCTTATCACGGTGAGAAAGTCGCGGAATGGCACGAGTATCACCTCATAGTTTCCTTGGCAACCGGTTTCTTTAGGAGATACTCAGAGTCGATGCGCTTCAACCCCCTGCGATAGACATACTCGAGGATATCTTGGTGATTGTCCTGTACCCATAGGTCGATTCGCTTTGTCTTCACCAAGTCCAAAGCAGCATCGAGCACGCTCGTACCGAATCCGTGCTTCGCGCTGAATGACACTTCGGTACTGCCGGTCTTCTTATCCTCGGATAGGCTCACAGCACCAACTATCTTCGACTCCTCTCTTGTTGTGAGCACGTGCCACTCCCCCATGGGAATCAGCCTCCTCCAGCTGTCCTTTGTTCTGGTACTCCAGTATGCATTGGAAACAAGGCGCGACAGTCTTCCGGCATGTCGGACATCTGCATTGCGAATCGAAACTGGTGGGGTCTTCTCGGGCTTCCAGACCTTGCCTCTCAACCGAAGGACTAGGAATTGCACTCCGTACCCCAGCTTCTCATAGAGAGTAAAAGCACGGGTGTTGTGGGTCTTCACACCAATGGCAAAGTGCGTGATTCCTCCTCCATGCTTGACCAGCAATCGCTCTGACTCTTTGATAAGTCTGGTACCTATGCCCTTGTTTCGGTGTTTGGGGACCACAGCCAACTCCCAGATCATGCCCCATCTCAGCGACTCTGAAACAGTGTTGATCACAATCCCTACGATTTGGTCCTCTAGGACGGCCACTCTCCACAGTTTCTCGAGTTCACCATTGTTGGTGCTCGTTTCCCACCATTTTGAGAATCGATCAAACGCTATCTCATCGACATTGGGCAGACCGGTGTTGTAGACTTGGTAGAACCGTTCTCTCTCTTCAGCCATTGGAGCACGAATGACGGTCTTTGTGGATGTCTTGGAATCGGTCATGGGTTCACCTCACTTAGCGTCTGTGTGGGGGTTCTCCTTGGGGAGTGCTTGAAGAAGAGTATCATATCAATCTGTTTCCATTACTTCTTCTGCCACACTGAAGGACAAGAGATAGGCAGTCGTGGCCTTTGAACTGGTTTCACTTCATGGTTCGTGATGGAAACAGCGCATGGGCGCCCTAGGGGAACAACTCCAGCAGTCCCATGATTCTCTCCACAACAACCACTTCCGGCGGGACCTGTTGCATCTGGTTACAGTTGTAGCATGTGAGAAGGTATGGTTTCATCCCTGCTCTCTTTGCTGCCTCAACATCAATGCTAACGAAGTCTCCAACAGACGCACATCTGGCGGGATTAATGCCCAGAAGAGATGCGGCCTGGATCAGCATGAAGGGAGAGGGCTTCATGTAGCCCGGCACTCGTGAATACTCGACTGTATCAAACAGGTGTAGTATTGAGTCTCTCTCAAGAAGCGGCGCCGGGTCTTCCCACCGGTTTGTCACCAGTCCAAACCTGTAGTCTCTCAAGTGTAGCTCTTCAAGAACTAGCTTGGACTCCTCAGGCAAGTGAGAGCGCATGTCCACTCCGTAGCCCATCCACTTGGAAATCATGGTCGCTGCGAGTCCCTTGGACTCCTTGACTCCCAGCGATTGGAGCAACCTTCGGCCATACTCAACCCACAAATCACGAGAGGGTTTCCAGTGTTGGTCGACGTCGTTCTTCTGCATATACTCTCTCAGCCATTGGTCTGGTCCTCCAGTGAACGCTTCCTGAAGACGCTGATCAGGTAGGCTACTACATTCGTCTAGACCTATTTCCCTTAACAGCCTTCGAGCCACATCCAGCATTCTCGCATCTGATGTGTACAGGGTGTCATCTAGGTCGAATATGATTGCACAGATGTTCTGGTCGCGCAACTCCTGCACCGGGTTATGGCTTCAGTGGGGGCCTGACTAGGGCTTCTGACTGGCGTCCTATTCAGCCTAGCGTTTACAGAGCGGTGTCACACCAGAGCACACTCCTTGTTCAGCCCGACGTTTGATGCAGATGTTCATCAACATAGTATCTTGAAACCGCGTCCGGACTCAATCCCATGTCATTTGTCATCTTTGCCGACACATCAGACCACAGACTGCGAATCAATCCGATTCTTCTACTCACATCCTTCTTCGAAACGCTCTTGACTGTGAACAAATCCACGAGGGTGCTCTCATAGTTTCTGGGGAGCCATGGCAGATTGCGGGCGCAGACAAGCCGCCACTTTTGAGGTGGGAGGAAGGTCTTGTTGAGGGCGAAGAGGGATCTAAGCAATAGGTCAAGCGCATAATTCAAGCAGTATTGTGCCGCCGCCAAGTCACCCCTCTCGACTGATGTTTCAACGATTGTGCCGACGTTGTCACTGGGTGGGCAGCAATACCATTTCATGTACTCCGCGCACAGCACGACACGTCTTATCCAAAAGCTCTCCGGGACTCTCAGCTTGGCGCTGATCATCTTGGTCACCTTGCCGTTCGGGTCAAATGTGACCTTGGCAATACTGAAGTCCCATCTATCCACCTCGCTCCAACGTTTCCTCTCGAAGTCTTCGAGATGGTGAACCTCAAGGTCCATGTCAACGCCCGTCCTCTTCTGCTCCTCAAGTCCAATCTGTCCGACCTGTCTTCTCAGACTGTCGTCACTCTTGTCTAGAAGAACTGTGATGTCAAGGTCTGAGGATCTGTCCGCGAAACCCCTTGCGAGTCCTCCGAGGAAGACGATGCCCGCCACCCCATCAAGGGCTGACACCCTGGAAATGACCCTACTTGCCGCTTCTTCAAACTGAAGAATGCGATTCTCTCCCTTGAGACCGAGCATACTATAACCCAGCCCAGAACTGTGACTGGCCTGAGCTCAAAGTGGATGCCATTAAGGCACACTGAAACGGGATGACAATTCACTTAGATGCGTTCGGTTGAAACGGACAATGTTGTACCGCAGTGTGGGCATCTGACTTGGTCTGGCCCCACCCACTCCACGTCCTTGGGGTTGATAGACGCTCCACACTTGATGCAGCGGTCAGGAGGCTTGCGTGAGACGAGAACCTCTCTCTCTATAGTCACCTTCTCACCGGGTTTCTGTTCTGCACGTATGAATGTGTACTCTCTTACTGTGCCATGCAGCTGTCCCTTCGCAATGGCCTCATACAGCAGACTCTTCACTTTCGTAGGGCCTACGCCCGACTCCCGGCTGATGTCATCCATTCCTATCTTGTCATGAGCACTGGCAACGGCGACGACTCTAGACATCATCGAACCTTTCCTGAGTGTGCTGGCAATCATGAGCAGTCCTCCGAACCCTAGGACCACGCCAATTGAAATTGGCAGGACAGGAGGGAGTCCTGAGCCCGGAATCGCACCGAAGAGCCCCACTGTGAGGAACCCAAGGCCTCCGTATACCAGACCGAAGAGCCCGACAAGAAAGAAGATGGTGTACAAGCATAGCAGACAGGACCGGTTCATAACATGCACCACTACCAACTGTGCTTCCTCACGCGGCATATAATGTAATCTTGTGCAATGCCCTGCCTTGGAAGGAGAGCAGGGTCGACGTAACTGTCTACCTTTCGCTCTCACTTGTCTTTGTTTGTGTCCTCAACGAGTCGAAGTCGGGGTCGATATCAATAAAATGAAGCACCAATGCGGCGATCAGTAGCGTAGGTGCGAAGACCGGGCCCCACCACATCAGACCCCACAGCTCGCCGCCCGTCATCACTTCCGAGTAGTCCATGAGCCACCCGAGGACCAGCGCTGAGGCTGCTTGGAACATGTTCAGAGGTACGCCAAGGAAGCCTGTGTACATTCCAGAACGGCTCTCGCCGGAAACAATCTCGTCGACTTGAGCGATGTCTGCGGGCACGATGTAACTCATCAGATAGTAGATTGCCATGCCGGCTCCGAAGGGCACAAAGAACATTATGGCGACAACTGTATAGCCAATTGAGCCGCCTATATCGCGCAAGAATGGTGTGAGAGGGAGCATGACTGCAAGGAGAATGAGCCCTGCTATGAGCGACTTTCGCTTGCCGATTCGACGTATCGCGGTAATCCAGAGGTACAGGAAGACGAAAACGGATCCAAGCATGGTGAGTGCAGCAGGAATGAGCGACTCGATTGTTGTGAGGTTCAGTACCTGCTCTAGGAACCCCACGATCTGGCTTGTGAATGCCGAGAAGGTGAAGGACAGAAAGCCTACGGCAAGTATCCAACCCACATAGGTACGGTTGTGCAGGACGATACTCGTTTCCTCTCTCAGTTTCCTTGTCGGGATCATGATATCTGGTTTCTCCCTGATGAAGAGGATAGAGGGGAGACTGAAAACCAGTGTCACAAGGCAGAACGCCACAAGAATCATGACACCATCACTGGTCAGTGTGTATGGTGGCACCTGCAAGAAGAGCAGTGCTGACATCACTCCTAACACGGCACCACTTGAGTCAGCAAACCAGTTGACGGTGTTCTGCATGCTCGACACCAGCGGCCTCTCGTTCTCATCGGTAATCTCTGGCAACCAGGCCTGGTACGCCGTCATCAGGAATGCATAGGAGAACTTGAACAAGCACAGAGTCGTGAGGTAGTAAACAAACACCAGAGTCTCGGTGGCTGGGTCGGCGATGTCAAGGAACCAGTTGGGTACGAAGAGCAGGAACCCGGAAACGATCAATGCTGGTGTTCCCAGCACGACAAAAGGAAGTCGACGCCCCCATCGTGTCTTCAGACTATCACTGTAGTATCCTGTGAACCAATGGGTCAGACCAATCACGACGTACGATGCCGAGAGAGATATGCCAGTCAGCAGCCAGTTCAACTCGAACCTGTGGCCGTAGATGTAGAAACTTGTAAGCGTGATGAACGTCATCAGGAAAGATGGAAACCGACCCATGGCATAACCGATTTTCTTCCGTAGCGGCAGCATTCGTAACCACGCCCCGACCTGTAGTCTTACAGCCAAACCGCCTTTTATCAACGATGTCTTGGAGGCGCTCTCCCGTTGCCACGACCGAGAAACGGTTGAAGGTGAACTATAAAGGGGCAGGCTGGGTTGTGACAGGCCATTGGTGCGCTTCCAGCACCCTTTCTGTGTCTAGGGCATCGAATCTACAGTATGGCTCAAAGGTTGTGGATTGGAAAGTGAACAGGAAACTCGGTGATGGGTTAATTCTGAGGACAGCCACAATGGAGGACCTTCCTGCTATAATAGAGCATAATCTTATCGTGCATGACGAAGGGGTCGTCGGGCTCACAGAATCGATATACAGAAGGATGGAGGACTTCAAACTAGAAGACAGCTTCAATGTAGTCGATTCGAACAGCGGAAAGGTGGTTTCCCATATCATGCTGCTCCCGGTGACATGGGTGATCGATGGAGCCGAGATTCCCGCGGCACAAATGGAGATGGTGGGCACTCGAAAGGAGTACAGGAATAGAGGACTCATCCGAAAGCTCAACGAGGCCTACGAAGAACGAGCACTGCAACGGGGCGTCTTGATCTGGGTCATCGCAGGGATTCCATACTTCTACAGGATGTTTGGGTATGAATACGCGGCATCTCTAGGTGGTGGCCTAGTAGTCCCTTCGGAGCTGATTCCCAAGCTCAAAGATGGAGAATCAGAGCCTGTCAGCGTCGTGAGAGTGAACAAGAAGAGCCTCGACCAGTTCCTCAGATTCAGAGCGAAACACGCTCCGAAACACACATTCTATCGAAAGTTCAGGTCTATCGAGTACGACTACCTCGATTATGCGGATGTTTCGCTCACCTGCTACGCATACAACTTCTTCACTGTGAGAGAAGCAGGTGCGATAGTTGGCTCATTCTCGTTGCGCTGCGACGAAGGGGTCCTGAATCTTGCAGAGCTCTGTCTAGAGAATCCACAGCACTCTGCAAGTGTATTGCGCCACGTGGAGGCCATGGCGACTAAGCTTGGAGGAGTCTGTATCAGAGTTGTGCCTCCGGACCAAGAAGCAGTCAGAGAGGTCGTCATGGCGATTGCACGCAACCACTTCCCGAGAGCCTACGCGTGGTATGTGAAGATTCCTTCAGTCGCATCTTTTCTTGAAACGATAGGATCTGTCTTGACAATGCGCTTGAAGGGGACTGAGTATGACAACT
>Ga0315291_10009452_pt1 | contig 11942 bp, 7 predicted proteins | sample YL17G12_20_MG_FD_203070 | JGI IMG/M metagenome (GOLD analysis project Ga0315291, IMG submission 203070) | Sediment microbial communities from Yellowstone Lake, YNP, Wyoming, USA - YL17G12_20 | ecosystem: Environmental > Aquatic > Freshwater > Lake > Sediment | place: USA: Wyoming | collected...
CCTGCACCAGCTTCATGCAGCCGTCGAAGTCCGTGTCGAGCGCCAGCGTGAGCGCGCCGTTGGCCACGGGCTGGACAAGCTGCGCCGGGCTGATCTTGCCCTTCGGCAGGAAGACGATGGACTGGATGCCTGCCCGGGCGCAGTAGGCCGCCACCGCCGCCGAGGTGTCGCCGGTCGAGGCGCAGGCCACCGCCGGCACGTCCTTCCCGTCGGCCCGCATCTGCTTGACCATGCTCACCAGGACGGTCAGGCCTAAGTCCTTGAACGAGCCGGTGTGCGAGTTCCCGCAGAGCTTCACGTGGACGTCAGGCACGCCGATGCGGCGGCCGAAGGTCTCCACGTGGAGGAGCGGGGTGGCGCCCTCGCCGAGGCTCACGATGTTCTCATCGTCCACGCCGGGGCAGACCCACTCCTTCTTGCCCCACACGCCGCTTGCGAAGACGCCTGAGGGCGCGCGCCAGCGCCGGGCGAAGAGGCGCTTCCATTGGTCGGCGCTCCTGGTGCGGAGAGCCGCCAGGTCATGGCGGACTTCGAGCAGGCTGTCGCACTTGCGGCAGCGGTAGACGATTTCGTCGAGCGGGTAGGTCTCGCCGCATCCCGCGAAGCACTGCAACCAAGCGCGATACTTAGCCTTCATGGCATTCCCCGGTAAGAGAGAGGAACAGCATGAACCGACGAGCGCGCCGAGCCCGCGGAGAGAAGCGACGCCCGTTCGGCCCCGGCTCCGGCTAAGTCCCTGCGTTCCCAGCGGTTAGGCCCTGTAAAGCGTACGCGATTGGGGAGGATTCATCAAGTCCAGGTAGGAGCACCCGATCAGGTCGGCTTTGAGCAGGCCGAGGCGGCGCATGAGACCGTGGACAGGACGGGCCCCTTCCTCGGCGGCCTGCTCATCGCGCAGGACGACCTCCAGTTCCACGAAGTCTCCCAGCCCCTCGACCTCGTCCAGATGTATGCGCGCCTGCCCGACCAGGTAGACAGTGCGGCGCTTGCGGACCCGCCCCAGGACGGGAAGCGCGCGCGAGAGCAAGGCGTGCAGCGCGTCCGCGTCCTGCACCGGCGCCCGCGCATAGCGGCACTCCTTCGGGCCGGCGGCATCCGGCCGCTCGTAGTAGATGAGTTCGGCCTCGCCCGGCCCGAGGACTCGGAGCTTCAGGCGGCCGCGCGGCACGCCGAAGAGCGCATCGTCCTGGTGCAGGACAACGCACGGGCCATCTGTAAGGGCCTCCGCTCGGGTGCGCACGGATGCGAGGTCGGCAGCGCGCGCCTTGATCTCCACGTTGCGGGGCACGGTAAGCGCCTCCCCAAGAGCCTCTAACAGGGCCCTGCGTGAGCCGCGTTGCGCCTCCGGCCGGGTGGCTGCAAGGAGAGGCGACGGCGACGTGCTCGGGTCGGGCACGGCAAGGAGCCTCGACGCCGCCCGCCGTACGGCGGAACGGCCCGGGACGCAACCCCCGGGGACGGGCGTCCCTCGTCGCATGCCTCTGTCGCTCGGGCTTGGCGCACTGGTCTCCGATGCGCGTCGCCCTCGCTCCTTGGCCTGCGACGAGATCCGCTCCGTCGCGGCCACGGGGGGTCCTGTTAGAGCCTCTAACGCACTGTAATCATCGCCGGGAACGTGGTATACCTCAAGCCCGCAAGGCCAAGAACGAGCAGGACAGGGATGGACAGGATGTGCAGGATGAGAAGAGAGGCCCGGAGGATCCACCGCGCCGTGGCCTTCTCCGGCACCTGATCCTGTCCATCTTGTGCATCCCTGTTGAGCGTCGTTGCGTACCGTTTGCGTTGGCAGCAAACTGTACATCGTGTGCACCCCGGTTGGGGACGGCTTCTGAGGAGAGTGAGCGCGGATGAGCGAGAGAGTCCCTTTGCTGTTGGACACGGACATCGGGTCGGACATTGACGACGCGGTATGCCTCACCTACTTGCTCGCCGAGCCGCGGTGCGAGCTCTTAGGCGTGACTACCGTCACGGGGCAGCCGCGCGAGCGCGCCATGCTGGCCGACGCCATCTGCCGCGCCGCCGGCCGGGAAAACGTCCCCATCTTCAGCGGCTGCGACGTGCCCCTCCTGTGCGAGCAGAAGCAGCCGAAGGCGCCCCAGGCGGAAGTGCTCGCCGACTGGGCGCACCGCGACGACTTCGACGCCTACGAGGCCGTCGGCTTCCTCCGGCGCGTCATCAGGAGCCGTCCGGGCAAGGTCACCCTCCTCACCATCGGCCCTCTCACGAACGTGGGCCTCCTGTTCGCCGTGGACCCGGAGGTGCCGAGCCTGCTGAAGGGGCTCGTCATGATGGGCGGCTACTACTTTGCCGGCGACAAAGGCGAATGGAACACCTCGGGCGACCCCATCGCAAGCGCCCTTGTCTTCGGCGCGGACGTGCCGGAACTCGTCGCCTACGGGCTGGACGTGACGCTGAAGTGCACGATGTCCGCCGACGAATGCCGCCGGCGGTTCCGGGGAGGGCCGTTCGAGGTGGTGAGGCAGATGGCAGAAGTCTGGTACCGGGACAGGCCGGCCATCACGTTCCACGACCCGCTGGCGGCGGCCGGCCTCTTCGAGCCGGGCCTGTGCACCTACCGCACCGGCCGCGTGCGGATGGAGCTTGAGCGCAAGGACGCCTACGGCGTGACGCTCTTCGAGGAGTCCCCGGCCGGGCGCCACCGCGTTGCCTCGGACGTGGACGTGCGGCGCTTCTTCGACCACTACTTCGGCGTCACGAGCGCCTTCTCCGCGCAGTGAGGGCGATCCCCGCGGGCAGCGCGGAGTCGCCCGATCCGGGCGCGCCGCAGACGACGGGACACGCCTGCCCGGCTCGTGGCGTCCCAGCGGCTCTACAGGCGGCGCTGGCCAGTCCCGCCCCGTTGCCTGGAGCCGGCTCGGGTCCTTTGAGAGGGCCAGCAAGAGCGGCTTACGCGATGCGGGGGGCGTCATTCCGAGTCCGCCAGCTGGCGGACGAGGAATCTCTCGGTAACGGCCCTGCGTGCCCAGGGCCCTGTTCCTCTCGCGCGGCTCCTGCCCACAGGCCAGGTTCCTCGTCGTCCGCCGTACGGAGGACTCCTCGGAACGACAACAACCGCGACCTGGCCGCCGCGTGACTCCGCAAGCCCCCATGACTACGGCATGGCTTCCTCACCGGATCCTCACGGCTCAGTGCACTTCTCGGGCAACATGTAGAACCACGAGGCCCCGAAGCTTTGACGGTATGCGTCTTCGCGGGTATGCTCCTTGCCGTCCGTTCCGGCTCGGCATGGGAGGCGGGGGCGAGATGACCTGGCGGGCGTTCATCCTGGGCCTGTTCCTTGTTGTCTTCATGTGCTGGGCGGACGTGTGGGCCGGCATAAGCAGGCGCTTCGGGTGGGTTACAGAGGGGCACTTCCCGGAGGCCTGCGGGTTCCTGCTGGTGGTTGTGACCCTCGGGGTGAACGTTGTCATCAAGCTGATCAGACGAACCGCAGGCCTCAAGCAGCCGGAACTGATGCTGATATGGTGCATGTTGATCGTGGCCGCCGTGTTCCCGACGACCGGCCTGTTCCGTCTCTGGTTCCCAATGCTTGCGGGTCCCCCTTACTTCGCCGGCAGAGCTGACTCCCTGTGGCGGGACTCCGCCCTGCAGGCGGCTCCCGAAACCTTGTTGGTGAGCAAGAATCCCGCGTCTCTTGCGGCCCGGCGGTTCTACGAGGGCGGCGGGCAGGACGCCCGGATCCCCTGGAGCTACTGGCTCGTGCCGATGGGGCACTGGCTGATCGTGCTTCTTCTATTCTACTTCGCCATCTTCTTCCTCTGTGCCATCTTACGCAAGCAATGGGTCGAGAGGGAACATCTGCTGTTTCCGCTGGCGCGGGTGCCGCTGGACTTCACTGAGGACAGCGGGAGCACGAGGTTGCTGCCGGCCATCTTCTCCAACAAGGCCTTTCTCATCGGGCTTACGGGGGCCCTGGCCCTTCGGCTCCTGCGAGGCGTCCCGGTGTTTGCGGGCGGGACGGAGCCCTGGAACGTGAGGCTGCCGCTCCAAGACGCGCTGCAGGACACGCCCCTGAGAACGCTCTACATGGTCAACGTGGACCTGTGGTGGCCGGTGATCGGCTTTGCCTACCTGGTCCCGGTCGACGTGTCCCTGAGCGTCTGGTTCTTCTACCTGTTCGGCCGCGTGGAACTCCAGACGGCGGCGTGGGCGGGGTCCCCCTTGCACTACGGCGGCACGTGGAGCGAGCTGATGCTGTGGCAGCAGGCCGGCTCGTACATGGCGTTCACCGTCGGGGCTCTTTACATGACGCGGCGGCATCTGCGAGACGTGGCGAGGAAGGCGGTGGGCCTGGGGCGGGAGATGGACGACGCGGGCGAGCCGGTCTCTTTCGGGATCGCCTTCTGGGGCCTGACCATCTGCTTTGCAGGGGCGGTCGGCTGGTGTGTCTGGCACGGCATGGGAGTCTGGGCGGCCGGCCTGCTCTTCCTCATGTTGATGTGCGTGCAGTTGGTGCACGCGCGCCTGGTTTCTCAGAGCGGCCTGTACTGGACGTGGCTGGTGTGGAGCCCGCCCGATGTGCTCCACAGTCTGAGCCTGGGCCATGCCTTTGGGCGCGCCGGCGTCGTCGTCGCCCAGATGCTGCGCGGGCTCATGATGCACAATGTCTCGCTCAGCCCGGCCGCCATGCAGTGCTTCAAGATAAGCGAGGTCTTCAAGAAGCATCGCCGCGTGCTGCTGCCGGCGATGGTTCTGGCGCTGCTGGCGGCCCTGACCGTCTGCTCCTGGACATTCCTGAGTGAAGCCTATACGCGGGGTGTGCTCAACTTCGAGGACGAGTGGGGGAACGTCAGCAACCCGCAGGACACGTTCTGGGCCGCCTACCACCAGATCGAACGCCCCTTCCAGACGGCGCAGCCCCGCTGGTTTCCGTTCGGGCTGGGCGCCCTGCTGACGGGCTTCGTCATGCTCATGCGTGCCCGCTTCTACTGGTGGCCGATCCATCCCATCGGCCTGCTGGCCATCTCCAACTGGTCGGCCGACAGGATGTGGCTGCCCTTCCTTCTGGGCTGGATGACCAAAGTGTCGCTGATGAAGTTCGGAAGCGGCAGGATGCTGCGCCAGGCCCATTTCTTCTTCATCGCGCTGATCCTGGCCGAGGCGTTCATGCAGGTCGTCTCGACCATAGTCAGGGCGATCAGCGGGGGCACCTTCCCCGGGTTCTGAACGGCCCGTGCCGGGCCTACCGTCCGACGGAGAGCAGGCGGCGGATGCCGTCCTTCAGCGCATAGTAGGATGGCTTCGGCTCGCCCTTCAGGTCCACCAGCCCCCAGGCCGTCTCGGCCGGGCAGCCCGGTTGGCCGCACTGCCAGCAGGTCGGCTGGTCCGCCCAGCGGAAGTAGAACTGGCCGAGCAGGTTGTCCTTGCGGGCGACGAATGCATCGAACGCCTTCGTGATGAACTCCGCCTGGCCCTCGGGCGTATGGCCCGGGCCCCAGGTGTGGAACCAGCGGCGGCAGTCGCAGACGACGGCGCCGGCGGCCCTGTCCTCGGTGGTCATCACGCCGCCCGCCGAGGCGAATCCCCATTCGTTGATGAGAACGGGCGCCAGCGTCAGCTCGTGCAGCTCGGCGATCAGGGGCAACCAGTTCTCCGGGCCGCCCGGCTGCCAGGAGCCGAAGTAGCGGTCTATGCCGCAGTAGTCTATCAGCCTGTCGGCGTGGAGTCGGCCGTAGAAGAAGTAGGCGAGCTTATCGGTGGTCGGGTTGTGGCCGATGATGAGCGACGGATCGGAGCGCTTGAGGCCGCGCGCCCCGGCGAGGATGAAGTCGCAGGCCTGGCGCGCGTTCAGCGGGCCGGAGAACTGGTGCCAGTCGAGTTCGTTGCCGATCTGCCAGGTCTGCACGATCCCGCGCAGGTCGCGGGCCAGCCACGCGCACGTCTCCTCGTAGGCCTTCAGGCATTCGTCGGTGCCCAGCTCGCCGAACCACTCAGGCAGGCCGCGGTGCCAGACGAGCGCAAGCTTTCCGTCCGGGCCGCGCTCCCACCGCTTCACGCCGGGGCCGGGCGTGACGGCCATGATCTTGATGCCCTCGGCCGCCCAGCGCTGCAGATGGGACCTGTTCTTCTGGTACCCCTCCGTGACCGTTCCGCCGAGGCGGTCGGCGAACGGGACCGGGGCGCCGAGGCGCACCCACTGGATGCCGGCTTCCTTCATCAGCCCGGCCTCCGAGGGGTCGCCGGGCGCGCAGACGCCCATCATGAACTCAGCCATCTTGACCTCCAGTGTCATTGGCAGCAGTGGAGCAAGGGGAGGCGTCAGCCTCGCGTGCCGACGTGCAGCGTCCTGGCCAGTTGCCTCATGCGCGCGGGGTGGAGCATGACGACCGGCGTGCCGCCGACGCCTGCGCCTTCCGGTCTATGATCGCGTCCAGCTCTCGCGCTATCTCTACGCCCGGACGATCATCCGTGGCCATAGGGGTCGCTCCCAATCAGTCCACAGGTTCGGTGGCAGACCCGCCGCGCGCGCATTATCCGCCGGTCGCTGAGCGCCGGCAACGCATGACAGCGCCGCCCGGGCCTGCCCTCCGCTAACCGGCTCTCTCCACGGCGCGAAGGATCGCAGCGGTCAGGGCGTCCGAGCCCTTCGCAAAGTCAAGGTCGGTCTGAAGGGCGTACACGGCCGGAACCGCCGTGCCTCTCAGCAGCTGCTCCACCTTCACGGCGTCCTTCTCGGTTGTAACGACGGCGTCGCAGCCCGCCTCCACAGCCCGTCCCAACACCAGTTCCACCTGCCGCCGGCAGTAGCGTTCGTGGTCGGAGAACACGGACATGAAGGCCGGCTCGCAGCCGGCCTTCCGGAGCGTGAGCCGGAACCCCTCAGGGTTGCCGATGCCGCAGAAAGCGGCCCAGCGCCCGCGCTTCAGGGCATCCGCCGGCAGCCGTTCCGCATCGCCCCGGCCCAGCGCCTTCAGGCGCCGGACGACGACTGCGCAGCACGCCGTCGGCACTCGCGGCGCGAGCTTGGCGAGGCGCGCCGTGATCTCCCCGACCGCATCCGGCGTCACCAGGTTCGTGCGCGTGAGGAGCAGAAAATCCGCGCGCGACAGCTCCCCGAGCGGCTCCCTCAGAAGCCCCCGCGGCAGGAGGTGCCCCGCGCCGAACGGCCACACGGCGTCAATGAGGACGATGTCCAGGTCGCGGGCGATGCGGCGGTGCTGAAAGCCGTCGTCCAGGATGAGCACGTTCGCTCCGTGTTCCCGAACGGCCCTGTCCGCGCCGCGGATCCTGTCGGAGTCCACGACTACGGGGATGTCTTGCGCGAGCGACGAGAGCATGAGGTTCTCGTCGTCAACCCCCAGTCGCGCGTCCCGGCCGTAGCCGCGCGAGAGGATGGCGGGCTGCATCTTCCGGATCACCAGCAGCCGCGCGAGCCATGCGACGAGGGGCGTCTTGCCCGTTCCGCCGGCGGTGATGTTCCCCACGCTGATGACCGCCGGCCCGGCCCTGTAGGACTTGGCCCAGCCGCGCCGGTAGAGGCCGTTCCTGGCCTTCACGCCGAGCCCGTAGGCCGCTGCCGGCGCCAGCAGCGCCGCCCGGGCAAGTGCCAGCGCCGCACCGCCGCGCTCGGGCGCGATCACCGCCCTGTGGAACCGGAACAGCGCCGTGCCTATGCTCAACGCTTCCCCCCGTCACGAGGACGAACCCTCGCCGCGTGGCTTGCAGGCGGCTGCGTTTCGCATACAATACAGGACATTGGGGCATCGGGCAAGGCGAAAGCCTGCGACCATTCTGCAAGGAGGGCGTCCAATGGTCAGGGTCGGCATCATCGGTCTGGGCGGCATGGGCAACATGCACTTCGGCTGCTACGCTTCCGTTCCCGGCGCCGAAGTGGTCGCGATAGCGGACATTCAGGAGGAGAAGCTCCGGCCCGGCAAGAGTTCGCTCAAGATCAACGTCGGCGAGGGCGGCGCCACCATAGACGCCGCGAAGCACAGGCTGTACACGCGCGCGGACGACCTTATCGCCGACCGCGACGTGGACATGATTGACATCTGCCTGCCCACGTTCCTGCACGCGGAGTACTCGAAGAAGGGCCTGGAGGCCGGCAAGCACGTCCTGTGCGAGAAGCCCATGGCCCTGACCTACCAGGACTGCCTGGATGTTCTCGGCGTGGCCAAGAAGGCGCGCGGCAGGCTCATGATCGCCCAGTGCGTCCGCTTCTTCCCCGAGTACGAGTACCTGAACGAGACCGTCGAGTCGAAGCGCCTGGGCCGCCTCCTTCAGCTCTCGCTCTGGCGCGGCGGCGCGCCGCCGCTCTGGTCGTGGGACAACTGGCTCCTCGACCACACGCGCAGCGGAGGCTTCATCATGGACCTGCACGTGCACGATGCCGATTTCGTCCACTACCTGCTGGGCCGGCCGCAAGCCGTCTGCGCCACGGCTGCCAAGGGGCCGAGCGGCGGCTACGACGCCGTGGACGCACAGTACATCTACGATGGCCAGGCCGCAGTCCGGGCGGGCGCGGACATGGCCCTGCCCAAGGCCTTCGGCTTCGAGGCGCACTTCATGGCCGCCTTCGAGAAGGGCTGCCTGCGCTACAGCACGGCCGACCCGCACGGCCTCGCTGAGATCACCGACCAGGGCGCCCATCGCCCGGCCCTGCCCAAGAAGAACGGCTACCGCGAGGAGATCGCCTACTTCGTGCGGTGTATCGAGCACGGCGAGGTGTCGGCGGTGGTCACGCCCGACTCGAGCGCGTTCTCGATCAAGCTCGTCGAGGCCGAACGCGAATCGGCCCGCACGGGCAAGCTTGTGCAGCTCTGATGCGGCGCACGCAAAGGGGATGCGCAGGAGCCGGCCGCCGAACAGACGGACCTGACAGGGATAGACAGGAAAGGGGGTAACGACGCCGCGGGGCCGGCACGTCGGCTTCGGGGGACGCCTGGAACGGAGGAAGGTGTGGTTCTCCTGGGTTACGCAGCGGCCGCGCTGGTGGCGATCCTGTTCGTCTACCTGGTGGTCGCGGTCGCCGTTGCCCTCGCGGTCTTCAGGCTGTCGGGCTCGGGCACACTGCTCACCCCCGTCGCTCCGGCTGACCACCCGGACCTTCTCGCCGTGGCTGCCGGCTTCGATCCGTGGGCCGACCAACGCGGTTTCCGCTGGGAAGGCGCCTACTACCTGAACCTGATGGGCGGCACCTTCGTCGCCGCATGGGCCCATGAATCCGAACCCACTTACTTCTGCATCTACGTGACGGCGAGCCGCCGCGTCACGGACCTGGTCACCGTGCTGAACGAGGGGGCAGGGCTGACCACCTGCGACACCAGGGACGCGATCCTTTGGCCGCTCCCGCCTGGAAACTACAAGCAGGCGTTCTCTGGCAAGACGGCGGACGAACGGTGGCAGCTCCACCGCGAGGCGCTGGACTGCCTGCGGGACCGCCTCGGCCTGGCCGTCAAGAGCAACTCCGGCAGCTTCCAGGACGCGTTCGCGCATGGGGTGACAGAGGGCGTGCGTCACGTGCGTTCGCTGCCGCTCTGGCCCTTGCGCTGGCCCTGGTGGTACTTCGTTCGTCGTTGCCGCCTGTGCAACAAGACCGTCCGCGAGCAGATCGAGTCCGGTCTGACATAGTGACGCCCGCCCCGCGCGGGACTGCACTTGGCCCGGCTACTGACCCTCCCCTGTGCCGTGTCGTCGTGGTCAACTTCGGCGTTCGTCTTTGAGCCGCCGCACGATCTCGGTGAGCTTGCTGAGGGCTTCCAGGGGCGTCATGGCGTTCGTGTCGAGGCTCAGCAAGTCGCTCCTCACCTGGGAGTCGAGGGGCTTGAAGAGGGGCAACTGCGCACTGCGGGGGCGGGGCTTGTCCGGGGCCTCCTTGGGGACGAACCGCGGCTCATCGTCCGGCCCGACGGCGTTCTCCTCCAGGTGCTGGAGGATGTCCCGCGACCGCGCCAGCACTTCCTCCGGCACGCCCGCCAGTTTGGCCACGTGGATGCCGTAGCTGCGGTCGGTCGCCCCCGGCACCACGCGGTGGAGGAACACGACTTCGCCCTGCCACTCGCGCACGGCCACGTTCAGGTTTCGCACGGCCGCGAGCGTGTGCGCAAGCTGCGCGAGTTCGTGGTAATGCGTCGCAAAGAGCGTGCGCGCGCCCGTTCGGTTGTGGACGTACTCGGCCGTCGCCCAGGCGATGCTCACGCCGTCGAACGTGCTCGTGCCGCGGCCCACTTCGTCCAGGATGATCAGGCTCCGGTCGGTGGCGTTGTTCAGGATGTTCGCCACCTCGATCATCTCGACCATGAACGTGCTCTGTCCGCGCGCCTGCTCGTCGCTGGCGCCGACGCGTGTGAAGATGCGGTCCGCCAGGCCGATCGTGGCCTCCCGTGCGGGCACGAACGATCCCATCTGCGCCATCAGCACGATGAGCGCGGCCTGCCGGATGTACACGCTCTTGCCGGACATGTTCGGGCCGGTGATCACGAACAGCCGCACGTCGCGCCCGTCCATCTCCAGGTCGTTCGGCACGAACTCCTCGCGCAGTGCGTGCTCGAGCGCCGGGTGCCGCCCGTCGCGGATGACCAGCGCACGGTCCTCGGTCATGCGCGGGCGGACGTAGCCGGACTCGGCCGCGACCGTCGCCAGAGACGTGAGGACGTCCAGCGCGGCCAGCGCGCCGGCGGTCGCCTGGAGCCTGGGCGTGTGAGCGCTCACCTCCTCGCGCACGCGCTGGAACAGGTCGTACTCGAGTTCCTTCGCCCGCTGCCCGGCCCCGAGCACGGCCGACTCCCGCTCCTTCAGATCCGGCGTGATGTAGCGCTCGGCGTTCTTCAGCGTCTGCTTGCGCACGTAGTCGGCCGGCACCTTGTCCTTGTGTGTGTTCGTGACCTCGATGTAGTAGCCGAACACCTTGTTAAAGCCGACTTTGAGCGACGGGATGCCCGTGCGCGCGGCCTCCTGCGACTCGAAGGCGGCGATCCAGCTCTGTCCTTCGCGGCTCGTGCGGCGCAGCTCGTCCAGCTCGGGGCTGTACCCGTCCCGGATGATGCCGCCCTCGCTGAGGAGCGCCGGCGGCTCCGGCCTGATCGCCGTGGCGATCAGCCCCTCCGCCTCCGGCACCGCGTCGAGGCCGTCACGCAGTCCCTCGAGCATCGGGCTCCGGACGCCCGCGAGCCGTGCCTTCAGGTCCGGCACGCGCGAGAGCGAGTGCTTGAGCGCCATCAGGTCGCGGGCGTTCGCGCGGCCGCAGCAGATCTTCGTCGTGAGGCGCTCCAGGTCGTACACGTTCCTGAGCGACCCCGTCAGGCCGCCTCGGAGCGCTGCGTCCCCGACAAGCTCCGCGACCGCATCGAGCCGCTCTTCGATCTCGGCGCGCCGCCGGAGGGGCATGAGTACCCAGCGCCTCAGGAGCCTGGCGCCCATCGGCGTGCTCGTCCGGTCCAGCACGTGGAGCAGGCTCGCCTCGTGTCCGGAGCCGCGCATGCCCTCGGTGAGTTCCAGGCTCCGGCGCGTGGTGCCGTCCAGGATCAGGTAGCGGTCGCCGGCGAAGGGCTCGACCTTCCGGATGTGGCCGATGGTCGTCTTCTGCGTCTCCTGGAGGTAGGCGATGAGGGCGCCCGCCGCGCCGAGCGCCGGCCCCATGCCCTCGCAGCCGAAGCCGTCGAGCGTGCGCGTGCCGAAGTGGCGGTTCAGGGCGCGGCGGCCCTCGTCGCCTGAGAACTCCCACGGCGGCCTGCGCGTGACCAGGCAGCCCGTCGGCAGGCTCCGCAGGGCGGGGTGGCCGTCTTCGTCGCCCGGCTCTTTGGCCTGGGGCAGCAGGCACTCGGCAGGCTGGATGCGCTGGAGGCTGTCCCCGAGCACTTGCGGGGCCACCTCCTCCACCTCGAACTTGCCCGTGGACAGGTCTACCCACGCCAGCCCGGCGCGCGGTTCGCCCACCGCCACGGCCGCGAGGAAGTTGTTCGACCGACTGTCCAGGATGT
>Ga0315291_10009453_pt1 | contig 11941 bp, 35 predicted proteins | sample YL17G12_20_MG_FD_203070 | JGI IMG/M metagenome (GOLD analysis project Ga0315291, IMG submission 203070) | Sediment microbial communities from Yellowstone Lake, YNP, Wyoming, USA - YL17G12_20 | ecosystem: Environmental > Aquatic > Freshwater > Lake > Sediment | place: USA: Wyoming | collected...
TCCACATATTCAGCGTTGCTACTAAATCCGATATCATTCATTTCTAGTAGGATATCTTTTAGATCATTTACATAATCAAAGTAATTGAAAGTTTCGTTATATGATTTTAGGTGTTTCATTATTTCTTTATGAATGTTACTACAACTCTATCTATTTTATCTTTAGTAAGACATGTCTCAACGTCACGCCATCTTGAAGTCAAAGCTTGATTATTTATACATTTATTACTTTCTAATTCCCAATTCTCAGATACCATATAACCAATCATTCTATTGATAACACCCTCTACTTCACTATATGAAAATATTCTTTGTTTACCATCATAATTATCCACGATAGTAACTCGTATTTCAGCTGGGTGTAATTTATAATCCATTTGATATGGTGGATTCTCATGTACGAAAACATCAAAGTCATCGAGTTCATATGATATACAGTTAAGCTCATGACATAAATCACTATATTGTAATTTTGATTTTGACCAAACCTCACCAACCGATTCATTATAATACTTTAAGTATTTCATTAACTATATATTATATCGTCTAACCAACTTCTCGAATTTGTATTTCATTTACTATTTATTATTTAAGGAACACCATTTTACCTATCCCTATCCAAGATGATCTACTATTATCATTTGGTGGTAGTATATTATTAACTCCACCATTAAAAGCAACCCGCGCTCTTTCTTGTCCAGTATAGTCATCATATGCATGTGTGTAGTGGATATTAAATTCTGATAAGGTATCTACATAATTAAAAGTATTATATCCGATACTCTTCATATAATTAATTAAGTGTTTTATATTGGGTAGTATATCCTTAAACTGAATTTGAGCGACACCAAGCCTAACCACAGCGCTAATTTCAACATAGATACCATTTGATCGACCATATACACTTATATGTAATCCCATATCTTCACAATCTCTCAAGATATCCTTTATCTCGGATTTGATATCATCAAAGGATTCAAATAGTTTATATCTCTTTAAGTACCTCATTTAAAGAAGGATATTTTAAATTCCATCCAGGTCGAGTATCGTGCATTTTTTGTTATCTTTGATTTGAATCCCTCTCCACTCATATACTTACTCATCCTATCAAACACTAGAGATACTAGATCTGTAACACTAGTATCTCCTTCGCTCTTTATTCTATCCACATCAACCGATACTGATATCTCTGGTTGAAATACCAATACCTTAACTTTATATCCCTCATCGGTTAGATCCAGACATATATCCTTTAGTGTCTGCTTATACTGAGCATGTTCTGGATAAACTAATGTGAGTCCTTTATATAACTCGGATTCAAATATCTTATATGATTTTAAGTGATTCATATCTATTTCTTTTCAAATCGAATTTTGTATAAGTATTCCGTACCAGGTCCTGCACTTGATGCGACCAGAAGACGAGTGGAAAATATTACACCAAATCCCTCTGTTTCAAGATATGATATTAGTCTATCCACTACCGGCTTTATCTGATCCATTGAAAACGAATCCTTATTCTTACTTACAGTAATAAAGATTACTGTTTTGTAATTTTCACTTAATTCAATTCTAACAGTATCGAAATATCCCTCATCTGTTAAATCAAGTAGAATATCATAACAGACTCTTTCTATTTCTTTATTCTTATTTGCATATGCCGATACTCCTCCTGACCAGGGATTGTTAGATTCATCAGATTCAAATATCTTATATGTCTTTAAGTGTTTCATATCTTAGTCTTTACTATTACTCCAAATGGATACTCTAATTATCGGTTCTTGTAATACCGATAATTTCATTACTGATTCTAAATCGATTTGATGTCTTATATCCAATCTAGTCTCAGCCTTTCCAATACACCCTTTAATTTCTTCTAACATAGAGGTTATCTTACTTGAGACCTTATCAATATGTCCTTTTGTGTTTATTGGTATACTTATTACCCAGAACGCCATAACATCACGTCCTACTTGCGTGTGTGTAACCTTTGCTGGTGCGGAGTCATCTATGGGACTTATAAAGTCAATAAATGATTCCTTTAAGTGCTCATCAGCTTCTCTGAAGCTGAAATATCTTGTCCACTCAATCTTATTTTCATTATAACTTTTTAAGTGTTTCACTTATTTAACTAATTTTCTTCTCACTTCAAAGCGCCTTTATACCAGGATATCGCCATAAAGGGGTTGGTTGAAAGAACCTTATCTCTATACCATATATCTTAACGTCTGGGTAATTTACAAGAATTTGATGATTAATTTCTTGTAACATCTTTGTCTCATAATAACTATCATTAGTGTTATATAATCTCATAGATGTAGTAAGTACGTTTTCCCCAAGAACATTATAAATCCTATCTAATGTATCCTTTATATCAATAGGTTTGAAACCTAATTTTAAATCAGAGATATATTCATCATTAGACTTTGTAATCCTTAATACCTGTATATGTTGTCTATACTCACCACCCGGAACTACACTCGTATAGAAACCATCATCCTCCAAATCAAGACATATATCCGATATAGTCTCAGACAAGCTTTCGTTAAATTTCTTTAAGTGTTTCATATCTATTTATATTGATCGGTCAATGTTTTTATTTTTATAGAGTATATATTTATTTGGTAGAGTGGTAATAATTCCGTATCTATTTGTGATTTGGATATTTTATAATAATTACTTATCTTTGTATATTAACCATTAAAACAATATAATATGCACATCGTAAAGATTAAAACCGCTCAAGAAATTATAAAGGATATGGCTGCTAAGTATGGAGTCGGATATCGTGATATTACTAAACATAGTACATATCGAGAAGGTACAATTCATATCGTGCATAGTAATTCGGGTGGACCGATATCAGCATCTGCTTGGAAGAACCTTATGACACTACTTGAATCAAATGGATATACTTGGTGTACTGGTGTATTACCTACACAGAGTAACAAATGTCCAAACGAGATATCAAGATATCTACATGTTAGCAAAGACAAGACGTTGATGCTTGGTCAACCTCACGTAGCTATTGATGGACACATTGATAATAAGTTACTTATTAAGTTAAACGACTTCAAGAAACTATTAAAGTAACTATGAAACAATCAAGCGAGAAGACTATTAAACCCACTATCTCTGATATTCTATTGGATATAGAAGATATTAATTGCTCTTATAAAACACACTTTAATAAAGAAGACCGTAATGCTGTTGGTTATTCTAAAATCAATAACATTACTGTTCGTATTAAAGTACCAAGTGATATAATATTTGACCTATCACTAAGGAACTTAACAGAACGATATCGATGTAAAGATACCATTCTTAGTACGATTAATAGATTATCAAGTTATCTTGAATATGAAGGTTTCAAAAAGGTACATGAATATAACTCCACTAACTTCTTAGAATTACAATATAATATAAAATAATGCCAAAAAACATATTACATTACTATCTATTGATGATTTACTACACGGTGCGGAATAAACTATTCCCTATTTATACCGGTCCATCATCTGTTCGATATATTGGATCTGAGGAAAAAGTACCAAAGGTTCTTCGTCGTCCAGATGATAAAAGAACGGTGGTTAGAGTAAACTACGAGCGAAGTATGACCATAGGTAAAGTATATCAATCAGAACGACAAGATAGGATATCATACTACTTAAAGGATGATAGAGGAGATTTGTGTGAAGTGAGTAAGAGTATGTTTGAGGACATAACAGAGACAAGAAATAAATTACTAAAGAAAATAGGTATATGACAGTAATCTGTATTAAAAATACTTATAGTGTTGGTATGGCTTTACTAACCAGCACAGGAATAACGATTAACAAAACTTATAACGTAGAAGAGGTTTCATACGCTGTAAATTCACCAGCTAGTTTCTATCTAATTAAAGATGATGTTGGTAATTTTGTTAACTATAGCAAAGACTACTTTAAGGTATTGGATGAATACAGAGATAATAAACTAACACAACTAGGAATATAATGACATTATTAACTATAATAGAGAAGTAAAATATGAAATTAGAAGCACTTATTAATATAAAGTTCTCTTTCAATTCAGATAAGTTAACCATCACATGGAAGACAGAAGAAGAACTATTAAAACACATTACTGATTTGGTTAAATCATTTGAGGACTCTGATGAGGGTATTAATGGTCCGAAAACAGTTGTTGATAAAATTCTTAGTCTTAAAGATAAAATTAAGGCCTATGAACTTGATACGAATCGTATAGAGAGAGACCTTCAATTCCTAGAAAGAATGAAAGAGACTGATGCTAAATCGAATCTTGATAGGATGGAAAAGGTGATCAATAATAAGATTGAAAGGGAGAAATCTAAAAATGGTGACCCATATATTGAATTGACAAGAGAAGAATTTTATGATATACTATCATTACAGAAACATAGAGATAATCAATTAAATAAATTAGCATGAAATTTACATTAGAAGAGGTAGAGATTATTAAAGATGCACTAACTGTATCACTTGATAAGTGTATGGATCACTTAGAGGACTTTCAAGGAGTGATTAAAATACTCGATAGAATTGATGAAGAAACTGACTTAGATTAATATGAAGTATTATAAGAGTGATGATATAAAGAAAGCCTTTAAGGAAAGGAATCGACATATAGTAAATAACTGGATGAGATTAAACTTTAAGTGCGGTCCACAATCCGTAGTTACATATGATAATGATTTCCCTATTACCCTACGTGGTAAGTATGTGGGTGTAGAATGTAAATGTGGTAAAATATTTTATGATTCTAATTAGAGAACAGATAGAAAAACATAAAGACTTTGTTTATGAGATAGAGTTACATATTTGTGATAGATCAAAAGAGGATGTATTATGGATAGACTCTATTACAAATAGATCTAAATGGGTAGATGGAGTTAGTGGATGGGTTATTAATTATACTTATGTTCCACGAGATCCTTTTACACAAAAAGTACAAAAGGATAAACTACTTACTGGGATTAGAATAGTGGATAATTATAACTCACCAACATCATATAAGGTACTATGTGATATGATTACGGTTATATTAAGAGATATTAAATTAAACAGTATTGGAATATGAATAACTTTCGATTGTCTTTCCAACATCCTAACACAACTATTGGTGAGTTTAGATTGATCAATCAATTAGAGATAGGTGATAAAATACAAGTTGATACAACTAGAAATGATTACAGAGATTTAAATGGACCCAAACATCTAGCCACAATAATAGGATTCAATCACCCAGAAGATTCACATCCAGTTAGCGTGATATATGATAAACAACCAGACCATATTTATCATATCCCATTAAAGTGGATAGACATAAACGAAACTATATTAAGAGATATTAAACTAAATAGAATACTTGATGAGATTATTAAAACGGTCTGAGTTATATAACGGTATATTAGTACAATGTCATTATGGTAACTCAACTAATGACAAAACCTCAGAAACCTTATATAAGATTATTATCGAAGAAGATGATAATGGTACACACTATTATTATAGTGCTGTATATTTAGATATGGAAAATCAAGATTGCGGTTGGCGTATGGATTCTAGTCTTGTTATAGATTATTGGTATGAGACAGACTTAACAAAGAAGTTAAATAGGAGTTCAAAAATAGAACAGATATTATCTTAATAATCCGTATATTTATAAAATGACAATTGAAGAACATATGTATCTAAAAGGAGATAAACCACCTTTACCAAATGAGGTTATTGATCTGAAAGAAGTGAGTAAGTTGCATTTTATCAACACAAGCTTTAGAGAATATTTATGTGTATATGGGGATTATATAATTGCTGTATATCCATTTGCTATTAAAGTGGAATGGTCATTTAGAGCCGATGGAAAACCAGTAACATATGATTACTTTAAAATGCAAGGTGTTAGATCAAGACACCATCATCAAGATTTTACAAAAGGATTGATAAGTACTGACCCTTGTGATATCTTTGAAGAGATATGTGGTATTAAAATACATCACAGGGGTGATGATAATGGTTCTATATCAGATGATCATTTAATGTACATTGATCATTCAGGTGATATTAGATCATTTGAATCTATGATAGTATCACAGAAAAGAGATAACAAACTAAAAGAAATATTAAAGTAACACATGCTCAAAGTAGGAGATAGAATAATCAATAAACCCAGAACAGATGATAAGTTACCCAATGGATTTGGTAAAGGAACCATAATAATGGTGAGTTGTTTACCAGACGAATCTGTTGATTATATTCACTATCTTATTAAATGGGATGATCCAATGAAGAGTAGTAAATTCGGACCAGAACCTATGATAGTATCTCAGTCATGGGCAATGAAAGAAGTTATAGAGTTGGATATACAAGAAGTAAGAAGTAATACACTAGACGAAATACTAAAATATGAAATATCTTAGAATACTAACCACCATACTTATCTTTATATTTGCTAGTTATACCAATTCTGTTTTATATCCTGGTCCTCATTGGCATATTAAAACAGAATGTGGTACCGTTCAATTAAGAAAGATAGTAAGAGAGAGTAGATATGATGCTGCTCTTGAAGGATATCAAGATGAAGAGATACCAACTATACTTGTTAAGTTCCCAAGTGGAGAAGAAAAGTTAGAAATTGGAATCGATGCTTATGAGAAACTAAAATTAAAAAGTAATTATTATAGATCTACAGTAGTTGATAATGAAACACCAACATTATATAAGATACTAAATTGGTTAGGTCTCATATGCTTTCTATGGTTTATAGTTGAACTTATACATGGGTTTATAAAATTTCTATCATAATGGAATACAGAAGTAAACTAATCTTTAGGGATAACCGATGGATGATAGTCGATATATCTTCACTTGCTAAGTGGAAAGAAATGACACAACATATACCTGATATGAAAATCAATATTAAGTTCGAGAAGTCTATCATACAATACTTACCATTACACCCAAATCCAGAACTATATCAGGGAGTTGACCCGATACCATATACCAGAGAAGCTTCTTTATCCAATATAATGGATAATAAGGATATCTTTGTAAACTATAAGGTAGTAAACGATTCCAGTATTAAAATGATGAATTGGGATAGAATAGATTATGCTGTTATACTAAGATGATTAAGATACACAAGTTAGAAGATGGTGATATTATAAAGATATTACCCTTCGTTGATAAAGACAATAATATTATTTGGTATAAGAAATATACTTGTGCTTTTATTAATAATAAAACCATTTATGATAATAGCGAAAAGGAATATTTGAGAAGAATATCACATACTCTTTATAGAAAAGATGGTGATGTAAAACTCCCAACTACAATTAGATACGCTTATAATATTTATATCAATGGTGAAATTCAAATAATTAACTTAGGACTGACTTTATATAATATAATATCAACTACCAAAAAAGAAGCATTGGATTTACTACAAATGGATAATAACCATCTCTATATTGTTAAAGAGATGATAAGTGGATTTTCATCTTGGGGTAAATCCTATTTTGATGAATTCGAGTGGATCCCACCAGCTTCTAGCAAAGAAGAGTGGTTAGAGTATATTAAATCAAATCAACCAGATCTTGATTCTTTCATAGAGAGTAATAACATATTCCATCATAAACAAAGGATAATTAATTACTTAGGTAAAGATATGTTATCTGAATTGATAGTAGATGATAGACAAAAGAAATTGGAATTGATAGGTATATGAGATTTTATATGTAGTTAAGTATTTCATTACCCTCTATTACCCCTTTCAAATTCATGTGAGACAACAATATAAGGTTTCAAAAGTTAAACGAATTACTATGAAATAATTTATATTTCAAATTTCAAATATATACTCTATGAAATACCTTAAATCATTTAACGAAAGTATATCCGATGCCTTCTCCAAAAAACGTAGAGAACTACAAACTTCCTTTAATGTTCCCTATTTAATCTAAGTGTGGTTTCGGTTTCCCAAAGTCCATGACTTGTTGACATTTCATAAAACTCCTCATTGATTCGATATTTTACCTCCCAATGTCCTGGAAACGATTCCACTGCTACATGAAATCCTCTTATATAATCCACCTTTACAATTTTAAGAACTCGATTGTCCTTTTCATAATGAAATTGAACTAACCTACCATCATAGAAATCTTTATATTTAACTCTAATCATAATTATTTATCTAGTATCTCATTCAGAAGCATCTCACGATTGACTACCTTCATAACATTATCAATATCTTTACGAACCAGTTCCTTTACAGAACGAATATAATCATCACATAGTAATGCAGTAGATTCAGCTTGTGTATCTGTGGTAGTTAGTACACTCATTCCCTTCTTTAGAACTTCATACTTAGTAAGTAGCATATTGTGTATTGCTTCTGGATTAGAGAATACAAATGGAATAGCTTTAGAATTCTTCGGGTCTATCATTTCGTCCCAAAAAATTAATCTCCAGCTATATAACCCAGTGTATATCCGTCTAATACAAGGAAGAAATACAACTTGGATCTCACTATCAATTTGGTTATCGGATTCCTTATCATTAACAAGTATGTCAGATCCTATATCAAGTAGGATGGTCAACTCATCCTTTTCCACATTGGATAGTTGTTCCAAGAACCCAGCCTTTTCCCAAGTAGTCTCTCGCAATTTTATTGCTCTTAGTAGTTCGTAATCAAACATTTAATATTTTATCTATTTTATTATTCCTTACCTCGGACAATGGTTTGAAATAGAGATTAAGTAGTTGAAGACTTATATTCAATGGTTCACCATGTCCATAATTCTCAACTATATAATAAAGACCCCTATCCACCCACACATCATATTGTTTTCCTTTAACTAAGCGATATGAAGATATCATACTGTTAGCTGCCATAAAGTTGGAAGACTGTCTCTTAAGAAGTCCCATATACACTAATTTTTTTATCTCATGTTTCATTTAACTACGTATATTTTAGCGCTTCTTTAAGATGATTCATATATGCTGCTCCGTTGTCCATCTTCTGTGCTAACTCGGTCAAATCATCTGCTTTAAGATTCTTTATGTCCATCTCATTGACAAATTCACCTATATCATTCATCATACCATCCGCTTGTTCTTTAGCATCAGAGAATCTTTCATCAAGTATAACATTAAGACCACCTTCTCTACCAACGAACAATGACATATAAGGTCCTACTATATGCTTTGAATATTGGTCTATTAAATAACATAAGTATTGGTTCTCTTTGGTAGTAGCATTGAATATATCAGATAGTTTAAAATACTTGAATTTATCCTTGATACTATCTAAATGAGATTTGGTTAATTCTGGTTCCATTATTCTAATATTTTATTAAGTTTATCTTCTCTAAGATATTCAAGTATATGTTCTTTTCCAAAAATATGTTCTGTCTTCCGAAGTGATAGGTATGATTTTAATGCCTCCCATATCTCAGATTTATTACCTACTTTAAGTCCGACATCGGACCAATTACCTGGTTTATTCCAATCATACCAATTCTTCTCGGTAAGATAATACTGACCACCAGAGCTAACCGATATATCTAAAAAATATTTCATATTCCTAATTCATTTAGTCTTCTATTTCGTGTATCACTAATAGTTTCAAAGTACTCCTCAAATACAAACTGTGGTACGGAGTAGAAGTCTTTCTTTGGTGACGAAGAAGGATAGGGATAATATATCTTATAATGCACATCGATGCCTTCTCTATTCAACTGAACTTCAAATTCATAGTATAATCCATCCATTATCCACCAACTCTTATGATCATACTTTAATGTCTTCTTACATAATACCATCATATATCTATAATATCTTATCTATTTTATCATTGCGTTTATTAGCTTTCAAGTATGGACAACAATCTGGTGTCTTTTCGTTACAATTCAAATTGTAATTTGTTAAACACAATTCACCATCTTCCAGTTCCTCACCAATTGAATTTAGTTTACGACAAACAGTATCATATATAGGATTTTGACCACTCTGAACCATAAAGTGATCATAAAACTTACAACTAAAACAAGAGTAGAATCTTTGTTCTGGTATAACAACCTCTTTGGGTCCTATTTCTTCTCCGAAAATCATATACCCAATTCCTTTAGTTTCATATCCCTATGTTCAGATGTATTGAGTTCAAAGGTCATTACATGTACCCAGGTCTCAACACACCCACCAACAATATTAAAGTTATCATAGTCTTTGACTTTATATCTATCAAAATTAGTAGATAAAGTATCAGTGATAACACATCCTTTCGCAGGGATATCATCTCCATAATGACCATATCTCCATCTAACCTTATCTCCTATCTTATACCTCATCTAATATTTTATTAAGTTTCTCTTCTCTTAAAAACCGGATCACTTCTTCCTCATCCACTCTACCACAATAATTCTGATATTCACCATCACCAATATGCACACAGTAATTTATTTTATATATGAGTTTTGGGTTATCATCCAAAAATTCCCTATCCACATATACATAATCCAAATCATCAAAGGAATAGTCACTAGTATCATATCCAGTATCTCTCTGTATAATTAACTTGACGACCCTATTAAGATCCTCATAGAGGATACATTTAACTAATTTTACAAGCATAAGTAATATCTATATCATGTCCGTTTATTGTTGCTATCATCAAGTTTGATCCATCGATAGTTTCAGATCTAACCTGAATAGATCCTCCTTGTAGTTTATCGTAGTCTTCTTTTGTAAGATGAGGTCCTACTTTTCCCCACCAATTATTGATTCCCTCCATATACATGGTTAGGAATTCTTTTTCTTGTTCTTTATCCATTTAATATTTTGTTAAGTTTATCTTCACGAGCATCTTCTATTAATAGGAACTTGTCCTTCTTATGACTCCACAACCAACCACCATCATCGAAGAGGATATAAGATGCGATATCATTTTTATCATCTGTCACATCATATACTTTACCAATGGTTAACCAATGTGGATGGAGTCCATGACTTATACACATTACTTTCATATCTTATGTTTTATTGTAAAGTTCCTTTATTATTGGTATCATTTTATCAATTATCACATCATTTAATATTTCATTAAGCTTTTCTTCCCTTTTCTTTGACCTCATCAAAGAATCATCATAAACAAAATGTAGGTTCTTTGTACCTATCGTAGTAAATCCACATTCATTCTCCATCATCAAACACTTATATTCGGTGTGAGTATATTTAAGTCCGAAGTATTTATATACATCTTCACTAGACAAAGAGTTATTACCACATTGTGGACATTCATGACATAGATCTATTTGTATCATATACCTAGTAGTTTAAGATTATAATCCCTATGCCAAGGTAAACAATAACTATGCACAACTGACCTCATAGCAAACTCACATGATGCACCAGTTTCTATATTGTGTGCTTTTATCCAGGTACAACTAGTTGGACTTGTTCCACCACTTGGCCAATTTGGAAAGTGATTAAGAAGTACCGCATCAACAAGATATACTCCCGGATTCGCTCTACCAGCATGTCTAAATGGTTGATAACTTAATAAGAAATATTTATCTACTTCAAAATTCATATGTCCTCCTGTTCATCAATACCTAACTCCTTTAGTTTCATATCCCTATAACGGGCCCTATCTAATTCCATATAACAAAAATCAGTTAATGTATTTGGGTCCCCATCTATTATAACATGACCATCACCAGCATCACATATCTCTATTGAAGTGATAACTCCACAAGCTTTGGATAAGGCTGTAGCGTGTGTTTTCATCCATCTTCTATCCTTTGAGTGTATATGAACAACGAAGTCACCTACCTTAAAGGTCTTACCAGATGATGTCCATTCCATTGCGGTTCTTATCATAATATCTTACTTAACTTATTATCCCTTGTAAGTTCCACATCAACAA
>Ga0315291_10009454_pt1 | contig 11940 bp, 11 predicted proteins | sample YL17G12_20_MG_FD_203070 | JGI IMG/M metagenome (GOLD analysis project Ga0315291, IMG submission 203070) | Sediment microbial communities from Yellowstone Lake, YNP, Wyoming, USA - YL17G12_20 | ecosystem: Environmental > Aquatic > Freshwater > Lake > Sediment | place: USA: Wyoming | collected...
CTAGCTTTGCCTGGAGCATATCTTGCAGAACAGGGATCTGGTTCCAGTTGGCAAAGCTCAGGCTCACCCACACGTAGGGCCAGCTATTTATGTCTTCGTCCCAAATCATGGTGCTAGCACCACCCTCCAGGGTGATCAGCACCTTCGCCGCGGCATTGCAGATAGGGGCTTGAGTGAAAATACAGTCAGTGCCCGGGCCACCCCACACAAAGTCCACTTTGTCTGTATCTATTAGGGCTTCCGTGACGTCCGCTAGGTCCCACGTCGCAACGTCAAAATCGCGCACCTTCAGTTCTATGGGGACCTTCTCCGCATAGTCGCTGAGAAGGATGCCGCCATCCGCGTTCACCTTATCAGCGAACCATCTATAGACTAGTCCACCGTAACCGCACTCGAAAACAGCCAGCGGTCCATCCAAGTCTCTAGCCAGACCAACTAGGATACTTTCTGGCGCTTCCGGCGGCACAGGGCCCCCACAGCCAATCAGGCCCAAGCTCAGAGCCAGGATCGCTGCTAATGTGATAAAAAGTACTTTTTTCACTATTTCTCCTCCTTCTTAAAGATTTCAAGAACTTGTTACGCCTCTCCGTCCTATAATCGCTCGCCATCACCTCCTTCTATCTGTATTTTTGTTCCGCTATCCCGAACGAATTTTCGTTCCCAGTATTGTGCTTCATCATCACCTTCATTACACTCTCATGTGCTCATAATAGTATACTACGAATGTTAAAATCCCGTTAATTTGGCAAGGGTAGATGTAGTGCAGTTTCTGATTTTCCGTTGGATTTTGGGGCGTTTTGGAAGCCCTTCGCCTGTACAGTTCTGTGGTTCCCTGATTTATGGGACTCCGCCGGCCAAATTGAGCTGGCCAACTCTGATTTTTTCCCCTTCAATTTCCGGTACTATTGGCTATTTTGTAAGAGGTTGGTTTTTTGTTCTCAATCGTCAGCATATCACCTCGCCGTCCATCGGTCAAGGCAGGTCTCCCCGTTCAGTAGTAGAAGTGCACAATTAACACCAAAGCTCATCATAGATATCCCCAGCCCCACATCTCCACCAAAGCAGAAGTTCAGCAAGATTATGCACAGTCACCCGTCTAGCCTCTTGTTGGACGTAACAGGATTGCATATTAGTCACAAATGTGCAATCTCGTTTAGATGGTGTTCGGGGGACATAATACCTAATTTGTAGTAGGCCTAATTGGTATAGTGTCCCTGGAATTGCGAGAATAATCCCTCGCTCAGCCGGTGGTGACCTGCATCATCAGCCTGACCTAAAGAGGCGGGAGTGCGATTAAGCTGGCTTTCGAACCTTTCCCGGGCCAAATGAAGAATAGTCCAGGTCATAAAATTGCCTGCATACGGTAAATAGACCATACTGCACGCCGCCTAAGACTATCTTCGCCTCCGCAGAATCACGATAATACTTCTCGTAGTTGTTTTCACGGACATAACCGAAGGAACCCATGAGCTCCATCCCCCTCAGGATTAGTTCTGATGCCTTCCTGGTAATAAATACATGCACCGCATGTCCTTTGGCTGCCATACTTACCGAGTCCCAGGGACCATAAGTTTCTCGATGGTCAAACTGATACGCCAGTTCCAGGAAAGCAGCTCTGCCCACAGTTATTACCGATGCCATCTCGCCCAATATAGCAGCCGATGAAAGGTGCTGGTTGATTGGTTTTCCGCCTACTATCCTCTTTCCTGTGTAGTCAACAAGGACATCGAAGGCCCCTTGTAGAATACCTGTGGCATGTCCCGAGTTCATAGCCATAGGAGCAGCCAAGATTTCTTGAAAGATAGCCCAAGCTTCGGACCCCTGCAGTCCCCACTCCTTGGGCACCCTGACATTATCAAAATAGGTGGAGGTGTTTCGGTCAGATTGCATGCCACATTTGACCTCAAATTTGCCATGGGAAACGCCAGGCCAGGGTTCGGGGACATAAATCAAGGCAAAACCATCTATTCCCATACGCGGGTCCATATTACAAACCACGCAATTGAGGTCAGCTATGCCACTATTAGACGCCCAAAACTTGTTTCCGTTTATTACCCACTCGTTACCTTCAAGTCTGGCCCTCACACCTATCGTTCTACCCTCATTGAGCGAGTTCTCAATATCAACGGCAGACTCGCCTTCACTGAAGTTCATGCAGGCAACGGCCAACTCTTTGCCGGTGAACTTGGGGGAAAATTTATCAAGCACCGCTTTCGCCCATGCCTTTACCTTTGGAGAAAAGGGGCCGATATAGGCTGTAAAAGCCGGTTGCCACCCCCAGTCAGTGCAGGCACTGTGCATACTTATGCCATAGTCGCCGCGCCCCATCTGCTCCTGCTTTAGAGCAGCACCAACTACGGTACCCTTCTCCGCAAAGCCACCATACTCTTCCGGTATCATGCTTTTCTGGCAACCAAGGTCTACCTGTAATTTCTTCAGGATGGGAGTAATTATTTTTTCATGTGTCACATCATCATCAATCTTGTCGCGAACCGGCATAATCTCTTTGTCGGTAAAATCAGCAAACATCTTCTGCAGCATCCGTTGCTCTTCATTAACAAAACACTCCGGGTATTGTAATTTGTACCACTGACTGGTCTGATTTAACACTTATCCCTCCTTTGAACGCACATTTCTTGTCAAGTTCTGTGCTTCGATATTAGATTTCTTCAGTTAATAGACGCTCTAATGCATCGTTGCCCCCTTTCCCAATCCTTTTTTGGCCCTCCTGCTGTGGAGTACGCCGTCACCCATGCTGGAACCCCCATCATCCAAAGGTATTATTCCAAACCGCTTCGCCATACAGGAAATTAAAGCTGCCCCATCTGGTAGTTAGACAGCAATTTCCTGCCTTAAGGCTTCCACGATTCCCTTAACCTTTTTCTTATGTTCCTCTCTACCTATAGTGTATGAATGCGGAACCCAATTCATGTCCTGCAAATTTTTCACCATACTGGGAAGCAAATCCCAGGGGATGGATATAAGCAGTAGCCCTTCCGGAAATAGCCTTCTTGACCTCATGCCGAAACTAAAACCGGGCATCGTGAAATTCAATTCGCCACTTACGTATGGGTAGATATATAGCCAGGCGCACGCCGCAACCGGTGTCCCCTTAGCGGACCACATATTCCCCGTCGTATAACTGTTTGCCCTAAGTATGATTTCTGCTTGACTCGGGTCGGCGGTGACAATTAATACGTCTGGCTCGAATGACAGTTTGTCTAAAGGAGAGAAAGCGACACAGTTAACGGTATCCTTAGCCAGTCTCGGAATGAACCGATAGATTCTTCTGTTGGCACGTGCTTCCTTAAAGACTTCTAACTTAGGTCCTACTCGTCCGCTCTCGAAAATTGGGTCACTATCCACCATACCCAGTATCAGCGGCCCTATGCATGTAAAGTTATCCTTTGTTACATAGAAAGTGCGGCCACTTTGCGCTTCTACAAGCATCTCACAAAAATCTAGAATCTTATCTAACTTTTTGATTCCATCTGGCTTAGTAGGTAAGAACTTAACACCCACGGGTTTCCTCTCAAATTTAAATTTGTTAAATATGGATAAGTCCTGTTGTATTGAACTCATATCAACCTCCTTTCTGGTTTCATCATATGCCTGCCCGTCATTTACTGCACTATATGGTGACCACAATTGACAACAAGCGTGTGCCCGGTTATCCCACTAGACTCGTCTGAAGCCAAGAAAACTGCAGCAGCAGCTACCTCAGCTTCTTCAGTCGGTCTCTGGAGAGAATAGTTTACAGTAATCTTGCTCATTAACTCGTCAAAAGGAACACCGGTGGCCTTGGATCTGCCCATTACCACATCGCTAAGACGTTCTCCCCTGACCGCAGCAGGGCTAATGCAGTTGACACGAATATTGTATTGTCCCACTTCGATAGCCAGTGTTTCGGTCAACCCAACGAGCCCCCACTTGGAAACACAGTAAGGACTTCTCATAGGATACCCGAACCTTCCACCGTCACTACCGATGTTTATTATATTGCCCTTTCGGTGCGGAATCATGTATTTAAGCACCTCTCTGGCACACAGCATGCTCCCGGTTAGATTAGTGGCCAGCACCTCGTTCCAATCCTGCAGTCTCAGGTCAACGACATTGACAGTAGGTCCGCCAATGCCGCTATTATTAACCAGAATATCAACCTTGTCGTAGTCATTGAGAGTTTCGGCTACCAACCGCTGCACTTGCTTTTCATCAGAAACGTCGGTTTGTATGGCTTTTACCCTACCTCCGTCCGATTTGATCTTTTCAACGGTCTCATCTAACCTGGAGAGGGTCCGAGCGGCAATTACTACTATTGCCCCCTCAGAAGCAAAGGCCATCGAGATAGCCTTGCCGATACCTCTCCCACCGCCGGTAACGATAGCTACTTCATCTTTTAATCCCATGTATTGTACCCCCTTAAGCGCTAATTTGATGTCCATATAATTCTTATATGGCAAGTCGCGGTCTCCCAGCAAGCTACAAAACAGACATATGGTGACACCTCAATGGCACACACGCGATGTAGAACATCCCTTCCGTTGTTTCTTTAGTCAAGGTCAATGACTAAACCAATCGGGGTAGATTTGTGTGAACACTATAGAGGATACAGAGGGATCGCACGAAGGTCCAAGATACTTAATAGGGTATCCAATTCCTCTCGCCTCAAGTGCTTGCAATCCTTCGACGGCTTTAGCCATCATCGCGGGTGGCAGCGCCATAACCATCTCATCCTCGGTAACAGTGCCGAACTCCCTCTCTCCCAGACAAGGAATAGCCAGGGCCGGCTTGCCGCTGGTATAACACTGAGCCAACCCATCGGCACAGGACCCCTCGCCGATGAAGAAGAACTGAAAGCGCTCGTAGTCTTTAAACTGGAGACCGTTCATCAGGAACATCATCTGCGCCGGGTTAGCGTAGATTAAGATAACATCGGGGTCAAATTTCCCGGCAGCCAGCGGGGCGAGCACTACAGCTTCTCCCGGGGGAACCAGGGGATATTCAGCCATTTGTTTTTTGGCCTCTTCCACATTGGCAAACCAGGTCTTGGCGAAGGCAGTCGCCTCCCAGGTGATCTCCTTTTCGGTAGTAGCCGCTAGACCGTTTATTCGAGCGCAGCGCTCACCGAGGTTGTCTCTGGTCACAGCCACTGTCAAGCCTATTCTTCGGACTAGAGCTGGTACTTGGCAAAAGGTGGCTCGACGGTCAAGTCGTATCAGCTCTGGTATCTTATTCAGTTCCGCCATCTCTTGCAGCCTTTTGTAGGCGATGGGCTTTGTTCCCAGGCGAAGCAAACGCTCCATCTCCTTGGTAAGCTTTGCCCAGTCAACCGCTGCAGCTTCCTTTTTCTTCACTTTTCCCCCTCCTTCTTGCGTTCGCTATTTGGCAAAGGAATCATAGGCAGCTTGGTGTACGGTTGTCAACATTACACGCCTCGCTTTACCCTATTTCCCGGGGCTAATGTCTTCTTAGTCCTATATCTTACGTGCCATGCTGTTTTCATCCAAGGAATCCAGACGGACTTCCCTAGTAACACATCTTTCTTGTCGTTTCGAGGAACGAGAGCGGGATCGCAGGGATGCAATGACAGAAGACGTCTGCCGTTCCGGCTGCGTGTCCAATATGCCATGGTCACAATACGACATTTCCAAGTTGGTTCGAATACAACCTTGGACCATGTGTTTTGTGTGAGAAGACGGCGCTGGCACCGAAAATACCCTTTTGCAGGATGAATTACAGTACCAGCGCCGGCGATACACTAGTCTTTCCGAATGACTGGTAAGAGCAAGTAGGAGGGGTGTTTGCCATCGCGGTAGATCTTATGGAGTGTTGGTTTGCTGTTGCAGACGTGCCACATTACATCATATGTTTCTCGGTCGGTAGGAATATCGATGCTTGATATCTCCAGCTTGATGCGGTGGCCTGCCTTAAACGTATAGGAAATCGGGCGTAGCTGAGCGACGTATTCGTTGATCTCCTCCGGTTTTACGGGAATCGGTTTTGTGAAGTCGTGTCCGATTTCCCATGGCGTTGTCCTATTCTTATCGACGGCCCTGAAAGAGGCTTTGAGCCAGCCCGAAGCCAACGGCAGTATGCGGCTGTCATCAGAAGGCTCGTCTCTCACGTCTATTCTGAAGTTTGTATCATCTGCATCTATAGCAGCGTAGAAGACTATCCTCGGGGGACCGGTTACCTGCAGGTCCTCGGCTAGGGACGGAGTCAGATACTGAACACGGGCTCTTTCCTCTGATACATAAAGGGGCTGCTGGACAAAACAATCCGGAACATCGTTATAATTGTCCGGTTCCGGCGACAATCTCTCCAGGCTGTTAAGATAGAATTTCGTCCAGACAGTGCTTTCAATCGGCCACTCATTCGCCTTGGACCATTTGTTGTCCACCGCCGTATAGTATCTTACCGGTGGCTCATCCATAATACCCGTATCAATGCCCTTAAGCCAGTAGTCATACCATCTCAGAATCTCTTCGTGTTCAGTCTTCCACGGCCGGGTCCCCATATAAGAATACAGCAACATCTTCTTGGGGACCTTCAGCGTGTTATAAATATTGACCTGCGGTTGGGAGAAGAAGCTGAACAGAGGCCCTCCCACGTAAGTCGGGACTTTTATCTTGTCAACCATGTAGCAGACTGACCTCTCCCGGTAATATGGCCCATCATTGGGATTAAGCATGAAGTCGAAGAGGACAGGATTCTTCTCTGGATACTTGAGCAAATGATAGAGGTAAGGGTATTGCCTTAGATCCGGATTGCTCAGGGCTTTCTCTACAAGCTTCTCCAGCTTCTTGGGAGGTGTGTTCTTTATCATGGCTGATACAACATTCTTGGGGGCATAACCACACCGTGCGGGATACGTACCGGTGTACAGACCATAGAGAAATATATTCAGGACTCCACCTTCATACAAACCGTGGTTATATAAGTCGTCGGCGAATATCTCCCAGGGGCAGATTGCTTTCAGATGTGGCGGCTGTTCAGCGGCTACAAGAAGCTGGATTGTGGCAAAATAGCAGATACCCCCCATCCCAATTTTGCCATTGCACCAGGACTGCCGTGCCAACCACTCTACAATATCGGCGCCGTCTTCTCCTTCCTTTCTGGAGAAGAGACCTTCATATTCACCCTCCGAGTAGCCTGTGCCTCTCAAGTCTCCTATCACGTAGACGTAACCCCTGGGCACGAAAAAGTCGGGGTTGCCAGCTTCTATTGATGCTTCAAAAACCGATTTGCCGAACGGTTGCGGAGGTGTGTCAAATGTTTGTACATCCTTGCCGTACGGAGACAAAGCAAGCAAGGCCGGGAACTTGCCAGGTGCGTCCGGACGGTAAATATCAACGGCCAGCCGCACTCCATCACGAGCTGGAACGTAGACATCCCTTTCGACCTTTATGCCATACATCGGTTTAGATCCGACCTGTTTCTTACTGCGTGCCATTCTTCCTCCTTTTTTGGCTTTCTTCGGCCCGCCTCTCACAAATCTACTTCAAGCGGGCGATATATACCGCCACGGGCCATCAGCGACATAGCTAAAATTCTATTGATGTACTCATGATCCCTTTCATGAAGCATTTTCCAGGTTCACCTCATACGCCTTACATTTACCTATAGAATGATAACTCACTTCTTTAGAAGTCTAAAGCAATAGTAACAGATTCTATGAGCGTTTGCATCCAGCAGCGCTCGGTTAGTAGGTTAGTAACACATCTCCTTGGCGTTGCGAGAAGGACAGCGAGGAGGCAACTCTTGACACAAGAGAAAGTCTCCAGCCCTAACCCCGGACCGACTGCAGATGCCGAGGTCAGAATGCCGAATGAAAAAGACACTGGAATTGTTAGGGCTTATACTCAGGTGCTCTGCGGTAAGGGGGTTTATAGTCGGGGTCTTTCAGATACGGGCATGTATCACCGCATGCTTGTTTATTAGAGCATTTGATAACGTGAGAGCCGTCGTCATACTTCACAATATAAGCATTAACATGATAAATCGGGCAGGTTATGCGACGCCTTTCAACTATACTTGCCATGCCTAGTTATGTCTCCTTAAGAAGCGTTCCTAGTTTATCTTTACGATCCTTTCTTTTCCTGGCTACTATTAAGAAAGTCCTGGGCACATCTGCCATAAACGCTTCTGATTGTTCGGCAGCATCAGTGTAAAACGAGACGAGCTTCTGCTCCATATCAATGGCCTGATTTAAGGCATCAGTGTAGCCCAGTCCTTTCGCGGGTTCTCTCTCAAACGTATATTTATCGGTTTCTACACTGAAGGCAAAACACCCCTCAATGGCATCAGTGATAACGCCGTAGTATGCCCTTTGAATCATCACTGTATATTTACTATTCTCTCTGGAAAAGGCGAGAAAAAGCTCTGCCCCTTTGGGATATTTCTCTGCCATCTTTTGATAAAAGGCGGCGGAATCCGCTTCCAGCTGCTTGGAAAAACTGATAACCGAGGCACTCGTATTTAACTGCATTTTACATCTCCTCCGTTACTAACTAGGGCCACCTTTCGATTACCACCTTGCTTTCTGTGAAGAAGCGGATGGCTTCCTTACCTTGAGTGTGCAAGATTCCGAAGAAGGAGTCGCGCATCCCGCTGAAGGGGAAAAATGCCATGGGTGCCACTATACCGATGTTGATACCAACGTTCCCGCTCTTGACTCTATACTTGAACTCTCTAGCAGTTCTTCCACTCGACGTAAAAATAGCATCTGCATTATGGAAGGGATTGTCGTCACATGTTTTAATGGCTTCATCAAGCGTTTTGACACGGATGATACCCATGGTGGGACCGAATATCTCCTCGGTAACTATCTTCATTTCAGGTCTAACGTATTCCATGATGGTTGCACCCAGGAAACAGGTATCGGGATAGTCTCCTTTGATTCTGAAATCGCTCCTGCCATCAAGTATTATCTTGGCACCTTCTTTAATACCACTGCTGATATACGAAAGTATCTTTTTCTTTTTCTCGGCATCACGGACAGGGCCCATCTGAACTTCCTCATCAAGACCATTGCCAATTATTATCTTCCTGGCTGTGTCTACGACACCCTTAACAAATTCCTTGTAGAAATGGTCATCGTCGCCAACAACAATGACATTCTGACCGGCCAGGCAGCGTTGCCCCGCATTGCCGAAGAAAGACGTCATCAGTGCCGGTATGGTCGCTCTCATGCTGCAATCCGGCATGATTACCATGAAGTTTGATGCTCCACCCTGAGCGATGACCCGCTTGCCGGTGGCACCACATCTCGGGTAGATAACATTCTTGGCAGTAGGAGTTGAGCCGACGAAAGTAATGCCCTCAATATCTGGGTGGTCCAGCATCCTGTTGACCACCGTTCTTCCACCATTCACTACGTTCCAGACGCCAGGAGGAAAACCCGCTTCGTCCACAAGTTCCGCAATTTTCATCTGGCTTAAGGGAACCTCGCTTGAGGGCTTGATTACGATGCAGTTGCCAGCCGCGACGGCGTAAGGTGCTGACCAGAGCGGAATCATAAAGGGGAAATTAAAAGGTCCGATGATGCCAAAGACGCCCAACGGTGTAGGAATAAGATATTCATCAATACCGGACGCGATATCTTCGGAATTATAGCCCTGCATCAGGGTGGGAATACCACAGGCAACCTCTACATTTTCAATGCCGCGCCTGGTCTCACCTCTGGATTCATCAATTGTCTTTCCATGCTCCTGAGTTTGTACCCTGCTCAACTCTTCAAAATTCGCCTCCAGCAACTCCTTCAAACGGAAGAGGCATCTGGCACGGGCAGCCGGCGGAGTTCTTCGCCAATCAGGGAAAGCTGCTTTGCCCGCCTCGACTGCGGCGTCAATCTCTTCCTTGGTTGAAATCGGGACTTTGGCAATGACTTTACCATTGACTGGATTCACCACGTCCTGAATCTCACCTTTAGACCCAACCCATTCTCCGTCAATGTAATTCTTGACCTCTACTATCCCTTTTATTGGTTCTTCCAGAATAGCCATTTTTGCCCTCCTGATTTATTCTCTCAGACCTTGGTAGATTCTCGCCATCAATTGGTAAGTCATAAGTTACCCTGATGGATAGCCTCCCGTCAAGTGGTGTGGACTACCACCGCTAATCTCTCTCCGTCATCAATTTCCACGACTTTTATTATTAGCAATATTTGTCAGCTGTGGGTAAAACGCATGAAGAACTGCAACAAGATCTGGCCAAGCAGCCGGTCACACACACCTGGCAGCGTAAGATTAAACAGGCATTAGACCCCAATAATCTCGGGGACCGGATGTATCCTACTCTTGACGAGAGGTAAAACAAGAGGGACGAACTTTTTGCCTTGGCAAACGCAATCAAACAATAGAGCGTGTTGTTTAACTCCGGTAACAACCACTTGTATTGTTACTAGAAGCTATTCCATGTTATGAATGCTATTAGAAAAGTGCGAAAATTGGGCATTAATATTAGAATATTCTCATGGTCAGACTGCGCATTAGGTCCCTGCTAGTACTCCTCGGACTCAGTCTGGTATTTTCCTTCTCTGCTTGCCAATCATCCGAGATACCTGCAGGCTCATCTTCGCCCTTGGCGGGTACTGTCCAGAAAGATGTTATTTACAGTTCGAGTAATGGTGCTGATCTCAGATTAGATATTCACTATCCTAACCTTGTGAATGGACCAATTCCGACGGTAGTCTATGTTCATGGTGGGGAAGGGGGGACTCGAACCCCCACGCCTTTTGAAGCACATGATCCTAAGTCATGCTCGTCTGCCAATTCCGACACTTCCCCATAATTTTCCCTCCCCTACCGGAAGGGACTTAGAGATAGGGCTATTTCACCCTCATCTTAGTCCTCTCCCACCAGGGGCGAGGAATCCCATGCCATTGCGTGTTAACTATAATACAATAGCATTTTAGGGGACTAGCCTCAAATCGTCACCACGAAAAAGCCTCAAAATCGAGCACAACAGGCGGATACTGTCCGTTCAATAGGCAATGAAGATATATGCGAAAAATGAATCTTGTGGTAAGATAGAGAATAAACTGTCGCCGGGGGTAATTTGAGACTATGAGTATACAGGCAGCAGAATTAAAAAGAATAGCTCAGAAAGCTCTAGATACATTGGGTGTTGCAGATTATTCCGAATTGCAGATTACGTACGCACTGAAGACTGAAGGAAAATGGAAAGTAAGCTTTGAGTATGAACCTTATCATCGTCTTTTTAGCAGTGGTGTTACTAGAAAAGTAGGGTCCTTTGTGGCTGATGTGAGAACCGGAGAAATTGAGGGGATGTGGTTGGATAGATCGTGGAAGTAAATAGAAGTACTGTGCTCTAGACAACTGGTCAAATCACCCTGTCAGTTTCAAAATGAGGTTCCAACCCCTTTCAAACTCCTGAATAAGCCCCCGCAAATTCCAAAGACACCATTCTTCGAAAAGTGATTGGCCGGGCCTACCACAAATCAGATACTACGTCCCCGGAGTAATCCGAGAGCGAGTCCGTCGCCCAATCCAGGGGCCCGGAGTCTCTTGCCAGATGACCAGCATCGACCCTATAGACATAGGAAGGAGTTCATGTAGGGTTCATGGAGACTTCACGGAGGGTTCACGGCGGTGGTGCTAGCATATAACCGCACCGTAGCGAGGTTTCCTTTGCTATTGTGTTCACTGCTCAACCTCCTTTCTTTGTGGGGGTCCTGGTTAGCTCAGCCGGGACCCCCAACTTTGCGATAAGACACGCTACGGGAGGCAAAGGTATGTGGCTAGAATTGATTCCTCTTACCAGGTATCCACGAAATCGTGACCTGTTCTCTCGGTGCGTTCAGCGGGAGCAGCTTTCAAGCCCTCCATAATCCATCTGCGTGTATCCGCCGGGTCAATAACCGCGTCGATTTCGAGGTAAGAGGCCATATTGATGGCTTTCCCTCTCTCATATGCCAGG
>Ga0315291_10009456_pt1 | contig 11938 bp, 7 predicted proteins | sample YL17G12_20_MG_FD_203070 | JGI IMG/M metagenome (GOLD analysis project Ga0315291, IMG submission 203070) | Sediment microbial communities from Yellowstone Lake, YNP, Wyoming, USA - YL17G12_20 | ecosystem: Environmental > Aquatic > Freshwater > Lake > Sediment | place: USA: Wyoming | collected...
ATGACCGGGATGACGCCGCCCTCTCACGGTGTCCACGAGAATTCGAAATCCAAGGTGCCCGGCGGCAGTCTGACGATCGCCGAGTATCTCAAAACCCAGGGCTACGCCACGGCCGCCTTCGTGGGCGCTTTTCCCCTGAATTCACGCTTCGGGCTGGGCCAGGGTTTCGACGTCTATGACGATCGTCTGCCTTATAAGCCGGCCAACCTGGGGACGTTCTCCGAGCGGAAAGCCCAGGACGTCGTCGCCGCCGCCATGGCCTGGCTCTCCGGGCAGAAGGGGAAATGGTTCTGCTGGATTCATCTCTGGGACCCGCACGCCCCCTATGCCCCGCCCGAACCTTTCCTGACCGAATACCGGGACGACCCTTACTCGGGAGAGGCCGCCTATGTCGACGCCCAGCTGAGCGTTCTCTTCGGCATGCTCCAGGACAGCCAGCTCGCGGAACGGACGCTCGTCGTCCTGACCGCGGACCACGGCGAGTCCTTGGGCGAGCACGGCGAGATGACCCACAGCTACTTCGCCTACAACAGCACGATCCATGTCCCCTTGATCATCGCCGGACCGGGCGTCCGGCCCCTCCGCGTGACAGGGACCGTGGGCCATATCGATATTTTCCCCACGGCCTGCGAGCTGCTGGGCATCGCCCCGCCCAAGACCCTCCAGGGCCGTTCCCTCGTGGCTCCGATGAAAGGCAGGCCCCTCGACGAGCGGCCGGTCTATTTCGAATCGCTCGAGCCCTACCTCAACGAGCGATGCGCGCCGCTCCGCGGCTTCATCGATCGCCGGACGAAGTACATGGATTCGCCGGTCCCGGAGGTCTACGACATGGCCCGTGATTTCCAGGAGACAGAAAACCTGGCCGGAAAGTCGGATCTCGGGCCTCTCAAGAAAAAGCTGGACCGGCTCATGAAATCACTCTCGTCGTCAATCGCCCCCGAAGAGCCGAAGGTCGTGGACCGCCAGGCGCTGGAAAGACTCCGGAGCCTGGGATATGTGACCTCTCCCATAACCCAGGTCAAGTCCTCTTACGGCGTTGAAGACGACCTGAAGAGCTTTCTCCCTTACCAGCAGAAGCTCGAACAGGCGATTCTCCTGCTCGATAAAGGCGGGCTGGAGGAGAGCGCCCGGAAGATGACCGCCTTGACGAAGGAGAAGGCGACCTTCGTTCCCGCCTTCATTTATCTGTCACAGGTTTTGCAGGACCAGGGCCGGTATGCGGAATCGGTCCAGACCCTCGAGGACGGCCTGCGGGCCAACCCCGGCGATTACGCCCTGATTTCCGGCTTAGGGACGGCCCTCGTCCGGACGCGACAATGGGATAGGGCGGTCGAGATCCTTCAGAAAGCCCTCGGAGTAATCGACTACGACCCCGATGTCTGGAGCAACTTGGGGATCTCCTACATGATGAAACAGGAGTATCCCCAGGCTCTGGAATCGCTGGAGAAGGCGATTTCCCTGGACCCGGGGTTTGTCCTGGCCGTGGCGAACGTCGGAGCGGTTCGCCAAGCCATGTATTTCAACCGGGGCCGGCAGCCCGAAGACCTCTCTCTCTCCCTGGATTACTTCCGCAGGGCTCTCGCCGTCGACCCGACGTTCGACCTGGCCTGGCGCGGCCTGGGGGTCTCCTGTTGGACGGCGGGCCGCGACGATGAGGCCATCGCGGCCTGGGAAAAAGCCGTGGCCTTGAGTCCCGGAGATGATTTCTCCATCTACCACTTGGGAATCCTGTACCTCAACAGGGGCGACAAGTCGAGGGCGTTACAGAATTTCGAAAAATACGTCGAAATCAAGGGTGACAAGATCTCCCGGGAAGAAAAAGGACGGCTCGACGCCCTGATCGAGCTGTGCAAGAGATGACGGATCTTCCCGGGATGGAGGGATGTCCGATATGTCCATGAAACGGCCGAGAAAATGGCTCCTGGCCGCGGCCGCGGCGGCGGCGGCCATCATGCTTCCCCTCTCTCTCCGGGCGGCGGAGACGAACCTTCTCCTCGTGACCATCGACACCCTGCGCCCGGACAGGCTGAGCTGTTACAGTCCGAAGCACCTGCAGACGCCGCGGATCGACGCCCTGGCGGCTTCGGGAGTCCTCTTCGAGCGCGCCTTCGCCCACGTCCCCCTCACCCTGCCGTCCCACACCAGCATCCTCCTGGGACTGCTCCCTCCCAAGCACGGCCTCAGCGAGAACAGCAAGTCCCTCGTGCCCGGCGAGTTCCCGACTCTCGCCAGCGTTCTCAAGGCCGGCGGATACAGCACGGGCGCGTTCGTCGGGGCGTTCGCCCTGGATTCGGGCCGCGGACTGGCCCGCGGGTTCGACGTTTACGACGATCACTACCCGCGGAAGATCATCCCCGGGGCGCTCTATCCGGAGCGGCCCGCGGAAAAAGTCATCGCCCCGGCTCTCAGCTGGCTTTCGAAGCAGACGGGGAAGTGGTTTCTCTGGGTCCACCTCTGGGACCCCCACGCCCCCTATAGCCCGCCGGAGCCCTACGCCAGCCGTTTCAAAGACGAACCCTATGCAGGAGAGGTGGCGTATGTCGACGCCGAGCTCGGCAAGCTCATCGACGCCGTCGAAAAAAAGGCGGGGCGTGAAAAGACCCTGATCATCCTGACCGCCGACCACGGCGAGTCCTTGGGGGAGCACGGCGAAATGGAGCACGGCTACTTCGCCTACAACTCGACGATCTGGGTGCCCCTGATCATCACGGGCCCGGGGATCAAAGCGTCCCGGGTGAAAGAGCCCGTCAGTCACGTCGATATCTTTCCGACCGTCTGCGAGGCTCTCGGCCTCCGGAAGCCGCCGGCCCTCGCCGGCGCTTCGCTGGCGCCTTTGATGAAGGGAGGAACGAGGAAATCCCCGCCGATCTACTTCGAGGCTTTGGATGCGCACCTGAACAGGGGCTGGGCGCCCCTGCGCGGCATCATCCGCGACGGAAAAAAATATGTCGATTCGCCGATTCCCGAGCTCTACGACCTGGAAACGGACTTCGACGAGACGTCGAACCTCGCGCCCAAGGCCGATCTCTCCTCTCCCCAAAAAAGCCTCGCCGAGATCATGGCCCGGGACATTTCGCCGGACTCGGCCCGGGCCGCCCAGATGCCCAGCCGGGAAACGCGGGAAAAGCTGCGGAGCCTGGGGTATGCCGCCGCGCCCATGACCCAGGTCAAGAAAAGCTACGGCCCCGAAGACGACCTGAAAACACTCTGCCCTCTCAACCAGAACCTCTATACAGCCGCCCGGTTGTCCAAAGCCGGAAAGGCCGCGGAGAGCGTCCGGCTCCTCGAAGACACCATCCGGGCGAGAAAAGACTTCAGCCAGGCCTACGACGGGCTCTATCAGGTCTATATCGCCCAGGGCCTGGTCGATGACGCGCTGGCCTCCCTCGAAAGGGGCTATCGCGCCAACCCTGCGAATTATTTTCTCGTGGCCGCATACGGAGTCACCTTGGCCAACAACAGGAGGTGGGCGCAAAGCATCGAAGTTCTGAGTCAGGCCGTTTCGATCTATGACCGGGACGCGGAAGTCTGGGATTCCCTGGGGCTGGCCTACTGGAAAACGGGGGATTACGAAAAGGCCAAGGCCCATTTCGAACAAGCCCTGGCCCTGGCCCCGTCCGACGCCATCTACAACGACCACATGGGCTCCTTCTATGTGGCCACGGCCCTGAAACTCAGGAGCGCGACGGATATGGAACGGGCCGTGGGATATTTCGACAAGGCCATCGCCGCCGATCCCGCGCTCGCCGCGGCCTACAACGGCCGGGCCGGGGCGTTCAGGATTATGGGCCGGATCGACGAAGCCGTCGCCGACTGGACGAAGGCCGTCGAACTTGACGCGGCCTATGACCTCCCCGTCTACAACCTGGCCTTGACCTACCTGGAGAAGGGGGACAAGACCCGGGCCCTCGAGTTCTGCCAAAAATATCTCCTTATCAAAGGGCCGCGCATATCCGAGCAGGAGCGGAAGGACGTCGAGTCGCTCATTCAACAGTGCAAAAAATAGGTCCGAAGAAGCGGCCAGAAGATGAGGAATAAAAACGGGTTCTTGGCCGCCGCGGGCGTTTTGATTTTGCTGGCGACGGCGGCCGTGATGAAGCCGTCTGCCCGGACGGCCGGCGCATCCGCGGCCGGCCGCATTCCCGTCACGGTCCGCGTCTTCAGCGACGGGCTGTTCGTCGGGGACCTGACGCTCAAGGACCTCGAGCTCTCGGACGGCGGGATGCCGGTCGAACCGGAGGCCCTCTTTCTCGTCCGGAAAGACAGAATCGAACGTCAGGAAGGAGCCGCGGATATTCACCCGGATCTTTCCCGGAAAATCACCCTCCTGTTCCAGCTCACCGATTACCACAGCAAGATCCCGGAAGCCCTCGCCTACCTCTTCAAGGAGGAGCTCCTTCCCGGCGACAGCCTCGAGATCCAGACACCGGTCAGGAATTACCGGCTGTCCCCCAAGAGCCTAGCCTCCAAGCCGGGCAACGTCCTGGCCCGGGAATTGACCGATATCGTCAGAAAGGACATCGTCCAGGGCGGCATGGCCTACAACAGTGTCATGCGCGACCTCAAAAGGATCGTGCGTCAAATCAGCGGTTTGGGGAGGGCGGGCCTCGGCGACACCGAGGGCGAAATCGAAGACGGGTCCAGCTTGGAGCATCTCCTGATGGACTACGCGGATAACCTCCAGAAAATGGAGGCCATGCGCGCCATGAACGAAGGGAACCTGATCGAGTTCGCCGGCGCGCTCAAAAAACACCCGGGACGGAAATTCCTCTTTTTCTTCTACCAGCGCGAATTCCGGCCCGAGCTCAACTCCAACACCCTGGACCTGCTGGTCATGGACAATTCGGACAGGCTGAACGTCCAGTCCGACCTCCAGACGCTTTTCCAGATGTACTCCCGTTCGATCACGATGAACCACGCGCGGCTCAAGGAAGCGTTCGCCGATTCGATGGTGGAATTCAGCTTCCTCTTCCTGAACAAGCCGCCGGAGCGCATCTCGGGCATCACCATGCGGGAGCAGTCCGAGGACGTTTTCAAAGCCCTGTCGATGATCGCCCAGGTCACGGGCGGGATCACCGACACTTCCCAGAATCCGGCCGCTTCGATCAAGACGGCCATGAAGGAATCGGAATCCTATTACCTCCTTTACTTCACACCGACCGCCGCGGCTCCGCCGGGCAAATTCATCGATATCAAGGTCAAGGTCAAAAACCGGGATTGCCGGGTCATCCACCGGGCCGGCTACCTGTCCAGGTCCTGAAGGATCTCGCCCCCCGCCGGCGGCTGGCGCAAGTTCGTCTTGAAGCGATATTCCGGAAGAGAGGAGTTCAGACCATGCCCCAACTTCGCTATCATCATATCGGAATCCCCACGGACCGGCCTCTTCCCGAGGAGGACTATATCGCGGCCTACAAGCTCTACGCTTCGGGATATTTCCGCAGCCCTTATGGCATCGAGTGGATGAAGTTCGACCCGGGCTGTCCCCTGCCGGAACTGGTCAAAACGGTTCCGCATATCGCCTTCGCCGTCGAGGACCTCCAGGCCGCGATCGCCGGACAAGACATCCTGATCGCGCCTAACAGCCCGTCGGACGGCGTCACGGTCGCGTTCATCGTGGATAACGGGGCGCCGGTCGAGCTCCTGCAGTTCGACCGGCCGGAGGCCGAGGTCTGGCCGCGCGAGGCGAAATTTCGGATGGAATGAAAAGCCGCGTCAGAGGATGGCTTTTTTCTTTTCCAGGTAATAGAGGTAATTCTCGTACGTGACGTCCGGCGGGACGCGGTGATCGACGCAGGGCAGGTAGCCGCCGCGTTCGACGAGGGGATGGAGCTTCTCGAGCTCCCGGTCGATGGCGTCTTTTCCGGCGATCAGGGCCATCTTGTCGACGCCGCCGAGCAGGAGCACGTCGTTCCCGTACTCTTCCCGCAGCCGCAAGGGATCCGTGTGCAGGGCCTCGATGGGGAACATGCAGTTGATGCCGCCCCTGAGCCAGCCCGGGACGAGCTCGTAGATCCGGCCATCGCAGTCGAGGACGTTGACAGCGATGCCGCGCGTCTTGAGGGCGTCGGTGATCCGCTTATAGCGGGGCACCATGAGCTCTTCGAAGAGCCGGGGCGACATGAGCGGGCCGTGGTTGTAGCACATGTCCTCCCACCACCAGGCGACGTCGACGCCCTCCGCCGGGATATGCTTCTCGATGAACTCGAGGTCCATCAAAGCAATGTGCTCCATCATCTCCTCGATCCAGGCGCGGTCGGTCATGAGGGCGATGGACAGGTTCTCGAGGCCCATCCAGTCGCGGAGCCAGCCGTAGAGCGAGCCGCAGTGGAAGAGGATGGGCATTCCCGCGGCGTGGGCCGCGGCGACGGCCCCGGCGACGTCTCCGATCCGGCCGAGACGTCCGGGGTCGAGCCGCTCGTCGCGGAGCCTCTCCCAATCGGCCCGGGTTTCGACGGCGAACTTGAGGAACTTGGGCATGGACGAGTCGTAGTCGAGCATCTCGGTGAGCGCCCCGTCCTTGGTCTGGACGACGCGCCGCTCGCCCCGCTGCTCGATGGTTTTTTCCTCAAAGGCGGGAAAAAGCCCCTTGTGGATGGGCACTTCCGGGATGATGGAGATCCCCTCGAGGCCGAAGTGCTTCTCGACATCCTCGTTCGTCCGGCAGCCGCGGGGCAGGCCCTGCTCGTGCCAGACGGCGATCGTTTTGTCCCAATAGCCGAACTCCATGTCGGGGACGCGGTCGGGCTTCTCCCAGCGGAAGACCCTGTTGAATCGCTCTCGAACCGTCATTAGCTTGAAGGCCCCTAGCCAACCTGGATGTACTCGGCGAATGAGCGCGGTTCCGGAAGCGGCTGATTGTCACGTCGAAGGCCCCGTATGTGCATTTCGATGGCCTTCTTCATATTCCTTTCGGCGGCTGGCCGCGTTTTCCCGGCAGCGATACACCCCGGAAGGTCTGGAGAATAGGCCGAATAGTTCTTTTCAGCTTTTTCGATGATGACGAGATATCTGGCCATGACCGATGACTCCCTCTTTGGGCGACCTCATGCCAGCCGTCTTCCCTGAGCTTCTTCATAATATCACGGATTTTCATTCCTTGACATAGACGGACGGGAGCGGCGGAAATTCTCGGTCCCAGGCATGCGTTGAAAAGCGGCCGCGCCTGTATTAGAATGAGGGGCATAAGGACCGAGGTGCCCGGGATGAAACACCGATCGAACGGTAGAGCCTTCTTTGTTCTTTCCGCCATCGCCCTTGCGGCGTTCCAGGGCTGTGCCCGGAAGGGCCCGAGCCCTGACGTCGTCATCGCCAAGGATGCCTCCTGGCACGAGCGGGCCGCAGCGGCCGAGATCCGCCGCTATTTCTACCTGAGGACCGGCGAACTTCCGGCCCTCCGGGAAGCGGCGTCGTTCTCCCGCATCCCGCCGGGCGCCGTGGCCGTGCTGGAAAAAGGCGGGACCTTCGCCCGGGGCCTGGAGGACGCCGGCGCCGCGTCGAAGATCGCCTCCCTCGGGCCCGAGGATTACTGGCTGAAGACGGTCCCGCGCCGGTCCGGGCAGGTTGTCCTCGTCGCCGGCGGCAGCGGCCCGGCCGTTCTCTACGGCGCCTACCAGTTGGCCGAGATGCTGGGCGTCCGTTTCTTCCTCGAGGGCGACGTCGTCCCTGACGGGATCATCGAAAAAGTGAACCTCGACCTCGACGAGACAGGCCATCCTCTCTTCGCCGTCCGCGGCATTCAGCCCTTCCACGATTTCGCCGAGGGTCCGGACTGGTGGACGCTCGAGAACTACAAGGCCATCCTCGGCCAGCTCCCGAAGCTGCGAATGAACTTCTTCGGCCTCCACACCTACCCCGAGAATCCCAGCAAAGAAAAAGGGGCCACCCCGAACGCCGAGCCCACGGTCTGGATCGGCCGGGAGGGCGATTTCGGCCCGGATGGAAAAGTCCTCGCGAGCTATCCCACGAGCTACCAGAACACGGCCCGCGGCAACTGGGGCTACGAGGCCAAGAAGACGGGCGATTTTCACTTCGGCGCGGCGCTTCTCTTCGAGCGCGACGATTTCGGTAACGACGTGATGGACGGCTTCAGCCCCGATCCGGCGACCGCCGAAGATTCAAACCAGGTCTTCGACCGGGCCGCGGCCGTCTTCCGGAACGCCTTCACCCTGGCCCGCCGGTTAGGCGTCAAGACCTGCGTCGGGACGGAAACGGCGCTGACGATCCCCGACCTGGTCAAGAAGCGACTGGCCGACTCCGGCCGGGACCCCAAAGACCCGGCCGTCGTCAAGGACCTCTATAAAGGGATGTTCAAACGGATCGCCGCCGCCTATCCCGTCGATTACTACTGGTTCTGGACGAACGAAGGGTGGACCTGGTCCGATGCCTCTCCCGAGGCCATCGCCTCCGTGACCACGGACCTGGCCATGGGCATCGAGGCCTGGCAGGAGGTCGCCCCGCCCTTCAGCCTGGCGACTTGCGGCTGGGTCCTCGGCCCGCCGTCGAACCGGACGCTCTTCGACCAGGCCCTGCCGAAGGACGTGGCCATGAGCTGCATCAACCGCGAGGTCGGCAAGGCGCCTGTTGACCCCGGCTTTGCGAGGATCTCGGGGCGGTCCTTATGGGCCATCCCCTGGATGGAAGACGACCCCGCGCTCACCTCGCCCCAGCTCTGGGCCGGGCGGATGCGCCGCGACGCGGCCGACGCCCTGCGCTACGGCTGCGACGGCCTCCTCGGCATCCACTGGCGGACGCGCCTCCTCTCGGCGAACGTCCTGGCCCTGGCGCAAGCCGCCTGGGACCAGAGCTGGAACACTCTGCCCGGACGGGTCGCCGCCGACATCGGGCCGATCACCGGCCAGTACGTGGCTTTCAAGGACCAGGAGATCGCCGGCGCCGGCCGGGGCCGTGCGGCCATTTACCGGGACGTCCGCGACCGCGTCTTCGGCTATCATCTGCCCGTCCCGAACGGCATCTACTCGGTGACGCTCCAGTTCGTCGAAGGCGAGATCAAGCAGAAGGGCGGCCGCGTTTTCGACGTCCTGATCCAGGGACGCAAGGCCGCGGAGAAAGTGGACATCTTCGCCGCCGTCGGACTGTTCAAGGCCTACGACCTGACGTTCGAGAAGATCGAGGTCGCCGACGGCCGGCTGGCCATCGATTTCGCCGACCGCATCCATTACCCCTCGGTCGCCGCCATCGTCGTTACGGGGAAGGGCTTCGTCAAAAAGATCAATTGCGGCGGCCCGGCCGTCCTCGATTATGAAGCGGATGGACCGGAGACGGAGCGTCACCTGCCCGCGCTCGATCTTTACCGGGACTGGTGCCGGGCTCAATTCGGCGCCGGGGCAGCGGAGGAGATCGCCGCGGTTTTCGCGCGCATCGATGGCCGGCACCCCGTCCCCGTCACCTGGATCGGCGGACCCGGGAACATCCAGCCCGACCCCCGGCCCTGGGACGAGGTCGTGCCGGCCTATTCTTTCGTCGACGAGCTGGCCGTTCTCGGCCCGCGCGTCGAGGGGAAAGGGAATCGAGAGCGTTGGGATTACTGGCTTCAGAACTTCCGCTACATGCGCGAGGTCGCCCGCTTCAATTGCCTTTGGGCCGTCTACAACAAGGCCGTGGAGAAGGCCAAGGCGGCGGAGGAGGAGCCGGCGAAAAAGGCCATCCTCGAGGCCGAGGCCCTGCCGGTCCGGGCCGGAATGGCCGCGGTCCTGCGTGAAATTTTCGCCGCCCTTCTCGCCACCGTGAGCAACACGGGCGAGCTCGGGACGATCGCCAACTGGGAACAGCATCTCCTCCCCGGCGCCTGGGAGCGGCCGGAGGTCGAGCTCATGAAGATGCTGGGCGGGGAATTGCCGTCGGATGTCCTTCTGACCCATGAGTATGCGGGGCCCCCGCGAGTCATCGTCCCGGCCGTTCGTCCGTCTCTCGAAGCCGGCGAAGCGCTTTCGTTCAAGGTCCTCGTCCCGGCCAAGGGCCGGCCGGAGTCCGTCGCCTTCTATTGGCGGGAGATGGGCCGGGGCGCGTTCCAGGCCGTCCCCTTGGATAACGTCGCCCGCGGCGTTTATCGCCTGACGTTTCCTGCTCCCGCCGCCGATATCGAATATTATTTCGAAGCGAAGGCCGACGGACAGGTCGTCCGCTTCCCGGCCACGGCTCCGGCCCTGAACCAGACCGTCATTGTTTTTCCGGTGGCGAAATGAGCGAGACATTCCTCCTGCCGAAGCGCCTCCGGGCCGCTGAGGTCGTCGCCGCCCTCAAGGACATCGGGCGCCTGATCGAATCCGGTCCCGTGACCATCGACTTCCAGGATGTCGAGGAGTTCGACAGCTCCACGCTGGCATTGCTGAACTACGTCCGGAACCGTTTGACGAACGTGACCACGGTCAATATCGGCGGTGCCTTGGCCCGGGCCGCGGAGAGCTTCGTCAGCCGTCCCGCGGCCGCGGAGCCCGAGCTTCCGCCCTCCGGGAACGCGGCTGTCCGGGCGCTCGCCGCCATCGCCGACCGCTTCATCTTCCAGATGAGGAGCCTGGGGCGGTTCCTGGCCATGCTCGGCGACGAGGTCTACCACGTCGGCGTCTATCTCAAGGAGCGCAAGGGCGTCTACCCGGGCGAGACCTGGAACCAGATGTTCTTCATGGGCTACCGCTCTTTTCCCATCGTCTGCCTGCTCATCTTCCTCGTCGGCGTGACCATCTCGATAACCTCGGCCGAGCAGCTGCGGCTCTTCGGGGCCGACATCTACCTGGCCGACCTCGTCGGCATCGCCATGCTCAAGGAGCTCGTGCCCCTGATGACCGGCGTCATCCTGGCCGGCAAGGTCGGCGCGGCCATCACGGCCGAGCTGGCCAGCATGACCGTCCTCGAGGAGGTCGACGCCCTGCGGACCATGGGCGTCGTCCCGGAGAAGTTCCTTATGGTCCCCCGCCTCCTGGCCATCACCCTGGTCGTCCCGCTCCTCGTGGCCATGGCCGATGTCGTCGGCATCTTCGGCGGTATCGTCGTCGCCCGGGCCAAGTTCGGGACGCCCCCGTCGGCCTTCATCACCGAGATGGTTACCGCCGTCGACTGGACCGACTTCGGCTGGGGGCTCATCAAGACGGTCGTCTTCGGCTGGACGGTCGTCGTCGGGGCGGGCTTCAAGGGATTGACGGTCGGCAGGAGCGCCGAAGAGGTCGGCCGGGCCACCACGGAATCCGTGGTCCTGTCGATCACCCTGATCATTCTCATCGACAGCCTCTTCTCATTCATCTTGTATTGACCATGGACATCATCAGCGCGCACGATCTGGCCATCGGGTACGGCAGGACCGAGATCCTTCGCAGCCTGGACTTTGCCGTGCCCGAGGGTCGGATCACGGCGGTCGTGGGCGTCAGCGGTTCGGGGAAATCGACCCTGCTCAAGACGCTCGCCGGCCTCCTGCCGCCGCTTTCCGGCGGCTTCGATTTTGCCGGGCGCGCAGTGGACTACCGATCCGAGGCCTCCCTGCGCCTGCTCTACGAGAAGATCGGCGTCCTCTACCAGGGCGGGGCGCTCCTCAACGGCCTGACCCTCTTCGAGAACGTCGCCTTGCCCATCCGCATGCAGCATCCCAAGATGCCCGAAGACATGGTCCGGGACATGGTCTTCGCCAGCCTGGCCCAGGTCGAGCTCGCCGGGAGCGCCGACAAATATCCGGCCCAGCTCTCCGGCGGCATGACGAAACGCGGGGCCCTGGCCCGGGCCGTCGTCCTCGACCCGGATGTCGTCTTCTGCGACGAGCCTTCGTCGGGCCTCGACCCGATCACGTCGGCCCTCCTCGACGACCTCCTCATCCGGCTGAAGGGGACGTTCGGGATGACCCTCGTCGTCGTCACCCACGAGCTCCGCTCGATCGAGCGGGTGGCCGACAGGATCCTCCTCATCAACGACGGGGGCCTCCGCTTTGCGGGGGACT
>Ga0315291_10009458_pt1 | contig 11938 bp, 14 predicted proteins | sample YL17G12_20_MG_FD_203070 | JGI IMG/M metagenome (GOLD analysis project Ga0315291, IMG submission 203070) | Sediment microbial communities from Yellowstone Lake, YNP, Wyoming, USA - YL17G12_20 | ecosystem: Environmental > Aquatic > Freshwater > Lake > Sediment | place: USA: Wyoming | collected...
GCTTTCTTCCCATTGATTTCCTGCGTGATACGGGCAGAGATGCTGATGGATTCAACCTCAAAGTTTCTCAAAATACTGTCACATTCTATAAGAAGACGTGTCATAAAATGCTTGGAGAAACAGGGGTCTTCATCATTCAATGAGCTGTTGAAACTTGTCAACATCAAAAATCATGGTGAACTTGGATTTCATTTAAGAGCATTGAAAGACCTAATCGAACAGAAATCTTCAGACGAATACAGCCTCACAGACAAGGGACTTCTAGCCGCAGGTCTGTTAGATGACATTTCCCTCATACTCGCGAGAATCACACAAGACGTTCTAAGCTCTCCAATCAGATACGTCCAAAGCCTTGCTTTTGGAGACCACGCTTTTTTCCCATGCAATTCGGAAACCAATAAGAAAGACACATGTTTCTCCTATCTGAGGGCAGGCTTAGCAAACGGCGAAGCCGCTGTTTTTTTTGCAAGAGAACAGAAACTCGATTCATACGTTCATGAAATACAACGATACAGGATAAGTGCTAAGTACATCGACGAAGAAGCGCTAGTCATCATGTCAGCGGAAGAATGGTATATAAACAAAGGTAAAGCCCATGCCCAAACCATTATATCAAATTGGACCAAGCTCCTCCAAGCCAAACAAAAAGCCGGATTCCTAGGACTGCGCGGTGCAGGGGAAATGAATGTTTTCTTTGACTATGCAAAAACCAGAGAACTATTAGCATATGAAAGAATGCTTGGGAGAAAATTCACTCTTAAATCGTGCGCGCTATGCATTTACGATGATAATAGATTGGATGAAAGACAATTCAGGCAGATAGCCAACTTACATGGGCACATAATAAGCAAAGACATAGCCTACAAGTTTACATAGCACGCTCATTATGGAAAAAGCCAAGTACAGGTTTCTGTCAAGTCAATACTAAGCAAGCAAGTCGGTGTGTGAGACGCTTATGAGTGACGATGAGAGATCGAAAGGCATAATATTTTGCGGTCGTGATGGAAAATGGAAGGAGCAACTTGAGAAACGCCTGCAAACAGACGAAAGAGTGACGCTCACGGCCCTCGGAGACGTCAGGTATGACGTAATGAGATATGTAGAAGGAAGAAAGGATGTGAAGGTAGTCAAGCTTGAAACAAGGTACATGAAATCAAGAGAAAAGGGTCTAGGATTGAAAGTCACTGTCCAAAAGCTCAGCACGCACGTGTGTTCCTAAATTCCCTTTTTCAAGTGCGATGGAGTTGGGTCGTGCCTTCCGAACGTAGCTTCTCGTATCCCAAGGCACATCGTCATCCATATACGAAGCAAAACCAGAAGCACAAGCCACCTCGCAAACTAATTTAGGAACAGGCATACGCCCTGTACTTCATGCGTGGAGATTGCACAATTCTTAATTATTGATGTACCTTAAATGAGTAGCACAGGCAGTACAAGCTGTAGAGGTTGCTAGGATGATTCTCATTGATGGTGTCAAGTTCAATCTTTTTGTCCCCGAGGATGAAAAACAGCTAGAGGAAATGGTTAAGGAGCACGCCAAAGAGATCTTTGGTGAAGATACTGTCTATTTTGGTTTGAAGCAGAAAATCATCTCAAAGTCAGGTATTGGTTCTATCCCTGATGGATATGTTATTGACCTGTCAGGATCAGCTTGGTATATTGTCGAAGTAGAGTTGTCTAGTCATCCGCTTCATGAACACGTTACTGGCCAGCTCAACAGGTTTTGGGTAGGGATAAAGAATCTGAATGCTCAACGAGAGCTTATAGACGCGTTGTATAAGGAAGTAGACAATGACAAGATTCTTAGAGCTTACGTGGAAAGCAAGATAGGTTCAGCAGAAATCAAAGGGTTCTTGCTAGACTTGATTTCCAAGGCTCCGAAAATAGTTGTTGTCATCGAGGAAATGGGGAAAAAGGTTGAAGATGCCTGTGACGGGCTCAAAGCTGAACCTGCAATCGTTGAGTTCAAGACTTTCGCTAGAGAGAATGCCCCAAACATTCACGCTCATCTCTTTGAGCCGTTTACTGCAGGAGGAGGTATCAAACCCCCACCTCCAAAAGGAAAAGCCACGAGGCAAACGGAATTTGCCGTTCCGATTCTAGAGTCGTTAATCGAGATGGGTGGAAGTGGAAAAACGCCAGACGTTCTTGAAAAAGTGTATGAAAAAATGAAGAATAGACTGACAGAAAGAGACCATGAAAAAGTCCCACATGGAAACGAGTTTCGATGGAGAAATCGCGCTAGATGGGAAGCGGTGAGATTGAAGAATGAAGGCTACCTCAAGAAGGGCTCCCCACGTAATATTTGGGAAATAATGGAGGCCGGCCGAAAGCTCAATGAGGATCTGAGGTCGAAACGCATCGAGCCCCCTCTTGAAAAAAATACAGAAGAATGTCGAATAGCTCGCTCGTCTAAGAGGCGAATGGTTCTTAGTTAAACATGGAGTGGGCGTATGGAGACTCGGGTTAAGGGCACAATGATCCTCAAGAGAGGGAGCCGTTTCTTCAAAGTCATCACGGTAAGAGGCACGGCCCATAGGTATGTGTTTGAGTGCGTGGACATTGATTCAAAGCAGAGACAGGTCTTCACTTATGAAATGTTGGGGTTGCTTGAAGCGTTCGAGGCTGCAGCTTCTGTGATGAGAGACCCAAAAGACGTCTTGCTGGTGGATTTGGACAATCAGGGCAAATGGAAAATACTGAGTAAGGATGAGGTTGACAGAATCTCAAGAAGCTAGAACAAATCAGGTTTCGGGACGAGCTTCTAAAGCTGTCTTGTAAGTGATCGGGGAAGTACGAGAAGCCCTAGAGAAGTATGAGGAATGGAAACAATCGCGGAAGAAACACCAGGGTTGATTTCGAAATGACTAAAGTCACAATCGTCAACGTAGTAGCAACAGCTGCCCTAAGTCAGAGAGTCGATTTAGAGGAATTGGGGAAATGTCCACAGATCGTGCATGATCCAGAAATCTACGGTGGTCGCGTTGCATATTTCAAATCTCCTGGCATGATAGGAAAAGTCATAATCTTTCCATCTGGGAAGTTGATTAGCGTAGGAACAAAAGACGAAAAGGGTGCTTTCAACGAGCTTAAGGGGACAGAAGCATTCTTGGCAGGAAAGAACATCATCGAGCCTACTGTCTTGGAACCGAAGATTCAAAACATCGTTGCAGTGATTGATTTTGAACAAAGCGTGAATCTTGAGGAATTAGCACGAAATAGCAAGATGATATATGAACCGGAGCAATTTCCTGGCGGCATCCTGAAACTGGATGAGCCATACAAAGCAACAATTCTCATTTTTGCCACGGGAAAAGCAGTAATCACAGGCGTCAGAAGCTCAAGTCAGATTGAACCTCTTGTAAAGAAGATAGCAAATACAATAGAGGTAGAGGAATCTCGTTTATAGAAGGACTTGGTGGCGAGGCGGCAAAGGAAATGGCTCCCTCTGATAGCAGTGCGGCAAAAAAGCGCGCGCGCTAAAAACCGACGCTCCAAAAGAGATAATCCGAGCATGGGGGTTGAATCCTGAAGAAATCCTGACTCGCGACGCAATGGCGCGCGCTCTTTCAGAAGAAATATGAATAGCTGAAAGCCCAAAAACGCTTATCTTTGGCAAAGACATTTCTGCGAAACCCCTGAACATGGAGATCTGGACTCTATGAGGTCAGTCGTTACACGCGTCGTAGCTGCAATTGTTTGTTCAAGCTGTATCAAGATGAAAAGCCGATTTCTGGATACCTAAGAACAAACACAGCTAGAGCACGCTGGAAGAGTTGACTGCTATTCAATTCACTATGGATAATCACGGATTATCTTCCATGTTATTTGCTGATCTTCCTTTTTGACTCTACTAACATAGCCGTTCTTTCCAAGTTTTCTCAAAGTGAATCCTACATACGACCAGAGAGCATACTGCGGGAACAAGTCTTTTGCCTTTTGACTGATCTGTTTTGTGGTAGCTGTTCCACCCATTTCCTTGAGTATGTCGTAAACTTCCTTTTGTCCCAAATATGTTCTCCATTTTCTAGTTATCACACCTGTTCTTAACTGTTTTTCGCGATCTAAGATCCAATTCGATGTCACAAAGAGCTGAGATAGCTGTTATGTTACAGCGTTGACCACAACTCTTTTTGCTCTAATAGGTAGCTATTGATTTGTGAGTGAAGAGGAGGAGAACCATGGATACATGGACCAACGATACCGAACTATGCTATCTACTTGGCATGTACTCAGCGGCCTGTAGATCCGCTGTTGAATCAAAGGTCAAGGTCGTTTCTGTCATCTGGGGCGAATGGGCAGTTGAGACCTTGAAGCCAAAACGGATGAGTGCTCCTTTTTTCAATGATGTCATAGACCTTTTCCTCAGAACAGGACACATACTTGGTCGTCAGAAGGTTTCTCTGGACGTTCCAGAGGGTATTGAATTATCACATATCAACATTGTCGTGAACGACTCTGAACTTCTAATGAAAAACAATCGGGAGATAATAGATGAGCTATTTGGCGAATCGGTCTCTCTTGCATCTAAAAGGTTTTTCTTGAGAGGCGTGCTGGATGCTTGTAGTACGGCTTCTGAGGCTGGTGATCTTATAGTGAGCATACCCACATCCATTAAAGATGCCATTGCTAGAATACTCTCATTTCTACTCCCGAATCTCACATTCTCAGGCAACCTGACTAAAGCTGACTTACTCGGTATAGGTAGAGGAAACTGGCCATTGATGCCCTCAAAAGTGGCTAGACTCTCGAATACCCCAATATGCACAATCAAGGAGAATGCATTTGCCCTCAAAGAGACACTGCCTGTGCAGAGAGAATCATCTGAACGTCCTTCCATTAGCCAGAATTATCCCTCAAGCGATGACATGTATGTTTTAGGTTTCCTTGCGGGAAAAGGAACTGCCACAAGAGGCATTGATGACCAAAGTATCTTTCTCAGAGCCTATTTGAAGTTCAACAAGAACAGGATATGGGATGTCAGAGGGGACAATGTTCACCGTAGCGGGGACCCCGGACCAGAAATAGCTGAGTATGCACTTCCAGATGTATTGAAACTAACAGCTCTTTTTCAAAGAGTCTTTGGTTTTCCTGTGGTTCCCGAACGATTGGATATAGACGAACAAGGTAGCTTTAGAAAGAAGGAAATTGTATGGACTATTGGGCCACTTTATTCTAACCATGAGATTATGAATAGGTTGTTTCCAAACAAAACTCTAGATCAGAACTTACTTGAACATCCTCCAGACTACCTGATGGATGTTAACATACCCAAAGAACAAGCACGTACATTTCTCCAAGGTGTATCCGACGCAACAGCGGTTATACCTGGGCAAGAGTCTGCAGCGTTTGGGTCTAAAGGGCGACCTCGCATACAATTAGAACCGGACAATTGCAGATGGTATTGGTTGGTGCCAATATGCTTTCTCTTCCAAAGAGTCTTGGGAATACCTGTGCTAAACAATAATGTTCCCCACCCCACCATCAAGTGCAGAAAAAAGCCAACTTCCTGTCTGGAACACAACCACCAGATGCGAATTTGCGCATACTATTTCAGAGATGTTAATTTCCGTTTTGCAGTAAAGAGAATCGCCTATGAAAGAATGTTTGAGAAAAATGAAATCCCAGACCCTGGGGAAAGAGTTTTCTGTCCTGACAATCGGAGGTCATCATTTGAAGTTGTCGAACAGGGCTACTATCGAAGGAGATTCGAGCAGGGCAAAGTCACAAACATTACAACAGAACCTTACAGTTGCACTGAACATGAAGAAGGTTTTGAAAAGCTCCCCCCGGAAATTAGAGGAAAACACTACTCTGAGTTTAGATTAGTTTGCAGAGATCTTGGATGCCCCTACGTAAAAGGCATTTTGGGTGGATCTACGCAAACAAACCTCTGATTTTTTCAGGTGGCGATAATGGCTGAAAAAGAAGAAGACTTGTACGTTCCAATATCTGGATATTTGGAGAAAGAGTTCAGAGATCACTCGCTAGGTGAATACCATGTTGAGATAACTTCAAATGGTTGCTTTTCCGCGCATCTACTTGACAGATTCAGAATAATAGAAGAAGTCCAGCAGCTTCTGCCTAGAAAGCTTATGCCTGATATCACTGGCTATACCAGAAATACCAGGATATTTGTTGTGGAGGTCAAGAACAGATCTTTGATTCTTGAAGACGTTTACCAGCTTAGATGTTATGCCGAGTTGGTTAATTCAGAAGATGCTCTTCTTGTGTCGCCCTTTGATTTCTCTGCAAGTGATAGAAGATTGCTGCAAAGAAGAAACGATCTTCTGCAGCTCTTTAACCGAAAACCGATTTCTATCGGGATATTCAACGAAGAGACACAGATGGTTGAGACTTGGTATCCGAGGAGGCCCTGGTAGTTTGGGCAATGAAGTTCGCGCGCATTGGATACAAGCCGTTCATGACTATATAGTGACTGAGCTTAAGGACCGTGGATTTGCTGATGTGATAATAGAGGTCACTCGAGATAGGGAACCTTCAGAAAATCTAAAGAGGCTGCTCGGCCTGGATGTGCAAGATGCATGTTCATTTTCGCCTCACGTTTGTTTTGCGTATAGATCTGATGATAAAGGTAGTTGGAGAAGAGGCGTGGCTTCAATTGTAAGGGAAGAACTCACAATAATGGATATTTCCAAATGCAGAGAACCTGCAGAGATAATAGGATCTGAAGTAAACCTACTTATAACCACTGTACCAATTCCCATCATAATCAAGCGCTTCTTCAACCATGCAACGACACACTCAATCCTGAGGTACTCGACAGACAAAACCACTTCAATAGGATTTTTCAAGGGAAGTGTAATTGTCGACTGGTTTCTGCGTGCGCCGATTTTCTAGGTGTTTTTCTTGCCTTTCATAGCCGCAGTCTCTATGTAATCAATCTCTTCTTCTTTGATGCCGTAGATTCTATATACTGCTCTCTCAATTTCTTTTCTATTTTCAGATAGAGGTTGCCGTAGGAACTGTTCAACGACTTCAACTAGGCTTGCTTTGTCATTGACTGCCGCTCTTCTTATTGGTATCTCGCCGAGGTAATAGTGATCTAAATGGATGTTCAGTCTTGCTCGGTTGGTGATAGTGTTCTGGAAATAGTAATTGATGAGATTTGAGTTGAGTATGCCCAAAATGTAAAGAGGCGGAAAATCTTTGTCTTTAATGAAAACAGTGTTTATTGTATCATTTACGAAATGACCATTTGAATCATAGGCAGCTACGATCTTGTATGCAAGATTCTGGACTAGCAATTTGTCCTGAAGATGCTTTTGTCTTAGTTCCCAGAAACCTTCAAATGGCCACCTTATGTATTTTTGAGGGGCATAGATCTTATACTTCCCGATCCCTCTTCCGAATAGTATGGGAATATATCCAGCTTTTTGGGTGTCGGAGATGTTCTCATTAGATATGTCTATGTGCGCACCACGGGGCATAGACGCAATTTCCCTTAATCTAACTGTGTTTTGTTCAATCTGCGTAATGATAGACAAATCTCGTTTGCCGATGAAAAGAGGGAATATTCTCATCGATTCAAAAAACCTGTAGTTGCATTCGTGATCGGTGCCGGTGGATAGGTCGAAACCGTAGATGCCAGTTTTCGTTTTGAGAAAGGTTGGTTTTGCCGCTGCATTGCTATCCTTCTTATCAAGAATTACTATTGTCGTCTCGTATCCTACGTCATCAAATGCCCTTCGAATGTCCAAAATTCCACGAACGAAGCATTCTTTCTTTACGTATTGTCTCAACGGTTCATAAGAATGGATCCTTAGAATAGTGGAAGGCACTACGAACACTAGTGTTCCCCCAGGCCTCAAAAGATCAATGCCCAGTTTGATGAAATTTGCAGATGACTCGAACCGTTTTGTGGACTCAGAGAACTCTGGAAAGATTCTGGAGCAGTATCTCTTCTCCTCATCAGTCAGTTTTGCCGCATAAGGCGGATTTCCTATGACATAGTCAAATGATGCAGGCTGAAACCTCTGGTCAAGTAGGAAGCTTCCGTTAAGAAAGTTTGAGATGTCAACGTCAAGTAGTCTGCTTAGGACCTTTAATGCGTTCGTGTCATTGTCGATCAGAACTAGGTTGCGCTTTAGAATTGACTCGGGACTGATTGAAGGAAGCATTTCTTTGAATTTTCTGAACAGCTCCAATGCAAAGTATCCACATCCGCAGCCTGGCTCGACGACTCGCGTCTGACCAGTGATCTCCACGAAATGATCAATCAGATATTCGCAAATTGCCCGATCTGTGTAGTAGATTCCATGACTTTTTCTGTGGCGCTTTCCAACAGAATCTATGTATGAGGTAACTGCACCATCAGCTTCCGTAAGCATCATCTCATGAAATTGAGAACGTATTGATTTACGTGGTTTATCACAAAGTCATAAGGATAACCAAAAGGATAGATGGCCTTCTGAGATTGCACTAGAAGTATTGTGCCAACATATTTGAAACCAATTGAAGTCAATGAATCTATGATGTGGGATGTGACGCCAGTTTCACGTTTCTGAACAGTAAAATCGCTGATGACTATGCTGCAAAAGGCTTTTTCTCTCAAGCAGTTTCTCACAAGGCTCATTATTGAAGTAAACTTGGATACGTAGCCCTTGAAATCTTTTTGGTTGCCTAGATCATTCTCACTCTCACTGTAGTATTTGACACCTTGTCTGAATTGGGAATTGTCGTTCCTCACACCTCCACCAAGATTTCTCAGTATATTGTGATAAGGGGGAGAAGTCACGCAGTAGTCAAATTTGGTTGATAGCTTTGGAAGCTCAACTATAGCATCTCCATGTATCAATGTAAGATCATGAGAAGCAAAGAGAAACTGAGCTACCCTTTTCTGGCCAAGCTCTATGTAATCATTGTTGAGATCTATACCCGTTCCTTTTCGCATTGATCTTCCACAAGCGATTAGAGTTGAGGCCACCCCGACAAAAGGGTCTAGAACATGTTCACCAGGATTCGTAAAGATTCTAACTAACTTCTCCACGTCGAGGTAGCTGAAGGGGGCAGGATGAAGTTTTCCAATCTCGTCTAGCCTAGTTAAAGACGGCCAAACACTGGTCTTTTGTTCGCCAAGTTCTCTGGAAATGGCAAGGTCTGTTGTCGAATAGTGTGTTTCTGATTGGAATGCTTTCAGCAATATTTCAATCTCAGCGGATGAGAGATCTACATTCTCGACTTTCTTAAAATGCATTAGAAAAACGTGTCTGTTCAGAATTCTGATCTTCTCGTTGTACTGGCAATACACACCGCCGTCAAAAATGAGATTGACCTTGCCTTTGAAGACGAAACCATTCTCTTCCATTCTTCCATTTAACTCAAGTTGACGCTTGTTTGCATCTGAGTAGTATGGTTCCTCGAAAATAATCGTCACGTATCTTTTCATTGCTAGAGCTGAATTGAGAAACTTGGCCAACTCGGCAATGTATGGCAATAAACCATGCTCGGCAGCAGCACTATTTTCATGCGGGAGCTCTAGAAGAATATAATCGAAGACTTCTCCAACATGGGTGTCTTCGATCTTTCTTATGAACCGATTGCAGCCCTCGCACATATATGCCAGATTGCCACCTATCAAGAGAACCTTTGATCTCTCTTTTGAAAAGAAACTGACGAGTTTGATGACATCCTCCTTACTGAGCACACCGTATTTAGCACTCTTGGACGGCCATATTGTTGTGGAAAGCGTCAGCCACTCTTTACCTGTAAGATCGTTCAGTCTGTTTCTTTTGTCGTATTTTCCTCTGTTGCCTAGATCCACGCTGATTTCAGATGCTGTCGGTTCGTTCACTTTTGCATCGCCTGATCGGCCATTTTCTCTTTCTTCACAACGCTCGAAATGAAAGATTTTTCAGAAAGCCATGCGATAGTGATATTTCTAACTATTTCAGCGTTGCTCATCCCCATTTCTCCCTGAAGCTTCTCAATCAATCTCCATTGTCTCTCTGTGAATGTCACTTGTATCCGTTTTGTATCTCTGTTGTGTCTCAAATGCCTCATCTCATACACATGTTGGTTCGAATATAAAAGACTTTTCTAACAGAGGATAACCAAGTCAGCCGATCTAACTCCATATTGTAAGCGTTCAATGTGTTCTTAGCTTAGGCTTGCCTTTGACCAAAGAATTATATTCTTCTGCATTTATGTACTGACCCGCCATTGTCATTGGCTTGTTGAGCCTGGCGGGTTTTGAGTATTTTCTCAGCTTCTTCAGCACTAAAGTGAGCACTTTCTTTGAGCGAGCGCGGCTAGCTGATGACCTAGTGTAAGCGTTGAATTCACTTTCGCTGAGAAAGAGTTCCTTTCCATGCAATTTGATTACTTCTTGGGGTAACAGAAATTCGATTTTCTCAATTTCGCCTTCTCCTACCAATGCCTTTACAACCCCGGATGCATAGAACAATATCTTTTTTCCAGCGATTAGTTTTGTAGAATTGTGAGGAAGATATTTTATGAATACGTTGTGTTTTCCATCAAAAAGTCGATCTTTGAACAGGTCTGGTATAGGAAAAATCGCTCCGTGTGTTTCTGTTGTCTTGTTCTCAATCATTTCTAATCTACGCTCCTGTTTGTTTTCGGTCACTTCTCTTATGCGCCATTAGTCTTTGCACCTTAGTCCTTAAAGGATTTGCTGAACTTGGTTCTGGTGACTCTACGGGTGATGGATTACGCTGTTAATTGTTGGGTGATGTTACAAAGAAGGTCAAATGTGAAGCCCTAGGTTGATGAGTCTCCTTGCGCGCGTGGGTGCTTGAAACAAAGCGTTCAGATTTTGTTTCCTATAGCGTACGCTGGCCTGTGGCGTTACGCGTCTTCATAGTCAAGTTCGTCTATTTCTATTTCGTAGCATTCTTGGCACATGCCATCGTAGGTTTCGTACTCTTCTTTCGTGAGCTTTCTGCCGCATCGTAAACATTGATAGGCTTCTTCGTCGTCCAATCTACATTAAATCTCCAAACATATCCTCTGATTCTTCCGTCAGCTGGTCGTCCCAGCATTCCTCACACATACCATCATAATCATTGTAGTCGTCTTCAGAAATCTCTCTGCCACAAACAGAACAAAAGAATTTGTTTTCTTCACTTTCTTTCTCATGCTCCTTCATACATGCTGCACCGCGATGCTTCCACGACTCAAACCAAGATGCGCTCTAGGATAGGAGCATTAAAAATGCTTATGAATCAGAAATAGGTACCTTCGCTACAATTGTGCGCGCTTCGTTTTCACTATTCTCTCGTGCACTAACCCCAAAACAGGTAAGCTTTCGTCTGCATCAGAAAACCGCAGATCTTGATAAGTCCTGCAAGCTGCTCCAAGGTTGCAGCATTCACCTTCTTCTCATAATCCCCCATATGCCCGAACGGAAGCCCTGAGCTGAAAAACTTTGAGAAGCGTGGATGGTCGGCTTTGATGAAGCCTTCCCTAACCCTTTCCAGGCCATCGGCATTGAGTGCTTGAAGTTTCTGGAATACATAGTTCCCGCTTCCAAGCAGCTGAACATTAAACCCGACTTGTTCAAGGACCTTGGAAGCTCGTAAAATCTCCCTCTGAGGCTCCTGCTCAGTAACCTTCTTCATCCCCGCTCTCTCGCCAAACGGGTTGTACTTGGCCATCACCGCAACCATCTCCACGTAAGGCGTGCCGGTCAAGGGTAAGGTGTCCCGAATAAGTTTCGCTCCGAGTCCTATGCTCCGATATTTCGGGTGAACCACAACACGGTTAATAATGGTTAGTTTCTGATTCAGTTCTCGCATCGTCATTCGGGGCAGCACCATTCTTCGACCGTACGCACTGGGAGGCGGATAACAATAAACGATCACTCCGCACACCTCGGTCCCCCGCTTAAGACAGAAGATTTTGCGAGGCGCAACTACCCTGTGACTGCGATAATGAAAGCCGGCGAGCTGCTTCCAAT
>Ga0315291_10009460_pt1 | contig 11938 bp, 15 predicted proteins | sample YL17G12_20_MG_FD_203070 | JGI IMG/M metagenome (GOLD analysis project Ga0315291, IMG submission 203070) | Sediment microbial communities from Yellowstone Lake, YNP, Wyoming, USA - YL17G12_20 | ecosystem: Environmental > Aquatic > Freshwater > Lake > Sediment | place: USA: Wyoming | collected...
CCCATTTTATTTAAACTGGAAGTAAGATTATCAGTAGATTTTGTAGTTTGATTTAAACTGTTATTAGCGTTATTAGAAAAATTTCTAATAACCGCAGAACCTTTATCATCTACTTCTAATGTGATTACTATAGCCAATTTATTATTTTCTCCTATTTCTTCCCTTTAATTTATTTTTTCTTTCTTGCGCTTTTTTTCTCATTTGTTCTTTAATTTTTTGTTGTTCTAATATTGTAGAATAAATACTTAAAAAGCATGAAGCATAAAATCTAGCTTCTGATATTTCTAATTCATAAAAATCATTAAAGAAAATTTCTAGGGAAGTTTCAAAAGGAATTAACTTATTAAATAAATTACAATACATATAATAAATATTTACTATTGATCTATCATATGTACCCAATAAACAATTTTTACAATTTAATTCTAAAGTTTCTATAGATATTTCATTATTATCAAATTGTTCTTTGCAATTATAACAATTCAAATATGGATTATGGAATGAATCTATAGTATAGTTTCGGAGTTTTTTAATAGTTCCTGATTTTGCGTAACAATCATATTTGCTAATTCACTAGATTTAATAATAATAAATTTCATAATTTTATCACAATATAAAGAAAGCATTTCTTTTGCTTCATTATTACATTCTGAATTATCATTAATAGTAATTCCTTTCCAATCTTCAATAATATATTCCCTTGTTAATTTAGCTAATTTTTCACCATCAATTTCTTTTGAACCATTCATAGTATTAATTTTAGTAGATTTTCTGGTTAATTCATTTGCCTTTTCTGGAAATAATGGCCTAACCTTAATTTGAATTTCTTCATCTTCTGGATACGCAAACCAATAACCTTTATTTTCAGAAAAACTTTCTTTCACTTTCTTTAAATCAATACCCATTTTTTAATCCCTTTCTTTTTTGTTCACCTTATTTTTTTCAGTCTGTAACTTCAAATTTTAAAATTTATGCTAACGGGTCTGTAGCGAAAGTATTAACAAAAGTTAAAGTAATTGGTCCATCATCAGAAAATCCCGCTTGCAAACTACTAGCTTTTAATCCTTTATAATTTACAGTAAATGGAATTTTCCCTAAACCATCTAAAGGCACGTTAGCATCTACAATAATTAATCTAGGAAGTTCAATAGAGAAAGAATATTTATCCGGTCCTGCTCCAATTAATAAACCTTCAAAACTAATAATCATTTCATGTTCAGTTTTAGAAAATAAATCAGTAACAAATCTAGCATCAGTATATCTAGGAAATTCTAAACTAATATTTAATTCCGGTTGTCCCGCTTGCATTGGTTCACTAATTTCATTATTTCCGGTTGCAGTATAATCACCTTCTAAGTTTCTATTAAATTCAATTTCAAATGAAGAAGGATATACCCTATCACCATCTACAGGAGCAGAACCAGCATAATCTTTTAATAAAAATTTACCAGAATTAAAAAGAATATTTCCGCATTTCATTAAATAAGTAACTGTAGCCATAGTAACAGAAGTATTAATAACAGAATCATCCTTTAAAATATTTCCAATAATATTAAAAGTAATTCTTACATAATCCCCTGCTTCACCACTAATAGTAAAGCCAGCAATTTTAAGACTAGGAATTTCGTGAACCTTTAAAATTTTATCAACAGCATAAGTAGCAAATAATCCTTGAATATTATCAGAACATTTTAAAATATGCTTATACCCATTAGTAATTAAAGTAGGTAAACCAGCAATACCTAAACATAAAGCAAATGGCAATAATAAACCTTCATATTTTAGCATAGTTTCAATATCACCTTCAGCGGTAATATTTCCTAAATCAGCACATTCAGAAAAAGAATTTCCTAAACTTTCATCTAATAAAATTTCTGGAGCAGATTCTAAACTATCCGTTAAAATATATATTCCATTGCCCGGACCTAGTGCAACAGCGGTCCCCCAAACCGTACCCTTTTTAATTCCTGCAATAATTTCCGTTCCTGTAGCTTGCCTAACCATTTTACCTTTCTCCTTTTTTTGTTGTTATTTTTTTTAAAAATATTATATTAACTAATATTTTCATGTTCTTTTCCAGTAATAAAAATCCTTAACGGATTAATATTCCCATAATTTTCATCAGCAATAGGAATAAACTTTAAAGTTAAAGGCTGTAATCCTGAATTATTAATTATATCTGTTTCATTTACTAGTACCATTCTATTAAATTGAAAAATCCATTCATTGCTATATCCATCTGAAATATAATTTCCTAAAAATTTTAAAGCAGAATCACAAATTGTTCTTGAATTATATTTAGAAATAAAATCTTTTACATTATAATAATCCATAGTAATATTAAATTCAAATTTAGGTTGTCCATCTTCTATAGGCTCTAAAGATTCAAAACCATTAGAAACAAAATCATAGCTTAATCCCCTATTAAAAACTATTTCAAATGCTGATATGCCAAATTCAGTTCTTAGGATATTATATTCCCCAATTTCGCAAGTAGCCGCATTTAAAGTTAAAGGAATTAAATTATCTGATTCTAAAATTTGCGATAATGCTAAACCATCAATAACAACTTTAGTATTTATAGCAGAATCAATAATTCTATTATTTGCTATAATACTAAATTCAACTGTTATTAATTGCCCAATAGTACCACTAATTTTAAAACCATTTATTTTAACTGTTCCTAATTCATGTATGCTTGTAATTTTATCAATAGCTAATGTTAAAACTTTTTGTGCTATATTAGTATCTAATGTTATTTCCCTTTGATATATTCCAGTAGTTCCTATTTGTGATACTACTGAATTTCCCATAGCCATAGAAATTAAATATATTAAACTATTATTTTCACCATTTTTAAAATAATGTAAATATGTTGCTAGTGGTCCTAAACATTCAATATTTGATAATCTTTGTTCATATGAATATGGTAAACCACAAGATAAATCGCCTACAACTTTATCTATCTTTTCTATTGATTCAGACAAAATCATTAAATACTTATTGCAAATAACTGGACCTTGCCAATTATTTGCCCTTCCTATACCTAATGTAGTTTGATAATTTGTAAACATTTTTTTACGGATTAACGGTTGATTTTAAATATTTAACTGTTAACATCCATCTTGCATAACCTTTTTGATACATTGATAAAATACCTTCATCAGTATTAAAAGATTCATCAAATGAAACATAATAAACATAAGGTAATTCATTTAATGTTGCAGTTTTATATTTATTATTCCAAGGAGCATTTACCGTTCCATTCATAATAGCATGTTCAATAGACCATAATAATTTATCTAAATCGCTAACAGGATTTTCGTTAGGTTGACAATATATAAAAGAATTTAAAGTAATATTTAAAACTGAATCAATATTAGTTCCTGTAGTAATCAAAGTATTAGAACCACTAGAAGCAATAGAAATAGAAATAGCAGGGGATTCTTCAGAATGTAAATTATCAATATCTAAAATTCTTTCAGTAATAGTTTTAACATTAATAGGAAAACCATTAGCAACAGTAATACTACCTAATAATGATTTTATTCTATTGATTATTGCTAATCTTTTGCTTTCCGTATAAGGCATTTTACGTCCTTTTATTCATGGTTATATTTAAATAATTACTTATATTATTTTTTAATTCTAATTCTAATAAAGGTTTTCTAAATTCAACATTATCAGTTAAATATCCTACTCCCCTAAGCATAACTTGTTTCTGCAAACTAAATAAAGGTTTTATCCGTCCCCTTTTCTGAATTTGAACTAAAAATAGTCTATTCATTATTTTTAATACTTTAGTATTAGCATACTGCCTTGCCCTTCCTGTTATATTAGGAGAAACGGGAATAGTTAAAAAACTAACATTCTTAGGAGTAATAATTGTATTACCTTTTTTGTCATGTATTTCAGCATATGGAACAGACCATGAACCTATTTCAATTTTTGTTATTGCTTGTGTTTGTGTTACTTTATGTTTTATAGAATTTCTTAATCTTCCAGTTTTAACTTTTAAAAGTTTTCCTGTTAAGTCTAATTTAACTTTATTTTCAGTACCTAATGCCCATGATTCACAAGTATCTTTTATAGTCTTTCGATATGCTGCATATTCAGCGGTAGTAAATTGCGGAACATTTTTATATGTCATTTTAACATTTATCATTAACTTGCCTTAAATTTCTTCTTATAAATTTCAATAACATCTTTCATTGTTTCAGTAATATCAGAATCTTTAAAAACTAAACTACCGCCCATAAATGCTTCACTAGAAAAAGAATTTCCTTTTTTATCAAACTGTTCATATTTTTTAGAAACTAATTCAGCTATAGCCATTTTAATATCTTTAGGAACAGGATTATAACCGCATTTAAATTTAACATAAATATTCTGATAACCAAAAGAAAAAGCACTATACAATAATCTAATAATGCCACTAGCAGCATAAGTAACAAAATCAGCGGATTGAATTACAGTATCATCAATTTTTAATACTGTTATTTCAGTAACAGGATAATCGGAAAGTAATAATTCGGAAGAATTATCACCATCATAATATTGTTCTTTAGTAGCTTCTTCAATAATACGTTTAACCTTTAAAAGAAAAAAAGCATTTGCGCTATCTATAATAGCTTGTAATCTAGTATCAGCATTAGTATTACTAATGTTTGAAAATATTTTATACTCTGCTAATGTTAATAAAGCCATTTGTTTTTATCCCTTTTGTCTGTTATCTTTTATATTATCAATCTTATTATATGCTTTTTCAAATCCTTCATTCATAGATTTTTGCATATCCTTAATATCATCTTTTATATCTTTAAAAATAGCGTCTATTCCTAAATGCTTTAAATCGCATAATTCCCTAAGTTGTAAACTTTTAATTTTATCGCTTAGAGATTTTATATATATACCAATTCCTAACATAACTATTGCAAATAATCCATTAATGATAAAATTAATAACATTGAAATTCTGCATTATTCCTATTCCTATTATGATATTGTAAAGTCTAACTGACTTTTTCTTTAAAGTTTATCAACAATCGTTAATTACTTTTTTTTATTATCTATAATAATAGGCTTTTTAGATTCATCCTGCTTTGTATCTTCTTTCTTTTCTTCCTTATCATAAATCTTAACTAAAGCAGGAAAATCATTTTTAATTCTATTAGCATCTTCTTCCGTAATATCTTTACCAATTTCATATTCAGTATTAGCATCTAAATTATACTTTGCGCTACTATAACCAAACTTTGCTTCCCATTTGAAAATCTTCATTTTTCTTTTTCCTTTACCTTTCTTTTTTTTGGTAACAAACTAAATTTTATATTCCTTGTGTCAAGTCAATTTTGACTTGACACAAGTTTATATAAAATTTAATTAAGGAGTAACATTATATGCGCCAGCAATAGCACTTTCACCATTAGGCTGTAAACGTCTAAAATCCTGCCTAACCTTGCTAACCACTACAACCTTATCCGTTTCAATACTCTTTTCAGAATCAGTAGTAATTTCCCGCCTATCACCATACAAAAATCTCTTTCTATTAACAATAGCAACAGCAGATTTAGTATTAGGACCACCAACAGTATTAAAACCAGCGGCGGCTACATCTTCCCGCATAAATTCAGAAACGATAATAGGAATACCATCAATTTTAGCAATTTCACCAGTTAAAATTAAAGCATTAGGACCATACTTATCTAAAGTCTGAATTTCAGGAAAGTTAGTAGCATCCATAAATTTATACATAACATTAACAGAACAAACGCAAGCTAAATCAGTAGCATAAATGCCATACTTTCCAAGTTTCTTACGCATAGCACGGAAAGCGGCTAAATTCCAAGTTGAACCATCTACCCAAGTAGAAGCATCTTGAATACATTGACGGAATCCATCCCATGCGCGATCAGATAATTTTGCAGAATTACCATTAACCTGAATATCATTATCGGGATGAGTACCAGTCCTAGAACCGTTACAAGTAGCATTTTCAATAGCACGCGCAATAGCTTCCACAACCTTCATTTTGCAATAATCCATAATACCAATAATAGAATCTTCATTAGTTTCTTCATTGAAAACCGTTCTAGCACCTAATTTAGAAGCATCAAAAGTAGTTTTAGTAGTACCGGGAGTAGATGCTAAAGGCATAGCGTTAGAATCACGAATATCATCAGAATTGGTATTAGAAACTAAATATCCTACCGCATCATTTCCTTCAACTGGTAAAGTATATGGATTGCTAGGCATAACAATACGTCCAAATAAAGCGGCTACCTTTAATTCTACTTTTACCTTTTCCATTAAATCGGCGGAAAACATAGTAGGAATCCATTCAGCACCCTTACCGGCAGTACCATCAATAGCCTTGCGTAATTCAGAAACAGCCTTATGATTAATAAATTTCTGGTATAACTTACTTCCCATAATAGAATCTCGCATAGAAGATTTATTAACAACAGAAAGAACAGAACCTAAAATTAATAAATCATCATTTAATTTCTGTAATTCCATCATAGAGGCATTACTAGACTTCTGTAACATAGTAAAGCGGTAAGAATCTAAATTGTTAGTTTCATCACAGCTTAAATCATTAACATCAAACTCCCCCTTCCTTAAACTTGAACCTTTATAATTAGACAAAGTATCAGCAAGAATAGTCTTTAAATTTTCAACAGTAACATAGCTACCCTTTTTAGACTTTGCTAAATTAATAGCTTCCCTAGCATCTTTCAAAGTCTTAATTAAATTATCCATCATAGCCTTATTTTCGTTTCCCATTTTCGTTATTCCTTTTTTTGTTTGCAGACGTTATTAGTTAATCGTATCTTCTACTAATGCTACCGTATCTTGTGCTAATCCTGAAATTTCATTTGCCAATTCCGATACGGAATTTTCAAAATCTTTATCAGAACTATCAGAATTATCATTAGTATCTTTTCCATCCACCTTAGTATCTTTATTATCTTTTCCATCTTCCTTACCGTTTGATAAGAAAGTAGTTAACTTTTCCAATGGACCTACTAACTTTTCAGATAAAGATGAAATTGAATCAGCATCATTTAAAACTTTATCAATATCAGTAAAAGAATTTTTAATTCCATCCTTAATAACATCTAAAGCCTTTTTCTCATTTTTACTATCTAAAAGAATATCAACAATAGCTTTATTTTCTAAAGTAAATTTAATTTCATCTTCCGTTAAACCCTGTTCCTTTAACTTCTTGCCTAATTCTTCCTTAGTCATTTGTTCACCTTTCACCATAAAGAAATGTTTTCTATTTGCAGGGGATTTAACTAAATGAACCGCGTTAACTAATAGTTTTTCGATTTTCTTAATATCGTTATGAAGTATTGAAGTACCCATGATTTTTTTTCCTTTCTTCTTTCTTAATTATTCTTAGGCTTTTCATTAGCTAAAATTCCGATACCTTCAAAAGAATATCCTGTTAAATCTCCATCCTTTACCCTATCCCAAATTTTATCATCTTCTACATAATGGACCATTACCCATGAACCTTTTTTAACAGTAACTCCATTGATTGATAAATTAGATGGAGCAATATAATTTTCAACAATCTTTAAACCTTTAATAACTACTGTAGTATGATCTATTCCTACTTCCTGAAAATATTTCATAAAAGTATGACAAGCATTTTCAATATCTTTTTCATCTACCCATTCATTATCAGTATCAATAGATTTTGGTTCAATAACTATTCCATATACTAACCGTTTTTCAGAATCCATAGATTCCTTAACTAATCTTACTCCCTTATTCTGCATAACTTTCTGAATATCAGATTTAGTAAATTTAATTTCACAAACTTCCTGCATTTTCTTATAATCTAAATCATAATACAATTTTCCTAAAATATTTGCAAACTGTAGCCATTCATTAGGATAAAAGTTTTCAATTAAATAAAAAATAGTTTCCCTAACATCATCTTCCATTCCAATTTTATCACAATATGTTTTAATAGCGTCAAAATTAATATTAGCTAAACTAGTATTTTCTACTTCCATATTATCATCTTGTTTTTTTGATTTGCTTCTATTCCCTTTAGTCTTAGTAAAACCAATAATAAATTTAATTCCATCCTTTCCGCTTTCAATGGTCCTAAAACTTTCATACCTTTCTGGATTGTGTTGTCTGAATCTAAAATTATCCCCTGATTCACCCTCATCTACCGCTAATCCTGAAAAGTCATTTTCTGATAACCATTTTTTAGCATCTTCAACAGTATATTTTTTATTATCAAATAATACGGATTGAATTTCACTTCCGGCGGTAGTTCTTCTAGGTTCATTAATTTTAGGCATTGTTCTTATTCTCCTACCAATTCTTTAAATTGATTTTCTCCAAGTTCCCTATAAATGCTTTCCTTTAAAGGCAAATAATTCTTTTCCATTTCTTCAATTTGTTTCTTTTGGTCCAATAAGAATAAATCAACATTATCTTTAGTAGGATTAAACTTTTTTAATTTGTCAATAACTTCATTTCCCGCTTGTTCAAATAATTGTAAGAATGTATTTTTAATTGGTAATGAATAATTATCAATCTTCCCAACAAACTTCTTCCATAAAATCGCTTTCATAATTTCATTATCATCAGAAAGAATCTTAGCAACTTTACTACCTTTAGCATTTTCTTTTATCTTAGAAAGCATAGTACACCTACAATTAATATTTTCTTCCGGTTTCATACCCTGTTCCCCCGGATACATTAAACCATTAGAAAATGCTTCATCTAATTCCCTTTCTTGTCCTTCTAATATCTTATGGTCCCCTTTGTCAAATTTACTAGCTGGCCTAACCTTTTTATCTCTACTAGTAAGCCAAACTTTTTTAGAAACTACATTTGATTGCTTATATGCGTCTAAGGTTGAAGCATTAGCAATTTGCGTTATTTCTGTTCTTCCAATTTTTGTAGTTCTATTTAAAGAAAAATCAGAAGAACTTGAAAACCTATCCCAAATAGCCGCTTGAATTTCTTTGGTCCCCATACCAGCGGCTAAACTTTCTAAAATAATTTGTCTAATTAATTCATTGTTTAATTGACTAGTAGCGACTAACATAGGTTTAATATTTAAAGTTTTAACCGCTATAGGATTATCTAAATTAAAATTAGCGTCATTTTCTTTCTTCATTAACTTTAAATATTTAGGGGATGGCGGTAAATTTTTTAGTTTTTCTATTTCACAATTTAAACGGTTTTCTCCATCTACAGATTTATAAAGTTTAGCTTGCTCCGATTGTGTAGGCTGAACCGTTCCTAACTTAGTTGTAACATTTGAAGGTAGTATAACATCATTTCCACCTTCAAACGGAAGGAATTTAATTACTTCACCATAAATATAATTTAAAATCATCCTAGCTTCATTTCTGCTTATTGTCCCGTTCTTAACATGCTCAATAATATATTCTTCCCTTGCCCGCCATATTTCAGAAAGAACATGAATTTTAGAAACATCAAACATAGTATAAATTTTATTTAAATCGTATTTATTTTTTGCACCTTCAAAACCTAACAGAATTGGCATAATTGCTAATTGAACTGATTCAGACATTTTAATTAGTTTAGGCGTCATAGTTTCAGTCCAAAACATTCTTTCTTGTGTTTCTGCATTTGCTTTAATAGCAGATTCAAAAACTCCAACGCAAGCGGGCGGTACTCCAAAACAAGCTAAAATTTCATCCCTAGAATATTTTCTTTGACTAATAAACTCCATATCTTTTTGCGGAATACTAATTTGTTTATAGTCCATACCTTGTTCAATAATCGCTATCCTATGTGCTTTTGATACTCCTTCATGCGTCTTATTCCAATTTCTCCTAATTCTATCATAATCTTCATCTGCTAATTCAGAATCATAAATAAGTAAACCATCAGGACGCCCGGAGTTTTTGAAAAATGACATAGAATATTGTTGCGAGTATAAGTCAGTTGTTAGTGCTGTAGAACCTACTTTTAAAGCGGATAATCCATCATAAGGATTATTCGGATTAAAATAACGCAAAAAGACAATATCGTTAGTTTCATATTCTATAGTTTTTCCTGTAGCTAAAGTATATTTCCATCCAATAATGAACTTCTTCCTATCTTTTATTGCTTCCATCTTAGACGGATTCAAAGCATACATTTCAAAAACTAAACCGTTTGCATCTTTAACTAATTCCCAAAAACATTTTCCAGTAGCTTCTAAATAAATAGTTGTAGCTTCCCAAAAATCAAACCTTGTAAACCAAGGATTAGGATTACGAAAAACTTTAAATTCTGGCTCATAAGTTATCTCGCTAAGTGAACCATCTTCCATAAGATAGTATATACGGAATGGAACACTAGCAACAGAAGAAGCTAATTTATAAATAGAAGCATATACCCAAGCATTTATTTCAATAGCTTCAAGTAATGTTTTATCTTCAATAGGATGAGTTTGCTTAAAATAATCACCACTAGCAAACGCAATAGAATCTTTTTGCATTAATGCAATATTAGCATTTTTTCTAATCGGAAAAGAATTTGTAATCATTTCTTTTCCAAAATTTTTATTAATAATTTCTTCTAGGATTTTAGGCATTTTGTTTTAAATCCCTGTTTTTTTATTCGATTAAAACGAAAGTAGCGAAAGCAAAACAAATAAAATTATTGAGATTATAGGAAAAGAAATAATAAATCCATACCCATAATAATAAATAAATTTAAAAGCAAAAGTTTGATTTTCTTTCTGCTTCATTTCTTCCTTGCCTATCTTTAAAGTTAATAAAGAACAGAAAGAAGAAAATAAAAAGAAATATATTAAAATTAGACTAATAATAATTGTGTTCATTATGTATAATCCTTTAAATCATTCTAAATTTTAAACCATTTTTATTAATATAATTTCTTGAATTAATTTCTTTTACCAAGTCTTTGTTTTTTTCTTTTAACATTTCCATATATTCTTTATCGTTTGTCCATATACATTCAATCTTTTTATTGTTATGCATATTAATACGTCTATCTATTAAAGGAACAAACGGTAAATAATCATCATTTTCATTTCCACAAATAATAACTTGTCCATTTCTGGATAAACAAAAATCAGATAATTTCTTATAATTAATATAATTATGTTTATAATTATTTCCACAATCCATATATGGCGGGTCTATAAACCATGTACCTTGTATATTTTCTAATTTTCTATAATCTAAATTTGTTATTTTCCAATGTTTAATTTTATCACAATAAAAACTAGCTAATTTTTTAAAACTTCCTACGTAATTATCACGATATGACCAACTAGAAACTTTACTCCTTAATCTATATTGACTAGCACCAATTCCTGAGCAATATCTTAAAAGTATTTTTTCATTCTCGCTAAATTCATTTAATTTTTCTATAACTGTTCCAATTTCCGGTTGATAAAATTTTTCTAATTTTTCGATAGAACAAATATTAATTAAATAATCCCATGCTTTAAAAATATTTAAATCTAAATCATTTAGCATAATATTTTTTTGATAATATAATAATGAATATTTAGCAGAACCAGCAAACGGCTCAATAATAATATTATGTTTAGGTTTAGGATAATAATTTGCTAATTTCCCTTTTCCTCCAAAATATTGAAACATTCACAATATCCTAATTCTTCCTGACATAGATTTTCTAGCATTTTCTTTAGCAAGCCAGCAAGCCATTACACTATCTGTAGTTTCATAAAATGGATGGCCGTTCATTTCATCTTTCCATTTACAAAATCCGCATTTACAACTTAATTTGTGGTCCTTATCACCTAATGCAATTATCCATCTATCATTATAAAAATCTACTTCCAATGAATCAACTCCATTATCTAAATCTAACTTGTTTGAACCTGTAAAATGTCCTTTAATGAAAGGGGATGAGGAATGTTTTCCCTTTTTAACATCTTCCTTTAAAAAGTCAAT
>Ga0315291_10009461_pt1 | contig 11938 bp, 7 predicted proteins | sample YL17G12_20_MG_FD_203070 | JGI IMG/M metagenome (GOLD analysis project Ga0315291, IMG submission 203070) | Sediment microbial communities from Yellowstone Lake, YNP, Wyoming, USA - YL17G12_20 | ecosystem: Environmental > Aquatic > Freshwater > Lake > Sediment | place: USA: Wyoming | collected...
TGAGAGAGAGAGAGAGAGAGAGAGAGAGAGAGAGAGAGAGAGAGAGAGAGAGAGAGAGAGAGAGGTGGTTTCGCGGAAAGGAAAGAGGGAGAGAAACAAGAAAAAAACGAACAAAATTAAAAGTGCGGAAAGTTGGAGCCGGAAAGTTTCACTTTGGGTTTTTTTTTCGTTTCTTCTTCTTTTGGTTTCCCCAGCTTCTCTCTTCTCTTTTCTCTCTCTTCTGTACTCTCGCTCTCTCTCTCCCCTCTAACAAACGCCGGGAAGGCGCGGAGTTCGCAGCGGTTGAGCTTGAGGACTCGCGGAGGCTTCATCTTCCCGAGCTCAATTATCTTGTTACGCTCAAAAACGCTCAGAAATATCAAATCGTCGCCATGAAGCCGAAGGGAGAAGAAGGAGAAGGCGAGCGGGGAGGCAGCAGGGCGGAGCCGCCGTCGGTGAGCGCGTCGACGGCTGCGGCGGCCGCGGCACGGCCCAGCGTCGCCGCCGCCGCCGCCGCTGCCGCGGGGGCCCCGCTCGCGCCGCCGCCGTTGCTCACCGCTCGAGGGACGGCGGCGAGCATCGAGACCACGGCAGCCCTGGCGAGCGCTCGAGAAGCAGCGGCAGCAGCAGCAGCGCCGTCTCCGGAAGAAGAAGAAGAAACAGAGCGAGGAGGAGCCGCTGCTCTCTCGGCCTCTCCCCTCATCGCCCGCCACAGCAGCGCCGGCGTCGGCCACCTCGCCGAGAGCGCCCCCGCCGCCGCGGCCCCGACGCCGGGAAGCGCGGTCAGCATCAGGCCCCAGGCCTCCGAGACGGTCCTCTCCTTGTTGGCGGCGACCGCGGAGCAGAACTCGCGGTAGGTCGGGGGCAGGGCGGCAGCGGGGGAGCCCGGGGAGCAGGCGCAGAGCGCCCGCTCGAGCTCGCGCGTCAGGGCCGCGTAGAGCCTGAACGAGTCCGGCGCCCCGCCCGGGGCCCTCAGCACGAGAAAGCCGTCATGGACCTCGGCCGAGTGCGAGGCCGAGGCGACCATCTTCGCCGCCCTCGCCGGCGCGGAGGCCGAGAAGGAGTGGGAGCGGGGAGGGGACGGGGCGTTCGCGCCGCCGCCGCCGCCCCTGCCCCCCCCCCCCAGGAAGCTGCCGGCGCACAGCGCCCGCGCATCGCCCTCCACCAGCAGCGCCACCCGGCGCAGGCCGCAGGCCTTGAGCGCGGCGGCCTGCCTCGCCAGGCGCCCAGACCGGACCGAGTTGCAGAGGTCGTCGGCCCGCTTCCTCTCGACGACGACGTCGAGGACGAACTCGTCCCCCTGCTGCTGCCCCGCCTCCTCCTCGCGGCCTCCGGGCTGCCCTTGGCCTCCTCGCGGCTTCGGCCTCGCGAGCCAGAGCGCGTCGCCGGCGGGCAGCTGCCTCTTCTCGACCCTCGTCCCGGCGGCGGCGAGCGCGGCCAGCGCGGCGTCCGTGCGGGCAGAGGCCGCGCCCGCGCCACCGCGCCCGCCCTCGTACTGCTCCCGCGTGTCGAGGACGAGGACGAGGTCGAAGGCCTCCGAGAAGGAGCGGGAGCCCCGCGGGAGCGGAGGGCAGCGGATCGAGTGCTGCTGCTGGTTGGGGAGGTGGCGGTGGTGGTGGCTGAGGCGCGGCGGCGGCGGCAGCGCAGCTGCGTCCGCGTCTGCAAAGAGAGGCAGCGGCGGCACGGCGTTTTCCCTGCCGCCGCCGCCGCCGCCGGGCTCTTCGAAGAAGGGCGGTGGCGGCGAGAGCGTCGGAAGCACCCAGAGGGAGGCACAGGAGGGCCCAATGGAGGTAGCAGCAGCAGTCCGGGGAGGAGCGGGAGCAGGAGGAGGAGGAGCGGGAGCAGGAGGAGGAGAAGGATGAGGAGGAGGGACGGCGGGCCTGTGCCCGTCGGAGTCTCTCCTCCCGCCGCCGCCGCTTCTCCTCTGCTGCTGCTGCTGCTGTCCCTGCTCTTGCGCTTGTTCCTGCCTCCTCGGCCGCACCAGCGGGGCGAGACCCAGCCGCTCCCGCAGGGGCCTCTCGAGCTGGGCCGCCGACGGGGAGGAGAGGACGGGGAGACGCGACTGCTGCCGTAGCCGCTGCTGCTGCTCCTTTCGGGCGAGGGAGGAGGCGGGACTCGTCTCGCTGCCGCCGCCGTCGTCAGAGAGCACAATCACGGCCGCGGGGCTCCCGCCGCCAAAGCCGCCGCGGCCGCCGCTGCTTGGCCTCCCTCCGGCCGCGGGAGAGGAGCGTCTGCGCCTGCGGCCCCTCTGCTGCTGCTGCTGCTGCTGGTTGTGCTGCCGGCTGTGCTGCTGGTGTGCAGCGGCGACGCGCGAGGCGAGCGGGAGCCCAGACTCGGGAGGCGAGCCGCGCGCGAGCCTCGACAGTCCGTTGTTGCCGCCGCCGCCGTTCCTCCTGCTGCTGCCTGCTCCGCTTCCTCCGCCTGCGGCTCCTTCGTCGTCCGTCGACAGAAGGACAACGAAGCCGCCGTCGCCGCTGCTGCTGCTTCTGCTGCTGACCCTCCCGGCTGGGTTCGAGAGGCGAGGGGAGAGAGGGGAGAGAGACGCTCCTCCGCCTCCTCCTCCTCCTCCTCCTCCTCCCGCTCCCCTCCTCCCGCCCCCGGTGCCGCCGCTTCCTCCTCCGCCCCCTTCGACCGAGAGGCGCCTCAGGCCCGGGAGGAGGATTCCGGCCGCGCCTCCGCCATTCTCTCCATCCGAGGCCCTCCTCCAGGCCGGCGGGAGCGTGCCCCTGGCGGCGGCGTCGGCCCGCAGCGCGAGCGCGAGCAGCGCGCCCTCCCTCGTCAGCGCCGCCCGCAGCGGCGACGACCAGGCTGCGACGAGCGGCGGCGAGCGCGAGGCGAGGCCGCGGAAGGACGCCCAGCCCCCGGGGGCGTAGTGAGCGGGGGCCCCTCCTGCTCTCCTGGCGGCAGCAGACTCTCCGGCGGCGGCGGCGGCGGCGGCGGCGGCAGAAGCAGAAGCGGCGGCAGAGAAGGAGGCGGCGGCGGCGGCCGAGGCCGTCAGGACCCCGCCGCCCGCGATCGGCGTGTGCGACAGCCCCGAGGCCTCAGCGGCGGCGACGAGGTCGGCCTTGGAGATCCACGCCCTCCCCTCGTGCTGCTGCAGGTGGTGCAGCGTGATCAGGAAGGCGTAGGCTGCGGTGCCGACCCCGGGGGAGTAGGCGGCGGCCCGGGGAGGAGGCGTCTGCGCCAGAGGAGCTGGGGCCGCGGCGGCGGCGGCGGCGGTGGCAGCAGCGGCGGCTTGGACCCCGCCGGCGAGGCTCCTCAACACCTCGGGCGGCGGTCCCCCGCTCGCCTGGGCCCTCCTGCGCTCCCTGGCGGCCTCTTTCTCCTCGCTCCTCGCCATCGCGTCGGCGAAGGCCTCGTCCGGGGCCGGCGGCGGGGGCGGGGACGCCGCCCAGAGGTGGCGCTCGACGAGCGCGGCGAGCGAGGCGCCGATCCCCGGGAGCTGCCGCAGCCCCTGGAGGTCGTGGATCCTGCGAGGGTGGGCCCTCGTGGAGGTCAGGGCCCTGCGCAGGACCCTGGGCCAGTGGGAGGCGAAGAGCGAGGACGAGGAGCTGAAGGGGTTATGGCGGCGGCCGTGCTGTTGCCGAGGAGGAGGAGCAAGAGGGGGAGCGAGGGCGGCGTCGACGTCGTCGCCGCCGCCGCCGCCGTCTCGCTGCGAGGAGCTCGGCTGGTCTGTTCCTCCGTTCGACGCTTCCCTCCCTGTCTCGTCCTCGAGCAGGGCCCTGTGAACGGTGATTGAGAGGGAGAAAGGCGGTGCAAGTGAGTGTTTTTTCGGGGGCTTCGAAAGGGGAATCGGTTCTCTCTTTCACGACATGGACGATTCGGTTTCTTTTTTCTTCTTCCAACATTTCAATGCAGCCGCGAAAACTCACTCGAAGAATAGCGCCAGCGCCGCGTTACCGGAGTTGGGGACGCGGGCTCGGTGCAGCCCGGCCTCCGTGACGGCTGCGGCGAGGGCAGAAGCAGCCGCGGTGTCCCGACGCGCGTTAGTCGCTGCCGAGGGCGGCATGAAGGGAACGAGAGAAGAGCGAAAGGAAGAGTGATTTTTTTCCTTTCGACTTCTCGACGTCGAGCCTCGAAGAGGACGCCTCCTCGCTTTCGGTCGTATCGCTCGCTCTTCTTCTTTCCACTCGCATTTTCTTCTTTTGTAACTCCAGGGGTGCTCTGGCGTGACGCGGCGACAGGCAGCGTCGTTGTCGTATCCAACTGTTACGTTCTGACCTCTGCCCTGGACAGGGTGAAGGAAGATATCGGCGAGAGACGAGAGAGAAGAGGTTTTTTTTTTCCGAGAGAAACGAGTTTTTGTCTCTCTCCTCTCTTTTTTCAGTCTCTTCTTTCACTCTCTCTCTCTCCCCACTCTTGAGTCCTTACAAGAAAAAACGAATTTAAAACAAAAAGGCTGCGAGGTGTTGAATTTGTTTATCAGTAGAACAACAAAAACGGAACGGGAAAGAAGGAGCGGAGGAAGAACAGCTCTTTCTTTCTTCTTCTTCTTCTTCCTCTTCTTCTTCTTCTTCTTCTTCTTCTTCAGCTTCTTCTTCTGCTTCCTCAAGGCCTCTGCGGCGGAGGCTGCTGCTGCTGCCCGGCGGCCACAGGAGGGGGAGGAGGCTGCGCTCCCGCCCCCGCGCCTGCTGCCGCCCCCGCCCCCCCGGCCCCGCCCGCCCTGGCCAGGTTCGGCGGCCTCTCCAGCGCGTCGTAGTGCAGCACGAACCCGTCCTTCCTGACGGTCTCCCACGTCCCCGTGTCGAACACCAGGTAGCTCCCGCGCTCGCTCGTCGCGGTCTTGGCCGCGGGCTCGGCCGCGCCGGGCGCGCGCGCGACCCAGACCCTGTACTCCTTGTGAAAGGTCCACCCGCGCCTGCTGAGCTCGTCGGCCGCGAACAGCTGCGCCTCGTCGCCCGGCATGGCGTAGAAGCAGTAAAAGAGCGTCTCGAGCGCGAAGCGCGCAAAGTGCCCCGGGGCCAGCGGCGGCGGCGTGTGCAGGTAGCACGGCGGCGGCGACCAGTCGGGGTCGGGCCTGCCCGGCGCGTCGGCCCACGGGCTCGCGAAGGTGCGGTGCACAGGCTCGGGGCTGTTGAGGGCCAGGCCCAGCGAGGTCAGGTCGGTGCCCAGCGCCAGCGTCGTGAGGTCGGCGTCGGTCATGCGGATGACGGACAGCAGGCCGAGGAGGCCGTAGCGGTCCGCCGACGCCGGCGGGGCGCCGCCGCCGCCGCCGCCGCCGCCAGAGGGAGCCTGAGACTGCGGCGGGAGCCCCTGCTGCTGCTGCTGCTGCTGCCCTTGCTGCTGCCCTTGCTGCTGCTGAGGCAGAGGCATAGGGGGCCCGCCGATCATCTGCTGCTGCTGCTGCTGCTGCTGCTGTTGCTGCTGCTGCTGGTGCTGTTGGTGCTGGTGCTGCGCCTGAGCCTGCTGCTGTTGGTAGTGCTGCTGCTGCGCCTGGTGCTGCGCCTGCTGCTGCTGGTAGTGCTGCTGCTGCTGCTGATGCTGCATCTGCTGCTGCTGCTGCTGCGCACGCAGCGCGTACATCCGCATCGCGGCGTCGCTTCCTTGGCCTCCGTCGTTGCTTCCTTGCTGCAGCTGCTGCTGCGGAGGGTACCGAGAGTAGTCACCCCCGGGCTGCTGCTGCTGCTGCTGCTGTTGCTGTGGCAGCGGAGGCCCGCCGACGGCGCCTCCTTGCCCAGGCCCCTGGCCTCCGCCCCCGCCGAGCGCCGGGAACTCGCGCTCGGAGTTGATGGAGAAGTCGTTCTGAGGGCCCCGGAGCTGCTGCGACTGCGGCGACGGGCCCCCCAAGAGAGGGCCCCCGCCCTGGTTGCCGCCGCCGCCGCCGAGCGCGGGGAAATCGGACGCGTCAAAGGCGGGCCGCTGGTCCTGCTGCTGCTGCTGCTGCATCTGCTGCTGCTGCATCATCATCTGGTGCTGCTGGTGCTGCTGCTGCGGCTGCTGCTGCGGAGGGAGGAGCTGGCCTCCGCCGAGCATTCGCTGCTGCTGCATCTGCTGCTGCTGCTGCTGCGGGTTCCCTCCCGGCCCGCCAGCCGCGGCCGCGGCCTTGTTGATCATCGCGAGCAGATCCTGCGACGGGTTGTAGCTTGGGTTCTGCTGCTGCTGCTGCTGCTGCTGCTGCTGGACTTGCTGCTGCTGCTGCTGCTGCTGCTGCTGCTGGTGCTGCATCTGCTGCTGGTGGTACTGCTGCTGCTGCATCATTTGCTGCTGCTGCTGCTGCGGGTTTTGCGGCGGCGGCAGCCCCGCCGGCCCGAGGGCGTTGGGCCGAGGAGGGGCCATCATGCCCCCTCCCGCGCCCAGGCCTCCGAGCCCGCCGAGCCCTCCGCCGCCGACGCCGCCCACGCCGCCGACGCCTCCCAGGACGCCCCCGGGCTGCTGCTGCTGCTGCTGCTGCTGCCTGAGCCCACCGATGCCTCCGCCGCTCAGGGGGCCCGCGCCGCCGCCGGCGCCGCCCCGGGCTGCTGCTGCAGCGGCCGCCGCCGCTGCGGCGGCGGCGGCGGCAGAGGCTGTGCTCAGCGGCGGAGCTCCTCCGCCGATGGGCTGCTGCCGCACGCCGCCGCCGTTGCCCACGGCCCCGAGGCCGCCGCCGCCGCTGCTCCCGGGGGGGGCCAGCTGCTGCTGCTGGTGCTGTCCCGGCGGGCCGGGAGCCCCGCCCGGCCTCTGGAGCTGCTGCTGATATTGCTGCTGCTGCTGCTGCTGCTGCTGCTGCTGCTGCTGCTGCTGCTGCTGCTGCTGCTGCTGCTGCTGCTGCTGCTGCTGTTGCAAAGCAGAGAGCCCGCCGTTGGAGCCGGCGAAAGGTCCTCCCACTCCGCCGCCGACTCGCTGCTGCTGCTGCTGCTGCTGTGCTGCTGCTGCGGCCGCGGCCGAAAGCTGCTGCTGCTGCTGGAAGTTGCTAAAGCCGCCGCCGACTGCGCCGCTCCCCGGAGCGCCGAGGCTGCTCCCCGAAGGAGGGAAGCGCGCGCCTCCCGGGGATTGCTGCGGCTGCTGCTGCTGCTGCAAGAGTCCGCCGCCAACACCGGGCCTGTTTTTTGTTTTGTTTGTTGGTTCGTTTGGAAGAAGATGGAGTTGAGCGTTGGTGAGCGCAAGGTCGGACGAAAAAGAGGGAGGTCCCTTTCGAACGAACGACGACGACGACGACGAGCGGCGGCGGCGATCTTTACCTCTTCTCCTTCTCCAACTCTCTCGTCTCTCTTCTCCTCGTCTCAAACTCACCTCAGCCCAGCAGCGAGCCCTCCGTAGCCACCTCCGAGCTGCTGCGGCGGCGGCTGCATTCCTCCGCCGCCGCCAAGAGCAGGAAAACTCGACGACGAAGGGATCTGCGCCGATCCGCTATTGTTTGGCGCCGCCGACTGCTGCTGCTGCCCCGAGCCTGGCACGCCCCCAAACGGCCCGCCTCCTGGATAGGGGGGTCCGCCTCCACCCGAATTAAGCATTGAAGAAGAGGTTCTGCTTTGGAGTAGTTGGGTGGGAGTGGGAGAGAGAGTTGGAAGAAGAAAGAGGGTGATGAAATTGAGCATCGGTCGACGGCAAGAAAAGGGTTTCCCTCTTCGTTTGCTGTTCTTCCCGAGGCGCTCTTTGTCGTTTTCTCGTTCTATTCGTTGCTTTCAGATCACGTAGCAAGTGCACAGCAGGAGAAGAAAGGAAGAGACGGCGAAGCAAGTCCTACCTTTTCCTCTATTCAATTCTTTTTTCGTCTTCTTTTTCTTCACGGCGGAGTCATCGGCGCTCCTTCTTCTTTTTCTTCGCGTGTGGCTTCTTCTGCACCAGCGTGAGCGTGTGCAGAAGCTCTGTGCTGACAGCTCTGTAGCGGAGAGAGCGTCCTCACACGGAGGCTGAACGCTGAAGAGAGAAAGAGCAGCGTGCGCGCTCTAAAAAAACAAGAGTAGTGGAGAGACCTAGCGAGCCTTTTTTTCCCCTCTCTCAGTCTCTATTCTTCTTCTTCGACGACATCTACCACATTGTCGAAACCCAACGTTCGCTTCCTACTGTTCACTGCGCTCCCTTCCTCGCGCTCTTTTTCCCTCTCTTTCTCTCTCTCTCTCTCTCTCTCTCTCTCCTTCTCCCTTCAGAGAGGCGCGCAGAGAAGGATTTCTTCTGCGATCCCTTGAAAGAAAACAAAATGGCCGACGACTGGGAGGACTGGGAGGACGAAGGGCTCGAGCCGGCGCTGCCGGGCGTCAAGGCCGTTGCTGCCGCCAAGGCCCCCGCTGCCGCCGCTGAAAAGGTGAGCATTCTTTCGATTGAGCCGAATGCGTTTCTCCTCTCGCAGAAGAAGATTGTTCGCAGCCACATTGAGAAGCGGGCAACGAGCAGATTAGGGCCCAAAGAGAACGAAGCATATAGAAAGAGTCTTTGTTGGTTGACTGATGAGCGATCAACGATCGGCGCGTTTTTTTTTGCCCCCTTTCTTCTCAACCTCGCCCTCGACCCTCCTCTCTTCCCTCTCTCCCTCTCACGCACAACCCTTCCACGCTCACCCAACAGCCCTCCGCCTTCGAAGGGGAAGACGAGGAAGACGACGACGACGAAGGCGCCGGCCCCGCCGCCCCTGCCCCCCAGCCCAAGAAGAAGGCCGAGGCAAAGACCTACACCAAGGGAACCTCTTCGAAAGCCCTCGACGACGACGAGGCGCTCGACGACCCTCTGGCGGAGAAGCTCCGCAGGCAGCGGCTCGTCGAGGAGGCCGACCTCGAGATGGCGAAGGAGCTGTTCGGCACAGCCACGAGCGGGAGCGGCGCAGCGAACTCCGCGATCAGCAAGGCGCCCGCGACGGCCAAGGAGGCAGAGGAGCACGGCCGCGCCCTCGTCGCGATGTTTCTGGCACCGCACTCCGGTGCCGCGCAGTACAAAAACCTCGTCAAGGCCGCCATGAAGGCCGCGATGCAGCACCTGGACGCTCCCGCGTGCAAGGAGCTCGAGGCCGCGGCCGCCGCGGTGCGCGCGGAAAAGGTCAAGGCCGACGCCGCGGCCAAGGCGGCGGCCGGGCTGGGCAAGAAGAGCAGGAAGACGCTCAACATGGGGAGGTCCGGAGGGGCGGCGGGGCTCGACGACTACGTCTATGACGACCCTCTGGACGACGAGGTGGACTTTATGTAACGGGGGAGACGCAAACTGGGGAGACGCTTTTCTTTGGTGGTTATTTTGGAGGAGAAGACGAAGAAGAGAAAGAAAAGAGGTAGGGGAGGTGGAGGTGGGCGACAGAAGGGGAAGAAGAAAGAAAGAACGAAAAAAAGAAGAAAAAAACTCGACGCTGGCTCCACTTCTTTTTCTTGAAGAATTCGTCGACAGCTTCCTCGCCGCGCCCCATCGCGCTCAGAGTTCAGAGCTCCTACGTCCCATTCTTTGCGCTCTCGCGACTGTCGATATCCCCGCGACATCGCCCACTAGCTTGGCGCGAGTGGAAAGAGAGAACTCGCGTGTCGAAACCGAGGCTTGAATTCCCGAGCGCCTCGCCCCTTCACCTTCTTCGCCCTTGAGGCCTTCACCGTCAAAAAAGCCAAAACCCGTCAATCGCTCCCTCCGATTTTCACCATGTCTTCTCTCCGCACGATGTTTTCGTCGAGCGTGTCTTGGATGTACGTAACTTTTCATCTCGAGGAACAGAAGCGGAAATAGTTGAACGGAGAGGGAGAAAGAGAAAGAGAGAAGCACACGGAATCGACCCGTCTTCCCCCCCTCGTCGTCGCCCGCCTCTTTCGTGTCCCTCACTCGCCTCTCAAAACAACAACTTCGCAGCCACGACTACTCCACCGCCGTCTTCTCCAAGGGCCAGCTCGCCCCCTTCTCCAGGGCCGAGCGCATCGTTCGCGCCGCCACGCGCGCGTCCCCGGCCTGGGGCCCCACTCTCTCGGAGCTGCGCACCGTCGCGCTTCTCAGCGAAGCTCCTTCCACCGCCGCCGACGTCTCGAGCGTGCTGTCCAGCAGGCTCGCGCCGCCGCCGCCGGCCTGGCGGCGCGCGGCCAAGGCGCTCGCTGTGGTCGAGCACCTCGCCACCTGCGGCGGTCCAGGCTCCGCGCGCGTCGCCTTCGCGACCGCCAACCTTCTCGACGACCTCGCGGCGACGTTTCAGAGTTACGACGAGACAGGCCGCGACGTCGGCGAGGGCGTCAGGACCGCCGCGGCGAGGCTCGCCGCCCTGATGCGCGACCCTCCTGCTCTGGAGGAGGCGCGCGCCGTGGCGAGGATGGTGAGGGAGAGGAGCAGGGGCAGCGGCGGAGGCGGGTTCGGGGGCGGGGGCGCGGGCGGGTTCCCGAGGCTGCCGGCGCCGGCGCGGGTGCTCGCGCTGCCGGCGCCGGCGCCGGCGCCCGAGGCGCGGCCGGCCGCCGCCGCCGCCGCCGCTGTTTCTGCTGCTGCTGCTGCTTCGGACCCTGCGCACGTCTCGGGGGCCCCGACTCCCGCCCCGAGCCCCCCGCCGCCGCAGCCACAGCCGCAGGCGCCGCTGCCGGACTTGCTCTCCTTTGACGACGACGGCGGCGGCGGCGGCGGCGAAACGGGAACAGCAGCAGCAGCAGCAGCACCAGCTCCTTCCTCCTTGTTGGCGTCGCCCGCGACGGTCCTCCCCCAAGGAGCAGCAGAAGCAGCAGCAGCTTCGCCGTCTTCTCCTTCCTCTTTCGACCTCCCCGCCGCGCCCGCGGCCATCATCACGGCACCTCCCGTCTTCTCGTGGCACCCCGTGAAGCTCGCGCCCGCGGACCCGAAGCCCGCGACGCCGGCAGAGGCGCTGGAGCAGATGCTCCGGTCGTCGGTCGAGACCTTTGACGGGCAGGCTGCCGCGGCGGGCAACGGGGCGATGCTGGGAGCCGGAACGGGAGGAGGAGGAGGAGGAGGAGACGGGAGGCGGACGCCGCCGAGGCCGCCGCCGATGTCTTCCGCGGTCCCTATCTGAGTCTGAGAATTCCGTTTTTCTTTCCCTCCTTTTTTCGGGGCTTCGAGATTTGCAAAAAAACACACCACTTTTCATTGAAAACTTCTTTCTTCTCCCTCTCTCTCTCTCTTTCTCTCTCTCTCTCTACATAGATATAATTTTTTTCGCTAGTGATTCTTTGATTCTGTTCACACGTTATTTCGGAGCGTTGAATGAAAAACAAAAGAGGAAGAAGAAGAAGAAGAAGAAGAAGAAGAAGAAGAAGGAGAAGAAGGAGAAGAAGAAGGAGAAGAAGAGCACCCCATTTTTTTGTTCCGTCTTTCTCTTCCCTCGGCCCCTTCCCCGTTCTCTCTCTTTCTCTCTCGTTCAACCCCCTCTAACTCTCCAACTCTCTATTCCCACTCGATCGTCCCGGGCGGCTTGCTCGTGATGTCGTACACCACCCTGTTGACCGTCTTGACCACGTTGCAGATCCTCGTGGACACGAGCCTGAGGAAGGCGGGCTCGAAGGGGTACCAGTCGGCGGTCATGCCGTCGGCGCTCGTGACGGCCCGCAGCGCGACGACGTGCGAGTGCGTGCGCTGGTCGCCCTGGACGCCCACGGAGCGCACGGGCAGGAAGACGGCGAACGCCTGCCAGATCTTGTCGTAGAGGCCGTGCTCGCGGATGGCCTCGACGAAGACCTCGTCGACCTGCCGCAGCGTCTCGAGGGCCGCCCCGCCGCCGGCGGTGACGTCGCCGAGCACGCGCACGGCCAGCCCCGGGCCCGGGAACGGGTGGCGGGCGACGAAGGCCTCGGGCACGCCCAGCGCCGGGAGCCTGCCGAGCGCCCTGACCTCGTCCTTGAACAGCTGGCGCAGCGGCTCGACCAGCGTGAACTTGAGGTCCTCCGGCAGGCCGCCCACGTTGTGGTGCGACTTGATGGTGTGCGAGTGCTTCTGGCCCGAGCCCGGCGGCGGGCACGACTCGATCACGTCGGGGTAGAGCGTGCCCTGCACGAGGAAGCGCGGCTCGTGGCCCACGGTCTTCTCGAGCTCCTTGGCGAACTCCGCGAAGCAGTCGATGAACTCGGACCCGATGGCCTTGACTGCTTCGCGG
>Ga0315291_10009463_pt1 | contig 11936 bp, 12 predicted proteins | sample YL17G12_20_MG_FD_203070 | JGI IMG/M metagenome (GOLD analysis project Ga0315291, IMG submission 203070) | Sediment microbial communities from Yellowstone Lake, YNP, Wyoming, USA - YL17G12_20 | ecosystem: Environmental > Aquatic > Freshwater > Lake > Sediment | place: USA: Wyoming | collected...
GTCTGCACGGCCGACACGGCCGTGGCACCCACGTAGCGGCCGGGCTCGGTCCCGGCCGCAGCATCCGGACTGACGAAAGGAGATGCGGCATGTCAACCTGGTATCGCCGCCTGGGCTTTCTCGCGTGCGGCCTGGTCATCCTGCTCATGCTGGGCGGTTGTCACAAGCGCGAGCACCGCAAGATGAGGGTCCATGAGGAGCAGCGCGAAGGTGAGGTGCAGGAAGCCAAGCCCGGTGAGATGGTTGTCGAATAGCTCCGACCCGGGCAGCACGATGCGGCTGGAGCAACGAGCCCGAGCGACGTTGATGCGCTGGGTTGGCGCCGCGCTGTTCCTGCTGGGCGGCAACCTGTACCCGGCGCGCGCCCAGCCCACGCCGCCGACGCCGCAGCAGCAGAAAACGCTCGAGCGAATCTGCCTGGCCAAAGCACGTAGTGAGCTGTGCGGACGGATCGGCGCGCTGCCGCTCCGCGAGGGCACGACGGTCACCGACTGGTTGATGCGCGAGGCCGAGCTCGACCGCGCCCTACGACTGTGGGCGCGCACGCGCCCGGCCCAGGGCGCGATGCGGCTCTACTCGGACGCCGCCGGCGAGATCGACGTGCGCGCCACGCCCGCCGAACTCCTGACCGAGCTGCTGAGGCTGGTCGAGGACTATCCGGGTGCGGCCAGTGCGGCGCGCTTGGACGCGGCCAAGCTGAAAACCGCCGCCGATGCGTGGCCGATTCTGTGGACGACGGGCCGCGCCGCAGTATCCCGCGGGGCGCGCGCCGGTCAGCCGCCGGGCTGGGAGGACGTGGACGCTGAGGGCGTCGAGTTGGCGCGGGCCGCCGCGACCGCCGATGCCCAGAACGCCCTGCTGGCCGCGGTAGGACGACTGAAGGTCAGCAGCGCGCGGCGGCTGCGTGAGTTCATCGAGTCGAGTGATGAGGTCCGGCAGGCCGTGCAAGCCGAGCTGCAGCGGGCGGCGCGATTGAAGGTCGAGTTCGCGCCGGACCAGGTGGCGGTCGTCGAGGCGCGAGTGACGATGCGCGATCTGCTCCGCATGCTCACCAGGGTCTATCAGGAGCATTACCACGGGGAGGAGTTCGAAGCGGCCGACTTCCGCGAGATGGTCTTGCTCGCGGGCCAGGACGAGCTGACGGCGACCGGCCTGGCCGCGCCGCCCGGCGAATTCGCCCTGCGGAGCCGCTACGAACTCGTCGAGCTTAACGTACCGGACTGGGCCGCCAGCACGCTCAACGCCACCGGCCGCTTCGAGCCGGGCGACGGTGAGTCCGCGGACCAGGCCGCGCTGACCCAGGCCGCCCGCTTGGACGGTATCGCCCAGCTTGGCCGGCAGGTCGAGAATCTCGTGATCCAGAAGGACGTCACGGTCGCGGAGTTCCTCGGCTACCACCAGGAACTAAAGGACGACGTCGCCCTGTTCTTGAGTGGGGCGCGGATGGTCAGCGCGCCCGCGGGGTTGCCTGCCGGCGGCGTGGAAGTCAAGGTCGATCTGCCGCTCCGCCGCCTGTGGGAGATCGTGCGCCGCGGGATGAAGCTGGAGGAAGTTGAGCCGCCGACCACGGCCCCCGCGCCTGCAAGTGAAAGGGAAACGCGATGAGAGCACTTGTTCTTGCGGCCCTGTTCGCAGTCTGCGCCGTGGCCCTGGCGCAACAAGAACCGCCGCAGCCTCCGCCACCCCCCGAAGCCAAGACGGTCACCGTCAAGGCCGAAGGCTATAACCGCGACGACGCGCTCAAGCAGGCGTTGCGCAAGGCGCTGGAGCAAGGGGCCGGCGTGCAGCTTGCGGGATTCTCGCAGACCGAGAACTACGCCCTGGTCCGCGACACGATTTACAGCCGCGCCGCGGGCATCGTGCGCGACTACAGGATCCTAAAGGAGGAAGAAGTCGCCGGCGGTTTGTGGGAGGTGACGATCGAAGCGACCGTGCGTGCGGACGCCGTCACGGCCACCTGGGGCGAGGTCCAGAACGTGCTCGACCAGATCGGCCGGCCGAAGATCATGGTCAGCATCGACGAGCGCATCGACGGCCGTCCCGAACCGCATTCGATCGTGGAAAGCCGCATCGAGGAGCTGTTCGTCAAGACCGGCTTTGACCTGGTGTCGCGCGACGCGGTGGCGGAGATTCGCCGGCGGGAGGCGGCCGATGCCCAGGACGAGGGCAACGCGGCCAAGCTCGCCCGGCTCGCCAAGGATGCGGGGGCCCACCTCCTGATCCGCGGTTCCGCGAACGCGGACCGGGCCGGCGTCGAGAACCTCTACGGCACGCCGGCCGCCTTCTACAACTGCGACGTGCAGGCCAAGGTCTACACCGCCGATACCGGCAAGCTGCTGGCGAGTGAGTCGGTCCCCGCGACGCGCCGCGGCCTGCGCTCGCATCACGAGTTCAGCCCACAGGCGGCCCGCGCGGCCCTGGTCGCGGCGACCTTCCCGCGCTCCGAGGAGCACCGCGAGCCAGCCCTGGCGATCAGGCTGTTCGAGTCCGTCATGGAGCAGTGGTCCACGCAGATCAGTGCGGGCGGCGACATCGAGCTCGAAGTCGAAGGCGTCGATTTCAAGACGTTTGTTGACCTGAAGAAAGCCCTCGCCGGCCTGGAGCGCGTCCGCTCCGTCGACGGCGACTTCAGCAAAGGTACGGCCCTGCTGCGCATCAAGGCGGCCATGCAGGCCCCGGTGCTGGCCGAGCTACTGACCGAAAAACCCTTTGCGGCGTGGCTGGAAGTCGTGGACCTCAAGCCGAATCGAATTCAGGCGAAGGCGGTGGCCAGGCCCTGATCGCCTGAACCGGCCCACAGGAAACACGCAACGGGAAACGGGTCGATGGAGAGGCGCTGAGCGGCGCGAGGGACTTTTGTGAAGGCCGCTGACATCTCGGAGCGACAGGTCGATTAAGCGGCCCGCGTGATCAAGGTCGTCGATGCGCTGCCGGACCTAAAATAGGGACAGTCACCTATTTAGTCGACTGGAAATAGGTGACTGTCCCTATTTTATGAAATGTCAGCGCCTTTCACGGGGGTCCCTCGCGCGGCTCGGCGCCGCCCCATTGCCCCGTTTCCTGTTGACCAGTTCTCGAGGCGGAACCGACGGCCCGGCCGCTACCGCACCTCGTCGATCGCCGCCTTCAGCGCCGGCAGGGCGCGCTCGATCGTCCGGCGGTCGATGCAGTAGCTCAGCCGCATGTACCCGGGCCGGGCGAAGCCGCGGCCGGGCACCGCCAGCACGCGGTGCTTCAGCAGCAAGTCCACAAAGGCAGCGTCGTCGGCGATGGGCGTCTTCGGAAACGCGTACAAAGCGCCGCGCGGCGTGAGCAGCTCATACCCGAACTCGCGCAGCGCGCCGCACAGCAGGTCGCGGTTCTGCTTGTAGAAGCTCACGTCGCAGAGCGCGTCCGCGCAGCGGGCGATCACACGCTGCATGAAAGCCGGCGCATTGACGAAGCCGAGCGTGCGGTTGAGCATCGTCAGCGCCCCCAGCAGAACCGCCCGGTCGGGAACCGCCGGCGGCACCACGATGTACCCCACCCGCTCGCCGGCAATGCCCAAGTCCTTCGAGTAGCTTGACACGAGGATCGTGCGCGGATAGTCGTGCACCGGCGTCGGGCACCAATCCAGGTCGAAGATGATCCGCCGATAGGGATCATCGCACACCAGGTAAATGGGCCGGTCCGGGCGGTCGTGCTGGGCCAGTAGCTGCCCCAGCGCGCGGCATTTTTCCGCCGTGTAGACCACGCCGCTCGGGTTGTTGGGCGTATTGATGATGATGGCCCGCGTCCGCGGGGTGAGCGCGGCGGCGAGGGCCGGAATATCCGGCTGGAACTCGCGGTCCGTTTGGACCATGACCATTGTGCCCCCGACCTGCTCGATGTAGAAGCGGTACTCCGGGAAGAACGGCGCGAGCGTAATGACCTCGTCGCCGGGGTTGCAGATCGCTCGCATGACGACGTTCATCCCGCCCGCGGCGCCCGTCGTCAGGATCACGGACGCCGCCTCGACGTTCAGGCGATACTCGCTGCTCGCAAAGCGCGCCACGGCCGCGCGCGTGTCGTCGAAGCCCACGTTGGGCATGTAGCGGTGCAAGGCCGGCTGGCGCTCGGCGGCCACCGCCCGCAGCGCCTGGAAAAACGCCGGCGGCGGATCCGCGTTCGGGTTCCCCAGCGAGAAGTCGAAGACATTGTCCTCGCCGAACTCCGCCTTCAGCCGCCGCCCCTTCTCGAACATCTCGCGAATGAATGAGGCCGTCCCCATGTCCGCGAGCACTTTCCGCGCCACGGCCTGCGACATGCGCTGCTCCGCCCTGCTCTCTCTCTCGCGCGGCGTTACTCGTTTTGCCGCGTGTCCAGAATCACCTCGGAGTCGATTCGGAACCCGCCGGGCGCGTCCGCGTCCTCGACGAAGGTGAACACAATCTGATCTCCACAACTATAGTCCACGCCCAGGAGCAGCTCGACCCCATTCGCGGTGCCCGCCGTCGGCAGGTTGGCGGCGCTAGAGTCGGCGCCAGCCTGCGTGAAGTGGACCACCGTGTCGAACAGCTCAGGAACGAACGTGTCGGTGACATCGGCCTTCGTGTCGAGCACCCGCGTAACCAGGTTCTGCGTGCCGATCGCGGCGTTACGCGCGCACGCCAAAGTGACCGCCGCGCTGCTGGTGAATGCCGGCACGCTGATCTGCTGCATGTTGATGGTGCCCGGCGAGTGGTCCCACTGGTCCCAGGTCGCATACGTGAAGCCCGCATCCGCCGCGGTGGTGTTGACGAAAACCATGCCGATGTCGCCGGTCCGCTCCTTGGTCTGGTTCAGCACGATGGTCTGCAGGCACCCGCTCAGGGCCGAGAAGCCCGCCACCAGGGCCACGGCGGCTAATCCACTAATCGCGATCGCTCGGTGAGTCATGGTGTACACCAGCAGCTTCAACTCCCGGCAAAGCAGAGCTTTGCACTACACGTCCCGGCCAGGCCGGCAGCCCCGCTTGTTTATCGGCTCTGCCGGCTGCCCGGACTGCGGGAATCTTACCGCCCGGGTCCGCTGGCCGCCACTCGGCCAGCGCCGGCGGTCCGTGCCGCAATCCGGGACTTGACTGCCCCACCCCGGCGACCGATAAACTTACCGGGCACACGACGAGTTCGCGTAGCGGCGCCCGTCCAGACTGGCACAAAGGTAGGATCGCATGCGCACCGGACTGCTGGTAATGCTCGCGGTGGTAGGATCGACGACCAACGGCCCCTGCCTCCCCATCCTTCTGCACCAACACGAAGCCATTCCGGGCGAAACGCTGGGGATCTCCGTCGATGCGTCGGCGGTGGACCAGACGATCCCCGAGGGTACGCCCGTCACGATCACCTGGTCGGCCGCCAACCTGACCGGCGAGCCGCCCACCGTCTCGATCACTCTCGAATCGCGCGTCAACCTGGCCCGGACCGTCCTGGCGGAGGGGCTCACATTTGAAGGGACGGGCTCGCGCCTGCAGTACCTCGCGTGGAATACCGAGGGCTTTGGCGGGCCCTACTCCGTCATCGCCAGCGTTGAGGCGGCCGACTTGCTGCGGGAAGACACGAGCCGCGGCCTGGTCACCGTCGACGCCCGGCCGAAGCTCGAGTTCACCGCGCCGACGGGCGATGTCGTGTTCCACCCGGCCACGGACCCGCCACTTGGGATTGCCTGGACCGGCGGGGATGAAAGCGCTACGGTACGCATCGGCCTCGATCCGGATGCCGATCACGCTAGCGGGAACGAGGTTTTCATCCTGGAACGCGAACTGCCCAAGAAGGCGAGCGCAGATTCCTTCGACTGGAACGGCACGGACACGAGTGGCGCCGCGGTGGCCGCGGGAGTTTACAACCTGTTCGCCACCGCGACCGACAACGTCAACCCGGTGGTCACCGTCGACGGTCTCGGCCAGGTCACGGTCGCCAACTAGAAAAAGGGGGCGGGAGTCTTTTCCCCGCCCTCTTTTTTCGACTCGGCCTTTGTAGAATGCGGCTCGTGCAGGATGCGGGACACATCCCGGTCGAGCCCATGATCCTCGGCCTGGATATCGGCGGCACGAAGACCGCGGTCGTGCTCGGCGACCGTCACGGGCGGATTCTCCACCGGACCGAGTTCCTTGCACGACCCGGCCACGGCTTTGAACCCACATTCGCCGAACTCTGCGAACACATCCAGCGCCTGCGCGGACCAGCGCTCGCGGCTGGGGAACCTCCCAGCGTGGTCTCCGTCTCCATCGGCGGACCACTGGAGATCGAGCGCGGCATCATCCATGCGCCGCCCAACCTGCCGGACTGGGTCGACATCCCGCTCAAGTCGCTCCTGGCGGAGCGGATCGGGTTACCCGTCTACATCGAGCATGATGGCAACGCCGGGGCCCTCGCGGAGTGGTACTTTGGTGCCGCGCGCGGTGCGCGGAACGCGATCTTCCTGACCATGGGGACCGGTTTCGGCGGCGGCCTGATTCTCAATGGCCAGCTTTACCGCGGCACCTGCGACCTGGCGGGCGAGGTCGGGCACGTGCGGATTGCGGAGAACGGCCCGGTGGCCTACGGCAAGGCCGGCTCGTGGGAAGCGTTCTGCGGCGGGGCCGGCATCGCGCGCTGGGCAGCGCAGCGGTTCCCCGGGCGGTGGGGCGAGGCCCAGGTTACTGCCCGCGATGTCGCCGAGCTCGCGCATGCCGGCGACCCGGACGCGCTGACGGTCGTGCACGAAGTCGGCCGCTACCTGGGTCGCGGGCTGGCCATTTTGCTCGACGTGCTGAACCCCGAAGTGATCGCCATCGGATCGCTCGCCGTCCGGCTGGGCGAACTCGTGCTCGGACCGGCCCGCGAGGAGCTGCAGCGCGAGGCCTTGCCTCAAGCGGTCGCCGCCTGTCGCATCGTGCCGGCGCAGCTCGGTGAGCGGCTCGGCGACGTGGCAGCGCTCTGTGCGGCGATCCAGGCCCTGGGTGGCCCCGTACCCTCGTAGTGCAAAGCTCCGCTTTGCCCCCCCTTTCATATCGTCACACACCCAGCTCGCTGAAAAGCCGCTGGACCCAGGCGGGCGTGGCGGCCTCGAAAGCCCGCAGGTGGCGCTTGCGCGTGAAGTAATAGACGGCCAAGCCACCCTGAAAACAAAGACTCAGAAGGATGACCAGCGAATAGAAGCCGTACGCCGCCAGCGGGGCCCAGACCCGAAGCTGGCGGTCGAGTTCCAAGTCCCCACCCTGGAGCTGCGACAATTGCGACCGTACGTCGGCGGGCAGGAGGGACGACTCGGTCGCCGCGGCCGAGAACGTCAGCATCTGCGTCACGCAATACGCCACAATCAGCCCCATGAAAACAAGCTGGTTCGTGCCGAGGAGACCGGCGGCCGAGATCAGGCCGCGCTGCATCCGGCGGGCGCCGACGTACTCGACGGCCCCGATGGCGCAGATGCCGGCGACCATCACGGTGCCCAGCCAGCTTGGCGAAAGAACCGCCAGCGGGATGCCGGCGACGCCGATGATGAGGATCGTGAATGCCGAGAACCGCGCCGTGCGGGCGGCATTGCGTACGGGCCGGCGGCAGACCACCGCGCGGCGCAGCAGCGCGAAGTCATCCTCCGTCAACGGCGCGGGTGGCGCGGCGGGCGGGACGGCACGGGCGTGGATCGGCCCCGGTTCAGCAAGCACGCAACGGGCACTCCGGCTCATGTGCGTCGTATCGGCCAAATCCGGTGCGAACGTCGATGAGCGCGGGCAGCCGCCCGCGCGCTCACCTGCGGCCAGAACTCGGACCGGGCCGCGCGAATGACGCGGAAACGTCCTCGTGACAACTGGGCGGCCGCTGCCCCATAATATGCCTGCGACGCACCAGCGGCCACGACCTTCTCCGCCACGTGGGTGGCGGATCGCTGGCCGCTCAACCGTCGAGTCCCTTCTGGGGTGCGTTATGAAGACCATTCTGACGGGTCTTGCCCTCCTCTTCCTGGCCGTCTCCGTCGTCGTGCTGATCTCGGGGTGCGAGCTGTTCACGGCTTCGCCGGGCGGCAACCAGGACAACACGGGCGCTGGCAACGGCACTACTGACGCCGACGGGACCGAGGACGGAAACGACACCGGCGCGGGCGGCGATGCCGACACCGACGGCACAACCGGCGCTGCGGACGCACCGACGGGCGGGCTGATCGCCGATCACACGGCCGCCAGCGCGTTCGATGCGCTTCCGGCCCAGTACGTCGCCACGGCCCAGTCCAGGTTTCACATCTTCTACGGTCATACCTCGCACGGCAGCCAGATCATTACCGGGCTCGACATGGTCGCGGCGACACACGCCGGTTATCCCGCGGCGGCCGAGTTCGATTTCACGGAGTACGACGGCGACCTAGGCACGCCCGGCGACCTCGCGTGGGTGGATGCGACGCGCAGCGCCCTCGCCGAGCCCGGCAACCACATCAACCTGGTGTTGTGGTCGTGGTGCGGCGGCGTGAGCGACAATACGTCGGAGGGCATGGACGCGTACCTGGCCGCGATGAGCCAGCTCGAGGACGATTACCCGGCCGTGACCTTCGTCTACATGACGGGTCACCTGGACGGCAGCGGCGCGAGCGGGAACCTGTACCGCGGCAACAACCAGATTCGCGACTATTGCGCGGCGCACGACAAGATCCTGTTTGACTTCGCGGACATCGAGAGCTACGACCCGGCCGGGGATTACTACCCGGACGGCAGTGACGCGTGTGAATGGTGCGCGACCTGGTGCGCGTCGCACACCTGCCCGAGTTGCGTGGAGTGCGCCCACTCGCAGTGCTTCAACTGCTATCAGAAGGGCCGTGTGTTCTGGTGGCTGCTCGCGCGCCTGGCCGGCTGGCCCGGCTGAGCCCAAAAGGGCGCATTCCGATTGTTCGGAAAACGAAATGACGGTGCCGGATTCCCCGGCGCCAATCGCGGCAGTAGTGCAAAGCTCTGCTTTGCGCACTCGGCAAAGCAAAGCCTTGCGCTACTTGCGCCAAAGTTATGGTGTCGCCGAATTGGACACGGTCATTGGGCCTGTCCCCTCTTGCGGTCACCCGCCGGGGCGGCCGAGTTTGACGGGTTCCGCGCCGCCCCGGCCCGCGTGTTGCAGGTAGTCCTCGGCGCGGGAGAGCAGGCCGACGAACTCGCCCCCGCTCATCAGGCCGTACTCGCTGCCGTCGCCGGCGATCCTCTTGTATTGCAGCTCGCGCCAGGCGTACCGGCCCAAGCCCGTCAACATCCAGTTCACGCCGCTCTGAATCTTGCACGCCCGGCAGACCATGAACGCCACCGTGCCACGGTCCAGGCAGCGGTCGGCGGCGTAGTTCCAGTCTTTGCCGATCAGGCCGTCCGCCCGCAGCTTGTCCGTGAGCTCCGCGAAATCGCCCGCGAAGCTCTCGCCCTTGGCCAGGGCATAGATCGCGCGGTAGGCCGGCTCCGCGGTGACGAACGGCTGGTCGCCGATGTGCAGGACCAGCTCGGCGGTACCCGCGCGGGGTACGGGGCTCGTGGGAGCCATGTGCGGAGCCTGGCAGCCGGCGAGAACCAGGGACAGCAGGCCGAGGCCGACCAGGATGCCGTGCCGTGCCTCAGAGCCCGGAGCGCACGCGACGAGCCAGGTTGAGCGATTGCCTAGAAGCTCCATGTGATGCCCGTAAACAGGAAGTGTCGCCAGCTCTGGTCCATGTAGGCGGCGCCGGGGAAGAACTCGCCCCAGCGCAGCGTCCAGGACAGGTCGGACGACAGCCGCCAGTTGATGAAGTAGTCCATTTCCCAGCCGACGTAGCCCTCGAACTCGTTGGCCAATGGGTCGCTGATGGCGCCCCGTGACTGGTTCTTGTGGTACAGGAACCAGTTGGTGCCGATCTCCAGGTTGCGGAAGAACTCCCAACGCTCCAGCGGTGCCAGCGCGCCACCCACCCGCCAGATGTGCAGGTTGCTCAGCGTCGGGGCCAGGGCCATGCCGGCGTCCCGAAACCCGAAGCCCACGAAGCTCGAATCCTTGTGATCGCCGCGGTTGCCGCCGATGGCGTTCGTCGGGCTGAATCGCCGGCCGGCGTCGCCGCTGGCGAACATGTACTCGGCGACCAGGCGCGGCCGGGTCGGCACGTCGAAGAGCTTCTCGACCCCCAGGTCCCAGCCAAAGGCCTCGATGTAGTCCTTGTGGATGAACTCCCCGTCGCCGAAGTCGTGGCCCGACTCGAACACGCCCTCGGCCCAGTAGTTCAGGTCGTGAACAATCTCGCCGTGCGACCCGAAACCGAGGTAGAGGCTGTCGTAGCTGAAATCCTGGAAATAGTACTTGGGCCGTTCGTCGGTCCGGTCGTTGTTCCACAAGGCGTAGACGAAGGGCACGTGCCGCTGCCAGCCCTCGTACGCGAGCTGGACCCCGTAGAACAGCCGGTCCATGTGGCTGTCGACCGGCTCGCTGCGGTCGATGTTCGGGTAGTTCAGGATCGATTTCCCGAACAGGCCGAGCACGCGCAGGTCGCGCAGCTTGGCGTCGAGCAGGACCGCGTCCATCGGCAGATCCAGCGCATAGCCCGTGCCGAACTGGACCGTCTGCCGGCCGATGCGGGTCTTCAGTTGGACCGGGTCCGCCGGCTGGGTCAGGCGGAGAGCCTTGCCGACGTCGATCTGGTACCAGAGCTGGTCGAACGCGGGGCCGACCCAGTCTTCCTGCCGCTCATACTCGTCGCCGGGGTGGAAGTAGTAGTAGTTCAGTCGCATGCGGGCGAAGAGCTCGTGGGCGCCGTCGTCGATGCGGGCGCGGGTCCAGACGGCCAGCTCGGGGCGGTGCGAAACCCGCGAGGCCTGCGCACCGTCGCTGAAGTTGAAATAGTAGTAGTCGAGCCAGCCGCCCCATTGGAAATCGAAGACCGATTGCAGCGGCGCCGCTGCCTGCCGCTGCTGCCGCAACTGGTCATCGAGCAGCCGCTGCTGTTGCAGGAAACGCCGGGCGGCCTCGTCATCCCGCGCCTGGGCGTACCCCGTGGTGGCCATACCGGCGAACAGCACGACCGCTAGCGCCCGCAGCGTACTCTGTCGCATCGACGTGACTCGCCGCGCCAATGTGCAAACCAGACCGCGTCGGGTAGCATGGCGGGCAAGCTGAGCGCTGTCAACCGCGAGGCCGGCATGCCGACCGAGATTGAGGCAAAGTTCCAGGTCACAGACCCCGAGCCACTGCGGCAGGCGCTACGTCGGCTCGGCGCCGAGCTGCGGCGACGCGTGCTGGAAACCAACCGCATCTTCGACACGGCGGACCGGCGATTGCTTGGCGCAGATTGCGGCCTGCGGATTCGCACGCAGCGGCGCCTGGACCGCGCGCCCAACGGACAGCCGCCGGCCGCGACACTGACCTACAAAGGTCCCCGTCAGGCGGGCGATCTGAAGTCGCGCGAAGAGCTTGAGGTCTGCGTCTCAGACGCCGGTGCGCTCGCCGACATTCTCGCGCGGCTCGGCTTCCAGCCGGTCATCGTCTACGAAAAGCGCCGTGAGACGTGGCACGTCGGCACTTGCGAAGTGTCGCTCGATGAGTTGCCGCGGCTGGGCTGGTGGCTGGAGGTCGAAGGCCCCGACGCGGCGGCCGTGGAATCGGTCGTTCAGCAGCTCGGTCTCGCTGACACGCCGCCAACACGACAGACCTATGTTGAAATGGCCGCCGCGCACGGCGATAAAGACGCCGATGTTTTCCGGCTGCTGTTCGACGATGACCGTTGAGGGGCCGCCGTCCGGGAATCCTCGTAGAGCGCCTAACAGAACTCACTTCCGAGCCGTAGCCTTCAGGCTGCGCGGCCCGCCGCGCGGGCTGAAGCCCGCGGCTCACCAGGTTGTGTTAGGTACTCTTAGTTCGACTTTCGCACTTATGCGGCCTGTTGGACCGCATGGAACAGGGTTTTCATGATCTTTTTGTAACCCCGCCCGGCGAGGCGGAGTGACAGAACCTGGTGGCGGACGCTCTGCACGCGCA
>Ga0315291_10009464_pt1 | contig 11936 bp, 12 predicted proteins | sample YL17G12_20_MG_FD_203070 | JGI IMG/M metagenome (GOLD analysis project Ga0315291, IMG submission 203070) | Sediment microbial communities from Yellowstone Lake, YNP, Wyoming, USA - YL17G12_20 | ecosystem: Environmental > Aquatic > Freshwater > Lake > Sediment | place: USA: Wyoming | collected...
GCGACAAGCTCGGTGATATTGCGAAGGATGCCGTCAGCCCGTGCGACAATTACCCCGCTGGCGTTCACTACCAGGACGCTGCCAGGTAATCCAGCGCAGAGGACAAAACTGCCAGAGACGGCGATCAAGTCCTCGGTTGAACATCCAAGGTCGAAGGTAGCGGTGAGAACAGGAACAGCTGCAAGCGTGTATTTCCGCAGCGATCCATCAGCGCAGACGGTCCAAAGAAATCCATCCAGCGATTCCATGGCACCTGGTTCGGTGTCGAGCGCCACGCTTCCAGCGTATGCAAAAGGCGCACCGCATCCTCCCGAAACCGCCGCGATGCGCTGTGTGTCTGAGCACGATGCAAAGACGTAATCGGTGCTCGTCAGCAGGTGAGCGCATCCGACCAGGTAGGGATTATGAATGATTTTGAACGTCATATGCCACACACTTCTGCGCCTAGCAATACGCCATCGGTTCGCATAAGCCCATTGCCGACACAGGAAATGGCAATACGCCGGCCAGATCCAGTGAGGAACGCTCTGATTGGACTCGCACTACCGGGGATCGTCACGGCGGCAGAGGTCAGGATGCGACCATCCACAATTGGTGTCCAGGTCGCCCGTGCGCTGCACTGTGGGACGATCTCTTTCAACGCCTTGAGTTGAGCGATGCTGTTGCCCCAGCCGAATTGGCGAGATTCCCAGGACCAGGCGATGTCAGCCGAGGCGCCAGAATCCCGGCCAATCGTGTCGTCCAGGTGGTAGTAATTGTTGCCGCTGCGGATGTACACCATGCCGTTCAACTCGGTCATGTAATCGACGGTCACCGGCATGGCCCAGGTCGTCCACGCCGCTTCCTTGGACAGAGGGTAGATGCTGCGGCAGTAGATGGTCGTACCGACAGCGATCAGCCACTGACTGCGCCGTTGTGACCAGATCGAGATGGGATTCGCGCCCGATGCAATGAGGTCGGTTAGCGTGCGGATCGGATCGCCAATGCTGCCGTAGGTCGCTTCTGCCGTGACGGTAGCGGTGGTCAGGTTGCTGAACCCAGCCGGTCCAAGGAAGTGGGTATCGCCGGCGATGTTGGATACACTATTGGGGAATGCGGTTCCAGGCCCGTTCAGCACTTGCAGGAGCGCGATGTTCTCAGGATCTTGGTCCATCTGCCAGAGTTGCACCGCATCCTCATAAAATACAGCCAGCAGTCCACGGTGGATCGACATGGCCACCATCTCACGAGATCCGCTGACGAACTGCAACGCCGCCTCAAAGCCGGCATCACCTGGTGTCGTCCAGTCGGCGGGACCGCTGAGAGTAGAACAGTAATTGAACCGGCCCTGTGATGGGTTCGATGCCACGATCTTGTCGGCAACCTTGGTCATCGCCCGGCCAGGCGTGAACGGCAGGCTCACAAAGGTATTCGTGAAGCTCGCCGCGTTCGGGGGCGGTTCTTGAACCCAGTGATGCTCGATCAAATTGTCATCAGACCGGCGAATGCTCACATAGCCGTGTGGTCCAAAGACTGGGGAGGTGCCGAAGGTTTCGGCCACCAGCACGCTGCCGATCTTTCCGGTGTAGTCGAATGAACCGCCTTGACCGATAGGATCGTAGATGACTCCGGTCGGTGCAGTGAGTTGAAGCGATAGTCCAGACGGCACCACACAGCGCAGGAAACCGCCACGGTCGTACAGCCCGAAGGAAGACGCTGATAATGCGTTGTCGAGTATCAGAGCAGGACGGCAGGAAATCGCCCCGCCTGGCAGGATCTGGACGTTGTTGCTCGCGTTGAAGGCGAAGTAGTCCCGCACATCCCAGGTCAACCGGGTGTCGAGTCCTTCACATCCACGCAGCAGCAATGGCTTCATGGGCGCACATCACGCCACATCCAGTGCCGTTGAGGACGATCATCCCAGCGACGGGCAGGATCTTCCAGATTCCAGCGACGGCCAGGAACGAACGCCTGCTTAGTGCCCTGCTTGGCTTTCTGGATAATCACCCATTTCTGGTAATCTGATTCCAGCTTGGGGATCGCTGCGCGGAAGTCACCGCCGCGAGCGTTGCGGAACAGGATTTCCGCCTGCATAACAATGGCTAACGCATCGCAGTTGGGACGGTCGCCCGGCATAATCAGCAAAGCGGGACCAGTTTGGGCCTCGATGGTGAGCGTGATGTCTTCCACACACGGAGGCCCGACCTCGATCACGCCATTAAGAAAGTCGTACTTGGAAGGAGCATATGAATAAGCATTGAGGGCAGCGGTGTTCAGCCATTGGGAGCGGTCCATCGTGGTGATGCCAGCGACCAGATCCCAAATGTACTGCGCGTTATCCGCACGCTGCGCTTTGATGAAATTGATTTGACCAGGCTCAGAATCATCTGGCCAGTCGAAGGTCGTCTCGTTCGCCGGGAGGTTTACCGTCACCGTGAAACGTGAAATGGTCCAACCAGAATCGTCTTGTACCTGTTTATTCGCCCGACGAATGAGCGATTGCACCATTGCCTCGGTCGCAGCAGACGCAACGCCATCGCCCCCCTCGCCTACAGCGGAGAGAACGTCAGCCGTCATTTCTTCAAGCGTAGCCTGCGGCTGGAGCGCCATGGAGTTAACCTAGGCCAAGGGTAAAGCCCTGGATGGTGGCCGTTCCACCCAGGGCAGTTACTCAGTCAGCGATGGCAGCGGTCGCCAGGATGCCAGTGATGGCAGCGGCGGCAGCGGCGGAAATGATCGAGAACCCGTCAACCGTGGGGTTGGCGAGGGTCGATCCGGTTCCACCACTCATCGTGGGGACGATCCGCATGTTGCGGCGGAACGGCACCCAGTTGGCCGATTGGGTCGAGACGGGCGCGAAAGCCGTGAGGCTCACGAAGTACCGCTCGCACAAGGTCTGTTCCTCGGCAAACGGACGGCGACGAACGACAGGGTTCGCCTCGCCAGCTGGGGTCAGGCGCAGCATGGTCATGTCGAACTGGAACGTCACCAACTGGTCGGGCATCAGATCGACGGCCAGGTAACTGGTGCCGACCGTGGTGCCAATCGTCTTGCCTACCATCGACGGCAGGGTGAACGACATGGCGAACGGACGCCACTGGGCGGTGCCGTCGCTGTCCACGGTGCTGGGGATGCTGTTGATCGGCGCATTGGCCGAGGTCAGCACATCAGCCGAAGGCGAACCGCCAGCGCCGAAGTCCTGCCGCATCTTGATCGGCATGGCGACGTTGGAGCGGTAGTAGCCCTGGAGCGTGACCTTCTTACCGGCGAAGGTACGAACGTCCTCGATCTTGTGGGCGAACTTGGGGGTGCCAGCGGTGTGGGCCGTGGTCTGCGCCCAGCGGAAGTGGTTACGAACATCGCCGGGGACGGCGACCTGGCCGAAGGCGAGCGCCTGCTGGCTGATCGTGCCGGCACCACTGGTGCCCAAGCTGACCAGCGAGCCGACAACGCCGAAGTTGCCAGCGGCGGTGATGGAAGCGCCAGCGGCGTCAGTGAACTCGTAGGAGCCGTTGACAAGCGGGTTTTCCGCCAGTGCGTTGGTGTTGAGGTATTGAGTCATGGGAGATTCCTTTTGGTTCGGGGTTTCTTAGGCCCGTACCCTTGGGGTGGATGGATCCGAATTCTCTACGCTGAAACTGGTTCTTTTTCTTTGTTCTTTGATCCCAACGCACGGCCACCCTTGCGGCGAGCTTGCACGGCAGCATCACCCGCGGCCTGCATGACGGCCTTGGTGGCCATCTTGACGGCAGCTTCGCGGTTCTCGTCATCGCGCTCCTGGCGCTCGATCTCGCGTGGGTTCACTTCGACGGCGATCTCATCGAACATCTGCACGAACTCCTGTTCGCGGTAGACTTCCAAGAAGACCTTCTTGCCGAAATAGCCCATCAACCGCATCGCCTCACTCTGGCCGGCGCTCATGTTGGGCAGCTGGGGAACCTGCCAGAGATCGTCAATATCATTGATCTTAGAGACAATAACCTGAGCGGAGTGTCCCCATTTAGCCTTGAAAAGGTTAACCATATACTCAGGACAACGGACGGCACGGTGCGATTTTTCAATCGCCGGGCGCAGACCGTTCTGGACAGGTTCGATGGTGACTTGAACGATGGGGACATACATCTGGTTTCTCCGTGGTAGATGAAGGGTCTATTCAACACCAAACCCCACCCTGGCAAGCCAGGGTGAGGAAAAGTCCCACGGAGAAAGTGAAAACTTTTTGCAGGCTCAATCGATGGCGAGAATCAAATTACTCGCGGGAGCATCGCACGCCAGATGGGCCGTGGTGTCGATGTCTTCGCGGGTAACGCGCTGCTTGGGCGGATCGGCTGGGGACGACAGCGACTTGTACTTGCCGGGCAGGCTCTTGTAGTGCCAGGTGGCGCTATTGACGCCGATGCACAGCTTGGTACAGGTCGGACTGAAGGTGTCCACGGCATCCAGATCGTCCATCGACGGGTTCCAGATCACGGGGACGCCTTCGTACTGCAACTGTTCATCGCTGATCGCAAAGTCGAATTTGACTTTGTTATCACCCAGGTTGCGGTTGACTCGGTAGTTGTTCAGTTCGCCCCAATTCTTGTAGGCGCTGACGAACGCCGAACCGGCCATGTAGAAGTCAACCTTGCCCTTGATCCCATTCGTATGGGAGAACTGGTTGGCGCTACGCAGTGCGGTATCCCACAGAGCGCGGAAGTCGCCGCCGCTGGTCGGGGTTAACCCGGTCTGGCGGATGTGGCGCAACTGCGGGTAGGTCACGCGGGACAAGCCGCCGACCAGGCCAGTGGTGGGATCTTCCGTCAGGATACCAAACAGACCAACGGGGTCGGTCGGGCTGGCCGCACCAGAACGCAGCATGAGCCGGTCCAGGTAGCGATCATGGTTGTCGGTCATGCCTTCAACCAGGTTCTTGACGTAGTTCTGGATCTTGAACGCCATGTCGTCGCCCATCGCACGCTTCTCGATCAAGCCCATTCCATTGGCCTTGACGCTGAACCCCATCTGGGTCAGCAGGTCGTGCTTGATCGTGATGGCGGTCGTGTAGTTGAAGTAGCCGTACTCCAAGTTCAGACTGAAGTCAGGATCGAACGATTCGATTTCCTGGTCGCCGGTCCAGGTCGTGCCGGGATCAGAGAAGGACAGCTGGAGCGGGTAGAGGATCTTGCCGCCTTCGAACATGGAATCCTTGCGCTTCTGCTCAAGGAAGTTCAACCAGACTCGTTCCTTGCGGTCGATCTTCTGGTTTTTGTTGCGGTCGTGGACCCGCTTGTAGGTGTTACGGAGGATCTTCGTGAGATCGCCGCTTGTTAATTCGGGCATGGTCATTTCCTTGGGGCCTATTTATGGCCCAATCGGAGGTGGTTGGATGGAAGGAACGCTGTCAGGGTCAGAGCTTGCCGGCAGAGAGGAGTCTCATCTCCTCTTCTTCCGACATGACTTCATCTCCGCGCTTCGCGGGGGATGAGGTCGGTGCGGGGGTGGTCGATGGCTTCCGTAGTGGTGCCTTTCGGCGTGCTACGACAGAATCAATCACCGTCTTAGCGAGCTTTTTCCATGCGGTGGGAGCAACGTCTTTGAGCAATGGCCCAAGTTCTGCTTCCACGGCCTTACCGATGGTCGTCCATTCCGCGCCGTAGCGGGTTTGGTACTCCTTCGATACCTGATTAATCTCACTGAAACCGACCTTCTGCGCTTCTTGGAGTGCAGCGGTATATTTCGCGTTAGCCTGTTCTGTCTGTTTGACAGCTTCAGCTTCGCGTTGACGACGATCATCGGGCGGTTTTGCTTTGGACTCACGCTTACGCGCAAGTGACATTGCATCTTCCTCAGGAAGGGAACCAATATCCACCAAGTCTCGCAGGTCTTGTGGTAGGACAACGGGCTTACCGTCAGGGTAAACATCGTCAGCCATGGCGCGGTAATAATCCGCGATTTCCTTGGGACTCTTGGACTTCAGCATTTTCTCCTGCTCAATCAAATCGCGCAGTGCGCTGGTGTCGATCTTGCCATCATGGTCAGATACCAGGCCAGCGTCGGTCGCGTGCTTGAGTAGCTGATCGGTGAAGTGCTTGATCGGCTTGAGTGATTCGGACTCGGCCTTGGTTGATTCAACCTCAGACCGGAGCTTGTGACGTTCCTCAAAGAGTTTCGTCAACTCTTTACGGTACGCCTTGGGGGCCTTGGTGATTTCCGCCTGGTCCTCATCACTGAGGGGGACTGGTTCATCCTTGGTCGCTTCCTTGAGCGGTGCATCTGATTTCTCAGTGCTTGCCGCTTCCTTTGGCTCGGGAGACGTTTCCGTTTCCGTTGCCGCCTTTACTGGTGCGTCCTTCTTTTCGGAAACAACTTCCCCATCGTCACCGATAGAGTCCATGTCGCCGCTGGAAAGCGCCTCAATAAGGGCTGATCCATCGTCATCAGATGTAGAGTTGTCAGGGGACGCGCCTGCTTTTGAAGGGGTTTCACCTTCGCCGCCGTCACCCTGACCGTGAGTGGAGGCACCGTCGTTGCCGCCATCACCTGAAGGTTCCGTCTGTCCAGTGTCATGACCGGAGCTTTCGCTCCCTAAAGCCACTGAATTATCGTCATCAGCCATACAGTTCTTCTCCGTGTAGTCCAGTGTTACCTGGAATTGTTAGCCCATACCGGGCGGGACTGGTGCGTTATCGACCATTGGTAAGGTCGGCGCGTTGATTTCTTGGTTCATCTCGGGGCCTGGTGGAATTCCACCGGGAACCTCTGGCCCACCGCCCATTGGTTGGCCTGCGCCTGGCATACCCGGTCCACCAGGCGGCATCGGCGGCACCATCGGGAATTGCACCAGCGACTCAGGATCTTCACGCCAGTCGAGGATCTCTGCGATCTTCTTCATGCCGGCGATGGGGTTCCAGATAGGACCGCCAGGGATGGCGCCCAGACCCATGGACGTACCGATGTCTACCGCGGCCTTGAGTCCATCCAGCCGCTTCTGCTGGTCAGGCATGCCAGTGCTGCCGGCCTCGATCTCGACCAACAGGTGCGCCCACAGCTGTTCCTTGTCGATCATGGGCCAGAATGCCCCAGGACCGACGATAGCCTTCGCGTTGTCCTCGGGCAGGGCCTGCACAAGAATCTCGCCCATAGCCACAGCGACCTCGCGTATCAGCGTCTCCAGTATCTGCTTGTGGGAGGTGCTGATCGCATCGCTGGTCTGGTTGGCGATTGCCGCCTCGGTGGCGCTGTCGGCACCGCCCTTGGTCATCCCCTGGCTGGCCTGGGATTGATTCAGAACGGAGCCAAGCTCTTGCCGCTCCTCGATGATCGAGTGGACAGCCTCATTGTACTGCCCTGGCATCTTGTAGATCGCCTTAGCCAGGTCATCCACGGTCTTCTTCGTCTGGAAGAACCCGTTCGGTGGGCAATCCTCCATCGCTTCCAGGTCTTCCTTGTCGAACGTGTCCACCGTCACCGCGTACCGATCATACGCTGCACGCTTGGCTGCACGCTTGTGGGTGCGAACGAGGTTGATTTCCTCCTGTAGTGGCCTGCCCAGGGTCGTGTTGCTGATCGGCAGGAAACGCCCGGTCGTCCGATTGAATAGGCAGATGAAAATGTTGAACCAGTTGCTGCTGGTAACCTCTGGCGTTTCCGGTTCGCGCAGCCAGCGGTCACTTCCTTCGATCCAGTGATAAATCTTATTCGCTCCACGATCCATGCGAACCCACACCGCCATCCGGTTCTCTTTGATCGGTGATTCGATGTCTGAACGGTCGGCTGGATCGTCTGCGGTGCTGGTCGCTGGCTTGTCGTTGTGGGGCTTGCTCGCGGCAGACGCACGGGGCAGCAAGTCCTCGTCAGCCGGCAACTCGTAGAAGTCGCGGATCTGCTCCTCGGTCATGTAGGTGCGGTAACTGAAATGCCGTGAACGCTTGAATTCCTCGGGGCGGAATATGTTGTTGTCGCGCCGGCAATCCTCTGGCAGCAGTGAACGCAGAACGAAGCCGCGGTACTTGGGAAGCTCGACGATGTCTGGTTCAGATGGGAGATCGCTTTCCCACCGCACCTTGCGCGGATCATGGCCCTCTGGCATCTCGCCGGCGAAGGCCATCTTGCGCCAGAATTCGCCTTCCATTTGCTTGCGGATCGTATCGGCAGTGTCCTTTATCTCCTGGTAGGTCGCGTCACCCTCGACGCATTCGCCGCGCTCCTTCATTCCAAGAAGTCGCTTCATCCGCGCCAGGGTGTCTTGGAAGTCGTTTGGACGCCAGGCACCCACGGGATCGCGCTTCATGTCCTCAAGCCAGTCGAGCTTGAGGTAGGCGATGCCAACCGTGTCGATGTCTTGGATAACGCCGTCCATAACGCCCTTAATATCCATCTCGTCTGGGCTGAAATAATGGGCGATCAGCGTCTGCATCGTCTCGCTGAAGGTGTCCATCATCTCCTTGACCAGCGGATCGATCTTGCCAACCCGCTTCTTGGGACGCACGGCGACCATGGGTTCACGCGCATTGATCTGGGCCTTGTGAACCTGCTGGAACTTGAACAGGTAATTAGTGGACACGCCGCCTGGCGTGGTCGGCAGATTGGCCTCGGTGTGGATGAACTTCCGCTGATGGTCCATCGAATCGAGGATATTTCGCTCAACGTCTGGCAGGATATTCTGCCGCTCAAACTTCTTGATCAGAGCAGCAACGGACTGGTCCACCTTACGGACAGGCGCCGGCATTTTCGCCTGCTCCTGCTCATCGGCTGCGCCAAGGGCTTGATCGTCAAAGTCTACTTCTGGTGCAGTGTCCATGTTTTCTTTCAAGCCATGCCGTTATCGACGCGGATCTGTTTGACAGCGGCTTTGAGTGTTGGGTCTACTTGTGCCGAACGCTGGGACGCTTTGAGCTTATCGGCGTGTTCGGGGTGAGCCTGCATGAAGTCGGAATTGCCTTTGACGACGGCGTTGAGGTGCCGGTCTTTATTCCGCAGATTCAATTCCCCGCTGATGCCGCGCTTCGCTAAAGCTGTCATGAGTCCAGCGGTTCCAAGGCCAACAGCGGCACCATCTGGCGTTCCTGTCAGCCAGCCAAGGGCCATGCTGATGACCCCGCCAAATCCTGGGGCAATGACGCCTGTCGCCGCAGTCACGAAGGCTTTGACCTCGGGGGCCTGGAGCGTGGTTTCGCTTTTGATCTGGGCGTCGGTGACGCCTTTAGCGACCTGCTCGGTAAAGGTAGTCGTCTTGGTAGATTCAACCAACGCAGGACCTTGCGGCGTCGGCTTGGTGGTTTCGGCAACGGTCGTCGTCCTAGTGGTGGCCTGGTCCTCCCGCTCGATGCGCTGAATTTCCTCGCGCTTAGAGCCGCAGCCAGTGAGCAGGAGAGCGACGACAATTGCGGCGAGCACAAGCGCCACCACTTCCCACTTTATGAACGGATTTTTCGGTGCGTACTGCATCAGTGTGGTCGCAATACAAGAGAAAGAATAGTGCTGATCACCGCTACGCCAACGGTGCCACAGACACCCATTAAAATAGTATCATGCAAGGCCAGCTTCGACTGGATCAATGCCACCGCGGTCTTTTCTTCGCCAATGGCGGTAGTTATCGCATGCAGTGAATTGTCGATGCTCTCCAACCGATCATCTAAAGAGATGCCGCCAGCGGTGATTCGTCTGGTTGTTTCTTCGTTGCTCATGTGAAACTCTAACGGGATACGGGGGTGAAAACCGCGTTGGGTGAAATGTGCGTTGGTGTGCGGCATGTGCTCATTAGCGTTGCCTTGTTGCAATAATTGTTGCGTCCACCGTTGGCGAACCCGCCGCGTATGTGCATTCGACCGTGATGAAGTAGGTCGTGGAAGCCCCGACGTTCACCGGCACTTTGGGAATCGACAGCGTAAATATTCCATTTACCAGCAACGCCAGAACGCTCTGTTGCACCATCGTTGACGCTGACACTCCATTCGTATTGGTCGTGGTGACGATGGAGCATTTAACCGTGCTGCCAGATGTCAGGCCAGTCGCGCCAGCGTCGATGACCACTGCTCCGCTGATGTCGTAGTCACCCCGAAGCGAGATTGATGTGATGCTCTTGGCAACGCCAGTCGCTCCCGCTGCAACGGCGGTGACGCTGGATGAGGTACGCTCGCCAACCTGCCCAGCAACGGCAGCGGTGCCGTCCTGCACGCCGGCCAAGATGTGGCCTTTGAAGGTCGCGCCGATGGTGCCGAGGAACGCACGCTCAACGCCGGTGATGTTGTCAGAGTCGTCAATCAGAACGCCGCTGCTCTGCGTGCCGCCGATCACCCCATCTGCGCGAATAACTGCATTGTCCGTGGTGGTGCCGACAAGCCCAAGAATTGCTTGGACCTGCGCTACGGTGAGATCGACCGGGGCGCCCGTGCCGGCGCCAGCTGTTCGCCCCTTGATGGACGATTGCACCATATCATCGCTCATGGCATTCGTTACCGGCGGTATCCACCCCACCGCCAGAGTGTTCGCCCCGTCTGCTATTGGCACAGCGTTTGCAGTTGGAGTGGCCGTAGCGATGGTCATGACACTACCTGTTCAAGGTTAGAGGTGTCCCACACCAGCGTTCCGTTATCGGCGTCAAGCACACCACCGGCGAGCGGCGAGATAACCGGATTGGTGCCGAGCGTTGCCAGTAGGATTTTATCAGCCGCAGACATGAAACCGTTATTCGATATGTCAGCGAGGCCTGGCATTGGATGGCGATGGTCGCCCCGTGCGTACTCGACTGAGGTGCCCACCTGGCCGGCAGTGCCAATAGACTGCGCTGCCGGGAGTGATGCCGAGGGATCTGGAGCCGGGCCACCGATGCTGCCGGCTAACTCATACTGTGGATGCGGATTCGGATGGCGGATGTGTGGTCCGACTATCGCCTGTTCGGTTGGGGTAAAGAGCTTCTGGCCCACGTTACCCCCGCTCGACGGGCGCGGGGACGTAGCCCAACGCGACAAGATCAACGCCCTCGACCTTGACGACAGGCGTTCCGGTGAGCGAGTCGGCAAGCGCGGCGCGGCCCTCGTCACCGATCAACACCCACACGGCGCGGAAGTCGGTCCACCACACCGGGAGTGTCGGGTGGCGTTGCCAGATCGACTCCAAAAGCGGTGGAGTCTGATAGTTGGGATCTGCCGCCTTCCACGCGGCGAACCCGCCCCATGCGTTCCACTGTGCAACTGTGCTTTCAATGAGTGCTGCATCAGCAGTAGGAGTCGTTGCTGGGAATTGAAGTACGTCAATCATGGTGTACCAAATCGTGATTGAGCGTAAGGACGGAAAACGTTGGAATAATCCGTAATCGGCGGGAGGTTCGCGTACACGGCGTCCGTCCAAAATAGGAAAGTCGGGAAATACCCGTCAAGTCCGGTGCCTGCCCCCTGTTTACCACATCCGCAGGAAATATAAATCGGGTTTGCTAATCCGCTGAAATCACGCCCCTGGCCGACTTGCGTGTTGCCGTTTACGTTTTGGTTCAGTCCGTTAACCGCTTTTTCGACACGAAACGCAAACGGGTTACTGTCCATGTTCACCGTCGGATTAACCGCGACGTTTGAACCGTCGTAATACGATCCTGTCTTGCGTGTGCCTGGGTACGATTCACCGTAGAAAACCATACGGAGCGGAGAGTTGTAATCGTCTTGCGTGTCGTCGTCAGTCAACGACAGGATACGACTTGCACTTGTGGGGAAGTTGACGCATACGCCCATCGTTTGAAAGTTCGTTGCGTCGATCGGATTTTCGAGGTCAAGCCGCGATTCAAACCCGCTCCAATTGTAGATTGCGGCGGGTTTGCCGTTGACGACTTGCAAACTACCCACGGGTAACACGAGAATTGGACGGATAAGGGCGACGTTTTGCATGAGGTCATCGCCGCCGACTTGGGAATACATCCGAATAATGTTGACGTATCCGGTCGACGCCCATGTGAGAATTGCGGCGGTGTCGAGTTCGCCGTTAGGTAA
>Ga0315291_10009465_pt1 | contig 11935 bp, 6 predicted proteins | sample YL17G12_20_MG_FD_203070 | JGI IMG/M metagenome (GOLD analysis project Ga0315291, IMG submission 203070) | Sediment microbial communities from Yellowstone Lake, YNP, Wyoming, USA - YL17G12_20 | ecosystem: Environmental > Aquatic > Freshwater > Lake > Sediment | place: USA: Wyoming | collected...
TCGCTTCCAGAGCCGCCCGCCCCGCCACGTCGATCACCTCATCGACCGCGGCCTCGGCCCGCCCAATCAGGTCCAGCATCGGCAGCAGGAGCTGGCCTTCCTTGGCCAGAAACTCCGCCAACTGACGGTACCACGAGACGGTACCACGAAGGGCTTGGCAACGTGACGCCGGATGATGTATACTGTGGCCGACGGGAAGGCATCTTGAATCGTCGGCAAGAACTCAAGGCAAACACGCTGGCGCGTCGCCGGCGCTAGAACCAGGGAATGCCCGGCCCGAGAGGAACCGGCCGGGTTGAAAATACCTCACTTGTGCCGAGGCCCTGATTCTGCCAGTTACGCTGAAGACATTCGGTTGTTCAGCGTCAGAGGCTTCGGCACAAGGGTGAGCGTTGGATGACGTGAGCGGCTGTCTTGGAAGTCAAGGGGGTATGGCTGCCATTGGCGCTGGCTCCTTGGCGATGGCGTTGAGGATGGTCAGTAGCTTGCGCATGCAGGCCAGGGGGACTCATGGCTTATGTGGAGTTGCGCAGGAACGGGCAGTTAGTCATCTGTCGCCCCGTTGAGGAAGAGCAGGCCCGCCGGGGCTGCAAGATCCGCCTGAAAGACGGCCGGATGGCTGTGCTGGCCGTGGGCGAGTCCACGGTGCTGGGCCCTTACGAAATCCGTGTGTCCGCCGGCGATCCACCCAAGGCGGCACCCGGTGCCGCCTCGTCGACGAGAGACCTGCCGGAGAGGCGACACGAAGTACCGCCGGAGCCGTTTCCCCAGGTCGACGGCTACGAGGTAGTCGGTCGGCTAGGCGAAGGAGGCATGGGCATCGTGTGGCGGGCGGTCCAGTTGAGCACGAAGCGTCTGGTGGCTCTGAAGTTTTTGGCGGGGCAGATACACGGATCGCCCACCGCCCGGGCCAGGTTCCAGCGGGAAGTCGAGTTGGGCGCCCGGCTCGACCACCCCAACATTGCGCGGGTGTACGACAGCGGCCTGAACCGGGGAGGCTACTTCTACGCGATGGAATTGGTCCAGGGGCTGCCCCTGGACCAGTACGTGCGAGCGCAGCAGATGGACCCGCAGGCATTCCTGGGATTGATGCGGAGGGTCTGCCAGGCCGTGCACCACGCCCATCGTCACGGCGTGGTTCACCGGGATCTGAAGCCGTCGAACATCCTTGTGACCGTAGACGGGGAACCGCGTGTGCTGGACTTCGGCCTCGCGAAGGCCTTGCTGGAACCGGAGGACGCGGTGGCCATCTCGATTGAGGGGGAGGTGGCTGGAACACCTGCCTACATGAGTCCCGAACAGGCCGCCGGAAGCATCGAGGAGATCGACGAGCGGAGCGACGTGTACAGCCTGGGAGTGATTCTCTTCAGACTCCTCCTGGACGCGTACCCGCACGATCTGAGCGGCGCGCGCCACGAAGTGCTGAGACGGATTGCCGTGCAGCCGGCCCGCCGGCCGAGGGAGCTCCGCAAACGGATTGACGTGGAGTTGGAGTCAATTCTGCTGAAGGCCCTGGCCATGGACAAGGACGAGAGATACAGAGATGCGGGAGAACTGGACGAAGACCTGGAAAGGTATCTGAGCGATGAGCCGGTGATGGCCCGACAGGCAACGCCGGCCTACCGGCTGGCCAGGAGAATCCGCAAGCACCGGGTGAAGGTGACGATCGCGTTGGGGGCCGCGGTCGCCGTCTCGGTGGCCGCCGTCTTTGTCGGCCGGTGGGCCAGGCAGCAATGGAGCAACGTGGCTCAAGAACACGACAACGTGGCGCAGGCCTACGTGGACCTGGCCGAGAAACGGGCCGGCATCGCCACTGCGATGGATGCTCGGGCGTCGGCCGAAGCAGCGGCGCGAGCCGCCCTGGCGGCGGACGCGGAACGGGCTTCTAGGCCGCTGTGGTCCCAGGCCGAGAGCCTGTTTGGTCTGGCCCAGAAGAGCCTCGACGCGGGGGACGAGGCATCAGCGGCCAAGGCATGGGCGGAGGCTAGGGCCGCGTATGCCGAAGCCAAGGCGGACGCCGACCGGAAGGCCGCGGCCCGACAGGAGCGATTCATCAGGCTGCATGATGCAGGCGTAGCGGCTTGGGGGCGCCAGGACTATGCCGCCGCTGCGGCGTCGCTGGAGGCCGCCCTCAAGGAGAAGGCCGACCGGGAGACCCAGGATCTCCTGGGGCAGGTCCGGTCGGTTCAGGCGAGGCAGGAGGCCGAGCAGGCAGAGCTGCGGAGAAGGGAAGACGACTTTGCCCAGCGGCTGGCGAAAGCGAGGCAGGCGTTGGTTTCTGTGCCGGCTGCTTCTCAGGATCTGACGGACGCCCAGAGCACCGAACTGACGCAGGCAAGGGCTGCCGTCCAGTCGGCTCTTGGCATCAAGCCGGACCACGCAGAAGCGTTGGCGGTCCTGGCGGCGATTGAGTCTCGCCTTCGGCCCAGGCAGCCTTCGAAGCCATCCGCCAAGCCCGCGGCGGCCCTGTCGTCAGCCGACAAGCCGCCCGCCTCTCCGGGTCCGCCCGGCACTTCGGATTCGGGCAGGACCGCCGCCAAGTCGCCCGGCGCAAGTCGGCCGTTTCTCCCGCCTGAGCGGGCGCTTCAGCAGACCGTGGCCGAAGCAGACTTCGACCAGATCGAGTTTGCGCAGGTCGTTGAGTACCTGCGGAACGCCTACCGTGTGAATCTCAGCGTCGACTGGGCCGCCCTTTCAGGGGTGGGTATCAAGAGAACCGCGCCGGTGACGCTGCATCTGCGCAATGTCAGGCTGGAGAAAGTGCTGACCCTGCTGCTGGAGCGCGCGGGCAGCGGGGCTGGGCTTCTGGGGTTCGAGATGGAGCAGGACGTGGTGACTATCTCGGTCCAGGAGGCGCTTGACCGCAAGATGGTCGTCCAGACGTACGACGTGCGGGACCTGATCGCACAGGGCTTGGCACGCTCGCGGAGCCGCCTGTCGAGCGAGAAGGTGACCCAGGAACTGGTGTCGACGATCCAGGAAACGGTTGCACCAGAGTCGTGGCAAGCGACCGGCGGCATGGGCGGCATCAGCCCGGTCGGGAGCACCTTGGTTGTGAACCAGAGCCGGCGAGTCCATCGGCAGATGGCCGACCTGCTCAGATCGCTTCGGGGCCAGGGGGGGACCCGATAGTCTCTTTATACGCTTTCCACCACCACGGGTCAGAAGAAGGGTGCGCACCCGGCTGTGCCTACTAAGAACTGCGTCACTGTCGAAATGCGTCATTTTTGAACAAACGTGGGAGTGCGGTGTTGCCTTTGCACCAACTCACAGCGGCAATCGGCTCGCCGACCAGCACAAAGGGGCTGCAGTGGACCATCGAGCTTCGTCCGGAGTGCGTTGTGAACAGCAGGATCAAGACATGCCGCTTCGCGAAGCGTTCGCGGACCAGATCCCGCCCCGCCATTGCGATTATATCTCCACAGGGGACAACGAGATCGCGGACAAGGCCCTGGGATTTGAATGGGAGAATCCCGGGACGATGAACACCAGCTACGGCTACAATCAGAACGATCACAATTGGGTGGACGCCAAGGAGATTGTTTTCCGCCTGGTGGACATCGTCAGCAAGGGCGGCAATTACCTGTTGAACGTCGGCCCCACCTCCGAAGGGCTCATTCCCCAGCCGAGCATTGACCGGTTGATGGAGGTCGGAGCGTGGATGGAGACGAACCAGGAAGCCATCTACGGAACTTCGCCTTGGAAGGTCTTTCACGATGGACCGGTACTGGACAATGAGGCGGCCAAGGCCTACTACAACGCCCCGGGCTGGATGGCCCATCACACCCAGAATCCCTGGTACGACACCGCGCCGAGTTGTCTTCCTGCCTGTTCCGGCCCGGTGTCCGGCTTCTGGCTGGTCCAGCACATCTGGGAACATTACAACTTCACCTTGGATAAGAAGTTCCTCATGGAACATTATCCGGTCATGCGCGGCGCCAGTGAGTTTGCGCAAGCGGTCCTGGTGGAGGACCCGGCTACCAAATACCTGGTTGACCTGCCCTCGAACTCCCCTGAAAACAACTACTTCTATGTCACATCGGATGGACAGAAGAAAGGAGCATGGCTTTGCATCGGCTCCACGCATGACATGCAGCTCTTCCGCAACCTCTTCAAGACGACGGCCGAAGCGGCGCGCGTCCTGGGTGTCGACAAGGGTTTCGCAGTGAGCCTGGAAGCCACCGGCGCGAAGCTCGCGCCCACCCGCGTCAACAAGGAAGGCCGCATCATGGCATGGCAGCAGGACTTCGAGGAGACGGAACCGCAGCATCGCCACATCTCGCACCTCTGGGGCTTCTATCCCGGCACGGAGATCTCAACAAGAACACCGGAATTGCTCAAAGGGGTGCGTCTAAGCCTGGAGCGGCGCGGTGATTATTCCAACGGCTGGGCCATGGGATGGAGGGCCTGCTGCTGGGCCCGCCTGCGCGAAGGTGACAAGGCCGATGTGCCGTTGACCGCGCTTGTCTCCAATCAAAGCGCCGGCAATTTCCTGAATCTCTGGCCTTTCCAGATCGACGGCAACTATGCAGGTTGCGCCGCCATCGCGGAAATGCTGATCCAGAGCCATGAGCTGACCGACAAGGGCCAGCCGATTATCGACCTGCTGCCTGCGCTGCCCGCGTCCTGGAAGAAGAGCGGTTCGGTGGTTGGCCTCAAGGCCCGCGGCGGCTACACGGTGGATGTCGAGTGGAAAGAGGGCAAGGCCATCCGTTACCGCATCACGACTCCGACTCCGCGCGATGTTAACGTGCGAGTGAATGGCGAAACCAAGACGCTGCGTACGCCCGTTGTTGTTCCATGAGGCAACTGCCACCGATAGCCATCTCCAGAGACAATCACCGGAGCAAATCTCGTGACTACACTTTTCAGAGCCGCCATCCTTTTCATCTCCTCCCTTGCCTTTACGACTGCCCACGCTGCTATCGCCGCCGAGCCGCAAGCCCCCAAAGACCTATCGGACGAAGGTGCTCAAATTGTCGGCAAGCACGCTATTGTGATGAACGCGCCGGTCGGCGGACCGAGCACGGGTATGGCCAATGGGCCCATCATCGGCAATGGCGACCTGGGCGTCATGCAGTCCGGTCCGGCCGAGCACTTGATCTTCTATATCGGCAAGAACGACTTCTGGTGTATTCGCACCCAGTCGGTGATGGCGGTCGGACAGGTGAGGATTGCCGCGCCGGCGTTGCAGGGAGCGAGCTTCAAGACTACGGTTGACATGCAGCTTGCCGAAATCCGCGGCGAATACGCCAAGGGAGACGCCGCGCTCGCCTCCCGCGCCTGGGTCGATGCGAACCGCAATTTCCTCTGCATCGCACTGGTCAACAAGGGGACCCATCCGCTTGCCATGACGGTGCAGAATACTAAAGGTGGCGACGGGGCCATGAAGCCTACCCGTGTCAAAGACAACGACACCCCGATCCAGGTCGGTTGCGAGCAGTACGGTGGCGGGCGCTGGTTCTTCAGCGGCGAAATGGCCGACGTCAAAGTTCTTGACCGCGCTCTTTCTGAAGAGGAAATCGCGAAGCTCGCGCAGGGCGAACGCAAGGAAGTCAGGGCCTTTGATGGCAAAACCCGTCAACCACTGGCCGCCCCCGCCATCTCCAGGGCGCTTACTGTTTACGGTTGGATCAAGGCGTCCAAACGCTCTCGCGAAGCCGACTACATCATCAGCAAGGGCGAGTGGAACCAGGCTTACAGCCTCGGGCTCTCCAAAGGCCACGTTCGTTTCGCCATCGGCGGCTTCTTCCTGCAATGCGATGAACAGGTCCCGCTCGACCGGTGGGTGCACGTGGCGGCCATTTTCGATAGCAAACACATGGCCGTGCTGGTGGATGGCAAGGTGAAAACATCCGCAGAGGCGGCTGCCGACCTCGGCGCCGCATTCCTCTATGCGCCGGATGCTCCCAATCCCGCCGGCCGCAGGATCGGACTCGTTACCCGCGTCGTCGGCAACACCGACGCCCGCGAATTCACCCTGGAACCCGGCAAGACGGCCGTCGTCGCCACCGCCATCTTGAGCGACCTAGATGTCAAGGGCCAGGATCCGTTGGGCGAGTCCAAGTTGCTTGCCGCCGCGTTAACGCTGGACAAGCTCGCCGAACATGCCGCCGCGCACCGTCAATGGTGGCGCAACTTCTGGAGCCGGTCGTTCATCGAGATTCCAGATAAGGTGATCGAGCAGCACTGGTATTCCTCCTGGTACACCGTGGGCTCGTGCAGCCGCGAGGGCAAGGTTGCCCCCGGCCTCTGGGGCAACTGGATTACGACCGACACGCCTGCCTGGCACGGCGATTTCCATCTCAACTACAATTTCCAGGCGCCCTTCTACGGGCTCTATTCCGCCAACCATCCCGAAAGCGCGTTGCCGTTCTATGATGCCATGAGCCAATCCATCCCACGTGGCCAGCGCATCGCCAGGGAACACGGATGGAAAGGCATTCACCTGCCGGTGTCCATCGGCCCCTGGGGCATGTGCCCCGAGGGCGACAAAGCAGACTGGGGCCAGCGCTCCAACACCGCTTACTCCGCGTTGCCCTTCATCTGGCATTGGCAATACACCCAGGATAAGGAATGGCTCAAGAACACCGGTTACACCTACCTCCGCGAAACGGCACTCTTCTGGGAGGATTACCTGAAGTTCGAACATGGCCGTTATATGATCTACAATGATTCCATCCATGAAGGCTCCGGACCCGACATGAATGGGCTTCTATCGCTCGGACTAGTGCGGACGCTATTCAAGAACATGATCCCGATGAGCGAAGTTCTCGGCGTGGATGCCGACAAACGCGCCAAGTGGAAAGACATCTGCGAGAATATCAGTCCGTTCCCCACCCAGGAGCGCAACGGGAAGACCGTCTTCCGCTACACCGAAAAAGGCACCGCGTGGTGGAATGATAACACGCTCGGCATCCAACACATTTTCCCTGCCGGTGCCATCGGCCTCGACAGCGATCCGAAACTTCTGGAGATCAGTCGCAACATGATCGACGTAATGCAGCGGTGGACGGACGGCAACGGGTTTTCGTCGTGGTATTCAGCTTGCGCAAGAGTCGGCTATGACCCGAAACGCATACTCGCTGGGCTACGTCATGAATGCGACACGCGTTCGGCTCCCAACCGGCTGCTCCAATACGGGGGTGGCGGTATCGAGAATTGCAGCGGATTCCTCGCCGTCAACGAAATGCTCCTCCAGAGCCACGGCGGCGTCATCCGGCTTTTCCCCTGCTGGCCCAGGGAGATGGACGCAAGATTCGGCACGTTGCGTGCCGTCGGTGCGTTCCTTGTCTCGGCAGACCTCAAAGGCGGCGTCATCTCGGGCGTCAAAATCTCCAGCGAGAAAGGACGTGCCTGCACGGTCGTCAACCCCTGGCCGGACAAGAAAGTGCAAGTTATACGAAATGGAAAGAACGCGGAAACCGTTGCGGGCGACAGGTTCACGCTCGAGACATCCGTCAATGAGACGCTTGAACTTGGCGCCGGTACGTTTCCCGGTGCCGCTGCCGAGACTGATTCGTTGCCGGCGCGTGGTGGAAGGCGCTTCTGTGCGTCGCTTATACCACGGCGGCCCGGCTCGGGGAGATCCTGAACCTGGCATGGGCTGGCGTGGACTTCGAAGGGGCCAGGATTCGCATCGTGATCAAGGGCGGCACGGAGGCCTTGCGGGAGTGGGAGCCCAAGGACCACGAGGGGCGCGTTCTCCCGATTCCGTTGGAAGTGGTGACGATGCTGGCGGACCTCCAGGCGGAGTCGGTGGAAGGTTGTCCCTATGTATTCGTTCCCGGCTGGCGTTGGGAGTACATCCAGCAGGCACGCAAGGACCACCGCTGGAGCGAGGAGCACAGCCTGGTCGACAATCTGATCCGTCGTCTTACGACCCTTCGCAAACGCGTCGGGGTGGCCAAGTTCACCTACCACGACCTCCGGCGGACTTGCATCACCAACTGGGCGAGGCATCTGCCGACTCATGTCGTGCAGAAACTGGCGGGCCACAGCGACATCAAGACGACGCAGCAGTACTACCTGTCCGTGCAAGAGGAAGACCTCGGGAAAGCGCGCCGGGTGCAGTCGGAAATCCTGAAGGCGAACCCGACTGACCCACTTTTGACCCACTTGGGCCAAAATGACCACTTCGGGGCACCCTAGCGAAACTGGCCAACCACGTAACTGGTTGACCAGCCATCACTTAAGATGGCGAGGGCGACGGGGCTCGAACCCGCAACCTTCGGATCGACAATCCAAGAAGCCGCGCGCAACATGTTGTGCCGCAAGGGGTTATATGGCCTTTTGTGGGCCAAAACGAGGAGTGCAAGTGGCTGACAAGTCGCGGAGCAGTCCATAACAAGTCGCTACCACGTGACGACTGACCCACGCCGTGACCCACTTTTGGGCTTGTGCCACCCTCGTTGGCGCCGCTCCTTCGGCGTCGACGCCGGTCGAAATGATACGGACGGTGGGCTCGCCCAGGCTGGTGGACTTGGCGAAAGAAGCAGGGCCGCAGATCGAATACTTTCCGGCCAGGTCCCTTTGCATCAACACCATCGCCAATTGCGTCTCCGTGACGTGGGGCCACTTGGGTCTCCGCAAGTTCGAACCACCGGCCTCTTGGTCCCGAAACAGTTCAAGATGCCACACCGAAAAGCCCAGAAAGGCCCGCTTTTCGGCCATTCCCTGAATATTGTACCTCCACCCGCCGCGTCTGCAAGCGTTTGCTAGAATATGCGGTCATTTGCGTGAAAACGCAGTATGGCCAGGACGAAAACGGTAGTCTACCGGATTGCCGCAGTCGCAATGGTATGTCGATAGATAGGAGCAATGCCCGCACGATCCGGGATTTCTACCATGTTCCGGGCATGGGTGCTGAAGTTGCCGGCGACCGAGGGCCTCTTGAAAGGCAAGACCCTCGGCGCCGGGGGCGACGGGGAACTGAAGCACGGCACGCTCGGCGACCGGTGCTGTACCCATCTGATACCGTCGGTCAAATGGGAGCGGCCCCCAAGGCGAAACGGGAGGCCAAGAAGCGCGACGGCCTCAGCGGCCCGGACGCGGCGGCGAAGGTGCTGGTCCTGGCGGGCAGGCCGATGAACACCAAGGAAATCGTCGAGAAGATGCTGGCCGACGGCCTCTGGAAGACCGGCGGCAAGCCCCCTGGCCAACCTCCTGCGGGCCGCCGCCGACGCCCTCGCGGCCTGGGCCGCCCGGGGACGCCCGCTCGCGCCGGATCGCCGCCCAGCGCTGTGGCCGGCGCCAGTTGGAGAACGCCAGTTGGAGAACACCTGTCTCTTACACGAACCCAATTGAACCTTGTGTGTTCCTTCGGCTGTTGGTACGCTCCCGGTGTGGCGCGCAACTGCGGCCCCGACCACTCTGAAAGCGAAGGGAAGCGGCCATGATGAACCTGGCAGCCGTTCTCCTCGGCATCCTCCTCTGGGTATCTCTTGTGGGCGCCTGCGCAGGCGAGACCACCGGTAAACCGGCCGATACCTCGCCCCTCCCGGGCACCGCGCCGCTCACGTGGACAGACGACATCGCCTCGCGTCTCGTCGCGGGGGCCGACGCGTTTCTCCTGCGTGAGACCGGGAAGGCGCGCGAGCGTCGGGCCCAATACTGGAAGCGCGACTTCTCGTCGCCCGAGAAGTACGCTGCATCGGTCGAACCCAACCGCCGCCGCCTCGCCCACATCATCGGCGTGCGCGATGCGCGGACGCCGCCGGACGCCCCCGAACTCGTGGCCACGACCGCCCGCGACGCCCTCGTCGGGCGAAGCAGCGCCTACAAAGCGTACGCCGTCCGCTGGCCCGCCTTCGGCGACGTGCACGGTGAAGGGCTGCTCCTTTTACCGACGAGTGGCAAGGCGGTCGCCAGCGTCGTGGCCCTTCCCGACGCCGACCAGACGCCCGAGATGATTTCCGGGCTGGCCGAGGGCGTGCCGGCCGAGTCGCAGTTCGCCCGCCGCCTGGCCGAGAGCGGGTGCCGAGTGCTCGTGCCGGTGCTGATTGACCGCGGCGTGACCCACCGCCAACTCTCGAACCGCGAGTTCCTGTACCGGTCGGCCTTCGAGTTGGGCCGGCACATCATCGGCTACGAGGTGCAGAAGGTGCTGGCCGCCGTCGACTGGTTCAGCCGCGACAAGGGCGCCGCCGACTCGCGGATCGGCGTCATCGGCTGGGGAGAGGGGGGCCTGGTGGCCCTCCATGCCGGGGCGCTCGATACGCGAATCCACGCGACGGGCGTCAGCGGCCACTTCGACTCGCGCGAGAACGTCTGGCAGGAGCCCATCTACCGCAACGTCTTCGGCCTCCTCTGCGAGTTTGGCGATGCGGAACTTGCCGGCCTGGTCGCGCCGCGGGCGCTCGTTGTCGAAGCCGCAAGGGGGCCGCAGGTCGTGGTGCCGCCGGGCACGGGCGGAGGCCCCGGCCGCCTGGTCACGCCCGGTCCGGACTCCGTGCGGCGCGAAGTCGAGCGCGCACGCCGACTGGTCGGCGGCCTCAAGCCCGCCCCCCGGCTGGACCTCGTCGTCAGCGGCGACGGCGCCGGCCCGTTCGGATCGAGCGAGGCGCTCGAGAAGTTCCTCGACGCTCTTGCGGCCGGCGCGCGCCTGGCGGTGCTGGGCCCGTCGCCCGAGCGCCTGCCTGCCGCAATCGACCCGAAAACCCGCCAGCAGGGGCAACTGCATGAGATCGACCGGCACAATCAGTGGCTGCTCGAGCAGAGCCAGAACGTACGCCGCGACTTTATGGCCAAACTCGACACCGGGTCGCTTGACAAGTTCCGGCAAAGCAGCCAGTGGTACCGGCAGTTTTTCTACGGCGAGGTCATCGGCAGGTTCGAGGACCCGCTCCTCGCGCCGAACGTGCGCACCCGCAAGGCGTACGACACGCCCAAGTGGACCGGCTACGAAGTGGTCATGGACGTCCTGCCAGACGTCATCGCGTACGGCATCCTCCTGGTGCCGAAGGACCTCAAGGAAGGCGAGAAGCGGCCGGTGGTCGTCTGCCAGCACGGTCTGGAGGGCCGCCCGCAAGACGTCATCACCGGCGACAATGGCGCGTACCATGATTTCGCGGCGAGATTGGCCGAACGCGGGTTCATCACGCTGGCCCCGCAGAACCTGTACATCTTCGGCGACCGTTTCCGCACGCTCCAGCGGAAGGCCAACCCGATAAAGAAGACCCTGTTCTCGATAATCGTCGCGCAGCACCAGCAGATGACCGACTGGCTGAAGTCGCTGCCGCACGTCGACGCCGACCGCATCGCGTTCTACGGTCTCAGTTACGGCGGCAAGAGCGCGATGCGCATTCCGCCCCTGGTGAGCAACTACTGCCTCTCGATCTGTTCGGCCGACTTCAATGAGTGGGTCTGGAAGAACGCCTCGACCCGGAGCCCCTATAGTTACGTCTGGACCGGCGAGTACGAGATCTTCGAGTTCGACCTGGGGAGCACGTTCAACTACGCGGAGATGGCGGCCCTCGTCGCCCCGCGGCCGTTTATGGTCGAGCGCGGCCACTTCGACGGCGTGGCCCCCGACGAAACGGTGGCCTACGAATTCGCCAAGGTGCGGCTGCTGTACCAGGGCAAACTGGGTATCGGCGACCGGTGCGAGATTGAGTGGTTCGCCGGCCCCCACACCATCAACGGCAAGGGCACGTTCGATTTCCTGCACAAGCACCTGAACTGGCCGAAGCCGGGGACACGCTGAGTTTCCGCGCGGCGGCCGATGAGAGCCGCCGCGCGGACCGCCTTCTCGCCGCCCTGTGCGCGGTGGCAGGGCTTTACTGGTCGGTGAGCCGCGACCTTCCGACCAAGCAGACTATTGCCGTGGTAAGTGGCGGTTGTTTCGACATCGCTCTGAGTTGGTACAGCATGCGCCGACTTCTCTTCGGGCGTCGCGGGTTCCGCATCGTGGACGGCGGGAGTGGAACGAATCGTG
>Ga0315291_10009466_pt1 | contig 11935 bp, 7 predicted proteins | sample YL17G12_20_MG_FD_203070 | JGI IMG/M metagenome (GOLD analysis project Ga0315291, IMG submission 203070) | Sediment microbial communities from Yellowstone Lake, YNP, Wyoming, USA - YL17G12_20 | ecosystem: Environmental > Aquatic > Freshwater > Lake > Sediment | place: USA: Wyoming | collected...
CGCCACGACCGCCCTCTGGGCCTTGCACCCGGTCCAGACCGAGGCGGTCAGTTACGTGGTCCAGCGCATGACCTCGCTCGCCGGGCTCTTTTACCTGCTGGCCCTGCTTTCCTATGTCTATGCCCGCACCTCGATTTCGCCCCGCCGGCGCAAGGCGGCCTTCGCCGGTCTCATCCTCTTCGGGATTTCAGCCTGCGCCACCAAAGAAACCTCCTTCACCCTCCCGGTCTTCCTCCTCGCCCTGGAATACTTCTTCTTCTCCCAACCCGGTTCGACAGGCTCACCACAAGTCGGGCTTCCCCCCAGCCGGCGCTGGCTCATGGGCCTCGCTTTCCTCCTCCTCCTCGCCACCCTCGCGGCCGCCCTCCTGCTCGGGCCTTGGACGCTCCGCTGGATCTCCCAGGGCTACGCGCTCCGCGATTTCACCCTGGCCGAGCGGCTGCTCACCCAAGCCCGCGTGGTCTTTTATTACCTGTTCCTCGCGGCCTGGCCGATCCCCCAACTCCTGCGCCTGCAATATGACTTTTCCGTCTCCCATTCCCTCCTCCAACCGGTTTCCACTCTTTTCGCCGCCCTTGGCTTAATTGCCCTCGCCGCGGCCTTCCTGATCGGGCTCCGCAAAAGAAGCCTCTGGGCATTCGGGATCTTATGGTTTTTCGGCCAGCTCGCGATCGAGTCCAGCTTCATCCCCCTGGAGCTCTGCTTTGAACACCGCCTCTACCTGTCCGTGCTCGCGCCGGTGGCCGCCCTCATTTTTTTGGTCCTGGCGCCGGGCCGTTTTAGGAAGGCGAGGCTGGTTCTGGTCGGGATGGCAGCCTTGCTTTTGGGAGCGGACACGTATGCGCGTAACCGGGTCTGGACGGATTCCATGGCCTTGTGGCGGGACGCGGTGAAAAAATCGCCGGGAAGCGCCCGGGCCTGGGTCAACCTGGCCACCACTTACCGAGGCCAGGAAGACCTGAGTCGCGCGCTCCATGCTTATCAACAAGCCATCCGGCTGAACCCGCGATTCACCGATGCTTACCTCAACCTCTCAGGCCTTTACTCCCAACTGGGGCAGACGGAAGGGGCCTGGCAAGCGGCGGAGAAAGCGGTGACCCTGGAACCTGGGAACGTGCGGGCCCTGCTGGCCATGGGCGAGGTGGAAAACGAAGCCGGCCATTTGCAAAAGGCTTATGCTTGGTATCAACGGGCGCAAGCCCAAAGCCCGGACCATGCCCTGGTCCTGGAGAAACTGGGCAGCCAACTCTTGGAACTCGGTGACCCCGACGGGGCGCGCCAGCTCTTTCGCCGGCTAAAAAGCCTTTACCCGGAACGTCCGGGCAATCACTTTCTCCTGGGCAACTCCTATTTTTACCAGGGTCGCTGGGCCGAGGCGGCGGCGGCCTACCTGGCGGAAATTCAAGAGCATCGCGATTCCCCGGAAGCGGAGAACAACCTGGGCGTGGCATGGCTCAAGCTGGGCCGGCCGGATCAGGCCCGGGCGGCCTTCGCGCGGGCGGTGACCGGCGCGCCGCAGGTGGCCCTGTTTCAGGAAAACCTGTGTGAGGCCTATTTCGACCTGGGTCAGTTCCGGCAAGCGGAGGCCGCCTGTCTTCGCTCCGTTGCGTTGGACCCTTCTCTGGATTTGGGCTGGAAAAAATTGAGCGAAATCTATACTCGGCAAGGCCGGCCTTTAGAAGCGCGGCAAGCCTGGGAGCGCGCTCGGCAGGCAGGTCCGCCCGACCCAGGGCTTGAGCAGGGGCGGGAAGAACCCGGCTGGCCGCCACCTTAGGAGGCCCTGATCCATGGGATGGCTGAATAAAATTTCCCCGCGACTCAAGCTCGGCCTGGCACTGGTCTTCCTGGCCGGCCTCAACACCGCCGCCTATTGGCCCAGCCTCCGCGCGCCCTTCCTCTTTGACGACTACTTCAATATCCTGGAGAACGCGGACGTCTGGCGAGTCGGCATGGGTTATGCTCCTTTGTATAAGCTGGCTTGGCCGCGCTGGCCCTTGCGCCGGCCCCTGGCCAACCTGAGCTTTGCCCTCAACCTCCGCTGCTTCGGGCCCGACCCTTTCTCTTTCCACCTGGTCAATTTAATCATCCACCTGCTCAACGCGAGCATGGTCTTCTTTTTAATCCGAAAAGTGATCCAACTCCGTTCCGGCAAAGCCGGGGCGGCGTTGCTACCCCCCTTGGCCGGGGCTTTGTTCTGGTCGCTTCATCCCCTGCAAACCCAGGCAATCACCTATGTGGTCCAGCGCATGACCTCGCTGGCCGCCTTTTTCTACCTGCTGGCGTTCTTTTTCTGGATTTCAGCCCGAAGCCGGCCAGGTTGGCCAGCTCGGCTCGGCTGGATGCTGGCGGCCCTGGCCAGCGCCGGGCTTGGGTTCCTGGTCAAAGAAACCCTGGTCACCCTGCCCCTGGTTATCGTTCTCTGGGAACTGGTGCTTAAGGAAACAGACCGGCCATTCCGGAAGCGACTCCTTGCGCTCGCCCCGGCTGCCGCGGTCTTGGCGGCTTATGCAGTGGGATTGCTGGTTTGCCTCCCCCGACTCAACCTGGACGTCTCCGACAACGTGAGCCGGTTTTACGCCGCCTGGGGCGAAAAACTCCTCAGTCAACCCCGGGTGATCTGGCATTACCTATCCTTGCTGGCGTTCCCGTTGGTTTCCCGTTTGAACTTGGATCCCGCCTGGACCGGCTCGGCAAGCCTTTTCGTTCCCTGGACCACGCTCCCGGCCTGGCTCGCCCTGATCGGAGCGCTCCTTTCCGTGGCGGTGAAAAGCGACTCGCGGCCGACGCCGCTTTTTGTCTTGCTCTTTTTTCTCCTCGTGCTCCTGCCTGAATCCGTGATCCCCATGGACCCCATCTTTGAGCACCGCCTTTACCTGCCCAGCGTCGCGCTTCTGGGCGCAAGCGGCGCCGCCCTGGCCTGGCCCGGTTCCAGACAAAGGGAGCGGCGGGTCCTCTTGGCGGTGAGCCTGGTGTTTCTCTCTATTCTCACCTTCTCCCGGAACCAACTCTGGACCAATGAGCTCTCCCTCTGGCGCGATGCGGTCAAGAAAGCGCCGCGGAAAGCGCGCCCCTGGGTCGGCCTGGCTCAAGCGAACCTGCAACGCAACCAAATCCAGACGGCTTTGCAGGCCTACCAGCAGGCGGCCAAGCTGGACCCCAACGATTTTCTTACCGGTTTCAACCTCACCCTCCTTTACCTGGAGCTTGGAGACCACCGCCAGGCTCGACTGGTCGCCGAGCGCATGTACCACTTGAAGCCGGAAAATCCTTTCGCGCTTCTGGCCCTGGGCAGCGTGGCCGGCGCCGGCGGAGATGCCGATCATGCCGTGGAATGGTATTCGAGACTCCAAAAGAAAAAGCCGGTGGATCCGAATGTGTTAAACCGGCTGGCCTGTGGGCTTTTGGATATCAATCGCCCGGACCGGGCGGAAGAGGTTGCGGAAAAAATCTTTCAGCTCTTTCCCGGCCGGGCCGGAAATTATCTTCTCCTCGGGAACATCCGATTTTACCAGGGTCGCTGGTCCGAGGCCGCGAACGCTTATGCGAAAGAGCTGGAACTCGATCCCCATTCTCTGAGCGCCATCAACAACCTGGGCATGGCCTACGTGAAACAAGGACGGCTTGAGCTGGCCTTAAACTGGTTCGAGCAGGCCGTGGCGGAAGACCCGAGCCAGGCGATCTCCCATGAAAATCTTTGCGAAACTTTCTATGACCTCGGCCGCTTGGATCGGGCCCAGGCCTCCTGCCTCACCGCGGTCCGGCTGGACCCGTCCCTTTACCTCGGCTGGAAAAAACTGGGCGAGATCTACCTTCGGGAGGGGCGCCGGGAGGCCGCGGTCCAGGCGTTGGAGCAAGCGAAGAAGCTTGCGCCTGACGACCCGGAAGTGAAAGAGTTATGGGAACAGGCCAAGGGAGGGCCGGGCGGAATCAGGCCGTAGCGCCGCCGTCCAGCACGATCACTTGGCCGGTGACAAAGGCGGAGTCACCGGAGGCGAGGTAAATCGCGGCCTCGACCATGTCGTCCGGCTCGCCGATCCGCCCCAGCGGGATCAGGCTGGCGGCCCTTTCTTCCCGGCCCTCGGCCCACAGCGCCGAGGAAAACCGGGTGCGGGTCAGGCCCGGGGCCAGGGTGTTGACGCGGATCTTCTCCGGCGCCAGCTCCCGCGCCAGCACCCGGGTCATCATGTGCAGCCCGGCCTTGCTGATCGAGTAAATCCCCAGCATGGGCGAAGGCCTCAAGCCCGCGGTGCTCCCGATATTGATGATGCTGGCCGCGGGCGAGCGGCGGAGCAGGTCGCGGCAGCGGCGGATGAGGAGGAAGGGGCCGCGCAAGTTGAGGTCCAGGGTTTTGTCAAAAACCTCAGGGGTCGCCTCGCACAGCGGACCCATGTAAGGGTTGGTGGCCGCGTTGTTGACCAGGATATCCAGCCGGCCGAACTCCTCTTCCACCCGCTGGCAGAGCTCGTTGACGTCGGCCTCCGAGCTTAAGTTGGCCGCCACGGCCAGCGCCCGCCGGCCCAGGTGCTCGGCATCGTTAACCACCGTCTCCAGGTCCTGGCGCTTGCGGCTGGCCAGGATCAGGTCCGCGCCCTCATGGGCAAAACCCAGGGCAATGGCCCGGCCGATGCCCCGGCTGGCCCCGGTGATCAAGGCGACCCGGTCGCGAAGCCGTCCCCCCAATTCCGTCATTCCCAACTTCTCCTTGCTTCTGCTCTGAAAATAGCGGTGTAGGGGCGCGATTAATCGCGCCCCTACTTTCCCATTTTCATGATTTCAGGGTGCCGCCTTGCGGCATGAATGACTGCATTATAGCGAGAGCCAAAGAGAGTGCAAGAAATTTCTTGCTCCCGGATTCCCAGTTTAGTAGTAGGGGCACGGCATGCCGTGCCCCTACCTCTTAACCGGGAATCCGGGAAACTTGATCCTCCATCAGAAACCGGTAGAATGGACCAAGAACGCGGAGAGCGGATGGAAGATTTTGTGGAAAAGGCGAGACGCTATTTGTTTGCCACGCCCGGCCGGCAGCCGCTGATGCTGGTGCGGGGCCAGGGCTGCCGGGTGTGGGACTCGACCGGCCGGGAATACCTGGATTTTGTCTCGGGCCTGGCCACCACCAACCTGGGCCATGCCCATCCCGCGGTGACCGCGGCCATCCAGGAGCAGGCGGCGAAAATGCTCCACACCTCGTGCCTTTACCACATCGAGCCCCAGATCGAGCTGGCGCGGCTGCTGGTTGAAAACAGCTTTGCCGACAAGGTCTTTTTTTGCAACTCCGGGGCCGAGGCCAACGAGACCGCGCTCAAGCTCGCCCGCAAGTATGCCAAGGAGCGCGGCCAGGGGGGCTTCGAGGTCATTAGCTGCCTCGGCTCCTTCCACGGCCGGACCCTGGCCACGCTCAGCGCCACCGGGCAGGAAAAGTTCCATGCCGGGTTCCACCCCCTGGTGCCGGGCTTTCGCCAGGTGCCTTTCAATGACCTTCCGGCCATGGCCCGGGCGATCTCGCCGCAGACCTCGGCGGTGCTGGTGGAACCGATCCAGGCCGAGGGCGGGGTGAACCTGCCGGGGCCGGACTATCTCCCGGGCCTGCGCCGGCTCTGCGACGAGCGGGGCGTGCTCCTGATCTTGGACGAGGTCCAGACCGGGATGGGCCGGACCGGCGAGCTGTTCGCCTACCCGGGCTTTGGGGTGGAGCCGCACGTGATGACCCTGGCCAAGGCCCTGGGCAACGGGGTGCCGATCGGGGCCTGCCTGGCCGTCGAAGCGGCCGCGGCGGTGATGACGCCGAGCACGCACGCTTCCACCTTTGGCGGCAACCACCTGGCCACCAGCGCCGGGGTAGCCGTGATCCAGACCTTGCTTTCGGGCGACGCGCTCGCCAACTGCCGGCGGGTGGGCGCCTACCTGGTGGAGCAGTTGCAGACCTTGGTCAAGCGTTTTTCTCTGATCAAGGAAATTCGGGGCAAGGGGCTGCTGCTGGGGATGGAGCTCGACCGCGAGGGCGGCAAGGTGGTGGACTTTTGCCGGGAGCACGGGGTGCTGATCAACTGCACCGCGGGGAAAGTGCTGCGGTTTCTGCCGCCGCTGATCGTGACCGAAAAGGAAGTGGACCAGCTTCTGCCGGTGTTGGAGCAAGGACTGCGAAGCCTTTAAATCGCCGCGCTCATCCAAGGAAGAGAAGGGCAGGGGAAGAGAAAAAGAGACGGGCGGAGCATTGATGCCGCAACTCAAGGCCGACCTTCACATCCACACCCGCGAGGACGTGGTGGATTACCACCTGATCCGGTACAGCACCGAGGACGTGATCGCCCACGCCCGGCAAGAGGGATTCCAGGTGATCGCGGTCACCAACCACCTCCGGCCCACGGTCACGGCCGAGCAGGTGGCGCGGGCGCGGGACCAGGGGTTGCTGCTCCTCGTGGGGGTGGAGGCGCAGATCCGGGCCCGCCACGTGCTGGTGATCGGTCCGGAAGGGAGGCTAATTCCTCCGAAAACTTTTGACGACCTGCGCGCCATGCGGCGGGACGGCTACCTGGTCATCGCCCCTCACCCTTTTTATCCTTCTCCGTTTGCCTTGCGGGGCCTGCTGCCCAGGCACCTGGACGCGTTTGACGCGGTGGAATACTGCCACTTCTATTCCCGGGTCCTGAACTCCAACCGCCGGGCGGTGGCGCTGGCCCGGGCGCAGGGCCTGCCCCTGGTGGGGAACTCGGACATGCACTCAATCTGGCAGTTGGGCAAGACCTACAGCCTGATCGAAAGCGAGCCTTCGGCGGAAGCGGTCATCGCCGCGGTCAAGGCCGGCCGGGTGCGCGTGGTCAGCCAGCCGCTGGCGCTCCCGGTTTACCTGCAGGTGTTGTTCGGTAAAGTTGTTTCCGACGTGTTCTGGAACATCCCTTATTATTTCCTGTTTGGCCGTAAACGGAAAAGGGAAGGGGAACACCATTCCGATGGTGTCCCCATCATATAGATTGTTGCCTTGTATAAGTTTATGCTAGAATAATCTGATCCGATGAAAAAAGATTTTTTGTCATTGACCGACCTCAGCTTGTCGGAAGCCGAGTGCTTGCTCAAGCGGGCGGCGGAGTTCAAGGCCCTGCGCCGAAGCTCTTCCTCGCCCCAGCCGCTTTTGGGCAAGAGCGTGGCCATGATTTTCCTCAAGTCCTCCACCCGCACCCGGGTTTCTTTTGAAGTGGGCATCCGGGAGCTGGGCGGCTACCCGCTGGTCCTGTCCAAGGACGGCACCCAGATGGGCCGGGGCGAGCCCCTGAAAGACACGGCGCGGGTGCTTTCCGGCTATGTTCATGGTATTGTGATCCGGACCGCGGCCCATGCCGAGGTGGAGGAGTTGGCGCGCTGGGCCACGGTGCCGGTGATCAATGCCCTGACCGACCGCTGCCATCCCTGCCAGGTGCTGGCGGATGTTTTCACCTTGCGGGAGCAAGGGCTGCTTCAGCCGGGCTTGCGGGTGGCCTTCATCGGCGACGGCTCCAACAACATGGTCCACTCCTGGATCCTTGCCGCCAAGCTCTTCGGCCTGCACCTGATGGTGGCCTGCCCAAGAGCCTTTCGGCCCGACCCGGAGCTCCTGGCCTCGGCCGGAGGGGTGGTGACGGTGGTGGAGGACCCGAAAGAGGCGGCGGCCGGGGCGGGTGTGCTCTATACGGATGTGTGGGTGAGCATGGGCCAGGAAGCCCAAAAGTCGGAACGCCGGCAAGTGTTTCAGGGCTTTCAGATCAACCGGGAGTTGATCCGATTGGCCCAGCCGGGGGTTCGCATCATGCACTGCCTGCCGGCGCACCGGGGCGAGGAGATCACGGAGGACGCGCTGGAGGGGCCGAACTCGGTGGTCTTTGCCCAGGCCGAGAACCGGTTGCACGTGCAAAAAGCCATCCTCGAGCACCTGCTGGGAGACCGGAAGTGAATTCTTCTTCCCCGCACGTCTGTCGGCCGGAGGACATCCCCCTGGAAGCGGTGCCGATCGTTTGTGAAGGGATCGCGTTTTTAGACCTGGCCTTGGATGCGCGCGAAGGTTTCATGCTCTCCCGCTTGGATGGTCGCACCAGCGTGAAGCATCTGTTCAGCCTGACCGGGCTGGGGCAGGATGAGACTTTGAAGCTTCTCGCCGAGCTTCATGCCAAAGGCGTGGTGACCTGGCACCAGGCCCGATCCCGGGAAAAGCCGGCCGCGGCCGCTCGGCCGGTGAAAAAGCCGGCTTCGGCGGAGCGCCCCTTATCGGAAAAAGAATTCGCGGCCCTGGTGGAAGAGCTATTTCTGAGCCGAGAGCACCTCAACTGGTACGAACTCCTGGGAGTGGACAGCAATGCCACCTCCAAAGCGGTCAAGAAGGCCTATCTGCAGCAGTCCAAGCTTTTCCACCCGGACCGCCATTTCCGCCACGCCGACCCGGAATTCCGGAGAAAACTCCAGGAGATCTTCAAGCGGATCAACCTGGCCTATCGGGAGCTCTCCGACCCGGTCCGCCGCGGGGAGTACGACGTCCAGTTGCGCCAAGAAGACGCGGCCAAGCCCCGGCTGGACCTGGAGTGGGACGAGACCGTGGAAGTCCGGCGGAAAGACCGGCCGCGGCCGGCCGAGCCGCCGCCGGCTGAGCCGCCGCCGCCCGGGCCGAAGCTCAAGCTCGATTTCGGCAAGGGGTCGCTCGAGCGCCGGCTCGAGGAGAAATTGAAGGAGGCGCGATCCAGCGCGGAGGTGCAGAGCCTTTTGGCTCAGGCGCGCCGTTTTTACCAGGGGGCGCTGGTGGAGATCGAGAAGAGGAACTTGAAAGCCGCGGAGATCAACCTGAAGCTGGCGTTGCACTACGATCCGCAAAACCCGACCTACCTGGCGGAGACGGAGCGACTCAAGCAGTTGGAAAGCACGATGCAGGCGGAAATCGCCTTTAAACAAGGCCAGGAAGCCGAGGAAATGCAAGACTACAGCAAGGCGATTCGACTTTACGGAGAGGCCCTGAAGATCAATCCAGAGAACCCGCAAGGGCTCTATCGCCTGGCCAAGGTAGTATTGGAGCAGCAGCACAATTACGAGCGGGCGCGGGTGCTGGTGCTGAAGGCGATTGACTTGAAAAAGGGCAATGCGGATTTCCATTTCCTGCTGGGGCAGGCCTATCAGGGCCTGGGCCAGAAACAGCCGGCGATCATTCAAATGGAGAAGGCCCTGGAGTTGAATCCCAAGCACAAACAAGCGGCGAAAGAGCTCAGGGCCTTGCGCAAGAAGTAAGAAGGCTCCGGTTCCAAACCGGAGGCACAAGGGGGATGGGGGATGGGAAAAGTAATCGGAATTGACCTGGGGACCACCTATTCCTGTGTCGCGGTGGTCGAAGAAGGTCAGCCCAAGGTGATACCCAACAAGGGGGGCTACAAGACCACGCCCTCGGTGGTGGCGTTTGAGGAAGGCGGCCGGCGGCTGGTGGGCCAGTTGGCCAAGCGCCAGATGGTGACCAACCCCAAGAACACCATTAGTGCGACCAAGCGGCTGATCGGCCGCAAGTTCGATTCGCCCGAAGTGAAAAAGGCGCTGGCTTCGTATCCCTACGAGATTTTCGAGGGGCCGCACTCCGACGTCCGGGTTCGGGCCGGGGGACAGGAGTTCAGCCTGCCCGAGGTCGGGGCCATGGTGCTGCAGGAGATGCGCCGGGTGGCCGAGGAATACCTGGGCGAACCGGTGAAGGAGGCGGTGGTCACGGTTCCGGCCTACTTCAACGACGGGCAGCGCCAGGGCACCAAAGACGCCGGCCGTATCGCCGGGCTGGACGTGCTCCGGATCATCAACGAGCCGACCGCGGCGGCGCTGGCTTACGGCTACGGGAAAAAGCTGGACGAGACCGTGGCCATTTTCGACCTGGGCGGGGGCACCTTCGATATCTCCGTCCTCGAGATCAGCGAGGGCGTGTTCGAGGTCATCTCCACCGCCGGCGACACCTATCTCGGCGGCGACGACTTCGACGACCGGATCATTGACTACCTCGCCGAGAGCTTCCAGCAGAACGAAGGCGTGAACCTGCGCCGGGACAAGATGGCGCTGCAGCGCCTGAAAGACGCGGCGGAGAAGGCCAAGATCGAGCTTTCGAGCGCGCTGCAGACCGAGATCAACCTGCCTTTCATCGCCATGAGCGACAAGGGCCCGCTCCACCTCAACCTCTCCCTGACCCGGCAGAAGCTGGAGGAATTGACCGCGGACCTGGTCGAGCGGACCCTCTCCATTTGCACCAAGACCCTGGAAGCGGCCGGCCTGACCAAGGAAGACATTGACGAGGTGATCCTGGTCGGGGGCCAGACCCGGATGCCCAGGGTCCAGGAAGTGGTGCAGAAGTTTTTCAACCGGCCGCCGCGCAAAGGGGTGCACCCGGACGAGGTGGTGGCGGTGGGGGCGTCCATCCAGGGGCATGCGCTTTCGGCCGCGGCCGGCGCGGGCGGGGAGGAAAGGGCCGAAGACCTCCTGCTCCTCGACGTCACCCCCATGGGCCTGGGCATCGCCACCTTCGGCGGTTTCTTCACCCGGATCATCGAGCGCAACACCACCATTCCCACCCATGCCTCCCACATTTTCACCACCGCGGCCGACAACCAGGCTTCGGTCAAGATCCACGTGCTCCAGGGCGAGAGCGACCGGGCCGCGGACAACGAGCTTTTGGGCGAGTTCATGCTCAGCGGCATCCGGCCGGCCAAGCGGGGCGAGCCGGAGGTCGAGGTCACCTTTGACATTGACTCGGACGGGATTGTCAGCGTCTCGGCCAAGGACCTGGACACCGGGCAGGAGCAGTCCATCACCGTTACCGCTTCTTCGGGCCTGAGCGAGCAGGAAGTCCAGTGGATGGTGGACGCGAGCAAGAACTACGAGGTGGAATTAAAGAGCCGGTCCGAGGTGGAAAAAGCCTGCAACCGGCTGGAGGGCTTGCTCTTGCAGGTCGAGCGGGAGCTCCACGCCCGGCAAAAGGGCCTGGAAAAGTCCCTGGTCCAGGAGGCGCAGAGTCTGCTCAAGAAGGCGCGCCAGGCGATCGAGTTCGGCGATTTGCAGGAGATCAAGAGATACGCCAACCAGGTGCCCGACCTGATTAAACGGATCGGCGCCGGCGGCTGAACAGGACGGCCCCCGCCGCCAGCAGAGAAACCAGGGTGGAGAAGAGGCCCACGCGAAACGCCCAGGGCCGGTAGATCAGTTCGATGCGGGAAGCGCCCGGCTTAAGCAAGAGACCCCGAAAGGCGAGATCCGCGGGGAAAATTCGGGCGGGCGACCCGTTCACCCGGGCCTGCCAGCCCGGGAAATAATTCTCCGTGATCAGGAGCAGGCAGTCTCGCTTGGCCGCCACCGACAACTTGAGATAGCCATCCGCCTTTTCCAGAACTTGAACCTGGCCCAAGGCCTGGGCTTTCCCCTCCGAGGAAGAGACGACTCCCTCGACCACCGCCCAACTCGCCCAATCATGGCCTGCTAAAAGCTCCGCAGCGCTTTCCTCGGCATCTCGCGCTCCTTGCCAGTTGCCGACCAGCCGCGCCAGCGGAAAGGCCCCGGGATTCTCGTGCACCCGGACCCCGTCCTGAATCCTGCCCCCATAGACCGGCTCTTCCAACCACCGCAAGTCTCCCCACGCGGACCAGTCATAGGCGGCGCTCGGACCCGGCAAGGTCACCAGCAAGACCGACCCGGGCTCGGGAAACTTTAGCTCCTGGTCCACCCAGTGCCGGTCCGATTCTCTTATGCTCGGGTTCAGGTTCCGGGCAAAGAGCAACCGCCCGGAGGAAAAGACCTTAAACCACACGCCGTCCCCCGGGTGAGACCATTGGCTGGGGTGCAGCGCCAGCCCGAATTTCAGCCCGGCATGGTCGGCCGCGGCTGCGGCCGGAACCTCGATCCGGGAAGGCGGGTGCTGATAGAGTGCGCGGCGGAAATCGCCCCGGAGGTCAAAGGCGGTCAGATT